>Ga0335078_10017476_pt1 | contig 10657 bp, 6 predicted proteins | sample Lox_Sample_32_FD_206711 | JGI IMG/M metagenome (GOLD analysis project Ga0335078, IMG submission 206711) | Soil microbial communities from Loxahatchee National Wildlife Refuge, Florida, United States - Lox_Sample_3.2 | ecosystem: Environmental > Terrestrial > Soil > Wetlands | place: USA: Florida...
TCAACTCGAACGTGACCCAGCAGTACCCCGGGCAGGTCGGGGACCTGAGCGCCACCGAGCCGCGATCGGACTGGCCGCTGTTCGCCGGGGCGATCGAGCAGTCGGGCTCCGCCAACGCCGCTGACACCGTCGCCAACCCGAAGGACGACGGCTACATCACCGCCGTGGAGACGGCCTACGCCATCCAGCGCAAGACGCCGACAGCCTCGGTGAAGAACGCCAGCGGGTTCTACACGCAGCCCGGCGCGGTGGGCGTGGCATCGGCACTGGCCTACGCCACGCAGAATGCCGACGGCACGCACAACCTGGACTTCGACGGTGCCGGCCAGTACGTGTACAACCCCTCGACCTACAGCTACCTGCTCACCCCGACCAAGGGATGGAACGCCAGCAAGGGCGCGACGATGAGCCAGTTCGTCAACTTCGCCCTCACGCTGGGCCAGCAACAGGCACCCTCCATCGGCTACGCCTCCCTGGGGCTCTCGCTCGAGCGCTACGGCGTCAATGCCGTGCAGCAGTCGGTGCCCGGCGCGGTGGCGCCGACGTCGGCGGAGAGCGGCGCCTACCAGTGCGGTGACCTCACCCCGGCCGAGGTGCAGGCCGGCCAGCAGACGCCGACGTGCGGGGTGACCAACACCAACAACTCGCAGACGCCGGGTCAGGCGGCCCACGGAGGCGGGAGCAGCACGACGACGGCGTCGGGCGGGGGCGGGACGACCAAGTCGTCCAACTCCCGTACCACCGGCAAGGCCAGCAACGGCACCGGCGGCGGCGGGTCGTCCGGCGCCGGCTCGGGCACCGGCTCGGGGTCGCCGTCGGCGTCGGCGGCCGACGCCGCCGTGTCGCTCGGGGGGTCGTCGGCCCTGGCCACCACCGGCTGGTCGCCCTTGCCGGTCGCCATCCCGGGCTTCGTCCTCCTCGTGGGCGGGATCGTCCTGCGCCGGCGCCTGGCGGCGCGCCTGCGATGACCCCGCAGAGGGCTTGGGGCCCGGGTCGTCTGGTGCTGGTGGGCGCGCTCGTGATCGCGGCGGTCACGACGGCCGAGGTGGTGGCGGGGACGCCACGTTCCCCGGCCAGCTGGGCGGCGGAGGACGACTGCGGAGCGACGACCACCACGACCGTGGCGTCGAGCCCAAACAACCTCGCCGCCGAGGGGGGCGACTTCGAGGCGCCGGTGTTCAACGCCCTGCAGAACTCGACGGCCGGCGACGCCGCCGTGGCGCCCCTCAACAACACGTGGTTCCAGCCCAACGTCGACCTGGCCCGCTGCGACTTCGCCGACGACGACGGGGCGGCCGACTACATCGTGTCGGAGTACCCGCTCACGTCGGCTGAGGCCACCACGGCGGCAAGCAAGGGCCGGTCCTTCGCCTATGTGCCCTTCGCGGTGAGCGGTGTGGCCATCTCGGCCCTGCTCGAGTGCAACGCCACCACCACGCTCACGAGCAGCACCCTGTGTCCCGACCTGCAGATGACGGCGGAAGTGGCGGCCCAGGCCTTCGGCGGGCACGTGTCGACGTGGTCTGATCCGGTGTTCGCCAAGTTGAGCGCGGGCAAAGCGGTGACGACCACGTCCCAGAGCAACGCCATCACCCGGTACAACCAGATCGACCCCTCCATGGACAACCAGGCGGTGCAGCAGTACCTCCTGTCCACCCAGAGCGCCGCCACCGTGTGGGATGCCTACCAGTCCGCCTTCCACGCCACCCCGGGGCAGGCCACCGAGCTGTGGCCGACCGACAGCGGCGTGCAGGGGATCAACACGATCCTGGCGGACATGGTCCCGAACAACCCCGCCACGAACCTCCCCGAGACGAACCCCGAGCTCTGGATGCCCGGTTCCATCGCCCCGCTGCCCTTCGACTGGCTGGGCGCCCCCTACAACATGCCCACGGTGGCGCTGCAGAACGCCGCCGGCGCCTACGTCTCCCCGACGGTGGCGTCGCTCACCGCTGCGCTGGCGCACGCCACCATGGACACGACCACCAATCTCGTGACCTTCGGCCCGAGCACGACCGACACCGCCGCCTACCCCATCCCGGTCATGAGCTACCTGGTGGTCCCCACGTCCGGGCTGGCGCAGGCCAAGGCGACGGCGCTGGCGTCGTTCGTCCGCTACCTCTTGAGCGCCCCGGCTCAGAAGGCCATGGCCACCTACGACACGGCGCCGCCCACGCCGGCCATGGTCAGCGCCGGGCTCCACGTCGCCGACTTGGTGGCGCTGCAGCAGGGCAACTCGCCGACCACGACCACCACGACCACCACGACGCCGTCCGGTGGTGTCACCACGACCACGTCGGCGGGCTCGGGCACCAAGCCTGCCGGCAAGTCGGGCTCGAGCGGCGACAGCGGGGCCGACCTCACGGGGGCCGGCAGGGGAGTGGCAAACTCGTCGGCATCGAACGGCGCGAGCTCGACGGCCTCCAGCGGGTCTTCGCTGGCCCTGACGGGGGGCCCGCCATGGCCCCTCCCGGTCCTCGGCGGCGGCCTGCTCGTGGTGGGCGCCGGCGTGCGCCGGCTCGTCCGACGGCGCCTGATCAGGACCCGGGGGCTCGTCCGATGACCGCCACCGGGCGAAGGCAGTTCCCGGCCTCGCCGGGCGCAGGGCAGCGGTGACGGCCGTGAGCGACCGCCCGGGGGCGCCCCGAGCGGTACCGCCGCCTCCCCCTCCCGCTCCGCCCGGCTCGGGCCCGGCCCCGGCGCCGCGCCCCCCGGCACCGGCCTCGCCGTGGTGGCCCGACGCCGTCGAGGCGCCTCCCTCGTCCGTCCCCCCGCCGGGGGGAGGCGACGCCGGCTCGCCCCCACCGCCCCTGGCCCCTGCGCCGTGGTCGGCGGCAGCGGCCCCGCCACCGCCCCCACCGGCGCCGAGCCCCCTGTCGGCGCCGGTGAGCCCCATGTGGGCGCCATCACCCCCCCCGGGGTGGGCGCCCCCGGCCGGGGGTCCTGGCGGCGCACCGCCCGAGGCGCCGGTCGCGCCCCCCGCACCGGCCGGCACGGCGTCGGTGGCGTCCGCGCCGCCGCCACCACCGGTGTCCCAGGCCGCCGTCGGGCTCGAGGCGCCCCCGCACGCCGTGGCGGCGCCGACGACCCGGTTCGAGCCGTCGGCCCCGCCGGCTGTGGGCAACGGCCATCTCGACGTGGCGGCGGCGCCGTCGACGCGCTCGTGGGGCGCGGGGACGGCGACCGCCGATGGGGCCCGGGCCCCCTCGGGATTGGCGGCGCGCGACGTGAGCGCATGGTTCGGGACCAACAAGGTCCTGGAGAGGATCTCGCTCGACATGGAGCCGGGCAAGGTGACCGCCCTCATCGGCCCCTCGGGGTGCGGCAAGTCGACGTTCCTGCGGATACTCAATCGCATGCACGAGCTGATCCCGGGGGCCGCCCTTGCGGGCTCGATCGCCCTCGACGGCGTCGACGTCTACAGCGACACGGTGCCGGTCACCCAGACGCGCCTGCACATCGGCATGGTGTTCCAGCGCCCCAATCCGTTCCCCTCCATGACGATCGCGCAGAACGTCCTGGCGGGCCTGAAGCTCGCCGGGCTCAAGACCGACAACCCGGACGCGCTCGTCCAGGAGTGCCTCGAGCGTGCCGGGCTGTGGCGCGAGGCCCGGAACCGGCTGAACGAGCCGGGTGGGGCCATCTCGGGTGGCCAGCAGCAGCGGCTCTGCATCGCCCGGGCGCTGGCGGTGCGTCCTCGCATCCTCCTCATGGACGAGCCCTGCTCGGCCCTGGACCCCATCTCGACCGGCGTCATCGAGGAGACCATCAACGAGCTCTGCCACGAGCTCACGATCGTGATCGTCACCCACAACATGCAGCAGGCGCAGCGGGTGTCGCACAACTGCGCCCTGTTCCTCGTGGACGGCGAGGGCCAGCCGGGGAGGATCGTGGAGTCCGGCGAGACCGAGCAGATCTTCGGCGACCCGCGCGACCCGCGCACCTCGGACTACGTCCACGGCCGATTCGGGTAGCGATCCGTGGTCGGCGTCTCTCGCGCGGAGCTCGGGGTCGGCTCGGGCCCACGGGACAGCGCCCGTCGTCGCCTGCTGCGCCGTTGGGACGAGTCCGCACCGCGCACCCGCACCACCGTCAAGGTGGCCGCCCTCCTTGGGGCGACGGTGTGCGCCTACAGCTACTCGCTCACGACCCTGCTGCAGACGGCGACCATGCAGACGCCGCTCGCCTACATCAGCCTGGTGCCGCTCATCGCCCTGGGCCTGGCGGCCATGCAGGTGCAGCCGGGCCGCAGCGAACGCGCCATCCACGACCGGCAACTCGACTACATCATCGGGATCCCGCTGGTCGGGCTGGCCATCGCCATCAACATCATGCTCCCGGCCAAGTTCTCGGCCATGTTCTGGGTGTGGCGCATCGACCTGTTCTCGTTGCCGTTCTTCGTGGCGGGGGCCGTCGCCATCCTCTTCGGCATCCGGGCGGTGTGGCGCCAGAAGCTCGCCATCGCCTACCTGTTCCTGGCCTGGCCCTGGCCGTACACGACGATCCTGCTCCGGGTGCTCAACGCCTCGACCGACATCACGCTGGCAGGGTTGCGTCTCGTGCTGCGCGTCGTCCATGTGGCGACGCCGGTGCCGTCGGCCGGCACCTCGGTGTTCCAGGTGGTCCACGACGGGCGCGCCTTCCCCGTCAGCGTGGTCTCGGCCTGCTCGGGGATCAACGGGATCGTGGGGTTCCTCCTGGTCGGCGTGGCCTTCGGTGCCATCGTGCGGGGGCCGCTGGGGAAGAAGGCGCTGTGGCTCACCGCGGGCATGGTGCTGCTGTGGGTCATCAACCTGGCCCGCCTGACCTTCATCTTCTGGGCCGGTCGGGAGTGGGGGGAGCGCATGGCCATCAACGTGCTCCACCCGTTCGTGGGTCTCGTCACCTTCAGCCTCGGTGTGCTGCTCATGCTCCTGGCCATGGGCCGGTTCGGGTTGCGCATCAGGGTGCCGGGGCCCGGCCCCGGCGCTCCGGACCTGTGGGGCACGGCGCTGCCCGTCCGACCGGCACCGGCGGTGCCCAGGGCGTTCGCCGCCATGGCCATCGTCTGCTGCGCGGCCGTCGTCCTGGCCTTCGCCGACAACGCGCTGCGTTCCTACAACCTGGTCGCCAACGCCGCCGGCGAGCCCAAGCTGCTGGCCTTCGGAGCCTCGCCCACGGCGCCGGGAGGGTGGGACACCCGGGCCACCGAGATCATCTCCTGGGCCAAGCCGCTCTTCGGGGACGACTCGACGTGGATCCGCTACACCTTCTACCCCGGTCAGGGCGGCGGCGACCTGCCCTCGGACGACGGCATCACCGCCGATGTCGTCGACACCTCCGACGAGCAGGCCATGGCGACCTACAGCGTGGAAGCCTGCTACCAGTTCCACGGATGGTCCCTGCAGGACGTGGCCCAGGTGAGCGTCGGCGGCGGGATCACCGGTCAGACGCTGTCGTTCACCGCCCCCGGCGACCAGAGCTGGTCGGTGCTCTACTGGATCGTCCCCGTCCAGGCCGGGCAGCAGACGCACTACGAGCGGTTCGTGCTCTACCTGATCAACGCCTCGGGGGGCACCCGGGTGCGCGTCCCGCGCGGGGTGCGGATCACCAACCTCTCCGGGTCGATCGCCGGGACCGGCCCGGGCGCCGTCCTGGCCCAGAACCGCGCCTTCCTGGTGGCCTTCGCCCACGAGCTCATCGTCAAGCAGGCCCAGGAGGCGGCTCGGACGGGCGCCCACCTGGCGTCGGGATCCCCTCCGGGCGGCGGCGGTGCCAGCGCCGAGGCGGCGCCCGTGGCTCCGGCCGAACCCCCTTCGCCGCCGGGCGCAGCTAGGAATTGAGGGTGGCGCGGGGGGCGCTGGTCGGGGGCGCCGTGCGCCCCGACGCCTGGGCGGGGGAGGACGGGCCGGTGTCGCTGGAGGTGGGCCCTGCCGTCGACACCGTGGGCAACGGCGCGGCTCCCCCCGTGCCGCTGCCAGTCGGCTCCGGAGCCACGCCGGGCGCCCCCGGCGCAGCGAACGGGGGCGGTCCGGTGCCGCCCGTGGTGGCCCGACGGACGCTGGCCGCCGTGCTGGACGCCCGACCCACCCCGGGCCCCGGTGCCTCCCCACGTCCCGACGCCCCGGGTGCCCCCGGGGTCAACGGGCATTCGGAGCCCGGCCCGAGCAGGCCCCTCGCCCGGTGTGGGCCGCCCCTCGTGCCCCCGATCCGCTCCCTGCGGTCCCTGCGCACAGCCCCCCAGCCCGCTCCGGCGGGTCCCGAGCGGGGTTCGGGGCCAGGGACGTCCCTGGGGCCGACACGGGCTCCCGGGGCAGTGCCGGCACCGCCTGAGCCGAGCGCCGACCTCCGGCGCTGCGAGGCTGATGGGAGGGGCTCGACGCCGGTGCCGGGCCCGGCCCGCACGGCCGCCCCGGCCCCGGCTCTCGATGGACGACACCGGGTCCCGCTGTCGATCCCGGTGCCGGAAGGAAGACGCCCGCTGCCGACCCCGCCCCAGGGCGCCCACGGGGTCGAGGCCCCGGCCGCCCCCGTCCCCGCCGGTCCCGGGCCGGGCGTGGCGGCCCCGCCCGGGGCGACGACCACCCTGCCCGCGCCACCCCCGGCGCCGCCGGTCGAGGTGGCCGAGCCGTTCCGCATCCGCCAGGCCGGTGGCGCCCCGCCACGCCCGGAGGTGGGCATCGCCGAGGTCGACGAGGGCACGGCCACGACGTCTGGGTCTCGTGCCTCGGCCGACGACGGCTCCGGGCGCCGAGGCCCGAGGTGGGCCGGACTGGAGCGGCCGCAACTGCTCCGGGTCTTCTTCGTCGCCTCCGGGTGGGTCCGCAACGTCGGTGCCATCATGATCCTGTTCGCCGCCTGGCAACTGTGGGGCACGTCGATCCAACACCACTACGCCCAGCAGACGCTGCGGACCGAGTTCCAGGCGAAGGTGGAGCACGAGACCGTTCCGGGGGACAACCCGACGCTCACCTCCGACGCCCACGTCCCCGATCCACGAGCCGGCTCGGTGGTCGGCCGGCTCCAGATCCCGGCGATCGGGGTGGACCAGTACGTCGTCGAAGGAACCTCCGAGACCCAGCTGGCCATGGGCCCCGGCCACTACGTGGGGACCTCGATGCCGGGCCAGGCCGGCAACGTCGCCATCGCCGGGCACCGCACGACCTACGGCGCCCCGTTCAACGCCTTGAACGAGCTGCGCATCGGCGACCCGATCGACCTCACCACCGCCCAAGGGACGCGGCTCACCTACGTCGTGGCGGAGGCCCCGTTCGTGGTCTCGCCCAGCGACGTGCGCATCCTGAACACCACCGACGACAACCGGGTCACCCTCACGACGTGCAATCCCAAGTTCTCCTCGACCCAGCGCCTGGTGGTGGTCGGGCTGCTCAGCCACGCCGACAGCACCCAGGTCACCAAGGTCGTGGTGACGCCGCACCGGGTGAAGGCGAGCGGGGCCGACGACATCACCTGGAGGCTGCCCTACCTCCCCGCCGTCCTCGCCCTCCTGCTCGGCTTGGTGCTCCTCGGTGCCTGCAACGACCGGGCCCGTCGGGTCTACGGACGCGGCGGCCGCTACCTGGTCCTCGTCCCGATCTGGGGTGCCGGCATCTTCTTCCTCTTCGAGGCGCTGTCCAAGCTCCTCCCGGCCAACCTGTGACCGAGCACCCGATGACCGAGACCGCCACACCACGCCCGCCCGCGCCGCCACGCCGGCCGTGCTCGTCGCCGGGCTGGGCCGGGGTCGCCCTGCTCGGCGTGGCGGCTGCCTTGACGGTGGCCATGTGGCCGATGCACGCCTTCGCCGACGCGCCGCAGGTGACGACGCCGGCGGGACCGTTCACCGACGGCCAGACGATCACGGTGTCGGGGTCGGGGTTCCCCGATCCCCACGCCGATCCGACCGGTCTCCAGATCCTCCAGTGCGCCGATCCGGGCGGCACGGTCGCCAACCTTCCCAGCGATCCCTCGACGTGTGACGGGACCACCGTCAACCCGCTGCCGGTGAACACCGACGCCGGGGGCAGATTCAGTGACCCGTACGCGGTGGCGCTGCTGACCGGGGTGCACGGCACCTCCAACATCGAGTGCGATGCCACGCACTTCTGCGTGCTGTGGGTGGGCGTCGACTACAACCAGGCGTTCAGCAGCGGTCCCCACGCCTTCTCGAAGGCCTTCGAGATCGAGCCGGCCTCCACCGGTCCCACCTCCACCGTCACCACGACGTCGCCGTCCGTCGGGGCGAGCTCGCCGACGACGGCACCAGGCAACGCCACGCCCGCGGCGGCCACGGCCGGGGCGGGGACGACACCGGGGGACGGGGGAGCCTCGCTGGCGTCGACCGGTGTACCGGCGTCGCTGCCGTGGGTCGTGGCCGGGGGCCTTGCCCTCACGCTCTTCGGGGGACTGGGCCGGCGCCTGGCCGGCCGGGGCCTGCCGGATCGAGGGATCTGAGGGCCGCCGCCCGGCCGCTCCCAGGGGCCGGGCCCGCCCCCGGCCCGAGGTTCCGAGACGCCGCGTGCCACCCCTCCCGGTGTCGGCGACGGTGGCCGTCCGTCGTGCAGGCCGGCGAGCCCGCTGGGCGCCCCATGGCGGGCCCGCCGGGTGGTCTGCCGGAGCGGTGCTGGGCGTCTGTTCAGGCCGGGAACCCGTGCGTGCACGGCCAACCGGGCTGTGGGGCGGCCCGGCCCGTCACCGCCGTCGAAGTCGATGGGACCCCGGCGCGAGGTGGCGGTCCAGAGGGGAACGCCGAGGCATCGCTCCGACCCGGCGTGGCCGCCCAGACGCGCGGGGTCGAGCCCTGCACGTCACGGCGGGAGGGTCCGGCGTGGCGGCGGGGAGGTCGTGCTCGACACCGTCCGTCGAAGCGCCGCTGCATGGTGGCGGCAGCGTCGGCGGGCTCCCTGCCGGGCGCCACCCCCGGCGGGCCGGTGGGGAGGTGTCGGCCCAGGCCGAGCGACTGTCCCCGGACGCGACTCCCCCCGGGCCGCATCGGCGACCCGGGGGGAGTGCGTGGAGACGCTGGTTGTTCAGGAAGCCGCGTCGAGTGTGATCGACAGGTTGGCGCTGGCCGACTTCTTGGGCTTGCTGTGGTCCTTGAAGGAGGCCGTGAAGGGGTAGGCACCGTACTTGGTGTGCTTGCTGGCGACCGGCACGCCGGTGATCTGCCCGGTCGACTTGTTCAGCTTCAGCCCCTTGGGGAGCTTGCCGGCAGCCTTCCACTTGAGCGGCTGGGTGACCGAGCCCACCGCCTTCAGCGTGTAGCTGTAGGACTTGCCGATGGTGGCCGCCGGGGGCGCACTGGCCACGATCGCCGGTGCCGCCGCCGACGTGACCGTCAGCGTGAACATCTGGGTGGCGCCTGGCCGTGTGCCGTCGGATCCGGGGACCGACACGGTGACGTTGAGCGGGTAGCTGCCCGCGGCGGCACCGGTCGCTCCCGAGAGCTTGCCACTCGAGCTGAGCGTGATCCCCGAGGGCAGGGCGCCGTTCTCCGCGTAGCTCCCGCCGCTCGCGCCTGTGGCCGCGAACTGGAAGGAGTGCGACGGTCCCTGGGAGAACGAGGCGCTGCTCGCCGAGGTGATGTTCGGTGTCGAGGGCGAGCCCACGACCAGGAACGGAGCCGAGAAGGCCACGTGCGCGGAGTCACTGAAGTCCGCGGCGTAGTCCTCGCCGACCCACAGCACGCAGGGGTCGGAGGCGTCGCAGTCGATGTTGGACCCACCGCTCGTGGACAGGGCGCTGATGGTGTACGTGCCCGAGAACTTGCCGGCGCTGTCGGTCGGGATGGTGAGGGGGTTCAGCGTCGACCCGTCACAGCTGCTGTCGTCCGCCGGGAGATTCGCCGCGGACCCACCGGGGTCGGAGCACTCGAGGATCTCGATGCCACTGGGGTCCGTTGCCGGGGTGGGAAAGCCCGATCCCCACACCGAGATCGTCTCTCCGTCGCTGTAGGAACCAGAGACGTTCGTTGACACGGTCGGAGATCCACTGGCGCTGGCGACACCGGCGATCGAGATCGTCACCCCGGTGCTGGCCAGCGCCAGGGCCGCTCCCATCAGGGCAAGTCGCTTCTTCCTTGGCATGGACACTTTTCCTTTGCTCGGCGGGCGGGTTCGGATGGAACCTGGGGCTGCCGGACCGCCATTCCCCGATTCCGGCGTCATCTGACCAAGATCAAAGGCCCAGCACAAGGCCATTATTGGGGCGTCGCCAAGAGTTCATCTCGAGTTCGCGTCGAGGTCACGCCACAGTCACCCAGCCGTCGCATAGGGACTGGGTCGGCGCCCTGGGTGGTCACCCGGACGAGACGCGTCCACAGTCGGACGCCAGGGGTCTCCACCAGGGGGCCGCCGTGCGTCGACGGGCACGTGCCGGGCGTTCCGATCCCGCGGCACCAGCGACGCGATCGCAGCGCGCCCAGGTGGTCGAACCGCGCGCGCGTGGAGCGGATCCGCCGGCGGATCGAAGGTGTCGTGGGCCGTCGCGGCGCGACGACGGCGAGCGGGCGGGGCAGCCCTTCGACGTGCGCACGCGCTGCGGCTTGCGCCGGTGCCCCGGCCGGAGGTGATGACGATGGTGCGCGCAGCCGGCTCGGTCCCGATCGCAGTCGGGGCCTGAACGGCTCCTGTCGCCGATGGTCCCGCCGGGCGGTTGTCGGATGGCACCGGGACCCCGG
>Ga0335078_10017477_pt1 | contig 10657 bp, 4 predicted proteins | sample Lox_Sample_32_FD_206711 | JGI IMG/M metagenome (GOLD analysis project Ga0335078, IMG submission 206711) | Soil microbial communities from Loxahatchee National Wildlife Refuge, Florida, United States - Lox_Sample_3.2 | ecosystem: Environmental > Terrestrial > Soil > Wetlands | place: USA: Florida...
CGTAGTTTTCTGGCGTCTGGCTTAGCCTTGCCGGCGTTCGCATCGGCATCCCGTGCTTCAGGTTCCGCGCAGTCGCAATCACCGGAGCCGGCGCCGGGTCGGTCATCTTCCGGTACGGCGTTACAGTACAGGACCCTCGGGAAGACCGGGCTTCGGGTCACGACCGTAGGTTACGGAACCATGATCACTTCCGACCCGACAGTGATTGCCAGGGCCGTGGACATGGGTGTCAATTACTTCGATACCGCCCGCAACTACCAGAATGGCCAGAACGAGCGGATGGTGGGAGCGGCGCTAGGATCCAAGCGGAAGAACATATTCCTGGCGACCAAGTCGAGTGACGATCCGAGTACCGGACGAGGCATCCTAATGGAGATTGAAACAAGTCTCAAGGAACTAAACACAGACTACCTGGACGTCTGGCATCTGCACGGCTTGGATAACCCGTCGCAGATCACCGATGAACTGGTGGAGGCGCAACGCAAAGCCAGGCAGCAAGGCAAGATCCGGTTTGTCGGCGTGAGCACGCACAACTTGCCTGCGATCGTCGACCGGGTCATCGAAGCCAGAATCGAGGTCGTCCAAGCGCTGTACAATTTCGCCTCGGCTGCGAGCTACGGGCCCGCTCTCGAGAAACTACACCACGCGGGCGTCGGCCTGATCGCGATGAAGGTGATGGCCAAGGCCGGCAGGCGCGCCTCTCGACCTCAACGGCCGGCCAATTTTGCCTCCGCTGCGCTCAAGTGGGCGATCAAGAATCCCGCTATCGCTACCACTGTTCCCAGCATGACGGATATCGACCAACTCGAAGAAAACTTCAAAGCAATGTCCCAGCCCTTTACGGGGGCCGACTCCAAGATCCTGATGGCTCGCCTGCAGGAAATCGGGCCGTACTTCTGCCGGATGTGCGGGGACTGCCAGGATCAGTGCCCGAAGGGTTTGCCGGTCGCCGATATGGTGCGCTTCGTCATGTACGCCGATGGCTACGGTCAATTCCCGCTGGGCCGCGAGCACTTCCTGCGCATGTCCGCCGAGCATCAGCAGGTCCGCTGTAGCGACTGCGCGAATTGTGCTGTTCACTGCCCGAACGGAGTTGATGTGGAGGCGCAGTTGAGCCGGGCGCAACAACTCTTTGCCTGTTGAAGCGTGCGCCAAACTTGACGGCCGCTCCGCTGCCAATCAACAGACTCCGGCACGTGATCTTACACGCTTCTGCGTAGCGGCGGCGCGTACCTCTCGCCATTGTTGCTCTTGAGGGCAAATTGCGACATGTGGTGGGGTGGTGCCGCGCGGCCTTGCAACGGGTCGCACCCATCGACCCCTGCCGAGGGGCGCTGGACGTGGGAGACGATCACGCGAAGAGGCGACCGCACTCCCGGTATGAAATTTCCCACTTGAGCGCGCCGGTGGCCTGATCGACGGCGAAGAAATCTTGGTCGGAGGATCCGACCTCCTAAAAGCTCAGTTTCAGAGCCAACTGAACCACCCGGGGCCCTGTCGTTGTGGAGACAATTTGTGCCACATTGGCGCTGGAGAGGGAATTGACCGGGTTAGCGAAGTTGACCGTGTTCAGCGTGTTGAAGAACTCGGCGCGAAACTCCAGGCGGGTCCGTTCCGACAGGGCAAACGACCGGATGGCGGAGAGGTCGACATCGCTTTGGCCCGGCCCCGGCAGAATGTTTCTACCCGTCGTTCCGAAGTCCCCGGACGCGGTCGCCGGCACAAAACAGGAGACATTGAAGTAGGCGTTCAAGCGGCTCGCGACACCCCCGCCGGCCAACGGAGCGCAGTTGGCCTGCGCCGGGTTCCAGTCGGCTCGCGCGTTCACGAATGCGGTCGAGTTGGTGAGAACGGAAAACGGCGTGCCGCTCTGCACCGTAATGATGGCCGCCAGTCCCCAGCCGTTCGCAATCCGCCGGGCGAAGGCGGACGAGCCGCGGTAGAGCGCGGGAGGGTCGTAAACGCCGCTGAACACAAATCGCTGCCGCCGGTCGAAGTCCGAGCTGGCGTAGTTGTGCTGTACGGCTTGGTTGCCGGGCACGACATGCACATCGCTGGTCCCGCTCGCATCGCCGGAAAAATCGTCGAGAGAATGGCTGTAGGTATAAGCGGCGAGGACCTGGAGACCGCCCGCCAGCCGCCGCATGAGGCTGGCCTGTAGCGAGTTATAGTTCGAGTTGGCCGCCGTCTGTGCAAGGTGAAAACCGAAACCTTCCACAGCGAGGCTCGAGAGACCCGGACTGAGCAGCCCGACCGCGGAGGTTGAAGGAGCGGTGGCCTGGTTCTCGTCTATAAGACGCAGCAGCTTGCGCCCGGTCGAACCCACGTAACTCACATCCGCCACCCAGCCGCTTGCCACTTCACTCTGAATCCCCAGACTGTATTGCTGAACATAGGGTGTCCGGAAGTCGTGCATGTCGGGGTAAATCCCGGCCGCGGAGACCGGTTGCGGCGTTCCCGATGCGGATGGCAGGAACGCCGGCGGCCCGCCGTAGGGAAACAGCGAAGGCGAATTCAAGGCCAGAGGAAATTGGCCCGGCTGCGACACCGGGACGAACGGCGTGGCTATGGGAGTCCCGAAGCCTTCACCGATGAGATAGTACGGGAAGGCGAGCAGCTGATAATTAAAGTACCGGGAGTTGAGCTTGTCGTAATAAATCCCGTATCCGCCCCGCACTACAAGAGGGTGTTTCCGGGAGCCGAACGGCTGCCAGGCGAAGCCCACCCGCGGCGCGAAGTTGTTCTTATCGGGAGGCACGATCGAAGAGGCCACTGTGGGGATGCCCGGAACCGGAGAGGATGCGTTGCCGGCCTGCACGAATCCGCCTGTGATCGCCACGTTGTCGCCGGCGGGGAAACCCGGGATGGTGGCGGTCGCCAGGCGGCTCGTGTCGAAGCCGATGTACCGCCCGTGCGCTTCCGTGAACGGGCTGAAGTATTCGTACCGCAGCCCTAAATCGAGCGTCAAGCGGTCCGAGATCTGCCAGGTGTCCGCCGCGAAGCCCGCCAAATCGTAGGACAGGGCGTCACGATTGTTCACTCCCGAGCCGATGATGCTCAACCCGCTCAAGTCGTAGAACCCGCCCAGGAAGTCGCGGAAGGGATCGCCGGAGAGGCCCAGAAAGAAAATCTGGCCGCGGGTGTACAGGTTGAACTCGGTGGCCACCTCGTGATGCTTGTATTCGGCTCCCACCTTTAGGTCGTGGCGTCCCTTGTGCCAAGCCAGAGTGTCGGAAACCATGTAGTTCATTTCCGCCGCCGTGTTATCGGAGAACGGCGACGCGCCCAGGTCGAAATAGTTGGCCACGGAAATTTCGGGCATACCCGGGAAGCGCTGCCCCAGTGGAGAACTGATGCCGACTTGCGCCGCTGTAAACGGTTCCTGCGGGGCCGAAGCCGTCGGGATCGCGGACACCCCAAACCGCAGATCGTTGAGCAGCGTGCCGCTGAAGGCGTGGGTATCATCGGCCGCCAGCACCCGCTGATCGAATTTCCCTGTCGAGCCGAAACCCGCCAGCGGGAGCGCGTTGCCCGTGCCGAAGGAATTGTAGAGCCCCTGGACCTCGGGATTGTCGGCGCCGAATGCTTTGATCGACAGGCGATTGGCGCGCGATAAGGCGAAATCGAAGTCGGCGTTGAACTGATCTTCACGGAAGCGCGATATGGCGACCACCGGAACGGCCACCGGCGCGGCCGGCACTCCGTTCACAGGAACCGCGACCGGGTGTGGCGCGGAAGGGATCGCGAACTGGCCGTCGGGCAATCGCGCCTGGAGCAACGCTTGCGCCACCGGACTGAAGCAGCCGGTTGCCGCGGTCGCCGCCCCGCACGGCAGCACCCCGTAGCTAGCGGCCAACGCGTTCAGGGCCGGAAGCGAACGGTCGTTGGAAAGGTCTCCTGGAACGAAGGCTGTGCCCAGCGAGTTTTCGAGAGAGGTGCCGTTCACTTCGCGGGTTCCCTGGTAGGAGACAAAGAACCAGGCGCGGTTTTTGGCGAGCGGCCCGCCCAGCGTCGCGCCGAACTCATTTCGATGATAGGGCGGGCGTGCAATGCCGGCGCCGTTGAGAAAGAAGTTGTTGGCGTCGAGCGCCGTGTTCCGCAAGAACTCGTAAACGTCGCCGTTGAACCGGTCGCCGCCCGATTTGGTGACGGCTGCCACTACGCTGCCCGCGTTGCGTCCCTGGGCCGCGTCGTAGAGGTTGGTCTCGACGATAAACTCTTCCAGAGAATCGATGGCCGGGACCGCCAGGTTGGGGGTGGAGCCGGTTCCGACGGAACTGACATCGACGCCGTTCACAATCACGGCGTTGGACAGCGTGCGCTGGCCGTTGACATTGAACACCGCATCGCCGCGGCCCAACTCCGAAGAGTTGTTGATGGCGCCGGATGCGCCGGGCGTCAGCGTCAGCAGTTGCTGGAAATTGCCCGTGACCAGGGGTAGCTGGTCGATAACGCCGCTTGAAATGACGTCGCCCCGGGTGGCGGTGCGGGTCTCGACCACGGGTTCCTCGGCCACCACTTCGGTTCTCTCCCTGCGCGTTGCCAGCCGCAGCCTCACATCCACGGTGGCGGGCTCAGTGATGCGCACCGCGATGTTATCAAGAACTGCGGTGGCGAAGCCCTCCTTGGTTACCTCGATCCGGTACCTGCCGGGCGGGAGCAGCGGGAACACATAGCGGCCATGGTCATCGGTCAAGGAAGTGCGCGCCACGCCGCTTTCGCCAGCCACCGCCACACTCGCCGCGGGCACTACCGCGCCGCTCGGGTCGCGAACCACGCCGCTGAGTTGGCCGGTCGTCGGGGTTTGCCCCAACAACAGGCTCGCCATCAGATGAACCACTGCCAGAGCCAGGGGCAAACCCCAACCCTCTCGCCGCATTCGGCGCACTCCTTCTCCCTTATCTAAAGATGAATTTGCCGCTTTGGGTGCGGGCGGCGCAACTCCTGATGATCGCTGTTGGGTATATACTACATTAAACTCTGACAACGCGCCAGCTTGCGCCGCGCAACTTGGCCGCTTGGCAGCCAGTAGAGGGAGGGTACGCTCCATGACGCCCAGCACCAAGCCCGCGGAAAAACCCGCGCCTGTCCAGCCGGTGGTATCCGCCGCGCCGCCGGCCTCCCAGACCAGCGACCGCGTGACCCTCAACGACTGGACCGGATACTACACCATTACCTTCGTAGTGGTCCAGACCGATATCGAGGCCGCCCGGAAGGCGCTGCCCAAGGGCCTGACGCTAAGAGACTGGTATGGAAAGGGCGGCAAGTACCCGATCCTGGTATCCATCGGAAGCATCGAGAACGCCCGCCCGCGCGTTGGCTTCTGGATCGGATTTAATTACTACGAAGTGTTCTCGGCCATTCCGGGCGTGGAACTGGAGCAGCCGGGCGGCCACACCATCGGACCGTATCTCTACCCGTATCGCGGGTACCTGAACCGGCTGCTGCCGGTGATCCTGGGACGTCTCAGCGGTTTCCGCAAATACTGGGAGCGGGTGGAAGTGGAAGACGTTCTCGCGGATATCGAGGAGAGCCCGTTTGAGAACGAGAAGAGTGCGGCGTTCAGCGTCAAAAGCCTGCTCTTCGGAAGTCCCATCATGGACGGCGAGTACTCTTTCGATCAGGCCCTCGGCCTGGCGGAGCCGGACTCCCGGGTGGTACACATGGCGCAATTGCTGCCGCCCAATATTGTGGGCGTGAACCCCTTAGGAAAGCTATGCCGCAGCATGTTCGATTTCCGGTTCGACCGCGGGCTGGCGTGGGATGTGACGAGGGTGAACCTGAACATCCACGTCGGCGATGTGATTCCGGGAATCACAACGCCGACCACCATCACCTACCCGCCCACAAGCGCCAACACGATCATCTGGACGGCGGATGCGCGCTACGCGCCGTTCCGCGCCTTCGTGCCGTGGCGCCTGCGATCGGAGAAGGAGTTGAACCAGGTGGCGCCGGCGCAGCTTATGCCGGCGCTTCCGCACGGTGGAACCGGAACTCAGACCGGCGCGCCTCCGAAGCCGGGGACGTGAAGGCGGGCGTAGCGCGCTGGATTGCGGATAGCCTCGGCGTTCATCCAGGCGGCCGCCTCGGCGGAGTGCCGCGCGCTTTCGTCTCCACCCGCCAGTCTGGCCAGATACCAGCGAATCGAAGCCACGTAAGCTCCCATGTCCGCGCGCACGAAAAGACGTTCGGCCTCGCGTAGGAGCGCGATCGACTCCGTTTCGCGGCTCTGCTGATGCGCCACGCCGGCACGCAGCAGAACGGCCGCCCCCGTGCACCAGACGGCTTCCTCCTTCTCGATTTGCCGCGCCAGGGAGAGCGTTTCCCGCAGCAGGCTGTTGCGCTTCGTTGAAAGCTCGGCCGCCATCAGGCAGGCCCGCGCGCGGGCGTGGCGCATGTAGGCGCGCGGCAGGTGGGCGCGAAACAGCAGCGATCCGGTCACCGCCCGCCAGTGGGAATCGATGTACTCCAGGGCTTTCAACCCCTCGCCCTCGTATAGCAAAGCATACGTCCTGGACTGCGTGGCCCACAGGTGCTGCAAATGGTAACCCTGCTTCGACCACTGCGCGACGGCCTGGTCGGCGCTGTGCCGCGCTCCTTCCGGATCGTCCAGTGCCAGGCGCACCTGCGGAATGACCCAGGACTCCAGGCACGCTGCTGCGAACAGATCGCCCCGCTCCAGCGCGCGCTCGTCGAGCGCCGGCGCCAGGCGCGCCACTTCTGCCAGGCTGCCCATGCCAAACAGAGACAGGAGCAGGAATATTTGCGCGGAGGTGATTTCCCTCTCGACATCCCGGCCGTACTCGCGCAGCATGCTCTCCGCGGTCCGCAGCGTCTCGACCGAGCGCCGCCAGCTTGCCAGTTGCGTCCAGGAAGCGCCGGCGGCGAGTTGGTACCACATCAAGGCCCGCGCATCTCCGCTCTGTTCAGCGATGTCACGGCACTTTTCGAGCAGCAGCAGCGCGCGCGCTTTGCGCTTGGGTCCCCGTGCGCTTTCGTGCAGCGCCGCCCAGGAGAGAGCTCGCGAAATCCGGCTGGGGTCGCCCAGGCCGAGAGCCGCCCGCAAGCCATACAGAATGAAATAGGCGCCGGCCGCGATATCCACCATGCTCAGGCCCACGCTGGCGGACCACAGCGCATCCACGCGCGCCGCGGCGGAGGGGTGGATGTCTTCAGACCGCACTTCGCGGAATTTCAAGCCGCGGATGCGCAGCCGCAGATCGTTCCACAGGATGCCGGCGATTAACCGCGTCTTCGAGGAGGGAAAGCGCGCCCCGACGCCCGCCAACACCGTGCGGTAAGCGGCGATGCCTTCGTCCACATGGCCGCTGGTGCAAAACAAGTGCGCCGCGCGCTCGAGTAAAGCGCCGCGTTCCTGTTTAGGCGCGCGGTCATAGACGGCCAGGTAATGCGGGGCGGCCTCGGCGCCGCGGCCGGCGTTGGCCAGAGCGTCGGCCAAGCCGCGCTCCAGCCGCAGCCGCTCGGCGGCGTCGAGAGAGGCGTACTTCAGGGCCGCCCGATATAAGCTGCAGGCCCTCTCGAAGGCCAGCGCGCCGCTGGCCCGGTCCGCGGCCAGCCTATACCAGCGGCCGGCGGCCACCGTGTCGCCGGCGCCCTCGCAGTGGGCGGCCACTTGTTCCGCGTCGGGATCGTCATGCCGGGCGAAGGTCTCCGACAACCGGCGGTGGCATTCGCGGAGCGCGGTATCCGGGAGGCGGGCAACAATCGTCTCGCGGATACGGTCGTGGTACATCTCCACGTTGTCGTCCGGACCCAGGCCGCTGCTGCGCACAGTCTTGGCAGCGCGCAGACGCGCCAGCAGCGAGGGATCGCGCTCCGCCGCGGCCGCCGACAGTGCGTCGGTGTGGCGCAGTGGCCGGCCGCAAACCGCGATGGTCTCCAGCACGCGCAGGGCGGCGTCCGGCAAGCCCTGGATCCACCGCCAAATGGCGTCCTCCACAGTGAAATCGGCGGCAGACTTCCCGCCCGGTAGCGGCCCGGGCGTTGCCCCGCGCATCGCAAACCTCGTCAGGACCTGCACGAAGAATGGGTTGCCCCCGGACTCCCGCGCAATCCACTCGGCCCACTGCGCGTGCGTCGCACCTTCCGGCAGAAGCGCGCTCGCAAGACGGCGTGATTCCTCATGCCCGAGCGGGCCGACCTCGATCTCGCGCCGGTCCAGACCGGCATCCAAGGGGAGACGTGCCAGCGCTTCCAGGCAGCGGCTGGGCTGGTTGCGGAAGGCGCAAACGATCAACATGGCGGCCGCACTCGGCGGCCGCAGCAACTCCATCAGCAGCCCCGCGGTGTCCACATCACCCCAGTGCAGATCGTCGACGAACAGCACCAGCGGCGTGCCGGCGGCCAGAGCGCGCAGCAGCGCCCGCAGCGCCGCGCGGACTACCCGGCGCGCTTCAACCGGGTCCGACGGGACCGTCTCCGCAGGGTACCCCGGCGTCAGCCGGCGCAGCACGGGAAACGCCTGGGCGAGTTGGCCGATGTGGGCTGGCAGAAGCCGGCGAAGCCGGTCCGGCTCCCAGGTTTCCAGAATCCGCACCACGCGGTCGAGAAGCTCGTCGAAACCCTTGTACGGCACCGACTCCTGCTCGTAGCAGCGGCCGCGCAGGATCAGAGCATCGCCGTCGGCCGCGATGCGGTCAAGTACCTCGTTGACCAGGGCTGTCTTGCCGCACCCGGAATCTCCCCGCACGAAGACGGCGGTCACTCTGCCTTGGCGCGCGTCCTGAAAGGCATCCCGCAAGAATCTGGCCTGCGTATCGCGCCCCACCAGGGATTCGGCCTGGGCGGCCGCTGCCAGCCGCGGCGTGCGATTGTGGGGGGGGTGCCCAAGCATGGCCCACACGTCTGCGTAAGCCGGCCGCCGCTCCGGCATGGGATCCAGAAGCGCCATGCAGAGCGCCTCCAGATCGGCGGGCACGCCGGTAGCCAACTCGCTCGGCCGGGGCGCCGCCGGGCGCGGCTTCTGCGCCAGCAGGTCTTGCCATTCGCCGAGGAACGGCGGCCTGCCGGTCAATGCGGTGTAGAGTGTGGCGCCCACGGCATACCAGTCGGCGGCAAACGTCAAGGGCTGGCCGGCGGCCTGCTCGGGGGCCATGTAGGGAATGGTTCCGGAGATGGTTCCCTGGGCGTCCCGCGCGCCGCGGACCGCACTCGCCAGGCCGAAATCCAGCAGCACCACGCGGCCATGACGGTCCACCATAATGTTGCGCGGCTTGATGTCGCGATGCAGCTTACCGCTCTCGTGCAGCGCCGACACTCCCGCCGCCAGTTGGCACAGGGCCGGGCGCAGCCGCTCGGGATCCGCGGGGCAAGGGACCTTCGGGCGGGCCGGCTCGAGCGCCGCATGCTCCCCGGCTGGCCGGCTGGTCCCTGTCCCACCGCTCATGGAGACCGTCGCGCTCGCCTCCGAATCGGCGGCGGCTGCCCAAGCGACGTGCTCCAGAAACCCGGCGCCGTCGATCAGTTCCATGGTGAAGAAGCACTGCCGCGCGTCCCCCAACAGCTCATAGAACTGAATGATGTTCGGATGGCTCAAGTCGGCGAGGGCGCGAAACTCCTCCTTGAGGTGCAGCAGCATGTCCGGGTCGATTTCGGAAATTGTTTTGAGCGCCACGCGCCATTGCCAGGCGTGGTCAAACGCTTCGTAAACCACACCCATGCCGCCGCTGCCGAGGCGGCGCTCGATGCGGAATCGTTCGGTTCCGGCGAATGTTTCGGACATGACCGGATCCGCCCGGTGCATGGTGGCGCGCGTCCCCTCTTGGATTCTCTAAGTATAATGTACGACGGCTGTGCTGGACGTTAAGGGGGCGACGGGTGGCAGACGGAACCAAGCAGAAAGTCGCGATTCTGGGTGGAGGCATCGGAGCACTTACCGCCGCCTTCGAGCTCACGAGTATCCCCAACTGGCAAGACCGGTATGAGATTACCGTCTACCAGCAGGGCTGGCGGCTGGGAGGCAAGGGCGCCAGCGCGCGCAACCCGGAGCAGAACTGGCGCATCGAGGAACACGGCCCGCACGTCTGGTTCGGATTCTACTTCAACGCGTTCCGGCACATCGCGGACGCATACCAGTATTGCGCCCAGAACGGTCTGCTTCCAAAGGGCGGTTTCCAGTCGTGGGACCAGGCGTTCAGCCCCAGAGACACCGCCGCGGTTCTCGACTATGCCCGTAAACGTTGGCTCTTCTGGAATCTCACCCTGCCGCGCCTCCCCGGGAGTCCCGTCGAATCCCGCGATTCGGATTTCTGGTCGCTCCTCGATAGCGGTCTCCAGATGCTCGCGGGGCACCTGGCGACGATTCAATCGGTGCTGGGGCCGCGCCCTATTGGCGGCGGGCGCGGTTTCCTGACGAAGTCGCTGATGGCCGTGCATGCGATTGCCGCGCGGTTGCACGGGGAACGCTCCGGCCTGAGGGCAATCGATCCCGCGAGCCCGTTCGACGGCTTGTTGAATCTGCTGAAGACCGAAGCCGGGCGCATGGGTGCGGGTCGGTGGTCGTGGCTCGGGCGGCTGGGGCTGTATACCATCGGCCACATCCTGGGGAGCCTGATTCACGACATTCTAGAAGCCATCCGCGATCTGGCGGAGGGCAACGACGACCTGCGGCATGCCTGGCAAGTACTCGACATGGGCG
>Ga0335078_10017478_pt1 | contig 10657 bp, 6 predicted proteins | sample Lox_Sample_32_FD_206711 | JGI IMG/M metagenome (GOLD analysis project Ga0335078, IMG submission 206711) | Soil microbial communities from Loxahatchee National Wildlife Refuge, Florida, United States - Lox_Sample_3.2 | ecosystem: Environmental > Terrestrial > Soil > Wetlands | place: USA: Florida...
TGGGCGCAACCAGGATTCCATCTTTTGAAGGCATCTTGGCCGGATCCGGAATCGGCCGGCCTTGCGCGTCGATTCCCTTTGCCCAGTTCACCGTCGCGAAAGGCACGGTGAGCAGACTCTTGCCGTTGGTGCGATCGAGCACGAAAAAATACCCATTGCGCGACGCTTGCATCAACACCTTGCGAGGCTGACCGTTGAAATCCACGTCAGCCAGCACCGGCACCTCCGCCGCGTCCCAATCGTGAGTATCATGCGGCGACGCCTGAAAGCCCCACGCAAGTTTGCCCGTGTCGGGATTGATCGCGACGATGCTGCAGGTCCACGGATTGTCGCCCGGCCGGGTCGCTCCGTTGAGAACTGGCGTCGGATTGCCTGTGCCGACGTAAACCAGGTTCAGATCCGGATCGTAAGTGCCGGTGTTCCACATCTGACCGCCGGTGGCTCCGCCGCTGGCCGGCTCAGTTTGACCAGGCGGAGGGGTGCTGTAGAAAATCCACTGCGTCTTGCCGGTATCGGCATCCACGGATTTCAATTGGCCGGGAAGATTGTCGAAGTCTCCAGACACACCGACCATCACGTGATTGCGCACGATCAGTGGCGCATTTGTCGACCAATATCCTCTTGCCGAATCCGCGATAACCACGTTCCATTTGACCGTCCCGTCCTTGGCGTTGAGCGCGATCAAGTGGCAATCCGGAGTCGTCAGATACACCGTGTCCTTGTACACCGCCGCGCCGCGATGCCCGATGTGGAACGCGCTGTTCGGCGGATTCTGGTAATGCCAGAGCTGCTTTCCAGTGCGGGCGTCGATGGCCCAGATGTGATCCGGAGCGGTGAGATACAAAACCCCGTTCACCAGAATCGGTGAGGCTTTGATCTGCGAATTTGGGGTGGTCTGGAAGCGCCAGACCTGTTTGAGCGTCGCGACATTTTCGGGCGTAATCTGGCTCAGGCTGCTGTGGCGCCGGCCGGAGTAGTCGCCGTGAAAGGTCAGCCAACTATCGGCGGGCGGGTTGAGCATCATCTTCGCGTCGACGCCCTGCCCGCGAACGGCCGCAGCCACGATTAAGGAAAGGAACAGCGCAGATCGAATCATTTTAATGTGCTCAGATACGCGTAAACGTTATGCATGTCCGCATCGGTATATTTGCCGAGCTGATCGAAGTGCGCCGACATCGGATCATCAATCTTGTACTTGACGGCGTCCTTGTCATAGGTCTTGCGAGCATCGCCTTCGCCCACTGTGATTGAAAACTCGTCCTGACTGGCGAGCGGTCCGGTCACCGTCTCTCCTGTCGCCAGCGTCACTGTAGCTTTCGGCCTCGGCGGAGCGGGCCTTCCCGCAGTGGGGTAGAGCATCCTTTGGATCAGCGCCAATCCTTGATAGCGCATCCCGATGCCTTCCAGATCGCCGGTGGCCGAGTGACATGCTGAGCAACCCCCGGCTCCGTTAAAGTAGGCGCGTCCCGCGTCGGAGTTGCCGGTGGCAAGCTGCGCGGGGTCTACGGTCTGCCGCCCTCCTTCCAGCGATTCGGATTTGGTCTTCTCATCGTGAATGAACGCGACGATCGCCGTCACATCGGCATCCTTCAAATCCGAAAAAGCCGGCATACTGCCGCGGCCAGAGCGGATCAATGGGACGATCTTGTCGCCGCGGAGATCCTGCGCCACCAATTCTGAGCGCGTTAAGTCGGGGCCGCCCTCGCCGCCGGCAGCGTCGCGCCCATGGCAGAATCCGCATTGAGCGGTGAACTGTTGCGCGCCTGCTTGGATCTGTTCAGCGGGATACGTCTGCGGCGTCACGGTTTGCGGACCAGGTCGCGATGCGGGACTCTGCGCCGGATTGCCCCTGCCTTTACCTTGGCCCTTCGCATTGGTTCCCTTGACTCCCTTTGCAGGCGGGCTGGTTGGACTCGCGGAATCCTGCGCGAACCCAAGGCCGAGAGCGCCAATGCCTAACGCAACGGCCACAGCCAGCGAAATCGTCTGTTTCATCTCTCTAGCGATGCTCTCGAAATCTATGGCCAGATGCAACTGCTACCTGTTCGTGTCAAGGAAATGAGGGTCCGTCAGAGGGCAATGTATGCAGTTTTTGCGATGCAATTTTCCTTGACCGAAAGTCCACTCAGCGGTAGACTACCCTCGTTACGGTTTCTTCATCTCGAGATTCAGGGGTGAATCGCGGGCGTCAGGGGACTCTGGGTGACCATTCCGCTTTAAATTTATAAACGCAGCGGCTTCATTTTATTTTGGAGGTCGCTCATGCGCTCCCTGTCGATCGCAGTTCTTTCCTTGGTAACGGGTGTCGCCGCTTTCGCTCAAGCCGATCGCGGCGCGATTACGGGTACGGTTGCAGATCCGGCCGGCGCGGTTGTCGCCGATGCCGCGATCCAGGCTCGCAACGTGGACACGCAAGCGGTGTACGAAGGCGCGAGCTCGTCCACCGGCAATTACACCATAGCCAACCTTCCCGCCGGCACTTACGAAATCTCCGTCACGGTGTCGGGATTCAAGAAGTTCATTCGTCCTGGCCTGCTCGTCCAGGCGGGACAAACCATTCGTGTCGACGCTGGCCTGCAAGTCGGAAGCGCGTCGGAGTCGGTTACGGTGCAAGCAGAGGCTCCCCTGCTGAATACCGAGAGCGGCGAGCTGAGTAACACCGTCGCGACACAAACGATGGATTCGCTCCCTCTTCTCTCGCTTGGTCAAGCCTCTTCCGGAATCCGCAACCCGTACAACATGGTTGCGCTGTTGCCTGGCGCGTACTACACGCCGAATACCACCGGATTCAGCACCGGTCCGGCGGTGCGCATCAACGGTTCGCCCGTCGGGTCGGAAACGCTGCTGGTCGACGGCATGGATGGAACCAACATTCTGGGCCAAGGAGCGAATCAACAGAACCAGCCCGGCATGGATTCCATTCAGGAGTGGACGGTTCAGACCAGCAATTACGCGGCCGAGTTCGGCCAAGCAGGCAGCGCGGTGATGAACGTCACCATGAAGTCGGGTACGAACCAATACCACGGCAGCCTTTACGAATACTTTCAGAATGATGTCTTAAACGCCGGGCAGCCGTTCACCACGCAGGCCGGAAGCCCGAATGAGCACGTCCGCCCGGAGGTTCGCCGCAACGACTACGGGATCACCATGGGCGGACCCGTCCGCATCCCCAAGGTCTACAACGGCCGCGACAAAACCTTCTTCTTCTTTAGCTGGGAGCAATTCTTCCAGAACCAGACCGTGTTGCCCACTGCGTTCACCGTCCCGACCAGCGCCTATCGCAATGGCGATTTCAGCGCCGCAATCACTGCGGCGGGAAACAAGAATCTCGGAACCGACCTTCTTGGCCGGCCCATCATCGCGAACACGATTTACGATCCTCTAACGCGGCAGACATTGCCGGGCGGCGTCATCACGAATCCTTTCCCGGGCAACATGATCCCGGCCACTCGCTTCGATTCTGTCGCCCTCAAGGTCCAAGCCCTGATGCCCCTGCCTCTGTGCACCGCTGGACCTCCCTGCAACGCAACAGGCATCGTGAGCAATTTTCAAAACAGCGAGTTCACCAAGCGCGACACCGAAGCGCCGTCGCTGAAACTCGACCACAACATCAGCGCCAAGGATAAGCTCTCATTCTTCTGGAGCCGCACGGACACTTATTGCCTCACCTGCTACGGCGAAGACGGCGCGCCTCAGCCCATCTCCGGCACCTTCGGCGGAGGCATCTACGCTCATCGCGAGCGCCTGAATTACGACCACACCATCACTCCGACGCTGCTATTGCATCTCGGCGCGGGGTACGACACGGACGACCTGGGCCGTCCTTCCGTCACGCCGAACTACAACGCGTGCAGCGGATTGGGGTTGTGCAGCCAGGCATTCCAGTCTCCCGCGACGTTCCCGAATTTCACCGGCCTCTCGGATACCATCGCCGGCGGCACCAACATCTCCGGACCTCCCGGACGCAATGACAACATCTACAGCATCGTTGACTCTATTGCCAGCCTGACCTGGGTGCACGGCAACCATACTTTCAAGTTCGGCGGCAGCGCGGAGTTCCAGGGCAGCCTGACGCTGAACATCGCGAACCTTCAGGGCAGTTATGGATTCGCCGCCGGCGAAACGGCGATGCCCTACGAAGTCACCACCACCAACGGCACCAGCGTGGCGAACATTGGTCCTAACCACATCGGTCTCCCCTACGCCAGCTTCCTTCTCGGCTTGGTCGACACGGCCAACATTAACCCTCCCTCGGACAATCGATTTGGCAAACAGCAGTGGGGCTTCTACGCGCAGGATAGCTGGAAGGTTACACGCAAGCTCACTGTCGATTACGGCCTGCGCTACGACTATTCCACTTATTACACGGAACAGTACGGCCGCGCGCCGGACCTCTCAACGACTCTGGCCAACCCCACTGCGGGCGGACATCCCGGCGCCACTATCTACGGAGCCACGTGCAATTGTCAGTTCGCCCACAATTATCCTTGGGGATTCGGTCCACGTTTGGGCATCGCCTATCAGGCCTTCGCGAAGACCGTCATCCGCGGCGGATTCGGCGTCGAATACACCGGCACCGGAGTCGCCCAAGTCTTCGGTAGTGCGAGCGGAAACGCCACCGCCAGCAATCCATTCGGCCCGCCGCCTCCGGGCAGCGCGCTGATGACGCTCTCGAACGGCGTGACTATTAACGGCGTGCCTCTGACTGCCGCTCAAATTGCTTGGCCGAACTTCAGCTCCGGATATTATCCTGTCGGCGGAGTGATTCCCGGCGCCGGGCCTCAGTACTACGACCAAAACGCCGGCCGTCCGGCGCGTCAATATCAGTGGAGCGTGAGCGTTCAACATGAGCTCGCCCGCAATCTCGTCGTGCAGGCTTCTTACATCGGTAACCGGGGAATCTGGTGGCCGACCTATCTCGGTTCGGCGTTGACCAATTACAATTACCTGAGCACCGCGCTTCTCAGTCACTATGGCCTCAGCCTGAGCAATCCAGCCGACCTCGCCACGCTCGCAGCGCCTATCGGCTCCGCCACGGCCGGCCGGTTCCAGAATCAGATTCCCTTCTCGGGCTTCCCGTTGACTGCTACGGTTGCTCAATCGCTGCGGCCGTTTCCGCAGTTCAACGGCACGTTCTCACTGATCAACCCGCCCCTTGGCGATAGCTGGTATGACGCGCTCCAGTTGACCGCCGATAAACGCCTTGCGAACGGCCTTCAGTTCAATTGGGGCTTTACCTGGTCGAAGTCGCTGGACGATTTCGGCGGAACTCCCGATGTGCAAAACCGAAGCCTGGCCAAGAGCATTTCGTCGCTCGATCAGCCCTTGGTGATGCGAATCGGCTTCCTCTATACGCTTCCAAAATGGGGACCCAAGGCGCTGTCTTACGTCGTGCGCGACTGGACTCTAAACGCCTTCGGCTACTACGCGAGTGGCATCCCGCTGGCGCCGCCGGCCGCCAACACTACCGGTTACCCCGCCAGTCTCGCCAGCGGCGGTACTCTAAGCAGCCTGATCTTCCAGGGCGCGCAATATCAGCTCCGCACGGGCCAACCTCTGTATCTCAAGGATCTCAACTGCCACTGCTTCGATCCCAACACGACTTTCGTGTTGAATCCCGCGGCGTGGACCAATCCCGCGCCTGGCCAGTTCGGCGGCCCGACATATTACAACGACTACCGCGGTGAGCGCCGGCCGGTCGAGAACTTCGCCTTCGGGCGGCAATTTCCGATCCGCGAAAAGATGAGATTCAACCTCCGCTTCGAGCTCAATAACGTCTTCAATCGGACCTACTTCAACAACCCGACCGGTTCCGCCCCGCAAACAGCGCCGGTCTGCAAGACCGCGAACGGCACTAACGGCTCCTGCACCCAGCCGAATCAGCAGATCGTCTCCGGCTTCGGCTCGATCAATACCTCGACGGTCGCCTTCTTCCCGAGAAGCGGCCAGATAGTCGCGCAGTTCACTTTTTGAGGTACTGGCATGCACAACACAGCCTGGCGCGGCGACCACGGCAAATCAAGGCATCGAGGATTTCAATGGCCGGGCGCCCAGGATGAGAATGTCCACCAGCCTCCGCGCACTTTTCTGCCAGTCGGGGCTGGTGGCGACATTAGCGACACCGACAATTGCCCGCAGGAGATCGAGCGCGTCAAGGTCCTTTCGCATATCGCCGTTCTTGATCGCGCGCTTAACCAGTGCACGGGTCGCTTCATGAATCTGCGCGTAAGATGCTTCGAATACTTTCTTCGGATCGCCGACGAGCGTGTTCAGGACTGGCGCGATGATCTGCTTTGTTTCAACCGCTTCAATAAACAACAGCAACCAGGTTCGCAAGGCTTCCACGGGAGGCAAGGTATCCGTCAGCGTTCGTTCCGTTGCGGCCAGCCTTTCCATCTCGGATCGATAAACCGCGACGAGTAGCGCCTCGCGCGTTGGGAAGTGGCGATACAGGGTTCCCGGCCCCACGCTGGCCTTCTTGGCTATGTCTTCCAGGCTGGCGTTTGCGCCCGAGCGGGTGAACTCCTTCTTCGCCACGGCGAGAATTCGTTCGCGGTTCCGCTGCGCATCCGCGCGCGGCTTTCGGTCTGTAGTTTCAGGAGCTTTCGTGGACATTCAAAAAACCTTGCAACCGGAGGCACCCTCCGCTAATCTGTACCTATGCGGAGGCTACCTCCGTTTGTAGCAAGTTAGTGACGGCTCGTCAATATCGACGAATATGCGTATCGATCGAGCCAGAGGGAGAAAGTATGCGCATCTTTGTCACCGGAGCTACTGGTTTTATCGGTTCCGCCGTCGTTCCCGAACTAATTAACGCGGGCCATCGGGTACTTGGCCTCACGCGCTCGGAGGCCGGCGCCAAGTCCCTGGCCGCCGCGGGCGCCCAGGTGCATCGCGGCGATCTGAATGACCTCGAAAGCCTGCGGAACGGCGCGGCCATGTCGGACGGCGTGATCCACCTGGCGTTCATCCACGATTTCTCGAAATTCCAGGAGGTTTGCGAAGTAGACAGGCAAGCCATAGAGGCCTTGGGCGAGGCGCTCGCGGGCTCGGAGCGGCCATTGCTCATCACGTCCGGGACCGGTATCGCAGCCGCGCCGGGCGGCGCCGCCACGGAAGAAGACGCTCCGGAGACTAACCACGCGATTCCGCGGGTGGCGTCGGAACAAGCAGCCGCCTCACTCGCCGCGAAGGGCGTGCGCGTGGGCGTGATGCGTCTTCCCCAGGTTCACGACACCGTCAAGCAAGGGCTTGTTACTTACGCCATCGAACTCGCTCGTCAGAGGCGTGTATCGGCCTATGTGGGCAACGGCCAAAACCGATGGCCGGCGGTGCACGTCCTCGATGCGGCCCGTCTCTACAGGCTGGCGATCGACAAGCTGGAAGAAGACAAGCTTGAGAGAAGCGCGAGGTATCACGCAGTGGCGGAAGAGGGAGTGCCTATGCGCGACATTGCCGAAGTTATCGGCCGAGGCCTGAAGGTGCCTGTCATTTCCCTATCGCCGGAAGAAGCTCCCGCTCATTTTGGGTGGCTCGCCGCATTCGCCGGCCGAGACTCTCCGGCCTCAAGCGTTCTCACCCGGAAGCGGCTGGCATGGCAACCGAGCGGACCGGGGCTGATCGCCGATCTCGAACGAATGCGGTATATCGAAACTGACGCGGATGTCGTTTCCGAGGCGCCAATGAAGGCAGCCGGTTGATTCGTGGTCGAATTGAAACAGGGGTATCGAACGATGGAAATCAAGGATCGTGTTTTCATTGTCACGGGCTCTTCGTCAGGAATCGGCCTCGCGACCGCGGTCGCGCTTACGGATCGCGGCGCAAAGGTCGCGCTTCTCGCTCGCAGCGCCGATGCGCTGCAGGATTTAGGGCGGAGGCTTCCAGGGAGCCTGCCCGTCACCGTAGACGTGACCCAATTCGATCGCCTGAGGGAAGCCGTCCGCGGTGTGCACCGGCATTACGGCCGTGTGGACGGGCTCGTAAACAATGCGGGACGCGGCTATGCTGCCTCGGTAGAGGAGATCGATCCCGCGGCTTTTGACGAAATCTTCCACCTCAACGTTCTGGGGCCGATCGTCGCGATGCAAGCTGTGATTCCGCTGATGCGAGCGCAAGGCGGCGGAAGTATCGTGAACATCAATTCAGGGACCGCGTTCATGACTGTTCCGCAATATAGCGTTTACTCGGCTTCGAAGCGCGCGCTTCTTGGCTTCAGCCTCACGGCACGCGGCGAACTGGAGAAAGACCGTATCGTCGTCAGTGAGGTGTACCCGTTTATCACCGCGACAAACTTCGGCAAGAACCGGATGGGAAATCCGGCCAGCGCGGGGCCCTCATCGAATTACGCCGACGGCGACAAGCCCGAATTCGTCGCTGGCTTGGTGCTGCAGGCCATCGAAGAGGGGCAGGCGCAGTATTTCGCGAATGAGCGCCTCCGCAAAATGGCCGGGGTCGCGGGCTAGAACGAGGCGCGCGCAGTGCTTCATCGCCGTCGTTCAAATCTCGTATAATGGCCGCGAGCCGGAATCCTTATGAAAGGAGGCGAGATGCTCGATCGTGATGTCAGGCCGCGCTGGGTGGACCCGCCGATGCTCTGCCTCCTGCTGGCTTCTTTTGCTGGAATTGCCGGGGCCGCTGAGAAGAACGATTCGCCTCTTGTAGAAGCGGCAAGGACCCAGGACCAGAAAACCGTCCGCACGCTCTTGAATCAGAAGGTCGACGTCAATGCGCCTTCAAGCGACGGCTCGACCGCGTTGCTTTGGCTGGCTCATTGGAACGATGTGGAAACGGCGGAGCTATTGCTCGCCGCGGGCGCGGACGCCAATAGGGCAAATGACTTCGGTGTCACGCCGCTATCCGAAGCGTGCATCAATTCGAACGGCGCGCTCGTCCGATCGCTTCTGAAATCCGGTGCCAAGCCGAACACGCCAATCGCTACTGGCGAAACTCCGCTCATGATCTGCGCGAAGACCGGCAGCGTGGACGGGGTTCGAATGCTGGTCGAGTACGGCGCCGCGGTGAACGCCGCGGAGCCATCGCAGAATCAGACGGCGTTGATGTGGGCCGCGGCGGAACGTCATCCGGACGCGGCGAAGGCGCTCATCGATTCGCATGCGGATCTCAAAACCCACAGCAAGCAAGGCTTCACCGCCATGCACTTCGCGGCACGCGTGGGCGACCTTGAAACTGTGAAGCTGTTGCTTGCAGCCGGCGTCGATGTCAACATCCTTACCCAAGCGAGCGAAGCTCCAGCCCCCCGGACGGAGAACAATGGCGCTCCAGGTGGCGGCCGCGGCGGCGGGGGCGGCACAACCGGATACACGCCTCTATTAGTCGCCGTCATGCGCAGCCAGATGGACGTTGCGCTCTATCTCCTGGATCATGGAGCGGATCCCAACATCGGCGCAGCCGGCTTCACGCCGCTGCATTGGGCAACGACCACTTGGGAAAGCTATGCGTCCAATCCGGTGTATGGATTCGTCGATCCCATGTCCGGCATCGCGGATCGTCAAATGAAACTGCGCATCGTCAAGGCTCTGCTGGCGCACGGCGCGGATGTGAATGCGCGCATGACTAAGAAACAGCCGAGCTTCGCCACCGGATACACGGATTCGGTCGGAGCGACGCCGTTCTTGCTCGCGTCCTCGGCCGACGATCTGGAGATGATGAAGATTCTGCTGGACGCGGGCGCCGATCCTAAAATTCGAACCGCAACCAATGCGTCCGCGATCATGGCGGCAACAGGCTTGAACCGGGGCATCGGAGAGAACTTTATAGACGAGCCCCAGGCGAAGGCCACGGTGGATTTTCTTTTGAAGCTCGGGCTCGATCCGAAGGGCGAGACGACATTCGGCGAAAACGCGTTATTCGGCCCGGCCTATCACGGGTGGAACACATTGCTCGCTCAGTTGATCGATCTGGGTGTGAACGTCAATGCCGTGAGCAAGGCCGCGGTGACTCCTTTTCTCGCCGCGAACGGTCAGGGCGATCGGCTCGGCGGCGTTCTTTATAACAAAGAAGGCGCGGACCTGCTGTTGAAGCATGGCGCGGATCCTAAGTTAGGCCACCCTTGCGAAGCGCAAAACAAATGCCGCGCGGAATAACCATGGCGCTTGATCGAAATCTTCGCGTTGCCTGTGTTGTGATTTGCGCGGCGCCGGTTTTTGGTTTCCAGGCCACTCCCGCGCGCGAGCTGGTGAACACGTATTGCGTCTCCTGCCACAACCAGAAACTGAAGACCGCGAATCTGGCGCTGGATGCCGCTGACGCGGACCATGTCGCCAATTCAGCCGAAGTTTGGGAAAAAGTGATCGTGAAGCTCCGCAGCCGGGCGATGCCTCCCACGGGCATGAAACGTCCGGACAACGCCACGTACGAAAAAGTAGCCGCTTGGCTGGAATCCGAAATCGATCGCGCGGCCGCGGCTCACGCGAATCCCGGCAGAACGGCCACGTTGCATCGGCTAAATCGCGCGGAATATGCGAACGCGGTACGGGACTTGATCGGGGTCGAGATTGACCCGCAAGCGATGCTGCCGCCGGATGAGCAAGCCTTCGGATTCGAGAACAACGCCGAAGCGCTCTCGATGCAACCTGCGTTGCTCGATCGATATGTATCCGCCGCGGCGGCCATCGCGCGACGAGCTGTCGGCGATCCG
>Ga0335078_10017479_pt1 | contig 10657 bp, 5 predicted proteins | sample Lox_Sample_32_FD_206711 | JGI IMG/M metagenome (GOLD analysis project Ga0335078, IMG submission 206711) | Soil microbial communities from Loxahatchee National Wildlife Refuge, Florida, United States - Lox_Sample_3.2 | ecosystem: Environmental > Terrestrial > Soil > Wetlands | place: USA: Florida...
GATCCTCACCAAGTGTCATCCCGACGCGCCGTGCGTCCCGACAAACCTCGGCCCGTTCGGAGCGGAGGGCGGGAAGAACTTCGATACGGCCGGCCAGAACGCCAAGGATATTCTGATTCCCTCCGACAACACGGCGTCGACTTTCTGGATCACCAATCCGGACAACATTTACCGCGACAACGTGGCCGCGGGTTCCGACGCTACAGGTTTCTGGTTCGCCCTGCCGGAGCATCCGACGGGTAAGTTCGAAGGCACGGAGATCAGTGCGAAGACCTGGCCGCGTCGAACCCGGGTGCGGGAGTTCAAGGGCAACACCGCCCATTCGAACTTTGACAGTTTCATGTTCGACCGCGGCCCGAGGCCCGATGGCCATTTCGCCGTCGGTGGTCATATTGCCCTAGCCAATCCCGCTGACGCGAACAGCCCTCAAGTGGAGTCGGTCATCGAGGATTTCACCAGCTACAAGAACCGCAATAACGGCATCTGGACCCGCGGTGAGATGCACACATTCAAGAACCTGAAGATGGCCGACAACGCAATTGGCTACACGCATGCGTCCGGCAACTTCGGCCAGTCCGCCTTTACGTCACGGGTGGTTGACTCGCTGTTCGTGGGCGAAACCGAGAACATCGGCAACCCCAGGACGCCGGCGGAAATGGCTTACGGCCGCAGCCTGCCGGAGCCCGAAATCGCGGATTTCCCAATCCGCGGCTACGAGTTCTACGATTACCGTCATGAACTGGACAACGTCACCTTCGTGAATTTCCAGGACAACGCCACCCGCAAGACGGGAGCGATCTCTTACCTGCTGTATACCAGCTTCGGAATGAGCTCCAACAACACCGTACAGCGCGCGAAATTCATCAACGCCAAGCCGGTGTATTTCCCGCCTATGGAGTTTAAGTGGAGCAACGATGATTACGGCAATGGGAGCTACCAGACTTCGGTATTCAACGACAAGGACGGCTCGGTCAGCGGTGTCCCCAATTCCTACATTCTCATCAACGACGCAAACGACGCAATCGCCATCGACGACGCCTGCGAGATCAAGCCCACCTGGAACGCAGCCGTGTGCAAGGGCGACGTCGGGCGTATGACTGTTGGCGCCCCCGCCGGCGGTGGTGGTCGTGGCGGTCGTGGCGCAGGCGCCGGGCGCGGCGGTAGAGGCGGCGCTGCGGTAGCTGGCGGTCCTGGCGCTGGCAGGGGTGGCCTCGGTGGTCTCGTTGGCCCCAGAAACGGGGTCCTGGGCGCCCCTGCACCCGCGGGTCCGCCAGTCATTCTCAGCCGCAACGGCAAGGATTTGCGCGTCACCGGAGAAACCAACGTACGAGCGGGTACCGAGATCAAGGTGACCACTGAAAGGCCATCCCTCGCCCTCAACGTGAAGGAACTGGATAGCGGCTCGTGGGTGATCTTCCAGCTGCCGGGATTCACCACGGCAGCGTCGGGCACGGAGCAGAGCAGCCTGGATGCACTTCGCAAGGCCAGTGCCACCTCGTATTACAAAGGCGACGGTTCGCTTTGGGTCAAGCTGGTCTCCACCGGTGACGTCCTTGGCAGCGGCCCTGGCAGCGGCCCTAGTGGCGGAGCCAGCCTCCAGGCCAGCCGGTAAGCAGCAACCCTGCTGCACAAGCATGAGCCCCCGGCGCAGGCCGGGGGCTTTTTGTTTCGTCCCGCAATGCTGCGCAATTGGTTCCCGGAACAATGCGCATGGAAGGATCCAACCGTCGCCTGCCCCTGCGCTGGACGTCACTTGCTGAAGGAAATGCGAACTTCTCGATCCTTTTTACTTATACCCGCCGGTAACGACGCCTCAGAGCCGGGTCGAGGTCACTTCCTTCGAGGAGTGTGGTGTAAGATACCAAAACGGTTGGACAGATCTTGGTTCTTAATCGCCTGGACATAAGTCACGTAGTGAGAATCCGAATGGCACGGGCGGCCGGACTTTGAACTTCATCCCGCGGAAATCGACTGGCGCGCCACGGGTGACTTTGTGTATGCCAGGTGAGCAGGAATGGTCAGCCCAATTTCGGTACCGGAATCAAGTTGACTCCAGACCGACAGTTTCCCCCCCGCCACTTGGGCGCGTTCCTGCAGGCCGGGCAAGCCATGGTGCCCGGCGCGGCCGCCGGCGCTCAGCACCGCCGGATCAATCCCCTTGCCGTTATCCACCACGCGCACCCGAAACTGCCGTGGTTCATAATGAATCTCCACTTCGATCCGCTTGGCCTGCGCGTGCCGGAATGCATTCCGCACCGTTTCGCAGGTGATTCGGTACACTTCGTCTCGGACGAGTGCCGGCAGGTCTCTGGATTTCCCTTCCACGTAAACCCGAAATTCCGGGCAATTGGCTCCGGCGTGCTCGGCCGTGAGTCCCTCTCCAAACATGGCGACTGCGCGGGCCAGGTCATTCGTCAACGTCGTCGAGGAGCGCAGCCCCTGCACGGCATCCCGGCCCTCGGTAATCGCCGCCCGGGCCTGGTCAATGATGTGTTCCAGCGTTTGCTCCGCCTCCTCCGGACGATCGCGCATGAGGTACTTGATCGCGGAGAACTTCAATAACACGCCTTGGAAGCTCTGCAGCAGCGTGTCATGCAAATCTCGGGCGAGCCGCGTCCGCTCGCTAACGCGTCCTTCCAGCCGGGCGTTGAACTGTTTAGTCAGGTATAGCAGCCGCACTCGATAAAGCCCAGCCAGCAAAGCCAGAAAAGCGGCCGCGCATGACGCAAAGAACCAGTAGGTCTGGTAATAGGCTGGGGCGATGGAAAAATCCAGCGACGCTCCGGCCTCATTCCACACGCCGCTGTTGTTGCTGGCGGCGACGCGAAAACGGTAATTGCGGGGAGGTAGATCGGTGTAAAAGGCTTGCCGGCGATTTCCCGCGTCGACCCAATTGTCATCGCGCCCTTCCAGCCTGTAGCGAAACCGGATCTTCTCCGGCGCCACGAAGCTGAGAGCTGTGTAGTCAATCTGCAAATCGCGGCTGAGGGCAGGTAGACGGAGCTTCCGAGCCGGCTCGCCTAATAGGTTTTCCCAACGGACCTGGTGGTCCGCGGTGACTTGCTCGATCCGCACCTGTGGCACAAGCCGGTTGAATGGAAGATGGCGCGGGTCGACCACGCTGACGCCATCCGACGGCAAGAACCATAAGCGTCCATCCGCCGACTTGGCGGCATGCGGCGTGTAGAAGTCATAATCTTCCAGAGTCCTGACTCCGTCGGAACTGTCCAACGACTTGACTTGGACCGTCGGCTTAGCATCTTTATCTCTGTCCGCCGCGGTAACCCACGCTTCCATGTCGGAGTGCGCCACTCGCACTAAACCGCAGGTCATATACAGCCAGAACGCCTGGTCCTTGTCCTCCAGCGTCCAGTTCGTCGAATCGCAGGGCAGCCCGTTCTGGCTCGAAAGCGTGGCGAGGCGGCCATTCTTCAGCCGGCTAAGCCCACCTTCGGTGGATGCCCAAAGCGTTCCATCCGGATCCGTCCGAAGGTCGTTCACTCGGCCCTCGCCCAACCCGGCCGAGGCTGAATAGGAGGCGCGCACCTGACCATTAGCGAAATATACGATGCCGCCTCCATAAAATCCAACCCACGTGCCGTGTCGGGAAGGATCAACCGCAAGCGACAGCGCGATGTCATTATGTCCCAGCATGGTCCACGGATAGATCTGGACGCCGCCGTCATTTGGCAACTGAATGAGACCGTGATCCTTGTTGGCGATCCATAGATTGCCGGCGCCATCCTCGGTAATGGAATACACTGGTCCGCCAGGAATATTCTTAACAGCGGCGAACCGGCCATTCTCCAGATAGCCGAACTCGCGCAGCGTCGATGCCCAGACGCGCCCCCGATTGTCCTGAAACAGAGATCCAGCGTAGTCTCCGTTGAGCAGCCCGAAGGTCGTAAGCCGCCCCTCGTTCCAGCGGTCTAAGCCCTGCCGGGTACTGAGCCAAACGCCGCCATCCCGATCCGCAAGAACCGAAACCACGCTGGCACTGGACAAACCCTGGTTCAACGAAAGCGTAGGGGCGGCCAACTCGCGAAAGCGATCTAGCCCGCCATGGGTGCCCACCCAAAGGCTGCCTTCCCGATCCTCGAAGAGCGCCGCAACGTAATCGCCGGAGAGGCCATCGGCCTGTGCGAACACATCCGTCCTTCCCCTGTGGACATGTGCCAGGCCCGCGTCCGACGTTCCGATCCATAGGCTGCCATCGCGGTCGCGGAGCAGGCGCGAGACGGTGAAATGCTGCGCGGAATCAGGGAGTGGATATGTCTCGATTTTGGTCCCGGCGAGTCGCCGGATGCCGGTGCGCGGGCCGAACAAGAGCGTGCCATCCTCGTCTTCAGCCAGACCTTGGATTCCCATGCCTGGCCCTGCCGCCGCATGGAATTCCGGAGGGCCAGGTTTCCATCGCCACAGTCCATCCCGCACTCCCACCCAGAGATTGCGCTTGCGGTCTTCATACACGCTCCGTATTCCGTTAACAAAACCTCCATCCTCTCCATAGCATCGGACGCTGCCTTGGTGAATCGCGCACAACTTTGCAGGGGGCGGAAACCCCACGTCGCCGACCCATACCGTGCCCTCGTGGTCCTCGAGCATGGGAGCGCGAACCCACTGTCCGGCAAGCTCCGGGTACGCGGTTAATTTCCCGTCCTTCCAGCTCGCAATTCCTTTCGAGGTGCCGATCCATAGGGCCCCGTCGCGCGTGGTGAGCAGGCTGAAAACACTGTCGGACGGCAAAGGCTGCCCCGCCGGTGGCCGCCACCGCACAGTTCGGACACCATCGAAACGCAGCAGTCCGAATTCCGTCCCCAGCCACAGATAACCGTCCGGCGTCTGCGCAATCGCGCCGATGGTGCCTTTCACAAAGCCGTCCCGGACTTTCCAGGCAGTGTGCGCGTACTCGCTGATGTCCAGCGCTGGATTTAACGCCCAGGCGCATGGGCAGACGAGTGTAACCAGGGCTAGAACGCGGACGGCTTGTGTTCTCCGAGCGCGGTCCATGTGCGATCCATTATCCCGCTTTCCGGAGGGGATCACGAACCGCACCCACCCGCGCCCGATCGCCGCGTGCATCTCGCGCAAACTGCTATAGTGTTGTCGAAAATCGGAAGGGGGACTCATCGCCAGTGGTCCGGGGGAGTGCGCTCGCCGTCCTGTTCTGCGCGATCAGTCTGGCGCAGCCTGACCGGCTATACATCGGGACTTACACCAATACAGACGCCCACAGCCACGGTATCTATTCCACTGTCTTCGATCCGGAGACGGGAAAACTTGGCGAAATGACTCCAGCCGCGGAAACCGTAAACCCGTCTTTCGTCGCGCGGCATCCTTCACGACCGATTCTGTATGCCGTAAACGAAGAGCAGCAGGGGTCGGTCAGCAGTTTCGCGATTGACAGCACGGGCGAACTGAAGTTTCTCGGCAAGTCTTCCACTGGCGGCGCCGATCCCTGCCACCTAATTGTGGACCGCACCGGGAAGTGGCTGCTGGTGGCCAACTACAGCGGTGGCAACATTGCCGTGATGCCGATTCGGCCGGATGGAGAAGCCGGCGAAGCGAGAGTGATCCCATTCAGTGGCTCGGGACCGAATCCGCGGCAAAAGGCGTCGCATCCGCATGAGATCTTGGAGCTGGCGGGAAGCCTGATTCTCGTCTCTGATTTGGGGGCCGACCGCATCGTGCGGTATCGTCTCCATCCGGAAAATGGCACGCTTGCTCCGGCGGATCCTCCCGAAATCCGTTTGCCGCCGGGATCGGGTCCGCGCCATATGGCTGTGACCCCGGATGGCGGCAGGCTCTATGTTTTGAGCGAACTGGCGAACACAGTGACCGTGTTTGTTCGGGGCAGCATTATCCAAACCGTGTCACTCCTCGAGTCTCAGTCGGAAGCCAGGAACACGGCCGCCGAAATCGCCATCCATCCGGGCGGACGATACGTTTACGCATCCGTTCGAGGCGCCGACAACATCGTGGTTTTCGCGATCGATCCCGGTACGGGAACGCTGAGGCGACTTGGTGTCAGTTCCACGGGCGCCGAGCCTCGGTTTTTCACTATTGACCGGAGCGGAAAATGGCTGCTGGCGGCAGGCCAGGCTTCCAACACGATCACGGTTTTTGCACTCGACCCGGCCACAGGAAGGCTGCGCCCACAGCCTGATTCGCCCACCGTTCCGGCTCCCGTATTTATCGGCGCTGATCGGCACCCGTAGCAGGGGCTTCGGCCCGGCGTCCCGCACCCACCATGATTCCAGAACGCCGGGCGGAAGCCCGGCCGGCAGGGCAGAAGCCCTGGCTCCACGGATTACTCCGCGAAGTAAGTGTATTTCATGCTCCACAAGAACTCTTGGCCGGGAGCCACGTGGATCTTTACAAACGGCTCGAAAGCCAGGACGGCGCGAATCGACCATAAAGACTCGCTCTCTAACGGACGATCTCCGGTGATGCGCAGCCCGGCATGGCTGCGACTGTTTATAATGCGCACGTCGTAATCTTTTGCATCGGCTCCGAAGCCTTCCACCGCCGTAAACACTTGTTCCCGGTCCGCGAGAAGTTTTTTGTAAACGATTTGGTTCCCCCGAATTTCGGCGAGTGCGGCATCCGGAGGGCGGTGCGACTGGATGGTGAATGGCACCATGATGGTGTAGTCGGGACCGGGCGCCGTTCCGTCGATGCGCAGGAAGTTATGGTTATAAACGTTGGTATCGATCGGCTGCGACCCGGTGTTCTGGAGACGATGCACGATGGTCATCTCGTTTCTCGAAACCGAAACCGTTTTGCGGTAGACATAGCCATAGCCCGATTTGGGGTCTTGAAGATTCTGCGTGAACTCGATCGAGCCGGCTGTTTTGGTCACCTTCCAGACGCCCGGGTCGGCGAGTTCGTACAAGCGAAACCGGTCGTATTGGGAATCGTCCGGTTTGCGCAGCACGCCAACGCCAATTTTGACGAAAGTTCCACCCGCTTTCGCATCCTCATAGCCATGGGGCTGCTCGGTTGCGGTCACGAACTCCTCCGCCGGACCCACGGCCGCCGTGCAAGGGCTCGCCACGATATCAGCGCCGGCGTAAGTGAAATCGCGCACATTCGGATCGACCCTCTGGAACCAGGAGCCGTAATATTCATGGCCACGATAGACGAGGCTGTCGATCATTCCAGACCAATCGAAGCGGGTTGCGCGATAGAAGCCGCTCCTGGCGTTGGGAAGATACAGCTTGACCACCAAATCCCCGCTAGTGATTTGCGCGGAGGGATAGCTGGCGCCACTCAAAGAAGCGGCTAGAACATTGGCCAACAGGAGCGTTCGAAGCATCGGTAGCACTATACTACGTAGGGTAGGTTCCGATGAACCATCGATTTCTTACGTTGTTCATCGCAGCAGCTATCGTGTTGGCGGCGCCGCATACGGTCGCTCAAACCATTCCTTCCAAGCAATCGAAAACAGCGCCATCGTGGTCTCCTCCGCGAACTGCTGACGGCCAGCCCGACCTTCAGGGGATTTGGAATAATTCCAGCCTCACTCCTTTTGAACGGCCCACGGAACTGGAAGGAAAGGAATTTTTCACGGAACCGGAGGCGGCTGACTTCGCCAGAGCGGTTCTCGATCGCGGGAATCGTGATCGTCGTGGTGCCACCCCCGAGGCAGATGTCGAGGGCTCTTATAATGAAGCCTGGATCGACCGCGGCACCAAGATTTTCTCCAACCTCCGCACTTCCATTGTCGTCGAGCCCGCGAACGGACGTGTGCCTCCACTCACTGCCACCGCGCGCGCAGCGGCCGCCGCCCGCGCAGCGGTTCGGCAGCGGCGGCCGGAGGGTCCGGAAGATCTGGAATTGTGGACCCGTTGCATTCTTGGGCGGACCTCCGGCCCCCCGATGATTCCCGGCGCCTACAACAACAACTATCAGTTCGTCCAGACCAGAGATACGCTCGCGATAAACGTTGAGATGATACACGACGTGCGCATGATCGCGCTCCATGGGCGTGCGCATATCTCACCAGCCATCCGCCGATGGATGGGTGATTCCGTTGGACACTGGGAAGGCGACACGCTGGTGGTGGACACAACCAATTTCACGGACAAGACTCATTTTCGTGAATCGGACCGCAACCTGCATGTGATCGAGCGGTTTACGCTAACGGGTCCGGATACTCTCCGGTATCGGTTCACCATAGATGACCCCACCGCATTTACCAGGACGTGGACTGGCGAGATCATGATGAGCAGGGCTCCCGGCCCGCTCTACGAGTACGCTTGCCACGAAACCAATTACTCGCTCGTGGATATACTCGCCGGCGCTCGCGCCGAAGAGAAGCGCGACCGCCTCGAGGGACGCGGGACGCGACCAGACTAGTGAACTGTCCAGCTTATTTCGATACAGTCACTCGAAGACGCAGCGTGTGGGGCCAGGCCTTCCGGCCTGCCGCCGGGCTTCCGCCCGGCGTCCTGACCGTCTGCGCAGCGTCTGGATCCGGCAGCGCCAATCATCGCAATTTGAACGTCGCCTGGGCGATTCAGCCGCCCTCGAACGCATCGTCGGCAACCCGGCAGTGAATCCAACCGGGCGGGTCGTCACCAACGCACGCAGGTCACCAGGACCACAAAAGTCACTTCCCGTCCACCGAAAACGCCAGCAGAACGTTGCCCGGCATGCCTCCGTAGTTCCCATATCCGGAGTTGACGTAAACCATTCCGCCTGCGACTGCCGGGCCGCCGCCGTCCAGCGATCCGCCACGCGCTTTTCCGCCGTTCACGGCATCGTATTCGCGGGCGGTGTCGAAATCCCAAATGATTTCGCCCGTGTCGCTTCGATAAGCCCGCAGGTGTCCGTCCTCCGATCCCGAAAACACAACACCGGGAATCGCAGTGACGGCCCCCGATTGCGCCGGACTACACTTCGTGCGCGTACCGCATCCGGGCGGAGCCGCGCTCCAGACCTGCTCGCCAGTTTGCAATCGCAGCGCGAACAAGCCTCCGCCTTTTGCCGGATCGAGCTCCATCGTAGACCCTCCCGGAGCATTGGGATTCGGTACGACATGGAAAACAATATCGGAAAGCGCGACATACATCCGATCCGAGTCTGCGGCCGAACCCCATTGAATTCCGCCGAGCGCGCCACCTTTTCCGAGGCGCCTTTGCCACAGCACCCCGCCTTGCTGATCCGGATCGATGGCGTGTGCCACACCGGATTTCTGGCCGATGACTAGCGCCCGCTTTCCGTTCGGGAGCGATACCAAAATGGGCGGCTGACCGAAATCCGCGTCCGGCCCGTTGGAATCCGGGCAATTCGTTTTCACTGCTTGATCGCAATCCACGGTGTACGCGTCACCGGCCGTGATTTGACGGGACCAGAGGATCTTGCCCGTGCTTCGTTCCAGGGCCAGGATCGCATCGCTGGTCCGCGTAGGTGGATCGGAGTAATTGTCACCGGTGGCAACATATATTGCGTCGCGCTTCTCATCGATGGTTGGCGTGGACCATACCCCGGCGCCCGATGGTCCCCACCGTTGAATGCCACTTTTGGTTTTGGTGGTCGGCTTGGGAACCTCAGCGATGGTGTAGGTTTTCCAGATCTGCCTGCCCGTGACGGCATCCAGGGCTACGACACTGCCGCGAAACGTACAGCACTCCGCAGTGGGCATCGCCGCCGTGCCCTCTTCGGCGGACGAAACACCAAAATAAAGAACGCCCTGGTAACCATTGGGAACGGCCGTGAGCATGGCTGCATAGTGCTCCTCGATATGAGTCCTCCAGAGCAGCTTGCCGCTGGTGAAATCGACCGCATATGCATTCGCGGCCGCGTCGCCGAAAAACACGGCGGAGGCGTTCCCCGAAGGACCCGCGATGACGCCACCGCGGATTGGCGCAGCGGTATCGAAAACCCAGTAAACGCAGCCCGCTCTGGCGTCGAGCGAGTAGAGCTTGTTCGCCTGGCTGGCGGCGAACAACCGGTTGCCCACTACCACCGGCTGGCCGCGCACGAACGTAACATCGCCCAAATGAAAGGCCCATTTCGGACGGAGCTTGGGGACATCGGCCAGGCTGAGGCCGCCGGCTTCCGTCGATTGAAAGCGCGCATTCGCCGGGCCGGCTCCGAAACCATTCCAACCGGCGGCCCGCGTATCGGCGGTTGGATTTCCGGTTGCGCGGCAATAAGCGGACTGAAGCAAAGGAGCGCTCTCGCCTGGGAAGCCGCCACTCAGATAACTGGCGAGGGCGATGCGCTCTGGAGAGCTCAAGCCTTGCGCTTCGGCCCGCATCGTGCCGGATTCCAGCGCCGCCAGAATGGTAGCAGTACTCATAGTGCGCAGAGCCGGGACGGCGGGCGTTCGACCCGCGGGAGAGTCGTGGCACTTCGCGCAGCGCGCCTGGTACAGCGCCGCGCCATCCTGAGCGAAAGCCGGCCAGGCGAGCAAGAAGGCCGAACACGCAATAAAAAAAATCCAACAAACTTTCATGGATTTCGGTCAGTATATCCAAGTCGGGACTCGTCGGAGTCTCCTGCCCGGATTGGTGATGTTACATACAGGGACGTCGCCACTTGGTCTTAGAGAGGAAAAACGATGCTATTGTGGCAAAGATCGTGGGGCGGGAGGTCTGTATGAAACTCATTTTCCGTTACAGCATTGTTTTTTCAGCGTGTTTGCTGG
>Ga0335078_10017480_pt1 | contig 10657 bp, 7 predicted proteins | sample Lox_Sample_32_FD_206711 | JGI IMG/M metagenome (GOLD analysis project Ga0335078, IMG submission 206711) | Soil microbial communities from Loxahatchee National Wildlife Refuge, Florida, United States - Lox_Sample_3.2 | ecosystem: Environmental > Terrestrial > Soil > Wetlands | place: USA: Florida...
AGCTTGGTCAGGGTCGGCAGGCCACCGCCAGCCCAGTTGATGCCGACCCGCATCAGGGAAATGCCGATCACCATGATGATGGTGCCGGTGACGACAGGTGGAAACAGCGGCAGCAGGCGGCTGATGAAAGGCGCGGCAACGATGCCGAAGATTCCGGCAGCGATGACGGAGCCGTAGATACCCAGCAGCCCGATATCGGGAGCGGCGGCCATCGACAGCATCGGGCCGACGGAGGCAAAGGTCACGCCCATCATTACCGGCAGCCGGATACCAACGCCCGGGAATCCGATGCATTGCACCAGCGTGGCGAGGCCGCAGGCGAACAGGTCGGCGCTGATCAGGAAGGCGACGTCTTCCGGCGACAATTTCAGCGCGCGGCCGATGATCAGGGGAACGGCGACCGCGCCGGCGTACATCACCAGCACATGCTGCAGTCCCAGCGCCAGCAGGCGCGGAACAGGCAGGACTTCGTCGACTGGATGAATCTCGGTGCTCATGGCAAAACCCCCAACCGTGCTGGACGAACGGTCACAGCTTTGCAGCAATTCAAGCCGCGTGCCAGACGCTTGTCTCGCGCCGCCGCGAGAAACATGTCTGATGCGCTCAGCTCCCGAACTTTTCCTTCAACGCGGGAAACAGCCGGTCTGGCTTGAACGGGGTCGAGGTAAAGCGGATGCCGGTGGCATTGGCGATCGCATTGCCCATCGCGGCCGCGACCGGATTGTACGGGCTTTCGCTCATTGACTTCGCGCCCATTGGCCCGATCGTGTCGTAGGTGTCCGCGAAGTAGACATCGGTGCGCGGCACGTCGGCGAACGACGGCAGGTGATAATCGCGAAAGCGCGGATTGGTGATGTGGCCGCCGTCGTCGATGACGAGTTCCTCGTAAAGGGTGGCGCCGAGCGATTGCGCGACGCCACCCTCGACCTGACCGCGGCATTGCATGGGATTGGCGACACGGCCGGCGTCGGCCGCCTGCACGCTTTTGAGAATTTTCAACTCGCCGCTGCCCTTGTTCACGGCGACCCGAAAGCCTTGCACGTTGAAGGCAACCGAGCGCGGCGTGCCGCCGGAATTGCCGTGGGCGATGAGCGTCTTGCCTTGAGACTGCGCGGCGCGCGCGATCGCAGCAAATGGCAGGCGTTCGCTGCCGCAGACGAGATGGTCGCGTTCGAGCAGGCTTGTCGCGGCGTCCATGCCCATGGCCTGCACTGCAAAGGCCTTGATTTCGGTGGCGAGATTTTCCACGGCAATCTTGGTGGCGAGCCCCGCCACAAAGGTGCCGGCCGAGCCATAGGCGCCGGTGTCGTGACCGCCATTGGCGGTGTCGGATTGCTTGAGGTGGATCTGATCGACCGTAGTTGCAAGCGCGGTCGCCGCGATCTGGCGGTGCACCGTCGCGGTTCCGTTGCCGAATTCGGCCGTGCCGACGGTGAGATCGAATCCGCCGTCTTCGCGAAGTGCGATAAAACAATCCGCGATGTGACCGGCCGGCGGTACGGTGTCGATCATGGTAAGCGCGATGCCGTCGCCGATCAGCCATTCGTCCGAAAGCTGCGTGGGCGCATCGGCCGTCATCGCGCGCTCGACGAGGTCGAGGCACTGGTCGAGGCCGTAGGAGCCATAGATCACGTCGTGATATTCGGATTCCGGCGGCACCAGCATGGGATCGCCTGGTTTGACGATGTTGCGGCGGCGCATTTCGAACGGGCTGATGCCAAGTTGCCTGGCGAGTTCATCGATCGCGGCTTCCACCGCGATCAACGTTTGCGGCAGGCCGTAGCCGCGGAAAGCGCCTGATGGCACCGTGTTGGTATAGGCGGCAATCGCGTCGACCTTCTTGTTCGGGCAATTGTAGACGCTGAGGCACTCCTGAACCGCGTGGAACAGCACCGGCCCGGCGTGATTGCCGTAGGCGCCGGTGTTGGAGAGCACGTCGAGGGCAAGCGCGGTGAGCTTGCCGGTCTTGTCGGCGCCGGCCTTGACCGAAACCCGCATCGGATGGCGGGTCGAAGTGGAAATAAACTGTTCCTCCCGCGTCAGTTCGAGCTTGACCGGACGCCCCGTTTTCAGCGCGGCGAGCGCCAGAATGTCCTCGACGAACATCTCCTGCTTGCCGCCGAAGCCGCCGCCGACGCGCTCGCAGAACACGCGCACTTTCTCAGGCGCAAGACCGAAAAGATCGGCGAGCGTTCGCCGCGTCAGGAATGGCACCTGCGTCGAGGACCGGACGGTGAGGACGCCATTGCCATCGACAAAGGCAATCCCGCCATGAGTCTCGAGCGCCGCGTGCTGCACGCGCTGCGTCTCAAAGGTGCCTTCATAGGTAACGGCGGACGTCGCCAGCGCCGTTGCGACGCCGCCGAATTCGCCGTGCCTTTCGGCGACGATATTGCGCGCGGCGTTGGCGACGCGATGTTCTGAGGTCTTGCCGAGATGAATCACCGGCGCGCCTTCGGCGATCGCGGCCGCCGGGTCGACCACATGCGGCAACAGTTCGTAGGTCACCTTGAGGCGCCGGCAGCCTTCTTCAGCGGCGGCTTCGCTCTCGGCCACCACGGCTGCGACCTTCTGCCCAACGAACCGCACGACGTCGTCAAGCACGCGGGTGTCGTCGGGATCCATCCAGTCCTTCTCGTGCCGCGCGGTAGAAAATAGCTTCGATGGCGCGTCTTCATGGGTCAGCACCGCATGGACTCCGGCCACGGCAAGCGTGGCGCTCTTGTCGATCGAGGCGATTTTGGCGTGCGGATGCGGCGAGCGCAGAAGTTTGATGTGAAGCAGCCCGTCGATCGTGGTGTCGAAGGTGTAGCGTTCTACGCCGCGTACCACGCATGGGCCTGCCGGCGCGGGCAGGCTGCGGCCGAATGCGTCGCCGGCCGCAGCGTCCTCGACGTTGCGCTTGCCGTTGAGGGCGTCCTCGATCGAGCGATAGCCGGTGCAGCGGCAGATATTGCCCTTCAGCGCCGCGCCGAGGTCGCGCTGCTGCGCCTGGTTCAGCGAGGCGCAGGTCAGGATCATGCCGGCGGTGCAGAAGCCGCATTGAAAGCCTTGCGCATCCAGAAAGGCCTGCTGCATCGGATGGATGGCGGCTTCGCCCGCAAATCCCTCGATGGTAGTGACCGCGTGGCCTTCGGCGCGAAACGCCGGAATCAGGCAGCTATGCACCGGCTCGTTGTCGAGCAGCACGGTGCAGGCGCCGCAATCGCCGGCGTCGCAGCCTTTCTTGACGCCGAAATGGCCGAGTTCGCGCAGGAACGTGCGCAGGCATTGTCCGGCGCGCGGCTGCTGTTCGAAACTCTTGCCGTTGATCACAAAACTCATGCTCGTGAAATCCACTCCGCCAGTTCGCCGCGGATTTCGGACGCGAGCCGCAGCGTCATGTGCTTGCGCCAGAACGGCTTGCCGTGAATGTCGTCGTGATAGAGAGCGTCGGGGATGGTTTGCAGGATCGCCTCGCGCAGTTCGGCGGCGTCGGGCAATTTCGGCAAGGCCAGTTTGATCGGCCGCTTGGTCGAGGCCGTCACGGTGAGCATGAACGCGTCGTCAGAAGCGATGCCGCCGATCAACAGCGCCGCCGAGCGCCCAACCGGTGTCAACGAGATCTGGCGAAAGGCGGATCGGCGCTTCAGCGCGGCGAGCGGAATATCGATTCGGCGCAGCAATTCGCCTGGCTCGAGCGCGTTGCTGTTGTTGCCGGTGACGAAATCGGCAACCGGGATCTTTCGCTCGCCGCCGTCCGGCGGCCAGATGGTGCAGACGCCGTCGAGCGCCGACATCAGCGAGATCATCGGACCCGCCGGCAGGGACATGCAGATATTACCGCCGACGGTTGCGGTCTTCCAGATCTTGAAGGAAGCGAGAAAAGCACGGCAGCATTGGTTGATCAGTGGCGCGGCGATCCAGTCCGGCGGACATGCCAGCGCGTCGAGTTCGGCGACGGTGCAGGTGGCTGCGATCGACAACCCGTTCGCATCGATCGTAAGCGCCGGCCATCCGAGCGCCGCGAGATCGATCAGACGGTGCAGATGTGCCTGCGGTTCCGAAAACAGCCAAGTTCCGCCCGCGAGCCAGGCATCGCCTGCTGTCCAAACGGGCAGTTCGGATCGCGCTTTCGGGCGGGCCACCGCCATGATCGTATTCAGGTCCATGCGCCAGCAGCTAGTCCAATGCTTTCAACGCCAACATTCTTTCTGTAACAGTCTTGCACGACTAGTGCCAATTGGTGTTAGCCCTCATCCTGAGGCGTGGCGCCGGCCGCGTCTCGAAGGATGAGACCACGATCTGGGCCTCATGATTCGAGACGGCGCTACCGCGCCTCCTCACCGTGAGGTTTGGCCGAGGTCTTGGTTGGTCTTCGAATTGCAAGGATGACGTTTGCTATGGCACAGCCACAGGCGATCTGGATCAAAGACCCGATAGCGATCCTGGCCGACGGCGCCGGAGGCGGCATTGTCGTGCGGGAAGGGCGGATCGTCGAGCTGGTCGCGGCGGGCGCGACACCGGCGACGGACGCTGCGGTGTTCGACGCTTCGGCCCACGTGGTGTTGCCTGGCCTGATCAACACCCATCACCATTTTTACCAGACGCTGACGCGCGCGGTGCCGGCGGCGATGGACCGCGAACTGTTTCCATGGTTGCAGGCACTTTACCCGATCTGGGCGGGATTGACGCCCGAAGCGCTCGAACTCGGCGTCACCGTGGCGATGTCGGAACTGATGCTGTCCGGCTGCACCACCACCACCGATCATCATTACGTCTTTCCGGCCGGACTCGAGCAGTCCGTCGATATCGAAGTCGCGGTCGCCCGCCGGCTCGGCTTGCGTGTGTTGTTGACGCGTGGCTCGATGAACCTGTCGCAGCGCGATGGCGGCCTGCCGCCTGACAGCGTGGTGCAGGACGAGGATACGATCCTCGCCGACAGCGAACGTGTCGTCGCCAGATATCACGAGCGTGGCGAAGACGCGATGGTGCAAATCGCGCTGGCGCCCTGTTCGCCGTTTTCAGTGACCACATCCTTGATGAAGAAGACCGCGGAACTGGCCGACAAGCTCGACGTCCGCATGCACACGCATCTGGCCGAGACCGAGGACGAAAACCGCTTCTGCGAGCAGCTCTACAAGTGCCGCCCGCTGGATTATCTCGAAGACTGCGGCTGGCTCAATGCGCGGACATGGCTCGCGCACGGCATTCACTTCAATGCTTCCGAAATGAAGCGGCTCGGCAAGGCGAGCACGACCATCAGCCATTGCGCGTGCAGCAACCAGCTCCTTGCCTCCGGCGGCTGTCCGGTCTGCGAGATGGAGGAGGCAGGTGTCGGCATCGGGCTCGGCGTCGACGGTTCGGCCTCGAACGACGCATCCAACCTGATGCAGGAGGTCCGCGCCGCGTTCCTGCTGCAACGCGCGCGCTATGGTGTCGGCAAGGTGAGCCACAAGGACGCGTTGCGCTGGGCCACAAAAGGCTCGGCCGCCTGCGTCGGCCGTCCGGAACTTGGCGAAATTGCCGTTGGCAAGGCCGCCGACCTTGCGCTGTTCAAGCTCGATGAGCTTCGCTTCTCGGGCCTTGGCGATCCGCTTGCCGCGCTGGTGTTGTGCGGCGCCCATCGCGCCGATCGCGTGATGGTGGCGGGGAAATGGACCGTCATCGATGCGGCGATTCCGGGGCTTGATGTTGCTGACTTGATCCGCCGCCACAGCGCGGCGGCGCGCAACCTTCAGGCAGGATAACAACTAATCGTGCCGCGGCGACGGTGCGCTCTCTCTCGCCATGGGAGAGGTGAACAGCACCGGATTCAGCTCGCCAATCTCACATGAAAAAGGCCGGGCGTTTCCGCCCGGCCTCGTCCGCCGCCGCGATGTGTTACGGGCTTACTTACCCGGGATCTTGTCGTCGATGCCCTTGACGTAGAAGTTCATGCCGAGCACCTGGCCGTCGTCGAGATGGTCGCCGCCCTTGCACTCGATCGTCTTGCCGTCCTGGTCGACAACAGGACATTTGAACGGATAGAGCTTGCCGGCGACGATGGCGGCTTCCGTATCCATCGCCAGTTTCTTCACGTCGTCCGGCATGTTGGTGTAGGGCGCCATCACCACCATCTTGTCCTTGAGGCCGTCCCAGACGTTGTCGGTTGTCCACTTGCCGTCGAGCTCGGCCTTGACGCGGCGGATGTAGTACGGCCCCCAATTGTCGATGATCGAGGTGAGCTGAGTCTTCGGCCCAAACTTGATCATTTCGGAATCCTGACCGAAAGCGAGCTTGCCGCGCTCGGATGCGATCTGCATCGCTGCCGGGGAGTCCGTGTGCTGCATGATCACGTCGGCGCCCTGATCGAGCAGCGCCTTGGCGGCGTCGGCTTCCTTGCCGGGATCGAACCAGGTGTTGGCCCAGATGATCTTGACCTTGATGTTCGGGTTGATCGTCTGCGCGCCGAGCATCGTGGCATTGATGCCCATGATCACTTCGGGAATCGGGAAGGAGGCGATGTAGCCGAGCACGCCCGCCTTCGACATCTTGCCGGCGATCACGCCCTGGATGTAACGACCCTCATAGAAGCGGCCGTTGTAGATCCCCATGTTCTTGTCGCTCTTGAAGCCGGTGGCATGCTCGAAATGCACGTTCGGATATTTCTTGGCGACCTTCAGCGTCGGGTCCATGTAGCCGAAGGAGGTCGTGAAGATCAGCTTGTTGCCGGCGCGTACGAGCTGCTCGATCGAACGTTCGGCATCCGGCCCTTCGCTGACGTTCTCGAGATAGGTGGTCTCGATCTTGTCGCCCAATTCCTTCACCAGGGCCTGACGCGCAACGTCATGCTGATAGGTCCAGCCGAGATCGCCGACCGGTCCCAGATAGATGAACCCAACCTTCAGCTTGTCGGCGGCCGAAGCGCTCAGGCTTCCGGCCAGCAGAACTGCGGCAGACGCCGCAAGAAGTTTTTTCCTCATCATCAATCTCCACTACTCGTCGGGGTAAAACGTCTATTCCGAACGCAGCGCCCCCTTCAGCCGCGTCCTGAAACGCGAGATCAGCGGTCCGGCACGAAGGTGTTCCCCAACGCCGCAGGCGCGGTCGAGCCGCCGGTTCTCGCCCGCGAAATCAGAACAAGGACAATGACGGTTGCCAGATAAGGCAGCGACGACATGAATTGCGAGGGTATGCCGAGGCCGAACGCCTGCACGTGCAATTGCAGAATGGTCACCGCACCGAACAGGTAGGCGCCGATGGCCAGACGCCCCGGCCGCCATGAGGCGAACACCACCAGCGCGAGCGCAATCCAGCCGCGGCCCGCGGTCATGCCCGGAATGAAGAACGGCGTATAGGCGAGCGGCAGATAGGCGCCGGCAAGCCCGGCGCAGGCGCCGCCGAAAATCACCGCGTAAAGGCGGATACGCAGCACGGGGTAGCCGAGCGCATGCGCGGAGACGTGATTGTCGCCGGCCGCGCGCAGGATCAATCCGCCGCGCGTGCGATAGAGAAAGAACCAGACGCCGATCAGCAGTGCGAGCGACAGATAGACGAACGCGTCTTCGCCGAACAGGATGCGGCCGATGAACGGAATGTCGGTCAGGCCCGGAATGTAAAGATGCGGCGCTGGCGTGATTCGTTCGCCGACGAAGCCGGCGCCGATCAGGCCGGAGACGCCGATGCCGAGAATGGTGAGCGCAAGCCCGGTCGCGACCTGATTGACGGCAAGGCCAAGCGCCATCAGTGCGAAGATCAGTGACATCAGCGCGCCGGCCACGATGCCGAGGATGGCGCCGACGATGATCGAACCGGTGAGCCAGGCGCCGCCGAAGGCGCAGGCCGCGCCCACGATCATCATGCCTTCGACGCCGAGATTGAGCACGCCGGATCGTTCGGTCACGAGTTCTCCCGTGGCCGCGATCAGCAGCGGCGTCGATGCCGCCAGCACCGACAGGATGATGGGCTCAAGCAGTTCCACTTGGCACCTGTCCCGAGGTCGAAATCAGTCGGATCCGGTAGAGGATCAGGGAATCGCAGGCGAGCACGTAGAACAGCAGGATACCCTGAAAAACCTTGGTAACATCGAGAGGTATCTTCATTGCGATCTGGGCCTGTTCGCCGCCGATGAACGTGAGCGCGAGGAAAAGCCCTGCAATTAATATTCCAACCGGGTTCAGCCGTCCGAGGAAAGCGACGATGATGGCCGTGAAGCCGTAGCCGGGCGAAAAGCCCGGCTGAAGGTGGCCGACGGGACCCGCGACCTCGATGATTCCGGCAAGGCCTGCGAGCGCGCCCGAAATCGCGAAGGTCAAGAGGATCAATTGTCTGGAGTTGAAGCCGCCAAAGCGCGCGGCGCGCGGCGCGGCGCCGACGACGCGGATTTCAAAGCCCTTGATCATGCGGCCGAGCAGGATCGCGGCCGCGATGACGACGAGCACGACGAAGACGGCGCCGAGATGCAAACGGCCGCCTTCGACAAGGACCGGCACGGTGGCGACGGGATCGAATTCCGCGGTGGTCGGAAAATTGAAGCCGTTCGGATCGCGCCATGGACCGCGCACGAGATAATCGAGAAAGAGATCGGCGACATAGACCAGCATCAGGCTGGTCAGGATCTCGCTGGCGCCGAACCTCACCTTGCAGATCGCGGGGATCATCGCATAAAGCGCGCCGCCGGCTGCGCCCATTAGCAGCATCGCCGGCAACACCCATGGGCCGACATCGGTGCCGTGGGTTTTGACCGCGAGCCAGCTTCCTGCGACCGCGCCGATCAGAAACTGGCCTTCGGCGCCGATATTCCAGACATTGGCGAGATAGCAAAGCGAGAGCCCGATCGCGATCATCACCAGCGGCGTCGCCTTCACCGCGATTTCCTGCAGCGAATAGCTGTCGGTCAGGGGATCGATGAAATAGACCCAAAGCGCGAGCAGCGGATTCTTGCCGAGAATGGCGAACAGAACGACCATGGTCACGATCGTCAGCCCAATCGCGATCAAGGGCGAGACCAGCGCAATCGTATTCGACCGCTCGGTACGTTTCTCAAGCACGAGCTGCATGTGTGGCCTCCGTCTGGTCGAGGCCGCTTCCGCCCATCAACAGCCCGAGCTTCTCGCGCGTGGCTTCACGCGTCGGCATCGCTTCAGACAGCCGGCCGTGAAACATCACGGCGATCCGGTCGGAAATTTCGGCGAGTTCATCGAGGTCCTGGCTTGTGACCAGCACGGCCGTGCCGGAAGCGGCAAGGTCGAGCAGCGCCTGGCGGATTACGGCGGCTGCGCCCGCGTCGACGCCCCAGGTCGGCTGGCTCACCACCAGCACCGCCGGATTTCGCAGAATCTCGCGTCCCACGACGAATTTCTGCAAGTTGCCGCCGGAAAGGGAAGCTGCTTCCGGATCGCGCTTGGCCTTGCGAACGTCGAAGGTCTTGGTAGCGCGGTCGACCGTCGACAGCGTCGCCGGCGTATCGATGAAGCCGAATTTCACCATGCCAGACGCCGCATGGCCGGTCAGAAGCGCATTCTCCGACAATTTCATGCGCGGCGCGGTACCGTGGCCAAGCCGTTCCTCCGGCACGAAGGCCGCGCCCAGCCTGCGCCGCTGCGTGATGCTGAGATGACCCGCGGCGATGCCTTCGATCACCACCGTGCCCGGATCGTTGGATCGTGTTTCGCCCGACAATGCCGAGAAGAATTCGTCCTGCCCGTTGCCGGCAACGCCCGCGATGCCGAGAATTTCGCCGCCTCGCAGTTCGAGTGAGAGGTGTTGCAACCGCACGCCATGCGGGTCGTCGGGCTCGAGCGAGAGATCGTTGACGACAAGCCGCGGCACCGTGATGTTGCGCTGAGCGGCGGCTTTGACTTCCTTGATTTCGGTGCCGACCATCATCCGCGCCAGCGAGGCCGCGGTCTCCGTCTTGGGATTGCAGGTCGCGACCTTCTTGCCGCCGCGCAGAATGGTCGCGGTGTCGCAAAGCCGCTTCACCTCCTCGAGTTTGTGCGAGATGTAGAGGATGGCGCGGCCTTCGGCCTTCAATCGTTCGAGCACGATGAAGAGCTGGTCGGCCTCCTGCGGTGTGAGCACCGCGGTCGGCTCGTCGAGGATCAGAAATTTCGGATTCTGCATCAGCGCGCGCACGATCTCGATGCGTTGCCGCTCGCCGACCGACAGCTGCCAGACCTCGCGGCGCGGATCGAGCGGCAGGCCATAGGTACGCGACACCTGTTCCAGGCGCGCCGACATGTCCTTGAAGGATTCCTTGCCGTCGAGCCCGAGCGCGACATTCTCGGCGACCGTCAGGTTGTCGAACAGCGAGAAGTGCTGGAACACCATGCCGATGCCGCGCCCGCGCGCTTCCGATGGCCCGGACAGCACCATCCGTTTGCCTTCCCAGCGCATCTCGCCTTCGCTTGGCTGGATCAGGCCATAGATGGTCTTGACCAGCGTCGATTTGCCGGCGCCGTTTTCGCCCAAAAGCGCATGAATTTCGTTCGGCCAGACGTCGATGTCGACGGAATCATTAGCGAGGAATGTGCCGTAGCGTTTGGTCAACCCAACGGTTTGCAACAGCGGCGTTTCACCGGAATGCGGACTTGCGGGCGTCGAATCTGACATTCGGGTTGCTGGTTTCCGAGTGGGCTGCCTCAATACTGTGCCAGTTTAAGCGCCAGTGTAAGTAGTGAAAAAGCGCCAGTGA
>Ga0335078_10017481_pt1 | contig 10656 bp, 9 predicted proteins | sample Lox_Sample_32_FD_206711 | JGI IMG/M metagenome (GOLD analysis project Ga0335078, IMG submission 206711) | Soil microbial communities from Loxahatchee National Wildlife Refuge, Florida, United States - Lox_Sample_3.2 | ecosystem: Environmental > Terrestrial > Soil > Wetlands | place: USA: Florida...
CCGGGCGCTGGACATCGGCGCTGCGGGAGGCGGCAACACCAGGGTGCTGAAGGCGAACGGATGGCAGGCCGTCGCGGTCGAGTACTCGGATTCCGTGGCGGACATCGCACACGCCAGGGGCATCAGCGCCATGCGGGCCGACGCCAGGGAACTCCCGGTCCGCTCGCAGGCCTGCGGTCTGGTGACCGTCTTCGACGTGCTCGAGCACATCGATGAGGACTACCTGGCGGCGGCCGAGATCGCCCGGGTCCTCCAGCCGGGCGGGACAGCCCTGATCGCGGTGCCGTGCGACATGGCCCTCTGGTCCGCGCACGATGACGCGGTGGGGCACGTGCGCCGGTATACCCGGCCCGAGCTGGCCGGCCTCATCCAGAAGGCGGGGCTGATCATGGAAAAGATGTGGAGTTGGAACGTCCTGCTTCGCCCGGTCGTGGCCATTCGGCGTAAGTCCTCCGCCGGCAGCGACCTGGAAGAGGTCTCCCCCCTGGCCAACGGGGTGCTCACTGCGGTAATCGTCGCGGAGCGTTACCTGCCCGTCAAGTCCTGGCCCGGCGTCTCGCTGATGGTGCGCGCCCGCCGTCCCTGACGGCGCCTTCACCCGCTGGCTTGGCCAGGCTGCCCGCCGGGGAACGATCCGCGCGCAATTCAGCGCGCAAGTAGTATTTCTCCTGTTTCTGGGCATGGCCGGGCCCGATCGGTCCGGCCCTCGGGCAGATTCGTTACCCTGGCTCGTTACCCGCATGTCAGGGCCTGGCACGGAGAGGGCACGCGCGGATTGCTGGTGCGGGGACGCAAGGCGAGACGGGATTATTGATGGACGCGGTGAGGTACTCCATCGTTGTGCCGGTGTACAACGAGGAAGAGTCGGTCGCGGAGCTGGTCGAACGGCTGCGCGAGACCATGGACAAGCTTGATGGCCCGGCCGAGGCCGTGCTCGTCGACGACGGCAGCAAGGATTCTAGCTACCAGCTCATGCTGGACGCCCATGGCCGGGACCAGCGATTCAAGGTGATCCAGCTCTCCCGCAATTTCGGGCACCAGCTCGCCATCACGGCCGGCATGGACAACGCCTCGGGCCAGGCGGTCGTGGTGATGGACGCCGATCTGCAGGACCCGCCGCAAGTCATCCTCGACATGGCCGCCAAGTGGCAGGAGGGATACGAGGTGGTATACGCCGTGAGGCGGCAGCGATCGGGCGAAACCAGGTTCAAGACGGCCACCGCGACCACCTTCTACAGCGTGCTGCGCCGCCTGGCCAGTATCGAGCAGACGGTGGATGTCGGTGACTTCCGGCTCGTTGACCGGAAGGCGCTGGACGCCTTCCTGCGCATGCGGGAGCACAACAGGTATGTCCGGGGGATGTTCTCGTGGATCGGCTTCCGGCAAGCGGCCGTGCCCTACGACCGGGAACCGCGGCACGCGGGCACCAGCAAGTACCCGCTACGCAAGATGATCAAGTTCGCCGCGGACGCGATCGTGGGATTCTCCACCGCGCCACTGCGATTCGCGCTGGTTGGGGGCTTCATCATCGCGGTGATCGCGGTCGGGTACGGACTGGTAGCGATAGCGCTGAAGCTCGCGGGGCTGCCCTACGTGCCTGGTTACGCCTCCCTGCTCGTGACGATCGCTTTCCTGAGCGGCGTCCAGCTCATGGTGATGGGAATGGTCGGCCAGTACGTGGCCCGGGTGTATGACGAAGCCAGGGGACGGCCGCTGTATCTCGTGCGTGATATGCGCGGCCTTGATACCTGGAGCAGCGTCGCCGCGCCGGATTCCGCGGCAGACGGCTTCCAGCGGCCGGTCGCGCCTGGCCAGGGCCGTCCGCCGCTGCCGATGCCATGACGGCGAGCGGGGCGGGAATGCCCGATGCGGGAGCGAGCAGCACCGCCAGCGTGCCGAGGAGTGCCGACGAGGCCCACCTCGCCCTGCCCGCCCAGATCGCCATGCGCGCCCGGGTCCCCGGGCCGGCTCTCCAGGGGTTGCTGGCGCTGGCGGTCTATCTGGCTGTGTTCATCATCGGCTACGCGCTTCCGCTGGTCCTGCATCCTGGCCTGCCCCGGGTAGGGCAGGCCGTCCCTGACCCGAATTTCTACATCTGGAGCTGGCGCTGGTGGCCCTACGCCATAGGGCACGGGCTTAACCCGCTGTACTCGCGCCAGATCGGGGCGCCGGCCGGTTTCGACCTTGCCTGGACGACCCCGGTCCCGGCGGTGGCCGTGCTCTTGTCCCCGGTCACGCTGGCGTTCGGCTCGATAGTCTCGTTCAACCTGTCGGTGGTGCTCTCGGCACCGGTTTCGGGCTGGGTGGCCTTCCTCGCGGCCCGTCGGCTGACCGGCAGGTTCTGGGCTTCGCTGATGGCCGGGGCGGTCTACGGCTTTTCCTGGTACGAGGTCGGCGAGACCCGTGCGGGCCACCCGAACCTGTACGTCATCATGCTGCTTCCGCTCATGCTGTACCTGGCGCTGCTGTGGCGGGACGGGAAGCTGGGGCCCCGCTCGTTCGTCAGCCTGCTGGCGGTCGCGATGGCCGCCGAGTTCTACGTCTTCAACGAGACATTCGCCGAAATGACGGTGCTGTGGGCGGCCGCCCTGCTGATCGGCTTCGCGGTGGCCAGGCCCGAGGACCGGCCTGCCGTCGCCAGGCTCGCCGGGCTGGCCGGTCTCGCCTACGCGGCGGCCATCGTGCTCCTGTCGCCGTACCTCGTCTATCAGCTGCGGCATTCCCCCGGCCAGTTCACCAAGGTACAGGCCGCGTTCTCGCTGAACTTGGACGAGCTGGTAACGCCCCGGTCGGGAATCCTGCTTCTGGTAATCGTGCTGGCCCTGGCCGTGTTCACCTGGGCGAGCAGGCTCACCAGACTCCTGGTCGTCCTCTTCGTCCTCATCGTCGTGCTGGCCGTCGGCCCTTACCCGACGATCGGTTCCAGGCAGTTCGGCTCGGTGCCGTGGGCGCGGCTGTGGTATCTGCCGTTCGTTCGCAGCGCCCAGCCGTTGCGGCTCATCATCTTCGGCAGCCTCGTGCTCGCGATCATCGTCGCCGTGTGGCTCGCGGTGCCGGTCAAGAACAGGCTGCTACTGGCGGCGCGGTGGATCCTTGGCCTGGCGACCGTCGCGGCCATCGTCGCGTACGTGCCGACGGCCTCCGCGGGGAACGTCATTCCGGCCGGTACCCCGGCGGCACGGCCGACCTATGCCCTGCCGGCCTTCGTGACCTCCGGCCTGTACCGGGACTATCTGCGGCCCGGCGAGATCGTGGTGGTCGTGTCGGACCGCGGGAACGCCGGGCTGCTGTTCTCGGCGGAGACGAACTTCTACATGCGGATCGCCGGGGGCTTCATCAACCGGTCGCTGTCGACGCCCACCGGCCTGCCAGCGCCCGTCGAAGTGCTGAAGCACCCGACCCCGGCCAGGGAGCGGCAGTTCCTGTCTTACGTCGGTCAAGCCGGGGTGGGGGCCATCCTCGTCGAGCGGGCCTGGGCGGCGCCGTGGATGAAGGTCTTCAGGCGGATGGGCCTGCCGGGCACGTCAGTGGGCGGCGTGATCGTTTACCGGACCTGACAGACCGGTAACCTCCCGCGGCGCATTCAGTAACCTCCCGCGGCGCATTCATCAGCCCGATCAGGCCGTCGACCATGTCGCCGGCCTGCGACCCGGTCGGTATCCGCGGCGGTGGGCGCGGAGCGATTCGGATTGCTATGCTCCGGTCCGGACGCAACTGTCGGCCGCGCGCTGATCCGACCGCGCAGGTAGCCGGACCGCCTGGTTGCCCCGCTCCGCAGAGGGAAGGCTCAGTTAGTCTATGCAGCTACCAGCTTCCCCTTCGCTGCGCGCCGAGCCGCTCACGCGCGACGCCCAGCCGGAGGCGCCCGCCCGGCTGGCCCAAGGCGAACGGCTGTCGCGCGCCTGGCCGCTTCGCAGATGGATAAACAGGTAAGCCCGTGGGAGGAAGCATGGTGGTCCGGGCGAAGGCGCCGCTGCGGCTCTCGTTTGCCGGCGGCGGGACGGACGTGTCGCCATTCCCCGAGACGGAGGGCGGGGCCGTCCTGTCAACCACGATCGACCACTTCGCCTACGGCTCGCTGAACCCGCGGCCGGACGACCAGGTCAGCATCGAGTCGGTCGACTTCGGGGTGTCGCTTGACTTCCCGGTCACCGAGGACCCGGTCCTGGACGGCAAGCTCGACCTGGTCAAGGCGGCCATCAGGCGGCTTCGCCGCGACGACCTGGGCGGATACGACCTCGTGCTGCGGTCCAGCACCCCGCCCGGGTCGGGCCTGGGGTCGTCGTCCACGATGATGGTGGCCCTGGTCGGGCTGCTGCACGAGTTCTGCGGCCTGCCGCTCGACCAGTACGAGATAGCGCACCTCGCCTACCAGATCGAGCGCGAGGACCTGAATATCATGGGCGGCCTGCAGGATCATTACGCGGCCACGTTCGGCGGATTCAATTTCATCGAATTCGGTGAACGAGTTATTGTGAATCCGCTGCGCGTCCGCGACGAGATCGTTAACGAGCTAGAGCTAAACTTGCTGCTGTGCTTCACGGGCGTCACGCGCGAGTCGAAGCACATAATCTCCGATCAGACGAAGCGGGTGACCGGCGAGGAGGCCAGCACCCTGGAGGGACTGCGCGCCCAGAAGGAACTGGCGATCGCGATGAAGAGCGCCCTGCTGCGCGGCAAGCTCCACGAGTTCGGCGAGCTCCTCGGCGAGGCGTGGCGGCAGAAGAAGAAGCTGTCACCGATGATCGCGACCCCGCGGATCGAGGAAGCCTTCGAGATAGCGCAAAAGAACGGCGCAATGAGCGGGAAGGTCACCGGTGCGGGAGGCGGCGGCTATATCCTCTTCTACTGTGACTTCTTCAGGAAGCACCGGGTGGCCGATGCGCTGGAGCGAGTCGGAATCACGGCTACCGAGTTCAGTTTTGAGCCACGGGGGTTGACCACATGGCGAGCATGAATGATGCGAGCCTGAACGATGAGGCGGCCGGGCTTGTCCGGCACCGGCTGGAGGACAGCCTGTCCATCAAGCGCGCCATGCTCGACTCCAACTGCATCGAGCAGACGGCCCTGGTGGCCGGCCGGATCATCACCGCGCTGCGGGCGGGCGGGAAGGTCCTGTTCTTCGGCAACGGCGGGTCGGCGATGGACGCGGGCCATCTCGCGGCCGAACTGGCGGGCCGGTTCTACCGGGACCGGCCCGGGCTGGCCGGAGTGAGCCTGGCCGACGGCACGGCGTCGGTGACCGCGATCGCCAACGACTACGCCTACGCGGACGTGTTCGCCCGGCAGGTCCGGGCGCTCGGCCGCCCTGGGGACGTCGCCGTCGGCCTGACCACGAGCGGCAACTCGGAGAACGTGGTCAACGCGCTGATCGCCGCGCGGGAGGCCGGGGTGCTCGCCGTGGCCCTGACCGGCGCGGCGGGCGGCAAGGCAGCCGAGTTCGCCGACATATGCGTGCGGGTCCCCACCGACGACACGCCGCGGGCACAGGAGGCCTGCCTCCACCTCGGCCATACGATCTGCGAGATCGTCGAGCGCGAGGTGTTCCCGGAGAAGTGAGCCCCGCCTACCGGACCGCTTTCCTCGACCGCGACGGGACCCTGAACGTGAAGGCCCCGGACGGGGAGTACATCACCGACGCCAGCCGCCTGCGGCTCCTGCCCGGGGCCGCCGCCGCGGTCGGGCGGCTGAACGACGCCGGGGTATTCGTCGTGCTGGTCACCAACCAGCGGGGCATCGCGCGCGGGCTGCTGACCCCGGACGTGCACGCGCAGGTCATGAGTCGCCTGGCCGAGAGCCTGGCGGCTGGCGGCGCCCGCCTCGACGCGGCGTACGTGTGCCCGCACGAGGAAGGACGTTGCGACTGCCGCAAGCCGGCGCCCGGGCTGCTGCTGCGCGCCGCGCGCGAGCATGCGCGGATCGACCTGGCCCGGGCCGTGACCGTGGGGGATTCCGAGTCCGATGTCCTGGCCGGCGCGGCGGCCGGGACCGCGACGATCCGGCTGGCCGCCGGGACGGTCGCCTCAGCCGCGGATCACGTCGTCCCCGATCTGGCCGCCGCGGTGTCGGTGATCGTGCCGGACCTGGCGCGGACCCAGTGAAGATCGCCATCGTCGGCCCGGCCTACCCGTACAAGGGGGGCCCGGCCCAGCACGCCACGTCTCTCGCCCACCGGCTCGCCGAGGCTGGCCACGACGCCGTGCTCCAGTCCTGGAGCGCGCAGTACCCGAAGATGCTGTACCCGGGCCAGCTGACCGTGGACAAGCCCGAGGTGGCGCTGTTCCCCGACACCGAGCGGACACTGGCCTGGTACCGGCCCGACTCCTGGTGGCTGACCGGGCGGCGGCTGGCCCGGCGCGGGTTCGACGCCGTGGTGCTGTTCGTGTACACGCCAGTCCAGGTGCCCGCGTACGTCACCCTGACGCTGGCGGCCCGGTCCGGCCGGTGCACGATGGTCGCGCTGTGCAACAACGTGCTGCCGCACGAGCGGAGCAGCTTGGACAAGGTCCTGATGCGGGCACTGCTGCGGCGCATGGACGCGCTGGTCGTGCACTCCGCCGAGCAGGCCGCCCTGGCGGCCACCCTGACCAGCGCCCCCGTGGAGATCGCCGCGCTGCCGCCGCACCTGCCGCACGCTGCGGGCCCCGGCCCCGCGAGCGTCGGCGAGCCGTCCGGGACGCCGCCCGCGCCAACGCGCCGCCGGCTGCTGTTCTTCGGGATCGTGCGCCGCTACAAGGGACTGGACGTGCTGCTCCGCGCGCTGGCTCAGGCGAGCCCCGAGATGTCCCTCACCGTCGCCGGCGAGATCTGGGAAGGCCGGGAGGACCTGGCCAGGCTGATCTCCGAGCTCGGGCTGTCCGGGCGGGTCACCCTGACCGACGGGTACCTGCCCACCGAGGACGTGCCGGCCGCGTTCGCAGCGGCCGATGCCCTGGTGCTACCGTACCGGTCGGGGACCGCCTCGCAGAACGCGCTGATCGCGTTCGAGTTCGGGGTCCCGGTCATCGCGACCCGGGCCGGCGCGATCGCGGACGCGGTCAGCGACGGCGTCAACGGGATCCTGTGCACGCCTGACGACGTCGGCGACCTAGCCCGGGCCATCACCGAGCTCTACCAGCCGGGAACGCTGGACCGGCTCCGGCAGGGCGTGCGGCCCGTCGACCCGGGCGCGCTGTGGGGTGACTACGTCACCGCGGTAGAAAAGGCGGCCTCTGGAGGCCGCCCTTGACGCCGCCCGGCCGGGGCCCGGCCGCGCCGCGCCGCCTTCTGCCCCTGATAACTCCCGCGCCCGGCGCGGCTGGTCAGAGAGTCACGTGATGCGAATCTACGATGCGGTCGCCTTTGCCGGCCATCAGGTGCACTGCACCCGGTACCGGGAGGCCGGCACCCTGCTGCGTTGGCTCGGCGGCGACCTGCGCGGCCGCCGGGTCCTCGACGTGGCGGGCGGGGACGGGTACTGGGCCGGGCAGGCCCGCCGGCGCGGCGCCTACGCCGTGTCGATCGACCTGTCCCGGGCGAAGATGACTAGCGGCCGGCAGCTCGCCTTCGCCCCGGCGCTGCTGGAGGCGGACGCGCTGCGGCTGCCGTTCCGCGACGGGAGCTTCGACAAGGTGATGTCGATCTGCGCGATCGAGCACTTTGACGACGGGCCCCGGGCGCTGGGCGAGATGGCCCGGGTGCTCGCCCCCGGCGGCGAACTGGTCCTGTCCGCCGACGCGCTCACCCGGGCCGACCAGTGGCCGCGGCTGTATGACCGGCACTGCGAGCGCTACGCGGTGAAGCAGACCTATACCCACGAGCGGCTGACCGGGTTGCTCGCCGAGCGCGGCCTGGACCTGGTCGAGCACACCTACCAGTTCCGCGGCCAGATGTCCGAGCACTTCTACCTGGCTCTGTCCGCGTACGGAGGCCGGATCGGCCCCAACGCCGCCGCGATGTTCGTGCCGTTGGTGGCGGCCGGCGACCGGAAAGCGCCCAATGACCACGGCAGCATCGTGCTTATCCGCGCGCGCAAGCGCGGCTGACCGGCAGGCCGGTCAGCCGCCCGCACCAGACGATGGAGTTCAGCGAACATGAACCGCAACATCCTCAGTGACCCGAGGACCGACGTCCGGCTGGCCTTGATGCGCGCCGGACGCCGCGCCACGCCCCGGCAGCTGGCCTATGCCCGCTCCATGCTGAGCTACCTCGAGCTCGGCCGCTGGCTGGCGACCGAGCATTCCGGGACCCGGCTGAAGCTCGTCGAGGACGAGTTCGCGCTGTTCGAGGTGGCGCGCCGCCGTATCACCGGGCAGCGGCCTCTCTACCTGGAGTTCGGGGTGTTCGAGGGCCGGTCCCTGCGCTGGTGGTCCGGCCACCTCAGCCAGCCGGGCGCGACGCTGGTCGGATTCGACAGCTTCGAGGGGCTGCCGGAAAGCTGGCGGGGCCGGGACGCGGGCCACTTCCAGACCGGCCAGCCGCCGCAGATCGACGATGAGCGCGTGTCGTTCCAAGTGGGCTGGTTCGACAAGACGCTGCCCGGCTTCACCGTGCCGGACCACGACCAGCTCATCGTGAACATCGACTGCGACCTCTACTCGAGCACCGCCACCGTCCTGCACTGGGCCGAGCCGCACCTGCGCCCGGGGACCCTGCTCTACTTCGACGAATTCCCCGACCGCGACCACGAGATGCTGGCGTTCAACGAGCTGCAGGAGCGGTCCGCGCACAAGTTCGTGCCGGTGGCCATCGCGCATGGCGGCATGCACTGGCTGTTCGAGGTCACCTGATGGCCGCCCGGCGGGCCCGCCCGGACCGGGTCGGCCGCATCGGCGGAGATCGTCCGGTAGGCGGTAGCCCCGACGTTAGGCTGGGTCCATGTCGGATCGCCCGGTAGCCGCCCCGGTGTCCGCCCCAGTCAGCGGGCCGGGCGACGGCCCCGGCGTCGGCGACGGGGCCCCCCGCGACTGCCGCCGGGCCTGGTGGGCGCGCCTGGCCCGGCTGCTTGGCAGTCGGCCGGTCCGGTGGGGGTTTGTCGCGGTCGCGGTGGGTCTGGCGGCGTATGCGGTGACCCGGGAGTGGACGAGCGTGCGGGCCGCGCTGGCCAGCATCGGCGTGCTGCGGGTCGCCGCCGCCCTGATCTGCGTGCTGCTGGCGACGGTGGCGACCATGCAGGTGTGGCGGGCGCTCATCGCGGCGCTGGGCTCGCCGCTGCCGTCCCCAGCGTCGGCCCGGATCTTGTTCATCGGGCAGCTCGGCAAGTACCTGCCGGGCTCGATCTGGCCGGTCCTGGCCCAGATGGAACTGGCCAGCGAGCACAAGGTGCCGCGGCACCGCTCGGCCAGCGCCTCGGTGCTCACCCTGCTGCTGTCCCTGCTCACCGGGCTGCTCGTGGCGCTGGCCACGCTGCCGTTCGTGGCCCAGGCAACGCCCTACCGCTGGGTCTTCCTGGCCGCGCCGGTCCTGCTGGTCTGCCTGCACCCGAGGCTGCTCAACCGCCTGCTGGGCTTCCTGCTCCGGCTGGCCCGGCGCCCCCCGCTCAAGCATCCCCTGGCCGGCCGCGGGCTCGCCCTGGCGCTGGGCTGGTCGCTGGTCGCCTGGCTCTGCTACGGGCTCCAGATCTGGCTGCTCATCACCCGGCTCGGCGCGTCCTACGGGACCGGGGCGCTGCTCGCGATCGGCGGCTTCGCGTTCGCCTGGTGCGCGGGCTTCGTCATCGTGTTCGCCCCGGCCGGGGCCGGCGTCCGCGAGGTGCTGCTGGTCGCGACGCTGGGCCCGGTGGTCGGCGTCGGCGGCGCTACCGCGGTCGCCCTGCTGTCCCGCGCCCTGACCACCCTCGGCGACCTGGTCACCGCGGCCGCCGCGGTCGCGTACAGCCGGCGCTCCGCCCACGCCCGGGAACCCTAGCGGCGCACCTGATCGTTAGGCCGGCGTGGAGCAGACCGAGATCCGGCGCGTGGAGCGCATGGTCGACCGCGAGCTCAGGGCTCGCTTCCCGGCCGGCTCGGTCCGGCAGGTCACCCTGCTCGGCCCGGGCGAGGACGACCGGGTCGGGCCGGATAAGCTGCTGGTCCGGGTGGTCATCAAGCCGTCGGCCGGGCCCGGCGAGGGCCCCGGCCCGAGCCGGGCCGCCCAGGCCATCCGGGCAACTACGGCATCCACCGGGTCGACCGGCTGGCGGGCAACGTGGGCTACCTGGACCTGCACGGCGTGGCCCACCCGGACGAGGAGGCGGCCCCGGCCATCGCTGCGGCCATGCGGCTGGTCTCCGGAACGTACGCGCTGATCATCGACCTGCGCCGCAACCACGGTGGCTCGCCGCACGGGGTGGCCTTCTGGTGCAGCTACCTGTTCGGCGGCGCCGACACCCGCCTCACGGACATCTTCGTCGCCGAGAGCGGGGAGACCAGGCAGTTCTGGACCCTGGCCTGGGTGCCGGGCCCGCGCTACCTCGACCGCCCGGTATACGTGCTGACCAGCCACGAGACGTTCTCCGGCGGCGAGGACCTCTGCTACAGCCTGCAGGCCCAGGGCCGGGCCGAGGTGATCGGCGAGACCACCGGCGGCGGGGCGCACCCGACCAGGCCGATCCCGATCTCCGCCACGATGGTGATCGGGGTCCCGTTCGCCCGGTCGGTCAACGCGCTCACCGGGACCAACTGGCAGGGCACCGGCGTG
>Ga0335078_10017482_pt1 | contig 10656 bp, 7 predicted proteins | sample Lox_Sample_32_FD_206711 | JGI IMG/M metagenome (GOLD analysis project Ga0335078, IMG submission 206711) | Soil microbial communities from Loxahatchee National Wildlife Refuge, Florida, United States - Lox_Sample_3.2 | ecosystem: Environmental > Terrestrial > Soil > Wetlands | place: USA: Florida...
CAGGCCGTGGTGCGACTCGCCGCTCGGAGGGCCGATGAAGCCGCCGAACACCAGCAGCCGGCGACCGCACTCGATCCACGATCGGAGCGGCCGGCGCTTCTCCGGCTTGCCTGGCAAGCCCATGCCTTCGACCGCGATCAACCCGGCCTCCGCCTGATCGGCATCGGGATACACCCCCCGCAACGACAGCAGCTCGGCCGCGGTCCTGAGGAGCCCCGGGTCGTGGCCGTACAGTGCCGCGAGCCGGAGAGTCATGCGAGCCTCCTGCCACAGATAGTTCGTGTAGCCCGGGATGAGCGCCAGGTAGAACGGAGTTCCGGCGACCATGCCCTGCAGTCGCGCGATCCTCGCCGACTGCATCCCGAGGTGATCGACGCTCTCCCTCAGGTCGCCGTCGGGATGCGCCGCACGCGTCGCCTGCGCCCATTCGAGCGAGGGCTCTGCCAGTCTGTGGACAGCCTGGAGCGTGAGCCGTTCGCAGATGTGCTCGGGGTCGCGCCAGGCCACTCTGACCATCTGCCGCGGCGCATCGGTGACGACGCGAACACCGCGACGACCGGCGCCATCGGTGCCGTCGGGTGGGCCTGGGGTGAGCGGTTCTGCCGTCACGACGACGTCGGGTAGGACCGTCGCCGGATGGCGAGCGCGCGTCATCACCCCATTCGGGTGAGCCGTGGCGTGCGCTCAGTGGCTGAGTCGTCCGCCGTTGACGAGCAGCGTCTGACCGGTGACGAACGCGCTCTCGTCGGAGACGAGGAACGCGAGTGCGCCGAGCAGGTCGGCCGGCTGCCCGAGGCGGCCGAGCGGAGTAGCGGAGATGTCGTACTCCGAGGCCGCGGTCATCGTCACGCTTCCCTCGGTCGGGATGAACCCGGGCGCGAGCGCGTTGACCCGGATCCGGGCGGGGCCGAGCTCCCGGGCGAGCACGCGCGTCAGCCCGATCACAGCCGCCTTCGAGGTCACGTAGTGGGCGAGGCCGGGCGAGCCCGAGAACGCGACCTCCGAGGCCATGTTCACGATCGAGCCGGCGCCGGCCTCCCGGAGCAGGGGGACCGCGGCCTTGGCGCACAGCCACGCGCCCTTGACGTTGACCTCGAGCACGCGGTCCCACTCGCCGTCGGCGATCTCGTCGAACGGGCGGCGGGCCAGGCCCTCGACGATCGCGGCGTTGTTGACGAGCGCGTCGAGCCCTCCGAGCACGTCGGCGGCGGTGGATGCGAGCGCGCGCGTCTGAGCTGGATCGGCGACGTCGGTGATCGAGGCGTAGAGCTCTCGGCCCCGCTCTCCCGCACAGTCGCAGGTTGCCGCCAGCCGCTCGGCGCTGATGTCCGCGGCGATCACGTGGGCGCCGAGGTCCGCGAGATGAATCGCGAACTCGCGCCCGAGTCCCTGGCCGGCGCCGGTGACGATCACGCGCTTGCCTGCCAGCCGCGGCTCGCTCATCACGCGACCAGCTTTGAGCCCTCGAGTCGCAGCGTGCGAGCGATCTCCTGGTAGCAGTTGTAGCTCGATCCGCGCCCGATCCCCGGACCCGAGTGGAGGTTGGCCGAGCAGTCGTAGAGGTTGTCGAGCAGCAGGCGGTATCCGGTGATCTCCGGGATCGGCCTGAACCGCCCGAGCTGGGATGCGATGGTGCTGCCGGTCGAGTAACCGCCCTGGATCATGTTCGGCCGCTCGCGCTCGATGTCGTACGGGGTGTAGACGCGCGTGGCGATCACGTTATCGGGCGTCATGTTCGACGCGTAACGCGCCCATTCGCGCAGCACGTGCTCGGCGAAGCGCTGCTTGATCGTGCGCCACTGGTTGGCCGAGAACGCGCGCCGTGGCGCCGAGAACTCCTCGACGCCGACGATGTGCCGGCCGTCCGGCGCGCGCGTCTGATCCCACAGGCTGTCCACCGAGCAGAGGACGTATGGACGGCTGGCGAAACCGGTCAGGAGGATCTCGGGCTGGTAGCGGAGATGCAGGTAGTCGAGGTCCTTCGGGCCCCAATACAGCCGCGGTTGCGAGCCGACGCCGGGGTTGTCGCCCTCGGCGGCGAAGCGGGGCGGCTCGTGGAGCGCGAGGTTGGCCCACAGCAGCTGGCCGCGGTCGTAGTGGATGTTGGCGATCCGCCGGCGCAGCCGGCCGTGGAGCTGGACGTCTCTTAGTAACCGCAAGACCGTTTGGGAGAGCCCGAGGTCGCTGACGACGAGGTCGGCTTCGATCCGGGCGCCGTCCGCGAGCTCGACACCGGTGGCGCGTCCGTGCTTCACCGTGATCCGGTCGACCTCGGACGAGGTCGCGTACTCGACGCCGAGCTTGCGGCCGGCGGACACGAGCGCGTCGGTGACCGCCTGGCTCCCGCCGATCGCGATCGCCGCCGGCTCGAACGACAGCGTCAGCGGGATGCAGTGGATCAGGCCCTGGAGTCCCGGGACGTCGTCGGGAAAGCAGCCGGTGGAGGTCGTGGCCGCCCGCATGAACAGGATCTGCAGCTCCGGGCTCTCGAAGAAGTCCTGCGCGAGCTGTCTGAGCGTCATGAACTGATGGACGGGCTCGATCAGGCTGCCGGGAACCTCGAGCAGCTCCTCGAGCGGATCGGGTGTGCCCCACGGCGGCGGGGTGCTGAACCGGTGGCGGCGAAACGCCTGCTTCCAGTGGCGCTCGTAGGCCTCGAGCAGCCGGAGGTACATGTCGGCGTCGGGCCTCGAGAAGCGAGCGATCTGCTCCCGGGTTCGCTCGATGTTGTGATCGGAGCGGTCCTGGCGGCCGGTGGTCGCGTCGACGACGCGCGAGGCCGAGAAGCCGACGAACGACGATCCGTCGTCGAAGATCATGCCCTCGTTCTCCTCGGGGAACACGTAGCGCAGCCCCTCGTCATGCAACGCGAAGTCGCGGTAGGCGGGATGGCCGTAGAAGCGCGTCCAGTGGCTGCAGTGGTTCATCACGAATCCGGGCGCGGGCCCCTCGCTGGCACACGCCCCACCGCCGAGGTGCTCGGTCCGCTCGAGCACGAGCACGGACAGTCCGGCTCGGGCCAGGTACGGGGCGATGATCGTGCCGTGGTGACCGCCGCCGAGCACGACCGCGTCGTAGCGTGCGTCGCTCATCGGCGCTCAGGAGAGGATCGTGACCGTGCCGGCGTCGCCGTCGACGCGCAGGCGGTCGCCGGTCTTGATCCTGCTCGTGGCGTTGCCGGTGCCGACCACCGCGGGCAGCCGGTATTCGCGAGAGACGATCGCGGCGTGCGACATGATCCCGCCGATGTCCGAGACCGCGGCGGCGATCGTGCCGAACACCGGGGTCCAGCTCGGGGAGGTCACGGGCGCGACCAGGATCTCGCCGGGCTCGAGGTCGCCGAGCCGCGCGACGTCGAGGATCACCCGGGCCGGTCCCTCGACCCTGCCGGGCGATCCGGCGAAGCCGCTGATGGTCGCGTCCCCGTCTGAGTCGTGCGCCGCCCACGCGTTGACCCGCTCGGTGGTGATCCCCCACAGCATGATCGTCATCGGCTCGGTGATCGCGTCCGGGACCGACCCAAGCGCCGGCGGCGGCGTGAATCTCCGCATCGCGTCCATGATCCGCTTGCGCTGCTCGACGATCGGCGGCCAGTAACCCGGTCCGCGGCCGACCGAGCCCGCCGCCCAGGCGAGGCGCAGATCGACGAGCGCGTCGGAGAGCTCGTGGCGCTGGAGGTAGAAGACGTCCTCGGCGTCGTCGAGGAAACGGTTACGCGCCAGCAGCGCGCCGAACTCCCTGACCTTGTTCCAGAAGATCGTGTGGTACCAGTGCTCGACGTAGAAGTTGTGGCTCTCGACGTACGGGAACACCAGGCGCGCGAGGCCGAGGTTCTGATCGAACGCGGCGAGGGCTTCGGGCCCGTCGAGCAAGGCACGGTACTCCGCGGTGATCCGCTCGCGCTCGGCGCTGACCTCGGCCAGCGGTCGGGTCAGGTCCTCGCCCGCCTGCAGGCGCCGGAGGTGGTTGCGCAAGTGGGCCAGCGGGACGTCGGGATCGTCGATCCACGAGCGGTGGTGGTGGTAGAAGCCGTTGCCGTTCGAGTAATAGAACCACGGCGTCTTGACCGCCTCCCAATCCGCCAACCACTCCTGGCCGGGCGCGCTGGTCGCGAGCGCGACGCGGAGCGCGTCCTCGGTGTCCGCGGCGTTGACGGCGTCGGCGATTCCGAGCTCTATGGCTCGCGCCGCGAGCCGGCCGAGCTCGGTGTCGGGCCGGAACAGCACGACGTCGATTCCGCTCACCATGGCCGCGATCGTCTGATCCGGGATGTCGGGAAAGCTCTGCTTGCACAGCTCGTAGAACACGAGGTACGCGGCGTATCCCAGGTTCAGGAACTCGAAGTGGTATTGCCAGATGCGGTCGATGCTCTCGAGCAGCCGGTCGTAAGCGACGAGCAGCGTGTGCGCTGAGCCGATCCCGCGGCCCTCGGTCACGACTGCGCTGTCCTCGATGTCCGGAAGGTCGGGCACCGTCAGCGCCGCGATCTCCGCGATCGTCTCCTGCACCTTGAGCTGCCAGCGGCCGTACAGGTCGTCCCAGTTCCGGAAGTAGAACCCGGCGCGCTCGCCGAACAGCTGGGCCCGGCGGGCGATCTCGGCATCGTCGGTGACGGGATTGGCGCTCATGTACACCCAGCCGTACAGCACGCGATGGTCGATCCCGAGCGCGGGGGGAACCGCGAAGATGCGCGTGTTCGCCTGGCCCAGGCACATGTACGGCGAATCGGCGGTGACGAAGTCGAACGGGAACATCGGCTCGGGGAAGTGCATCCCGTCGCGGAACCATCCGCGTGCCTCCTCGGACTCGCGCCGCTCCTCGCTGAACAGCGCGTAGTACGGATACATCGACTCCCATCCCTCGCACCCGTCGGGCACCGGTACCTCGAACGGGCTCGAGAAGCCCCGGACCCCGGATTCTGTCGTCGCCATCTGCCTCTCCTCTCTCGTTCCCTCCGAGGCCGACGACATTACGGGCGCGGGCCCGGTGCGGCCAAGACAGATTCTCCCTGCTGTGAAAGGCAGCGCCTATCATCCCGGTTCATGGAGCTGCGGCAGCTGCGGTCGTTCGTCGCCGTCGCGGAGGAGCTGCACTTCCGCCGCGCGGCCGACCGGCTCCATCTTGCACAGCCGAGCGTGAGCCAGCAGATCCGGACGCTCGAGGCCGAGCTCGGGGTGCCGCTGTTCGAGCGCAACCGCCGTGGTGCGGTTTTGACGCCGGCGGGAAGCGCACTGCTCGGGGAGGCCCGCGAGCTGCTGCGCCGGGCCGACCGGGCCGCGGCGGTCGTCCGCGCGACGGGAACCGGGGAGTGCGGACGGTTGCGGATGAGCCTGACGCGGTCGCTGACCGGCGGCGTCGCCGGCGCGATCGTGTCCGCCTACCGGGCTCGGTATCCCGAGGTCGAGCTCGTGTTGAGCCTCGGCACGACGATGCTGCACGTCGAGCAGCTCCACGCCGGCGAGATCGACGTCGGCTTCGTCCGCCCGCCGCTCGAGGATCCGGGCCTCGAGGAGCTGTGGCTCGGCCGCGAGCCGATGGTGTGCGTGCTCCCGCGCGGGCACCGGCTCACGCGTCGGACGACCGTCCGGCCACGGGATTTGCGCGGCGAGCCGCTGGTTTGGTGGCCCGAGGAGCACGGCCCGGGCGCCTGGCGGGAGGTCCGGCGCGAGGTCTGCGGCGAGCCGCCGTGGCCACCGCTGGCGCGCGCAGAGCCCGAGGAGGAGCGCATCGTGTCGGCCGTCGCCGAGGGCGCCGGGATCTCGTTCATCATGCTCGAGCGGTCGCGCAGCCTGCGGATCTCGGGCGCGGTCTACCGCCGGTTCGCGCCACCGGAGCCGACGATGGGCATCGCGATCGCGTGGCGCCGGGGGGACAACCTGCCGACGCTGCAGCGGCTGCGGGAGCTCGCCGCCGAGGTGGCGGGCCGCGATGGCGCGGCCGCGGCCTGACGCACTGGGGCATCCGGAACGGGTGATAGAAGAACGGCGGTGAGCGTCGTCGCCTCGTCGCCCGATGCGCCGCCCGGCACCGGCGTCCCGGCGCTGCGTTTGGTCGTCGTCGGCGGGGTGCTCGGAGTCCCGGCCGCGCTGCTCGCCGCCGTGTTCCTCGCGATCGTCCACGAGCTCGAGCACTGGCTGTGGACCGATCTGCCGCACGACATCGGCACGACGGCGCCACCGTGGTACCTGGTGATCGGGCTCCCCGTCGTCGGGGCGGCCGTGTGCGCGGTGGCGCGGATGATCCTGCCCGGGGACGGGGGTCGGTCTCCGCTGAAAGGACTCGCCGGGGGTGGGCCGACTCCGATCAGGTACGCGCCCGGGATCGCGCTGGCGGCGCTCGGAACGCTGTCGTTCGGCGCCGTGCTCGGACCGGAGGGTCCGTTGATCGCGCTCGGCTCGGTCGCCGGGCTGGCGGTGGCGACGCTCGCGGGGGCGGGGCAGAAGGAGAGCGCGGTGCTTGCGGCCGCGGGGTCGTTCGCCGCGATCGCGGCGCTGTTCGGCGGGCCGATCGTCGGCGGGCTGATGATGGTCGAAGGCGGGATCGGGCTGGGGGCGGCGCTGATCCCGACGCTGATCCCGGGGTTCGTCGCCGCCGCCAGCGGCTACGTGCTGTTCATCGGGCTCGGCAGCTGGGGCGGTCTCAGCTCTCAGGCGATCGCGGTCCCCGGGCTTCCGCTCTACCAGGGGACCCACGTGCTCGACCTGCTGGTCGGGATCGGGGTGGGCGTGGCCGCGGCGGTCTTGGTCTCGCTGGTGCGCCGCTGCGCGGGTGGTGTCGAGGTACGCGGTCCGAAGCGGGTCAGCATGCCGGCGCTGCTGCTGCTCGGCGGGCTCGCGGTCGGGCTGCTCGCCCAGATCGCGCAGTGGCTCGGCGCGAACTCCCAGGATGTGCTGTTCTCGGGCCAGTCCGGGATCCCCGACCTGATCGCCCAGACGTCGACCAGGATCGTGCTGATCCTGCTGGTGGCCAAGGCGATCGGCTACGCGATCAGCCTCGGGTGCGGCTTTCGCGGCGGGCCGGTGTTCCCGGCGATCTTCCTCGGGGTCGCGCTCGCCACGCTCACCGAGATCTGGTTCGGGGTGTCCCCGACGCTCGCGGTGGCGGTCGGCACCGCCGCCGGCATGACCGCGACGAGCCGTCTGATGCTGACGCCGATCGTGTTCTCGGCGCTGCTCGTCGGCCACAACGGCGCGGACACGGTTTCGGCCGCGGTGCTCGCGGCCGCCGCCGCGTGGCTGACGCTGGCGGCGATGGATCGGAGCGTACGCCCGCGATCTACCGGAAACTAGGGCCGATAACGTCTCACTCGACGGGCGCCGGGGCACGAGTGCGCCGCAACCCGGCTATAGCGCGGTCGTCGACGCACTCGCCGGGGCGGGGCGTCGAGTGAGACGTTATCCGGGTCACGGCAGGGTGACCCACAGCCGCGGCGCGAGCTTGAGCAGGACGCCGGGGTCGAGATCGCGGACGGTGGCGGCGCCTGCCTGATCCATCGTGATCGAGAGCTCGCGCCAGGCGTGCGCCACCGGGGCGACGCGCGCGGTCGGCCCCCAGCCGACGGCCGCCCGCAGCTCGTCCGCGCGCGATCTGACGTCGTCGGGAGTGAGCGAGCCGAACGGGCGATTGGCGCCGCCGATGTACACCTGCTGCTCGAGGATCCGGCGCACGTCGGTCATATCAGCCGCGCGGCCGCGACCGCCGCCTGGCCGTACGCGATCCCGCCGTCGTTGACCGGCAGCCGCTCGGGTACGAGCACGCGCAGGCCTGCGCGCCGGAGCCCGTCCCACACCGACTCGAGCAGGAGCCGGCTCTGGAACACGCCGCCCGACAGCACCACGACCTCGGTGCCGTGCGCGGCGGCCAGCGTCGTGCACGCCTCCACGGTGGCGCGGGCGATCGTGCGATGGAAGCGCCGGGCGATCACGCTCGCGGATCGGCCGGCGCGGATGTCCGCGGCCACCGCACGGATCGTCTCCCGGGGATCGATCACGAGGGGTGCGCCGCCCACCGCGATCGGATACGAACCGCGCTCGCCAGGGTCGGCGGCCGCCTCGAGCTCGATCGCCGCCTGGCCCTCGTAGTTGACCTCGGCGCGGATCCCGGCGACCGCGGCGACGGCGTCGAACAGCCGGCCCATGCTGGTCGTTGCCGGCGCGGCGGCCGTGCTCCCGGTGGCCAGGCGATGCACTTGCGCCCAGGCCCGGGGATCGACGCGCCCGGCGAGCGAGGCGGGCAGATCCGGCTCACCGCCGCCGACGGCGGCCGACAGCCACGAGCACGCCATCCGCCACGGCTGCCTGATCGCGCTTGCCCCGCCGGGCAGCGCCACCGGCAGCAGCGACCCGGCGCGGCGGAACGTCCGCACGTCGCCGAGCAACAGCTCGCCGCCCCACACCGTGCCGTCGAGTCCGTACCCGGTGCCGTCGAAGATCGCGCCGACGGCGGGACCGGCCTCGCCGTGCTCGGCCAGGCACGCGGCCAGATGCGCGTGGTGGTGCTGGACGCCGATCAGCTCGACGCCGTCGCGCTCGAGCGCGTACTTGGTCGACAGATACTCGGGGTGGAGGTCGTGGGCGATGACCTCGGGCTCGACCGCGAACAGCGCGCCGAAGTGCTCGATACCTTCGACGAACGAGCGCAGCGTCTCGTAGTTCTCGAGGTCGCCGATGTGGTGGCTGATCCAGGCGCGAGGACCCCGAGCCAGGCAGAACGTGTTCTTGAGCTCGGCGCCGCACGCGAGCAGCGGCCGCCGCGTGCCGGCGCCGGGAAGCGCCAGCGCGGCGGGAACGTAGCCGCGCGAGCGCCGCAGGAAGGCCGTCCGGGGGTGGGCCGGCGCGGCGACCACGCGCACGACCGAGTCATCGGTGCGAGTCTGGATCGGCCGGTCGTGGACGAGGAACAGGTCCGCGATCCCGCGCAGCCGTTCGAGCGCGTCACGGTCGTCATAGGCGATCGGCTCGTCGGACACGTTCGCGCTCGTCATCACGAGCGTCTCGCCGGCGTCGGCGAGCAGCAGGTGGTGGAGCGGGGAGTAGGGGAGCATCACGCCGAGCTCCGGCGCTCCCGGCGCCACCGATTCGGCGATGGGCGCATCGGGTCGGCGCGGCGCGAGCACGATCGGTCGCGCCGGGCCGGTCAGCGGCGCTCGCGCCGGCGCCCCGAGCGAGACCAGCGACGCGGCCACCGACAGCGACGGCGCCATCAGCGCGAACGGCTTGTCCTCACGGTGCTTGCGCGCCCGCAGCGCCGCCACCGCTCGCTCGTCGCCGGCGCGGCAGGCCAGGTGGTAGCCGCCGATGCCCTTGATCGCGACGATCGCGCCGCCGGCGAGTGCGGTGGCGGTGGCGGCGATCGGGTCCACGGGCTCGGGCGCCGGCTCGAGCCCCCCGAGCAGGCGAACCGACGGCCCGCACGCCGGGCAGGCGTTCGGCTGGGCGTGGAACCGCCGATCGGTTGGATCCTCGTACTCGGCCCGGCACGCCGCGCACATCGTGAACGAAGCCATGGTCGTCAGCGGCCGGTCGTACGGCACGCCCCGGACGACCGTGAACCGCGGCCCGCAGTTCGTGCAGTTGATGAACGGGTAGCGGAACCGGCGGTCGGACGGGTCGAACAGTTCGCGCAGGCAGTCGTCGCAGGTCGCGGTGTCGGGCGTCACGGGCGCGTCCGGAACCGCGCCGGCGATGCTCGCCCGGATCGCGAAGCCGATGGTGCCGCTCGGGGCGCGCTCCTCTACCAGCACCTGCTCGAGCACGGCCAGTGGTGGCGCCTCGGACGGCAGGCGCTCGAGGAATCGGTCGACGACCGGCGCACTGCCCTCGACCTCGATGAGCACGCCATGGACGTCGTTGAGCACGAACCCGTCAAGCGACAGCTCGCCGGCGAGCCGGTAGACGTAGGGGCGAAAGCCGACGCCCTGCACCGTGCCGGTCACGCGCACCCGCGCGCGGCGGCAGACCATGGTCATCCCACCAGCTCCCGGAGCGCGTGGTAGGCGCTCGCCTGGGCCTCCTGGATCCGCGGGATGTGCTCGGAGCGGCTGACCACGACGTGCTCGGCGAGACCCTCGCTCGCGATCCGGCCGCCGTCATAGCCGACGAGCGCGATCGTGAGCAGACCCCGGCGCCGCGCCTCGGTCAGCGCCTCGATCACGTTGGCCGAGTTGCCCGACGTCGACAGCGCGAGCAGCGTGTCCCCGGCGGCGCCGTAGGCGATGACCTGGCGGGAGAAGATCGCCTCGACGCCGATGTCGTTGGCGATCGCGGTCAGGATCCCGGGATCCTCGGTCAGGTCGATCGCGGGCCGGCCGCCCGCGCGGAAGTCCGCGACGACATCCATCGCATCGGTGGCCGATCCGCCGTTGCCGAGCGCGAGCAGCTTCCCGCCGTGCTCGAAGCTCGCGCGCAGCGCGCCCGCGGCCCCCACGAGCACCGACGCACACTCGGTCAGGGTCTGCTCGCGGAGCGCCCCGACCTCGCCGGCCTTCATCAGCACCGACCGGCGCACGTCCTCGACGACCGCGTCGAGGTCGTCCTCGCGCTCGTCGAGGAACGGGTACAGAAAGCTCGACGCGCCGACGTCGTGGACCCTGCGCTCACTGCGGCCCTCGAGCAGGCCGCGGTGCTCGAAGAACACGTGCACGAGCTCCCACAGAAC
>Ga0335078_10017483_pt1 | contig 10655 bp, 7 predicted proteins | sample Lox_Sample_32_FD_206711 | JGI IMG/M metagenome (GOLD analysis project Ga0335078, IMG submission 206711) | Soil microbial communities from Loxahatchee National Wildlife Refuge, Florida, United States - Lox_Sample_3.2 | ecosystem: Environmental > Terrestrial > Soil > Wetlands | place: USA: Florida...
CAGCCAGGCGGCGCGACTCGCGCGGCGCAACCGCACCGATTTCTACAAGCTCCTCGCCCGGCATCAGCTGACGCCGGAGGAGTTCAAGCAGCGCTGAGCGCCGCCCGGCATTTCACTGAGTCCTAACCTGTCGCTTGATCTGGCGTGGGCCGGTCTCTGTTGTACTGAGCCGTATGTCCTGGCCGATCATTGGTTTTGACGCCTGACGCACCGCTGCAGGCCGAGCCGCCTCCACAAGTCTCATTGAACTGCACCGCGTGAAACAGGTGTCCTTCGCGCAGACAAAGTCGGAGATGGACGGCAAGCGCCTCAAGTTCGTCGACGGGCTGCGGGGAGTGGCAGCCGTGATGGTGATGCTGTACCACCAGGTGGGCCGGACCAGCGTCGGTGCCCTCACCCACCGCGGCTACCTTGGCGTCGCGATCTTCTTTGTGCTGTCGGGCTTCGTGATTACGGCCGTCGTCGGTGCGCGCCCCATAAGCGCGGGGTTCCTCGGACGCTTCGCCCTCCGACGGATGATCCGGCTGGACATCCCCTATTGGCTCAACATCGTGGTAGCGCTGGCGTTGATGGTGCTTGCAGCCCGCATGGGAGTCCCACAGCCGTCGATCCGCCTTGCCCAAGTTGCAGCGCATCTCGTCTACCTGCAGGAGATTCTGGGCTACGCGGAAATAAGCCGTGTTTACTGGACGCTGTGTCTCGAGGTGCAGTTTTACCTCGCGCTGATTCTGCTCCTGTGGTGCGCGCAGATCATGCGCGCCCAGTGGTCGTGGTTTATCGCCGTGTTTCTTGCCCTGATGGGCGTCTCGGTGCTGGCGAACATGAATTGGATCCCGACGCCGGCCGGCCTGATGTTTCCGTACTGGTGGGCCTTTGCGCTGGGTGCACTCTGTTATTGGACGTTGACGAACCGAGTCTCCGTAGGCTGCCTCGTCGGGGCCGCTCTCGTGGTGGCGTTTACGGCCGCTGGGCGACACGGAGATTGGAGATTGACCGCTTGCGCGACGACCTGCTTCTTGTTTCTCGCGTGGCGCAGGAACGCGATGGACCGCTGGCTGGCAGATCGAGTCTCACAGTTTCTCGGGCGTATCTCGTATAGCCTTTATTTGTGTCACCCCATCATCGGCTGGAGCGCTCAGTCGCTGGCGCTACGATATTTCAACCAATGGGGCGCCCTGAGTGTTGGCATAGTGGCGAGCGTCGTATCCTCGTGGCTCGCGTACCGTTACATCGAGCGCCCGAGCATCAACTTGAGCCACCACGTAAGCCTGAAACCGAGGCACCTTGCGGCGCGTGAACACGTGGAGCCCGTTCGTGTCGCTCAGCGCGTTGACGAGGCAGCGCCGCCCGTGCCCCGCGGACCTTCGACACCCTCCTAAAGGCTCGACAGTGCTAGAAAGGCACCGCACCGAGTCGGATGGGAAGCAGTGTGTCGAGCCGACTGGTAAAAAGCGCAGCTCCCGAGTCGTTCAGATGCAAGCCGTCCGAGAAGTTCTCGGCAGGCATTTCCCCCGGCCCGTATGGGATCAGCACCGGAATGTCTTCCCTCGCGGCGTATGCCGCGATCGTCGGCGCGGGGTCATTCCGGTTCCTCGATGGCGGGATCAGCATGATGAAAGTGATACCGCGGCTCCGGCACAGCGCGCGAATCAGCCGCAAGTGCTCCAGTGCGCGGGCGATGACGGTGGGACTGGCTGTTAGCAGAGTTGGATCAACTGCGCTGAAATGCGCGACCAGCATGGATGCGTGCGGCATCCATTTTTCGAGCACGCCGTTGCGAAAGTAGACGCGCCCACCGATCCAAGCGCTGACATTCGCAAAAAAGTAGTCACTGGTCGCCATCATATCGAGACCCGCAAGTCGCCTTACCTGCGGCAGATCCTGCATCTGCATCATGACGCGCGCGAACCCTTCACCATCCGTGGAATCGGATATGAGTCCTCTGACGTTCATGCAGACAATGACCGTGCTTGGGTGAGAGCCACGCGCGAACAGGCGCCGGAGTCCGAAATACCAATCGAGGAAATCAGTCCCCTGTATCGGGTAGAGCTCCACTGCGTATTGCGGCGCCAGGCTCGCGCGTAGCTGCGACCTGACGACGCCGTGCAGCAGCAGCGAATTGCCGACCACGAGCACCGTGGCAGCCCCGGCCGGTGTTCGGGGTTGCAACGCCAGTGCTGAGCGGTAGTCTTTCTCCTGCCGTTGCTGCTCGGCGCTTAACGACGGCACGACTACGCGCATGGCCACCTCGAGCACACAGAAGTAGGTCGCCAGCGCCGCCAGCAGGATTGCAATCGCGGCGGGGGCGCGCAGGCCATCAGAAGCGAAAATAGATAAACGCATTTGCCTGGTTGGCTCCGAGCAGCGTGGTCAAGACGCACAATGCAACACCGACTGCGATCCGATAGCGGTACGACCGCAATTCGAACAGGTACTCCGTCTTCGCCCGCTCTAGGCAGACGTCGACGAACAGCATCAGCGTCACGAAGATCGCAAGAAATTCTGTGGCGACACCGTAGACGGGCTGCCAATGCCACGTGAACAGTGCGCGTAGCTGAGCGAACGCCCCGGCAACGGTGTGGCTACGAAAGAAGACCCAGCTCAAGCACACGAAAACAAAGACGGCAATGCGACGAGCGAATCGCCATGTGCTACTCGGCGAATCCGCGATATCGCGCTTGCCGGAGAGCAGCCGCTCGCCAGCAAGCCCGAACCCGTGCAGACCGCCCCAAATGACGAAGGTCCAGTTTGCGCCGTGCCAGAGTCCACCAAGCAGCATCGTCAGCAGGAGATTGACATAAGTGCGCAAGCGCCCACGGCGGTTTCCGCCCAGGGGAATGTACAGATAGTCGCGCAGCCAGCTACTTAAGCTGATGTGCCAGCGCCGCCAGAAATCCTGCAGACTTTGCGCAAGGTACGGTTGCCGGAAGTTCACCATGAAGTGGAAGCCAAGAAGTTGCGCGCTACCCCTGGCGATGCTGCTGTAGCCGCTGAAATCTCCGTAAATCTGGAAAGCGAAGGCCAGCGTCCCCAGCAGTACCACCATCGTGTTGGCTGGACCGAAACGTCCGCCGAAGGCCGCATTGGCCACGAGGGCACAATTGTCCGCAATGACAACCTTGCGGAAGAGCCCTTCGAGAATCAGCAGGAGACCGTCGAACGCCTTGTCCGCATTCCATGTCCGCGGCCATTGCACCTGCGGCAGCAGGTGCAATGGCCGCTGAATCGGACCCGCAATGAGATGCGGGAACAGACTGACGAACAATGCGTAATCGACCAGCGATTTGGCGGGCCGCAACTTCCCGTGATACACATCGACGATGTAGGCCACCTCCTGAAAGGTATAGAAGGAAATGGCAGGCGGAAGGATGATCTGCACAAAGACGCGCGGCAGGTCGTGCAGCCCCAGAGCGGGCGCGAGCTGCAGGAATGAGTCCACGAAGAAATTGGAGTATTTGAAGAATCCGAGGATGGCGAAATTGAGTGCGACTGAGAAGATCAGCAGTGCTTTGCGACGCCGCGGTAGCGATTGCGCCCGCTCAATTGCCCGGGCAACGTAGAAGTCGACGACGCTGGAGAAAGCGAGCAGGAGTACGAACCTCCAGTCCCACCAGCCGTAGAAGAAATAACTTGCGCCAAGGAGGAAATAATTCTGTGCGCGAAATTGCAGACGCCAGAAGAGCAGTGTTACCAGGGCAAGAAAAACAATGTAGACGGGCGAGTCAAATAGCATGAACGAAGCATCGCCAAACGGCGGCTTCTGGTCCAGTCATCTCTGTCTTACCGGGCACGACTTCACGGGTCAGCTCACGGCGCACGGCGCCGCTCGACGACGCCCGGGCCGCTCCGGTCCGCGAATCATTTGACGCGGGGCACGGGCGCATTGCAGGCTTGAAAGCGCCAACGAGCGCCGCCGAAGTCCAGGCCGTGCCGGCTCGCTGTTCGGCAGGAGGAACCCCAACCGGTGTCCCAAAGAATCAACATCCTCTACATCATGGATCACTTTCAGGGAACCGGAGGGACCGAACGACACCTGACCTACCTGGTCGAACACCTGTCGCGCGAGCAGTTTCAGTGCGTGATCGTCGTGCTGGATCTTGCGCCAAATCGATGGGTAGACCAGATCCGTGCCGCAGGAATTCCCGTCATTCACGTGCCCGTGTTGCGCGAGTATGCGCCCGCCGCGCTCTTGCGGGCGCTGCAAATATCGAGACTCATCCGGTTGCACAAGGTCGATATTGTTCAGACCTTTCAGCAAAAGTCCGACACCTATGGCGCGACTGTTGCGCGGCTGTCGGGCGTGCGACACATTATCTCGAGCAAAAGAGACACCGGCGAACTCAAGAAGCCGAGGCACTATCGGGCAAACCGCCTGCTCGCCGGCCTCTTCGAGCGTGTCATCGTTGTAGCAGACTCGATCGGTGACCTGGTGGTGAGCAAGGAGGAAATACCCAGGTGCCGGATCATCAGGATCTACAATGGGGTCGATACGGCGCAATTTGTGCCGCCGACAATGCAGCAAAGAATTGCGGCACGCGAGCGCCTGGGGTTCACCGACGGGGAATTCGTAGTCGGGATGGTTGCCCGGTTCCGCCCCGAGAAGGGCCACGACACTCTGCTGGCCGGCGCGTTGGCAGCCGCCCAAGGTATCCCCGGCTTGCGCATTCTCGCAGTCGGCGGTGGCCCGTTGCTCGAAGACTTCCGCAGTCGCTTTCGGCAGCAATGCGCAGAACGCCGCGTCCAACTTCTCGACGACGCCGCCGATGTCATGGCCTACCTGCACGCGATGGATGTGGGATGTCTGCTGCCCAACGCTAATGAGGGCTTCTCCAATTCGGTACTGGAAAAAATGGCGGTCGGTCTGCCGTTGATTGTCACCGACGTCGGCGGAAACGCCGAAGCCGTAACCGATGGCGAGAACGGGCTGGTGATACCGCCTCGCGATGTCGAGGCTTTCCGTCGCGCCTTGCTGACACTCTATTCCGAGCCGGCGCGCAGGCTTAGGATGGGCCAAAGGTCGCGTGAGCTGGTGGAGGAAAAGTTCACACTGCAGCGAATGTGCGGCGAGCACGCAATGCTGTACGACTCCTTGATGAGGCATTCTGTCGGGTGACGTGGCGCAGTGGGGGCCCTGCGGCTGGCCTGCCCACTTGTGGCCAGCCAATTACGGGATCTTTGACACGTGCGGCTGCCGCTGGAGAATCGCGTCAATACTCTCTCTGACTTGTCGCAATGACTTAGCTGCCTCGGCGTCCGACAGCAGGTAAGGATCACGGATAGCACGGATGCCCAGGAATGACCCCAACAGCCACGCTTTGCCACGGGCGTGGGGAAACTCCATTACCAGGTCTTCTATGTTCTGCCCGTCCATAACGAAGATCGCCGTGGCGCGCTCGACAATCGCCGCATCGACGATGCGCGAGCGGTGCGCGACAAGATCAACCCCAAGGTCTCTCGACAACCTGGCGACCCGCCACGGCGTGCGGCGGTTAGCCTGGGGGTAGAAGCCCGCAGACTGCGCGAGCCTGCCGCTCTTATCATTCCAGTAAGCCCCGGCAAAGGCACTTCGACAGATGTTGCCATAGCAGAGGAACAGGACTTCACGCACATCAGGTGCCGCGTAACGCTGCCGACGCTCGAACTCCCTCAGCAACGATCGTTGTCGCAGCCCACGCTTGCATCGGTCCCACCGGGAACGCGCCACGTGGCCCAGTGCGTGAATGCTTTGCCACAGCCAGGGCAGTGGATCCCGCAACCAAAGGTAGTCGTAGTGAATGTGCGGCCTGAAGAACAACGTGAAGAACTCCACTACCGTGCGCATCCTTCCTGGCGGATTGACGCCATGAACCGGACCCCTTGCAGACAGCACCGACCGCAGGTAGTCGAGCTCTCCGGGATACACGTTTCGACAGTAGACTCCTGAAGCGTAGTCCGCCGATGCTTCCTGCGCGGAAGGCCCCGCATAGCAGGCCACTAGCCTCGCAGGAAAGTCCGCTCCCGCGTGCAGGGCCAGGGCCAAGGAGCCCCACAGGCGACCATTGATCTCGACAAAATACGGAACACGATCCGCAGCGGCGCGCCGGAATTCGACCATCGCTACCCCGTCGTATCTGATTGAGGTGAGAAGCTTCGCTGCGGTCGCAATCACGGCCGGATCGTGCACGCTTTTTCGCAGGGAAGACACGCCGCCATAAAACGGCACCTCATGGACGCGCTCATGGGCAAATTCGAGCAACGTCCGGCCGTGCCAGGTGAGGAGAAAACCACCTGCGCCTTTGCCGACGATGTGTTCCTGGACGATCCACTGCTCGCCGCTTTCGGTAAGCTCGTCCAGGAGCGCCATCAGGTGCGCTGTATGGTCGACGCGCCAATTACTCCCCTTGCGGTAAGAGCCGTCGCGCATGAGCCGATTATCTGTCCTCACGACGAAGGGCGCAGTGAGGCCAGAGACATCATCCAGCGAGAAAGCGGTACGCGGGCAGCGGAGCTCTACAGCCAGGGCCTGGGCGGTGGCGCGGCGTTTACTCAGAGCGTAGTCAAGTGACTCCGCCGAAGGAGCGATCAAGGTTGCAGAGGAAGGCAACCGTGAGCGGCAAGATGCAGCCGCCACAATGGCGGCCTCAGTAATTGGCAGTACCAGATCCACGCTCGGCGCATTGGCGAGCAGCCATTCGCAGAAATCCGGCTGCGAGAGCCATGGATCCGGATGGGTGCGGTGCTCATTGCAGTATTGCGAATAAGTGCTTGCCGGGCGCTGCAGACGCTCCGGATATGCCGCCACCACCTGGTGTCCTGCCTTGCCGAGCGAGCGGACTGCACCGAGACCCGCCAGCTCGTGCGCGTCCGTAACGAGGATGCGCATGTTAGTGCTGCAGCTTCCAAAGGACGTGGTGCGTCAGCAGTTTGAACTGCGCCAGAGAAGTGCCGACGCCGATGCAGTAGCGGCGCATCTCGAGCGCGGATACCGACGGATCATTCGGACCATCGACCGTAGTCACGGCACCCGTGATGCTCCTCTCCCTAAGCGCGGCTACATCGGAAGGACCATAGTCGATTGCGCGGCCGTTGGGATAGGCGAACAGGCTGCAACGTGTACCCGTAAGCCGCTCCACTGCTGTAACTGACGCGGTTATTTCTTGCGTCCTCTCCGCTGTCGACAATCCGCTGAGGATCGCATGCGAACGTGTGTGCGCCCCGAAGTCAATGAGTCCGCTCGCGGCCATCTCCTGGATCTCATGAGTCCCGAGCATTCTGTACGCCGAACCAGGGGGGATCGGTTTTCCCGGTACGTCTCCGAGCGCCGAGATCAGGTCCGCGGTTTTCTCGAGCAGCTCAGGATGCCGAAAGGCCTTCAGCTTTCGTTGCAGGAGTGCGTGGGCAGCAGCGCGGGCACTCGGAGTCGACAGGTCGTACGCTTGCCCCTCCCAGTCGAGGCGCGTGAGGGAGGTCAGCGACAAGGCCTCGTTGATGCGGCAGAACCACACGGTGTCGTCGGAGTCGATGAGGTCAGTCACGAGGAAGATGGTCGCGGGCAAGCCGAGATCCTGCAAAATAGGATAAGCGACGCTGTAGTTGTTCTGGAAGCCATCATCAAAGGTGAGTGCGACGAGCGGGCGCCGCTCTCTCACCCTGCGAGCAGCCGGGATATCTTTCAGTGGAATCACCTGGCAATGCTTCTTCAGGTAGAGCATTTGCTCGCGGAAGGGCCGCTCTTCGACAAACACCCAATCCTCCACAGGCAGAGGCATCGTGGTGACGGCGTGGTACAGGAGGATAGCGATGCCGTCGCTCGCAAAAACCCGTTGCAACAGGCGCGGGGTGCCCGCGAAAGCGCTGACGCGATACGCGAGCGATTTGATCTTCTCTTCCATGTGTGCGTCGCGTGTGCGTCGATCGCCTGTCCGCGCCACCAAGGGCTCCCCCTAAGCGGTATCGCCCGCAGGATCGCCCGACGCCTCAGGCGCCGACGCTTCGGCAGTCCGCTGGCTGTGGCGGCCAAACTGCGCAGCATCGATGTTGTGCTTGCCCAGCAGATCGTAGAGTGTCGGACGTGTCACGCCGAGTAGTTCCGCGGCACGCGACAGGTTCCCCTTCGCCACTGCCAGGGACTGTCGCACGGCCTGAGCTTCGGCGCGTTGCCGGGCGACGCGCAGGTTCAGGTACTCCGGATCATCTCCCGGGTCCTCAAGACCCAGGTCGTGCGCAGTTACCACGGCGCCTTCCGCCATGATCACCGCGCCCTTGATGCGGTTCTCCAGCTCACGCACGTTACCCGGCCACCGATGCGCCTGAATCGCGCGGATCGCGTCGGGTGCCAGGCCACGGGTAGGCTTGCCGAAACGCTCCGAGATCTGCTGCAGCAGGAACTGCGCGAGGAGGAGACTGTCACCCTGACGGTCGCGCAACGGCGGCACCCGAATGGTCACCTCACTTATGCGGTAGAAGAGATCATCACGGAAGCCGCCGTTGCCGATCAACGTGTCGAGCGGTCGGTTCGTTGCGCAGACTATGCGCAGGTCGAGCGCAAGCAGGACGCGACCACCGACACGCTCCACGGTGCGCTCCTGCACGACGCGCAGCAGCTTTGCCTGCAGTGATGCAGGCATCTCGCCGATCTCATCGAGGAATACCGTACCACCGTCGGCCGACTCGAGCTTCCCGGCGGTGCGCTTCGTCGCACCGGTGAAAGCGCCTTTCTCGTAGCCGAACAACTCACTCTCGAGGAGTGTGTCGGGAATCGCGGCGCAGTTGATAGCCACGAACGGCTTGTGCGAACGGCCGGAGAGGCGATGCACGGCGCGCGCCAGCAGCTCTTTGCCGGTGCCGCTGTCGCCGAGCAGGAGCACGGTGGCATTGGTCGGCGCGACCTTCTCGATCGCGCGACAGAGGCTGCGCATGGCATCGCTCACGCCGATGATGCCTTCGAGAGCCATAGCGCCGGTGCGCTCGCGCAGATGCCAGTTCTCTTCCTCGAGCTCGCGGATGCGCAACGCACGCCGCACCACGATCGACAGTACCGGCGCATCGAGCGGTTTGTGATAGAAGTCCGCGGCCCCGAGTCCAACCGCGGCAACCGCGAGCTCACGAGCATCGTGTTCGGTCATCGCGATGATCTTTGTGTCGGGAGAGATGTTGAGGATCTGCCGCAACAGATCCAGACTCTGGGCCGCCACCGACGTCTCGCGCGCCGCCCCCAGATCGAACAGCACCACGTCAGGCTCGGTGCGGCGCACGGTGGCGAGGGTCTGATCGGACGTCTCGCAGGCAGTCACGTCTAGATCGGAGAAGACCGCCTCGAGGTCGCGCCGCAGCGCGCGATCGTTCTCGAGGATCAGCAGCTTACGGCGTTGCATTGCGGTGGCCATCTCAGCGCGCTCCCTTGCCGAGTAGGACCACCTCGGCTGTCTGAACCAAGATCGCAAGGTCAAAGAGCAGATTGTTGTTCTTGATGTAGTAGAGGTCGTACTGCAGCTTCTCGAGCGCGTCCTGCTCGGATGAGCCATACGGATAGCAGAGTTGCGCCCAGCCCGTGATGCCCGGCTTTACACAGTGACGTTGCACGTAATAAGGGATCTTCTCGGACAGCTCTGCGACAAACTCCGGGCGCTCGGGCCGCGGGCCGACAAAGCTCATATGCCCGCGAAGTACGTTGAAGACCTGCGGCAGCTCGTCGATGCGGAGCTTGCGTATCACCGCGCCCACGCGGGTGATGCGCGGATCGCCGTGCTGCGCCCACTGGGCGCCATTCAGCTCGGCGTCCTGGCGCATGCTGCGGAACTTGATCACGCTGAACGTCCGACCGCCGAGACCCACACGCCGCTGACTGTAGAGCGTCGGAGCACTCCAGCCGTCCTCCAACTTGATGGCGGCCACTGTGAGCAGCATGAACGGCGCTGCCAGCGCCAGCACCGTGATGCTGGCGAGCACATCGAGGGTGCGTGAAGAGAAAAGGCGCAGCGGGTCGCGGCGAAACCCCTGCCCGAAGATCATCCAGCTCGGATTCAGCACATCGAGGCGGACACGGCCGGTCTCGCGCTCAAGGAACGTCAGCAACTCGGTGACGTCGACACCCGCGAGGCGGCACTCGAGGAGATCCCGGATCGGAAAGCCGCGCCGGCGGTCGTCCATCGCCACGACGACCTCGGTGACGCCGAGGCGGTCACAGAGGCCACACAGGTCGTCGCGCGCATCGAGCAATCGCTCCGCTGGAACGCTAGCTTCCTCACCCGGCGGCTGCACGTACCCAACGAGCAGGAACGCCCGGCGGTCGCTCGAGCGGCGCAGATTTGCAATTGCCCGGGCGGAGGTTCCAGCGCCATAGACCACTACCCGGCGCTTGAAGAGCTCCTGATCGACGACTCGCACGAACACGAGCCGCGAGACAATGACACCGCATCCCGTAAGGAGCACCGCAAGCGCTGACACGCCACGCCACACAGCCAGGCTCGGAATGGTGTACTGAACGGCTGCCAGCACACCGGAGGCCACGACCAGGGCGGCGCCGAGGCGCAGGAACACCCCGGGCAGTTGGGCTCGCTGTCTACCGCTATAAAGCCCAAAGGCGAGGAGGCTCGTCACGATGATGGCCGCGAACACCACACCGCGCGGCAGGAATGGTCCCAGCGTCCGCTCCAGCAAGGGTAAGTGACGGATCG
>Ga0335078_10017486_pt1 | contig 10654 bp, 8 predicted proteins | sample Lox_Sample_32_FD_206711 | JGI IMG/M metagenome (GOLD analysis project Ga0335078, IMG submission 206711) | Soil microbial communities from Loxahatchee National Wildlife Refuge, Florida, United States - Lox_Sample_3.2 | ecosystem: Environmental > Terrestrial > Soil > Wetlands | place: USA: Florida...
CCCTCGCCATGTCCGAGTTCATCGATCGGCGCGCCAAGGGTTTCTCGCGCGGCCAGCAGATGAAGGTCGCCCTTGCTCGCGCCCTCGTGCACGAGCCGCACAACGTCATCCTCGACGAGCCGACCAACGGACTGGACGTGGGCACGAGTCGCGCCGTGCGCGAGCTCCTGCGCCGCTTCCGCAGCGAGGGCCGCTGCGTGCTGCTCTCGAGCCACATCATGCAGGAGGTGGCGGCCCTCGCCGACCGCATCGTCATCCTCTCGGCCGGGCGCGTGGCGCTCGAGGGCACCCCCGAGGAGCTCCGGGCCGCGACCGGCCTCGGCGAGCTCGAGGACGTCTTCATGGCGGCCACGCGGGCGACCGCGGCCCAGAACGTGGCCCCGCCGGCCCTCGAGCTGGTGGCGGACTGAGCCATGTCGATCATCGGCATCGTCTTTCGCAAGGAGATGATCGACAACCTGCGCGACCGGCGCAGCATCCTGGTCGCCATGATCTACCCGCTCATGGGGCCGCTTCTGCTCGGCCTGCTCTTCACCTTCGTGGGCAGCATGCTCAAGATCCAGCACGGCGTCGGCGGGGGCGGTGCTGCGATGGTGGTCGACGTGGCGCACGCGGAGAACGCGCCGGAGTTCGCCGCCTTTCTCAAGGCGCACGGCGTCATCATCCGCGCAGCGCCCGACGACCCGGTGGGTGCCGTGCGGCGCGACGAGGTACCCTACGTGCTGATCCTCCCCGACCGGCCCGTGGGTGCCGCAGGCGGCCCCCTCGAGGTCAAGGTGGTGACGGACCCGGCACGCCTCGACAGCATCGTGGCGAGCGGGCAGGTGCTCGAGATCCTGAGCGCGTACGAGCGCGAGACGACGGCGGCGAGGCTGAGTGCGGCCGGGGTCGACCCCAAGATGATGAGCTCGCTCACGGTCGTGCACGAGAACGTCGGCCGGGCCGGCAATCTGGGCTTCATGTTCCTCAACATGATCCCGCCCTTCCTCATGTTCACGCTCTTCATCGGCGGGGTCTATCTGACCTTGGATGCCACGAGCGGGGAGCGCGAGCGCGGCTCCTTCGAGCCGCTGATGATCAACCCGGTGACCCGCTCGCAGGTGCTGATCGGCAAGCTCGGGGCCGCCGTCGTCTTCACCCTGGTGGCACTCGCGGTGCAGGTGGTCGCCTTCTGGGTCATGCTCCACTCGGTCCCGAGCGAGGCCCTCGGGATCGGCGAGCTGCCGAGCGTGCTGCATCTGGCGCTGCTGCTGCCGGTCTGCTTTCCGCTCGCGCTCTTCGCGGTGGCGACGCAGCTCATCATCACGGCGGTGACGCGCAGCATGAAGGAGGCGCAGACCTACCTCGGCCTCTTGCCGCTGGTGCCGGGCATCGCCGGCATGATCCTGGTCTTCGTGCCCGTCAAGGTGCACTCGCTCCTGGCCGCGATCCCGACCTTCGGGCAGACGCTGCTCATGGGCCAGATCGTGCGCAGCGAGGAGGTCAGCTGGGCGCTCATCGGGGTTGCGGTGCTGGCGACCCTCGTCTTCACCGCGGCCCTCCTGGCCCTCGGCTTCCGGCTCTACGAGCGCGAGGAGATCCTGTTTCCGGCGTGAGCGCTCGCTCACTCCTCCGGCGGTGCTGCGCGCTGGCGCTTGAGCGCGGAACGGCGCGCCTTCGCCTCGCGCTGGCGGCGGCGGGCTCCGGCCGAGGGTGCCGTCGCCTTGCGCACGCGCGGGACCACCGCCGCCCGTGCTATGAGCTCGATCAGGCGCGCCCGTGCCTCCGCCCGGTTGCGCGCCTGGGTACGGTGGCGCTCGGCCGTGATGATCAGGACCCCCGCTTTGCTCAGGCGGCTGCCGGCGAGGCGGGCGAGCCGCGCCTTGACCGCCGCCGGCAGCGAGGGGGAGCGGTACACGTCGAAGCGCAGCTGGACCGCACTCGCGACCTTGTTGACGTTTTGCCCGCCGGGACCGGAGGCGCGGATGAAGCTCTCCTCGAGCTCGCGCGCGTCGATCGCAATCCTGTCGGTTATGCGGAGCCTGCTTGTCGGCCCGGTGTCATCGCTCTCCGCAGGCCCTGCGGGCGACCGCGGCGTCGGCGGATCAGCGGGCGGGGTCACGCGCGCGCCGCCGCCTCGACCCGGATGGCCCAAGCCCGGCGTGCCGCCGGCCGCTCGAAGACGGCCTTGTCCCAGGTGGCGAGCTTGGGGAAGGGGACGAGATCGAGATGCTGGCGCGGACGCAGCAGAACGCAGCCCACATTGAGATCGGCCACGGTGAAGCGCTCGCCGGCGAGAAACGGCGTCTTCGCCAATTCCCCGTCCAGCACTTTGAGGAGCGGGGCGAGCTCCTCGCGCGCCTTTGCCGCCAGCTCGGGCTGGCGCTCGTGGGCCTCGAGGATGTGGCTGTGGAAGGCCCACTGCATGGCCGGGCGCTCGAGCTGGGTTGCCGCCCACAGGGTCCATTGCAGGGCCAGCGCCTCTTCCTCGAGTGTCGTCGGAGCCAAGGGCCCGCCGTGCTTCTTGATGAGATAGAGGTTGATGGCGAGCGATTCCCACATGATGAAATCGCCGTCCTTGATCGCGGGCACGCGGGCGTTCGGATTGATCGCGCGATAGGCCTCGCTATAGATCGAATCGTCGTGCCAGCCGATCGGCACGTTCTCGTAGTCGATGCCGAGCTCGAGGGCCGCCCAGATATTGCTGATCGAGCGCGAGATCGGCACGCCGTAGATCTTGAGCTTGGCCATCGTTTCCCGTGAATCGCTATTGACGGCAGGTGTCGTGAGCGAAAGTAGCAAACGGCTTCGGCCCCGACAATGCTGAGCTGCCGCAGGCGCTCGGCGGTTGAGGAACCAAAGCGGGCCGCCATCGTTGACAGAACTCCTTGCCGCCGAAGCGGGTAATGCATGGCCTCGCCGCCGGCAAGCGTGCTAAGGTCGTCGCAAGCAACGGAGGAGGAGAAGGCCGTGACCCCGACGCAGCCATCGACCGCTTCCACCTTGTCCGCCGCACTCAAGAAATCGATCCACGACCATTGGCGCGTGTTTCTCGGCGAGGGCATCATCTTGGTCCTGCTCGGGCTCGCCGCGATCGTGGTACCTCCGCTTGCCGGCCTCGTCGCCACCGTCTTCCTCGGCTGGCTCTTCCTCATCGCAGGCATCGTGGGCCTCGTCGCCACCTTCAGGGCACGTCAGGCTCCCGGGTTCGGCTGGGCGCTCCTCTCGGCCCTCGCGGCCGTGGCCGCGGGCGGGGTATTGCTGTGGAACCCCCTGCAAGGCCTGGTCACGCTCACTTACGTCCTGGTCGCCTTTTTCATCGTCGACGGCATTTTCATCATCGCCCTTGCCATCGCCCATCGCCGCGAGCTCTCGGGCAAGTGGGAATGGATGATGGTGAACGGCGTCATCGATCTGATCCTCGCCGCTATCGTCATCTCCGGCTTGCCGGGTACGCTCGTCTGGGCGCTCGGCCTCATCGTCGGCATCGACATGGTGTTCGGCGGTGCAACGCTCATCGCCATGGCGCTCGAGGCACGCAAGTCCGCCCCCGCATGACGGGCCGACTCCGGCCGGTCACGCGCTGCCGGTCGCGGTGCTGCATTTGGATTCCGCCGTCATGATCGTCGCTTGCATTGCGACGTTCCGGCAGTAGAATTCACGCCTATCCAGGAGCGATGATGCGCAAGCTTCGGCTCCCCTTCTCGCGAACGCGCATGCGGCCGTGGCGAAGGTCTGCCGCTATAGCAGTCCTCCCCCTCGTTGCCGCCATGCTCCCCGCTTTGTGCGACGCGAGACCAAGGGGAGCGGACAGCGGCAGCGGGCCTTCGGGCGGAACCTACCTCAGTCCGAGCGCGCCGGCGCCGGAAACGGGGCAGTCGCCGACGGAGACGGGCAAGCCGCCGGTTTCGCTCGAGGACGCGCGCAAGATCACCTCGAGCGAGGAGGGCCAGGCTCTGGCGCTGCCGCCGCGCACGATCTCCGACATCACCGCAGTACTCGACCGCGAGAAGCCCGATCCCGCCAAGGTCGCGGCCGCGCGCGCGGTCGCGGACAGGGCCCCGCCTGCGGGTCTCGATGGCGCTGCCGCGGCGCACTTCTATTTCGACCGCGGCACGTCCGCGGGCGACTTGGGCCGCTCCGCCCAGGAGCTCGCCGACTACCGCAAGGCGGTCGAGCTGATCGAGCCGCTCAAGAGCGGCAACACCGACGACTATGTCAAATTCGCCAACAGTCTCGGACTGACCGAAGCCCGTGCGGGGAACATCCGGGAGTCGATCAGGGTGTTCGAGAAACTCGCCGAATTCGCCGAGAGCACGCCCAGCATCAAGGGAGCCCTCGTCGGGCAGTATTATGTCCTGGTCAGCAACAATATCAGGCTCGGCAACATGGCCGCCGCCGGCGCCTGGCTTGCCAAGTGCGAAACGCTGGTCACGAAAACGCCATGGCGAGGACGCGCGCTTACCCGCCTTGACCTGTTCCGCTCGAGATACGACTGGGCGAAAGCCGACTATGCCGAGGCGCAGGGCAAATACACCGAGTCCGAGGGCTATTATCGCCGCGCACTGGCCGAGAACATCACCGCCACGGCTGAGTCGAAGAGCTGGGACGTGCCACCGCCGGCCGGCGTCTTCGAGACCGCCAGCGATTTCCTCCTGCGCGATCTTGCCAACAATCTCGTTCGCCAAGGCCGCCTGGTCGACGCCGAGATCGAAGTGCGCCGCGGGCTCATGGATCAGCTGCGCATGCGCGGGCGCTATGCGAACGAGACGGCGATCATGCTCGTGAGCCTCGGCAATGTCATCGCGGCGCAAAGCCGCAACGCGGAGGCCGAGAAGCTCGACAAGGTCGCCATCGATACCTATCTCGCCCTCGGCCATGCCGCCGATTCGTTCCCGCTCAACGTGGCGCGGCGCAACCTCGCCTCGACCCTCGTGGCTCAGGGACGCTGGGCCGAAGCACTTCGGCAATTCGACACGATCCGCCAAGGCGTTGGGTCGGACCCGGAGATGCTGCGCGTGTTCCTGGGCGGCAATCTCGACTTCGCGGTCGCCGCCTTGCACGGCAAGCGCGTTCAAGCGGCCCTCGAGGTCTCGCAGCATGCGCTCGAGCGGCGCACCAAAGGGCTGGGAGAGAAGCATTACGATACCGCCGAGGCGCGCGGCTTCCACGCCATGGCGCTCGCGGCCAGCGGCAATTCGGCCGCGGCCCTATCCGGCTACGCGGCGGCAGTCCCTATTCTCCTGCAGGCCTCGCGCCAGAGCGACGACGAGGACATCGAGGGCAGCAGCAAGGGATTCCGGCTGCAGCAGATTCTCGAGGGCTATCTCGCGGCCCTCGCCGATCAGCACGCCGCCGCCTCAGGCGCGGTCGCGGAAGCCTTCCGCGTGGCGGATGCGGCCCGCGGCGGTTCGGTGCAGAAGGCTCTTGCGGCCTCGGCGGCGCGTGCGGCCGTGGGCGACCCGGCCCTCGCGGATCTGGTGCGGCGCGAGCAGGACGCCAAGCGCCAGATCGCCGGCCTCAACTCGCTCATCTCGAACATCCTCCTTATGGCATCCGGCCAGCAGGACGCCGCCTCGGTCCAGACGCTGCGCACGCAAATCGACCAGCTCCGCCGGGCGCGGGCCACGATCCGCGAGGAAATCGAGAAGCGCTTCCCGGACTACGTCAATCTGATCGACCCTAGACCGGCGACCGTCGCAGAGGCGCAGGCGGCTCTCGAGCCCGGCGAGGCGCTGATCGCGACCTACGTGGCGGAGGACCAGAGCTACGTCTGGGCGGTGCCGAAAGAGGGGCCGGTCGCCTTTGCACCCGTTGCCGCCAAGCGCAGCGAGGTGGCGGCGATCGTCGCGAGCCTGCGCAAGGCGGTCGAGCCCGACAGCTCGAGCTTGGGCGGGATTCCTCCCTTCGACGTGACCCTCGCCTACAAGCTCTATTCGCTCTTCTTGAAGCCCGTCGAGGCGGGCTGGAAGGGGGCCAAGCGGCTCCTCGTCGTGTCCCATGGGGCGCTTGGACAATTGCCGCTGGCCCTCCTGGCGACGCAGCCGGCGAGTCTCGAGCCGGCTCAGCCGGGCGAGGTCATGTTTGCCGCCTACAAGAAGGTGCCCTGGCTGGCGCGCGAGGTCGCGATCGCCGAGCTTCCGTCGGTTTCCTCCTTGCTGGCATTGCGCGGTGCCAGCACTCTCGGAGCTGCGCGCAAGCCGTTCATCGGCTTCGGCGATCCTTGGTTCAGCGCCAAGGAGGCGGCGGAGGCGAGGGCCCACGCCGGTGCTGTCGAGACGGCAGCACTCGAGACCCGGGGCTTGAAGCCGGGAATGGCGATCCGTCTGCGCAGCATTCCCAAGACCGAGAGCGTGAACAAGGCCGAGCTCGCCATGCTGCCGCGGCTGGCGGACACGGCGGAGGAGGTCCGCGAGGTCGCCACGGCCCTCCATGCCAACCCGCAATCCGACGTATTCCTCGGCGCGCGTGCGAGCGAGCAGACGGTGCGCACGATGAAACTCGACGATCGCCGCGTGGTGATGTTCGCGACCCACGGCCTGGTGCCCGGCGACCTCGACGGCCTCGCGGAGCCGGCCTTGGCGCTCTCGGCGCCGGCGGTTGCCGGAGGCGAGGGCGACGGGCTGCTCACGATGAGCAAGATCCTCGGCCTCAAGCTCAACGCCGATTGGGTCGTGCTCTCGGCCTGCAATACGGCCGCGGGCAACGGCGTCGGCGCCGAGGCGGTGTCGGGGCTCGGGCTTGCCTTTTTCTACGCCGGCTCGCGCGCGCTCTTGGTGACGAACTGGCCGGTCGAGACCACCTCCGCCCGGGCCCTGACGACGGCCGTCTTCCGCCACGAGGCGGAAAATGCCGGAATGGCGCGCGCGGAGGCACTGCGCGCGGCGATGCTGGAGCTGATCGACGGGCCGGGCTACATCGACAAAATGCAGAACCGCCCCTTGTTCAGCTACGCGCACCCGATCTTCTGGGCACCCTACACGCTCGTCGGCGACGGCGGGGCGCCGCGGATCCGATGAGAGGGCGAGGCCCGCAGAGCCGACGCCGCAACCCGCACGAAGGGACCGAGTTGCAATCGACCCGAGCAATCCGAGGATAGAGGAGCTTCGCACCATGAGACCGCTCGCCATCTCCGCTGCCGTCGCCTTCAGCCTGGCCGCCGCCCCGTTCGCCGAGGCCGGACCCGATCAGCAACAGGCCGTCGACGAGGCCCTCAACGTCGTCCGCGAGATGCACAACGGCGGGAACGACATCGCGGCCAAGGCGCGCGAGCTGGTCCGCCACTCGCGTGCGGTGCTGATCGTGCCCGAGCTGGTCAAGGCCGGCTTCATCTTCGGCGCCCAGGGCGGCACCGGCGTCCTGCTCGCCCGCAGCGGCAAGCACAAGTGGAGCGACCCGGCCTTCTACGACCTGGGTGCGGGCTCGTTCGGCTTCCAGATCGGCGTCGAGGTCTCCAAGGTCGTGCTCATCATCATGAGCGACAAGGCGCTCAACGCGGTGATGGAGAACAAGGTGAAGCTGGGTGCGGAGGCCGGGTTGGCCGTCGCCACCTTGGGTGCCGGGGCCGAGGCCTCGACCACAACCAATGCCGGGGCCGACATCTACGTCATCGCCGAATCGAAGGGCCTCTTCGGCGGCGTCGCCATCGAAGGCGGGGTGATGAGCCCGCGCCACGAATGGGATGCGGCCTATTACGGCCGTAACGTCTCGGCGCGCGATATCGTCGTGCGCGGTGCGGTCAGCAACCCCGGTGCCGGTGCCCTGCGGCGCGCCCTCGGCGAGCTCTGACGGCGGCATCGGCGCGGACGCGCGTCCGGCACCTTCGTCGCGGACAGGCTCGGCGCGGGGGAAGCGTCGGTGCCGATGCGGCCCCGCTCAGTCGGCGGAGGCGCTTCCCGCCTTGCTTTCCCGAGGTCTCCGCCTCAGACCCGTCAACGTGCGCCGGCACAGCAGCCGGACCCGGGGCGGGGCGAGCCTGCCGATCACGTGCCAAATGTCGCGAACGAGGGCCATGCATAAGGCAGCGGGACCGACGGCGGCAGCGCAATGCCGATCTCGGGAGAGGCGCGCGAGCGAGCGAAAGCCGAAGGCGGAGGCGGCAAGGCTTTGTCGCAGCCGCGGCAGGAGCTCGGGGAATTCCTCGACCACGCTGGCAAGGGTCAAGCCCGCGAGACGTTGGCGCTCGGCGCGGCTCCAGCGTCGCGTCTCGGAATAGCGTCCCGGATGCTCGCGAGAATAGGCGAGCACCTGGGGAATATAGACCGCCCCTTCCCGCAATGCCGTCAGCTGGATGCCGAACCAATCGGCATAGAGTGCGAGGGCCGGCCGGTAACCGCCGACGCGGCGCAAGGAACTCGTGCGGAAGATCACGGTGTTGCTGGAAATGTGGAAGGGGGCCGAGCGCATGCGTCGAGCGAACTCGTCGGGCGTCAGGTAGACGGCCTGCGGGCTGAGATAGAGCGGGAATTGCCGACGCCGCCCGCTCCAGCCGTCGATGGTCGCGGAATCCGAGAAACACAGCCCCGCCGCCGGGTAGCGCTCGAGCAGCGCAACACCTGCTTCGATGAAGCGCGGTTCGATCGGATCGTTCGTGGAGCCGAGATAGACGTATTTGCCCCGCGCGCGCATGAGCCCGGTATGGAGCGCCGCGATCGGCCCTTGATTCTCCGCGTGGCGGATGACGTTGAACGGCGTCGCATCCCTCCATTGGGTGCCGAGCGACGGCTCGACCGGCGGCGCCGAGCCGTCGTCGACGACGATGACCTCGAGAGTGGGCCACGTCTGCGCTCGCACCTCGGCGAGCATGTCGACCAGTTGCGGCAGGTCGCCGAACGTCGGGATCACGATCGTCGCGAGTGGCGCCGCCTCTTCGCTTGCTCTCGGCGCGGGCTGGGCGGGAATGGAATAATCGAGCGATGCCATGCTTCGGCCGCGGCGCTCTTTATGCGGGTGGAATTGGCTTCGCTGTCATGGCTCCTCCAATTCCTCTGCGGGACATGAGCACCCGCGACCGCTAAACCGAGGCTCCCTCTCGGATCGCCCCATGGCCGCTAAGATGAGAGCTTTGGACGGCGCTGGCAACGTATATCGTGGCCGGATTGCGTTGTCGCCGGCGTTGGCTTGGCGCCGCGGCACGGTGGCTGAGGCGGACGGTCCGGGACCCGCCGCCGGGTCACGGGTGGACGCGGGACGCCGGTTGAATATTGTTTGACAGCGCAACTATATTACCGCAAGGTCGAACATACGGCATGGGGCAATCACGAAATGTTGAATGCGGCAAGAGCACTTCCCGAGTCTTGGATGCGAGGGTTCGTTGCGACCCTTGCCGATCTGCTGACGGCCACCGAAGCGAGCGATTCCGCGGGCCGCTTCCGTGCGATCGACGAGGCGGTGGAGTGGGCGGCCCTCGCCGCGCGCGCCACCCATGACCGCGGCAACAAGCTCATCTTCATCGGCAACGGCGGCAGTGCCGGGATCGCCAGCCACATGGCGGCGGATTACAGCAAGAGCGCCAACCTGCGCGCCCTCGCCCTGAACGACGCCAGCATGCTGACCTGCCTCGGCAACGATTACGGCTATGAGCAGGTCTTCGCCAAGCAGATCGAGTTCCACGGCCGACCCGGCGACTTTCTCGTGGCCCTCAGCTCCTCGGGACGCTCCGCCAACATCCTGAACGCGGTCGAGGCCGCGCGCGGGATGGATTGCACGGTCATGACCCTGAGCGGCTTCACGCCCGACAATCCTTTGCGCGCCATGGGGGACATGAATTTCTTCCTCGCCTCCGACGCCTACCTATTCGTGGAGGTCGGCCATATGGCCCTCTGCCATGCGATCCTCGAGTACAGCATCGAGCGCTGCGGCCGCGGCACCACGGGGCGGCGGCCATAGCGCATGATCCCGTCGAGCGGGCGCGCCTTCCCTTTCGTCACCCCCGCGGAAGCGGGGGTCCATGGATGCCGGCTTTCGCGGGCATGACGAATGAGGAATGGGCGAGCGATTCAACCTGGTCGGATTCCGCGCCAGCGCCGCGGTCGTAGCGCGTGGGTCCTCGTCAGGGAGCCGCAAAAGCGGGATATCATTGAGATAGTGCCGCCGTGCCGGACGCGCTCATCGTCGGCGGCGACAGCCTGATCGGCCGCCACCTCGGCCTGGCACTCCGCAGCGCCGGCCGGCCCTTCCGGGCGACCTCGCGGCGGGCCGGGGCGGGGGCCCTGCCGCTCGATCTCGCCGCTCCCGCATTCGCGGCCTTCGACGGGCTCGCCTTCGGCTGCGCCTATATCTGTGCTGCCGTCACCGATTTGCGCGCCTGCGAGCGCCACCCGGAGGCCGCCGCCCGCGTCAACCTCGAGGGCACCCTCGCCGTCATGCGCATGCTCGCAGCACGCGGCACCGAACTCGTCTTCTTCTCGAGCAGCCAGGTCTTCGACGGCGAGACGCCCTTGCCCGACGAGAGGGCCGTCTGCCGGCCGAAGAACGCTTACGGCCGCCAGAAGCTTGCCCTCGAGGCGGCGATCGCGCGGGAGGGGCTGCCGGCCGCTGTGCTGCGTCCGACCAAGGTGCTGGCGGCGGAGCCGGTCGGCATGTTCCGCCTGTGGTTCGAGAAGCTGCGGCGGGGCGAGCCCGCCGTGGCCGCGAGCGACATGACTCTCGCACCGGTCGCGGCGGAGGAGGTGGC
>Ga0335078_10017487_pt1 | contig 10654 bp, 11 predicted proteins | sample Lox_Sample_32_FD_206711 | JGI IMG/M metagenome (GOLD analysis project Ga0335078, IMG submission 206711) | Soil microbial communities from Loxahatchee National Wildlife Refuge, Florida, United States - Lox_Sample_3.2 | ecosystem: Environmental > Terrestrial > Soil > Wetlands | place: USA...
GCCTCCGCCTGGCGCGGTGACCTCAGCGGTTGCGGGAACCCCTGCGAAACCTCCTGCTGGCAAACCCGCCACTGATGCGAATAAAGCCATGATCGCCGCGGCGATGAGGCCTTCGATTCCCAGCATCCGCGACCGTCAGCCACCGCCGCCACCTCCCGCATTGTCAGATGACCCTGACGCTTCCATCGAGAGCAGGATCTTCGGTGCCCGGCGCTCTTACAGGCTTGTCATGAACATGCCAAACCTGACCTCCGCTACGGGAAGCTGGATTATTCACTTCGCCGAACTGAAGCCGACCGACGACAAAAGTGCGCTCTCCGCGCCTGTTGCCACGATGAAGGTTGATCCGGCCTATCCACCCGACGTACTGCGAGACAAAGTGGAGGGGAAAGTCACGCTTTACGCCGTGATCCGTGCCGACGGGACGGTGGATGAGATCAGGGTGCTCGACAGCCTTGATTCGCGACTGGATGCCACCGCGATGCGGGCGCTGGCGAGATGGCATTTCCAACCTGCCACTAAGAACGGCGCCCCGGTCGCCCTCGAGGCGGTGGTTGAGGTACCTTTTCGGATGAAGCATCTGCAGTAGAGCAGGGACTGGGGGTTAGGGGCTAGGTTGGAATTGCAGTCGACTTCGAAAGTCGCGAAATTACGCATTTGGCCATTGCGTGAAGCCTGAAACCTGATGCGTCTGACTGACCGCTCGCCCCTGCCCTAGCCCCTGTTCTTCCACACCGTACTCCACGTCTTGTCAGCGGCATGGCACAGATTTTCCAGCGGACAATCGGCACATTTTGGATTGCGCGCGAGGCACAGGGCGCGGCCGTGAAGGATGATCTGGTGCGAGAAGACGATCCATTTATTGCGCGGAATCACTCGCATCAAGTCCTGCTCGATCTTTCGCGGGTCGTCATTCTTCGTCAGCTCCAGCCGCTGCGAGATGCGTTGTACGTGTGTGTCCACCACCACGCCGTCTGCGATGTTGAACCATGTGCCCAGGACGACGTTGGCAGTTTTGCGCGCCACGCCGGGGATTTGCAACAGCTCATCCATGGTGCGCGGGACTTCGCCGCCAAACTCGCTCAGCAGCTTGTTTGCCGCTCCGACAATGGACTTCGATTTGTTGCGAAAGAATCCGGTAGAGCGGATATCGGGCTCTAGCTCCTCCGGCTTGAGTGCCGCGAAGGCCTCGACTGTCGGGTATTTCGCGAAGATCGCCGGCGTGACCATGTTGACGCGCACGTCAGTGCATTGCGCGGAGAGAATGGTTGCCACCAGAAGCTCCCACGCACTGTTGTGGTGCAGTGCGCACGTCGCCGCGGGGTAGCGTTGGTCGAGCCGTTGGAGGATTTCGTGGATTCGCTCGCGGGCCAACGGATTGTAGCCTTTCGGCGCGGCCAAGGATTTGCCGACCGACTTTGCGGCAGCTCCCACAGCAGCCTTTTTCGCGGAGGGTTTTCCCGTTCTCTTAACTCCGGGAAATCGCTGGATGCTTCGCGTCTCCAGGTGCGCAGTAGCCTTGGCAACTTTGTCCTGGCGCCCACTGCGTGAAGGCCTGCGCGGCGTGATGCCTCGTGGCATGGCAGTCTCCGTTTTGCTCACAGCAGTGTATAACGAAGGTGCTAGGTTCGTTGGGAGGACGCAATGAAGGCGGTCCGCATCCATGAATTCGGCGGTCCAGAAGTCCTGAAGTACGAAGATATCGCCGATCCTGCGCTGCGCAAGGACTATGTGTTGGTCCGTGTGCGCGCCTGCGCGCTCAATCATCTCGACCTGTGGGTGCGAAAGGGCCTGCCCGGCGTGCAGTTGCCGCACATCCTGGGCAGCGATATCGCCGGCGAGGTAGTGGAATGCGGCGAATACATTACGGATCTCAGCGAAGGCATGCGCGTTCTGCTGGCGCCCATGGTGTTCTGCAATCACTGCGAGCAGTGCAACGAGAACCGCCACAACTTCTGCCGGCAGTTCAATGTCCTGGGGAACGGAGTGGACGGCGGCAACTGCGAACTGATCGCAGTTCCGCGAGTGAACGTCATACCCATTCCCGACACCCTTGACTTTGCGCAGGCTGCGAGTGTGCCGCTGGTATTCCTCACCGCGTGGCACATGCTGGTGGAGCGCGCGCAGCTGCGGGCCGGACAGACGGTGCTGGTGCTGGGCGCGGGCTCCGGCGTGGGCTCGGCCGCAATCCAGATTTGCAAAATGCTTTCGGCCTACGTCATTACCACCGCGGGCGATGACCGCAAGCTGGAGAAGGCGCGCGAGCTGGGCGCCGACCACACCATCAACCACTACGAGCAGAAGATTGGAGATGAGGTGCGGCGCATTACCAATAAGCGAGGCGTTGACATTGTCTTCGAGCATGTCGGCCAAGCGACTTGGAAGGAAAGCCTGAAGTCGCTGAAGCCCGGAGGAACGATCGTGACTTGTGGCGCGACCACAGGCTACGAAGCCAGCCTTGACCTGCGCTTTCTGTTCTCGCGACAACTCTCCCTGCTGGGCTCCTACATGGGTTCCATGGGTGCGCTGGACGAAGTGCTCAAACATGTCTTCGACGGCAAACTGAAGCCGGTGGTGGACCACACCTTCCCGCTGAGCGAGACCCGTGCCGCCCACGAGTACCTGGCGAGTAGTGAACAGTTCGGCAAAGTGGTCGTGGTGCCATAAGGACAGATTGAGCGCTATCCACTAACCACTGCCCACTGCGTTATCATTTACAGCATGAATCTCGGCATGCCGGAGCTAATCTTCATCTTTTTGCTGGCCCTGGTGGTGGTGGGCCCCAAGAAGCTCCCCGAGCTGGCGCGGACGTTAGGCAAGTACATGGCCGAGTTCAAGCGGGCCAGCAACGAGTTCCGCAACCAGCTCGAAACCGAGATGATGAACATCGAACTGGAAGAGCTAGCCAACAAGGAAAAGGAAGCGCCGCGAGTCTTGCCGCCCGTGCCGGCGCCTGAGGAGCCTGCGATTACGCCAGCGCAGGGAATCGTCAGCCGTGGCAGCTCGGAGGACATTGCGGCCGTCGCGAATGCTGGTCCGGAAGAAGCCACTCATTCCGGGCCATTGCCCTCCGCGAGCACTGATTAAGCAATGCCAAGCCCCGTCCTCGAAGCTGCCCAGAAGCGTGTCACCGAAGAGATGAAAGGCATGAGCTTCCTCGAGCATCTTGAGGAGCTGCGCCGGCGCATCATCTACAGTGCGCTCTGGATCGTCGGCGGGTTTTGCATTTGCTGGTGGTACCACGAGCAGATTTTTGCCCTGATGCAGAAGCCCATCATGGCGGCTCTGGCCAACCACCACCTGGAACAGAAGTTGGTCTACCTGAATCCCACCGATCCCTTCAACATGTACCTGAAGGTGTCGCTGCTGGCGGGCCTGTTTGTCGCCTCGCCACTGGTGCTGTATCAGGTGTGGGCCTTCATCTCGCCAGGGTTGTACCGGCATGAGCGCCGCTACGTGATGCCGTTCATGTTCAGCACCGTGGGGCTGTTTCTCGCTGGTGGCTTCTTCGGCTACAAGATGGTTTATCCGGCAGCGCTCGATTTCCTCATCACCTTCAGCGGCCAGTTCACGCCGATGATCACGATTCAGGAATATACGGACCTGTTCCTGACCATCATCGCCGGCCTGGGAATCGTGTTCGAACTGCCGATTCTGGTCTTCTTCCTGGCGCTGATGGGCATCCTGACCGCGGGCTGGATGTGGCGAAACTTCCGCTACTCGATTCTGGTGATTTTTATCATTGCGGCCATTATCACGCCGACCACCGACATCCTTAATATGTGCATCTTCGCCGCTCCCATGATCGTTCTCTACCTGGTGAGCATCGCTATAGCGTGGTTCGTCCACCCGACGCAGAGGAAGAAACGCGCGGCCAAGGCGACAACCGGCGAGTAGCCGCCGGCCGTTAGCTGACTATGCTGGCCACGTAGTCGTGTCATCCGTCACATCGCCCCGCTACGGTTTCATTACAATGAAGTCATGGACTCCTTCATCATTGCAGGCAGGCAGTTTCGTTCGCGCCTCATCGTCGGCACGGGCAAGTACAAGTCCGGGCAGGAGACAGCGCGCGCCATCGCAGCCAGCGGCGCCGAGATGGTCACCGTTGCCGTGCGCCGCGTCAACCTTGACCGCAGCAAAGAGTCGCTACTCGACTACATTGATCCGCAGCAATACTTTCTGCTGCCCAACACCGCGGGCTGCTACACCGCAGACGAAACCATCCGCGCCGCGCGTCTGGCGCGCGAGGTCGGCCTCTCCGACTGGGTCAAGGTGGAAGTCATCGGCGATCAGGCCACGCTATTTCCTGACGTGCAGGCCACCATCGAAGCCACCCGCGTCCTGGTGAAGGAAGGCTTCACTGTGCTGCCCTATACCTCCGACGACGTAGTAGCTGCCAAACGTCTCATTGATGCTGGCGCGGCGGCGGTGATGCCGCTGGGCGCGCCCATCGGCAGCGGCATGGGCATCCAGAACCAGGCCAACATTCGCATCCTCCGCGAAATGATTACGGATGTGCCGCTGATCGTCGATGCCGGAGTGGGCACGGCGTCGGATGCCACGATCGCCATGGAGCTGGGCGTGGACGGCGTACTGATGAACACGGGCATCGCCGGGGCACAGGATCCGGTACTGATGGCAGAGGCGATGAAGAACGCGGTTGTCGCGGGACGACAAGCTTATCTAGCCGGCCGCATTGCGAAAAAGCTGTACGCTACTGCCAGTTCGCCGCTGGAAGGCGTGGTGCGGTGACCAATTACTCACCAGCAGCAAAAAGGGCGGCCATCGGCCGCCCTTCATATTTGCATTCTTGCGGTAGGTCAGTGCATATCGTTCATGGCGCCGCCCTTGCCGCTGCCCTGGTCTTTGAGCATACTCAGCTTGGCCACGTGGATCATGCCCTTGTCGTCCATAGTCCCGCTCACCTGGACGTGCTGGCCTTCATGGCCCTTTACCGCATCAGGATTGTCGATGCCGACGACCTTTTGGTCCTTGTCGGTCACCAGCACCGGCTTCTCGCCCATGTCGATACATTTCTTGGCGCAGGCAGCGTGCGCGGCATTAGCGCCCTTGGCCCCGCATTTGGAATCGCTGATCCAGCCATCCCACGTCATGTCCTTGGCGGCTGCCAGCATGGTCATACTGATGACGTAGAGTCCGACTGCCAGAAGAACTCGCTTTACCATGTTCGAACCTCCTTTTGAGCTTGCCTTGATTCTCGGGTCATGTCTTCGAATTCGCGTGATGGATCAAAAAACCACGAGGTCGCTTGCTATAAGCAAACCTTCCGACTCATTCTCTCCGCGGAGTTCGATCCACCCCACATGATGTACGACGCAGCAGTCGCCATCGGATTTGCGGCGCGCGCACAAGTCTATCCCAGAAGTCCAATTTTGCGCGACCAAGACGCCGCCGCCGCAGAGATGATGCTCGGATGAAGAACAACAGAAGGTAGCAGCCGCTATAGAATGGTGCTACTGCCGGGCGGTGTTCTGGGCTACCTGGCTGGAATCCTGCTTGAGGGCCGGTTGGTAGAGCACATGCTCACCCGGCCGGACCAGACCCAGCCGCTCTCGTGCCTCTTTTTCGATGACGCTGGGGTCGGCCTGTTGCAGGCGTTCAACCTGTCGCTGCAATTGTTGATGCTGCGCGTTGGCTGCATCAATCTCTTTTTGCAGCCGTTCCACCTCTGCCCGCTTGCCCTGCCATACCCTCATGCCGTTGGGGCCGACTACGGCTTTGTACCCGATAAACACGGCCAGCAGGCCGATGCAGATGGTGGCCAGCACCCGTCGCATGGCGAAAAACCAACCTCCGGCAATGCGGATGGAAAACATAGTTAAAGTTCCACTCGAACCGGCGATGCGGGCGACACCAACCACCTTGCACGCACTCCGAACTCTCCTAGTGGACGTCTCCCTGCCAAACCCCGTCAAGCGAACGTCTGGCGAAAGAATCAAGATAGTGGATAGCGGCTGGTGAGGAACGAGGACCGCTCGTGCCACTATGATTGAAAGGTGCAACAGCCAGATATTGGCATGTGGCCATCTTGGCTAACCACCAGACACTAGCCACTGGGGTTCGAAGTGACTGATGCCCGCATCGTACTCACCACCACCGGCTTGAAGGAGACTGCCGAGCAGCTTGCACGGCAGCTAGTGGAGCGGCGCCTAGCCGCCTGCGTCAACATTGTTGGTCCCATCCGCTCGGTGTATCGCTGGAAGGAAAAGCTCGAGAACGAGCAGGAGTACCTGCTGCTCATCAAGACTACCGCGGCACGGGCGGTTAAGCTGCGTACTGCGTTGAAAGAACTGCATTCCTACGAGCTGCCAGAGTGCGTGGAGTTGGCAATCGAGGGGGGCAGCGAGCAATATCTCGCATGGCTGACCGCTGGGGTGGATGAAGCATGAGCCGGCTGCCTACGCGCTCAACGGCTTTGCCATCGACCGTTCCCGGTACCAGGCGACCGTCCGCTTCAATCCCTCCTCAAGGTCAGTGGTCGGACTGTAGCCCAGATGCTTCTTCGCCAGCGCGATGTCGGCGAGTGAGTGTTTGATGTCGCCGGCGCGCTCGGGACCGTACTTTGCCGCACCCTTGTATCCCGCGATGTCCTGCAGCAGGGAGTAGATCTCGTTCAATGTGACGCGACGGTTACAGGCGATGTTGAAAATCTTTCCAGCGGCCGCGTCCGCAGGGGCGTGACAAGCGAGCAGGTTCCCGTTCACTACATTCTCGATAAAGGTGAAGTCGCGGCTCTGTTCGCCATCGCCGTTAATCGTCGGCTGCTCACCAGCCAGCATCCTCGAGATGAAGATGGCCAGCACCCCCGAATACATCGACATCGGATCCTGGTAGGGACCAAACACGTTGAAGTAGCGCAGAGAAACGGTCTCCAGTCCATACACGCGATAAAACGCAGTCATGTAATACTCGCCGGTCAGCTTGGAGACCGCGTAGGGCGAAATCGGGCGGGGCATCATATCTTCGCGTTTAGGCAGGGTGGGAGTATCGCCATAGAGCGACGAGGAGGAGGCATACACCACACGCTTTACCTGCGCATCGCGTGCTGCCACCAGCAGACTGAGGGTGCCGTCAACATTGGCGCGATTGGTCTCGATGGGATTGGCCACCGACCGTGGCACCGAGGGAATCGCCGCCTGATGGAAAACATAATCCACTCCACGACAGGCCTCGGCCACGCCCCGGAGGTCGAGCAGATCGAGCTCGCGAAAGTCGATCCGGTCGCGCAAGTCGGCGATGTTCTCCCGCTTTCCGGTGATGAAGTTGTCGAGGCCGCGTACCGCTTCGCCTCGGCGGAGCAGCTCGCGTGCAATCGAAGATCCGATGAAACCTGCAATGCCTGTTACCAGATAGAGGCCCATGAGTTTGAGACTTCGATATTATCCGATTCTGCCCTTGCGCGTGAGCAGCCGGACATGAAGACTTCTCAACATCCTGAACGGTGAGGACTTCCGGCAGCCAAGTTGATACAATTCACGTCATTATTTAAGACATGATGATTGCGTGCGTCCCGTTATCGAGATACGCGGGAGAGAAAGCTCGCAAAAGTGAGTCTCCAGGAGGATGCTGATGTTCGTCAGATCTGATGTCCGGGGCCATTTGCTGCAGCCGGATGAGACCCGTGGGCTGCATCATAAGGTCCTGATCTCGGGCTTGTTTGCCCTTTGCCTCCTCTTGTTCACTGCTTGCGAAAAGAAAGAGGAAAAACCCAAGCCCACCCCGCCCGAAGTTCTCGTGGCAGACGTCCTGCAGCAGAACGAGCCCATTATCCAGGAGTGGGTGGCGCAACTGAACGGTCCGGTGAACGCAGACATCACGCCCAAAGTGCAGGGTTATCTGCTCAGGCAGGACTACCAAAACGGCTTCTTCGTTAAGAAAGGCCAACTCCTGTTTGAACTCGACCCGCGGCAGTACCAGGCTGAGGTCGAAAATGCCAAGGCGAAGGTGGCAGTAGCACAGGCTCAGTACGATAAGTACACGGCCGATGTGCAGCGCGACACGCCTCTGGCGGCACAAAACGCCATCCCGCAAAAGCAGCTGGATACCGATCTCGCCAACCAGGCGGCCATGAAAGCAGAAGTGCAGGCCAACAATGCCGCATTGTCGAATGCAGAATTGAACCTGTCATGGACCAAGGTTTACTCGCCCATTGACGGCATCGCAGGCGTCTCCAATTCGCAGGTCGGCGACCTGGTGGGAACAACGTCGAAGATGGCTACCGTTTCCCAGGTCAACCCCATCTGGGCCTACTTCAACCCCCCCGAGGCCCTTTTTCTCACCTTTGCGCCCGGAATCAGCAAAATCATTACCGGCAAGATCAGCTCAAACGCTCTTAAGAGCATGCCGGTCGAGTTTATCCAGGCCAATGATCAACCCTATCCCGCAAAAGGCTACATGATTTACGTGAACCGCCAGGTTGGCACCGCAACCGGCACCATCCAGATGGCGGCGGAGTTCCCCAATCAGGAGGCGGTACTTCGTCCCGGCGGCTTCGGACGCGTGCGCATTGCGATCGGCGAGAACAAGAACGCCCTGCTCGTGCCCCAGGCAGCGGTCATCGAAGTACAGGGTAACTACCAGCTCATAGTACTGAACGCCCAAAACCGGGCGATGTTCCGCCCAGTCAAAGTCGGCGACCGCGTCGGCACGAACTGGATCATTACCGAAGGCGTGACGACAGGCGAGAAGGTCGTGGTTGAAGGCATCCAGAAGGTCCAGCAGTTCGCTGCCGCGGTGCCCGAGATGGCCAAGGAAGGCGTTCCCGTGGTTCCCAAGCCGTACGTGCCGCCAGCGCAGACGGCGGGGAGCAACTGACCATGTCGAAGTTCTTTATCAATCGGCCCATCGTCGCCATCGTGATCGCCATTCTGATGGTCATGGCTGGTATAGTCGCGATGCTCGAGCTCCCTACCGCGCAGTTTCCCAACATCGCTGACCCGATGATCCAGGTGAAGGCCACTTATCCCGGCGCGGATGCGACAACCATTGCTGAATCGGTAGCCACGCCGATTGAGCAGCAGATGTCAGGCGTCAGCGGCATGAACTACATGTACTCGTTGAGCGCCAGCTCGGGCGGCGGTATGACGCTGTATGTGGACTTCCAGCTCGGGACCGACATCAACACCGACCAGATTCTGGCCCAGATGCGCAGCGGGCAGGCCAACTCGCAACTGCCTGCCGAGGTGACCCAGCAGGGAGTGATTGTACAACCGGGCACAACTGCTCCCTTTATGCTGCTCGACCTCTACTCGCCCACCGGCGCCTACGACAACATCTTCCTGGCTAACTACGCGATCATTAATTTGCAGTACGCGCTGACCCGTATCGGCGGCGTCGGTCAGGTGCAGATCTTCGGAGCCGGACCCTACGCCATGCGCATCTGGGTGAATCCCGATAAGCTGGCCAGTCTGGGTGTGACCGTCTCGGACATCACCAATGCAGTCAAGGCCCAGAACAAAGTCAATCCCGCCGGCCAGATCGGCGGGCAACCCGTTCCTCCGGGACAACAGTTCACCTATAACGTGCGAGCTCCGGGACGCCTACCCACGGCTGCCGATTTCGAGCAAATTGTCGTCCGTGCCCAGCCTGATGGCTCTATCCTGCGCTTGGGAGATGTGGCCCGTGTGGACCTGGGGTCCCAATACTATTCTTATGTGGCGCGGCTGGGTGTGGTGCCGGAAAAGGGGGAACATAAGGAGGCGCAGCCTGCAGCGCTCATCGCGCTCTACCTCACTCCGGGAAGCAACGCACTCCAAACCCGTGCCAACGTCCTCAAATTCATGGACGAGGCAAAAGGAAGGTTCCCGCAGGGCCTGGAGTTCATTACCGCGCTCGATACGACGCTTGCGGTCAGTGCGGGCATCAACGAGATTTATCACACCCTGATTGAGGCAATGATTCTGGTCATCCTCGTGGTTTATATCTTCCTCCAAGGGTGGAGAGCCACACTGATCCCGCTGCTCGCAGTCCCTGTCTCGCTCATCGCCACCTTCATGGTTTTTCCAGCGCTCGGTTTCTCGATCAACACGCTCTCCCTTCTAGGGCTGGTGCTGGCCATCGGATTGGTGGTGGACGACGCCATTGTGGTGGTGGAGGCGGTGGAACATCATATCGAGCACGGCCTGTCACCTCACGATGCCAGCATCAAAGCGATGGAGGAGGTCTCGGGGCCGGTCATTGCCATTGGCCTCATTCTGGCGGCGGTGTTCGTTCCGACGGCATTCATTCCCGGAATCACCGGACAGCTTTACAAACAGTTCGCCGTTACCATCGCTATTTCGGTTCTGTTCTCTGCCTTTAACGCCCTAACCCTCAGCCCGGCACTGTCAGCAATGTTGCTGAGGCCGAAGAAGGAAGCTCGCGGGCCGCTGGGCGCTTTCTTTCGCGGTTTTAATAATGTTTTCGGCAAGGTGACTGACGGCTATGTTAACGCTTGTCATCATTTAATCAAGAAGGCGTTAATAGCCTTCGTGTTACTGGGATTGCTGGCCGTAGGCGCCGGTTACTACGGCAAGCGCCTCCCCAAGAGCTTTCTGCCCGACGAAGATCAGGGCTATGTTTATGCCGGGTTGCAACTGCCCGATGCCTCATCCTTGCAGCGCTCTTCCGAAGCTGCACGCGAGGTCGAGAAGAT
>Ga0335078_10017488_pt1 | contig 10653 bp, 7 predicted proteins | sample Lox_Sample_32_FD_206711 | JGI IMG/M metagenome (GOLD analysis project Ga0335078, IMG submission 206711) | Soil microbial communities from Loxahatchee National Wildlife Refuge, Florida, United States - Lox_Sample_3.2 | ecosystem: Environmental > Terrestrial > Soil > Wetlands | place: USA: Florida...
CCCGTTGTTGGCGTAGAGCCGCTGTAAGTGTTTGAGGGGTTTTGGTCGGGCCGCCGGGATTTGAACCCGGGACCTCTTGCACCCCAAGCAAGCGCGCTAGCCAGGCTGCGCCACGGCCCGAACCCTCTATTGTACACTCCCTCAACCCTGTTATCCATGAATGTCATCTTTCGTTAACAGGCGCGCTTTACTCTCGTGAAGTAATGCGAGTACGGTGGTGGGCCGCTGTTAACCGACCACAACTTGCCGCACGGCCGATGACGCCGTTACGCTCGCTCGTGGGGTACCGATGACTGCTGCGGACACACTGAATGCTATGGGCTCTCAAACGCTTTCTCAACGCCTGACCGGCGGGCGTCTTCCCGTCGGTGAGGCATTGCGCTACGCCATGCTGCTGGCCGAGGCGCTGCGAAAACTGCACGATGACGGCCAGGTTCACGGCGCGGTCTCTCCGGCCAGCGTTGTGCTGGCAGACTCCGCACTCGAACTTCGCCCGGCCGAGCGGCCCAACGAAATCACCCCCTATACCGCCCCCGAGGTCGTCTCCGGTCGGCCCGCCGACGCGGTCAGCGACATCTTCTCTTACGGAGCTGTGCTCTATGAGATGATCACCGGCCGCCCCGCATTTGAGGGCCTCACGCAGCCCACCCTGGCCGCCAATATTCTGGATTCGCAGCCCGCATCCACCGGCAGCCCCGCCGTCGACCGGTTGCTTGCATCCTGCCTGGCCAAGGACCCGACCATCCGTTGCCAGCGCATGCAGAAGGTCATTCTGGAACTCAAACTTTTGGCAGTGGCCGCGCGTAAGGCGGAAGCCGCAGCGGCGCCGCGGCGTGATTCGGTCGAAGCCAAACAGGAAAAGACCGCCGAAACCCTGGCGGGCCTGCAGAGTCAGGTCGCTGCGTTCGCCGAACAACTGGCGGCCGCGCATCAGCGCGCCGGCCGCGCCGAAGAGCAGATTCAATCTCTCCACGATCACATCGGATCGCAGGTCGCCCCCAATCTGGAATCGTTCGCCGGGCGTTTCACACAACTCGAGCAAAGCCTGGGCAGCGTCGCGGACCGGCTGGGCGCCTTGGAAAAGGCCGAAGCCATAACCGCGCTGCCGGGCCAGGTCGCCGCATTCGGCGAACAAATGGCGGCCGCGCATGAGCGGGCCGGGCGCGCCGAGCAGCAGATTCAATCCCTCCACGATCGCATCGGATCCGAGGTCGGTCCCAACCTGGAATCGTTGAGCGCCCGCCTGGCGCAACTGGAGCACGAACTGCCCGGCATCGCGGAGCGGCTCGGCAATCTGGAGCAGGGCACGGCATCCTTGGCCGAACAGGCGGGAAAGGCGAACGCCGACGTAGCGGAACGCTTCACCCAATGGGAACGCACCATAGGCGAGGTGCGCGACCGGATGACCCATATCGGCGACGAGGTCTCCCCGCTGGCTGCTCGCCTCCAGGAACTGGAAACCGCTTTCGCCGCGGCTACGCGGCAGGCGGCGGAAGCGCAGGACCGGGCGACGGCGGACATCGTGCAACTGGAAGCGCAACTGAAAGACCACGCCGGCGCCATCGAAAGCGCCCGCGCGGCATCCGCGCAAACAGACGATCTGGTGGAGCGCGTGGTCGAGGCTCTCGAATCGCTCCAGTCGACCGTGCTCGAGCAGCCGGAGGGCGGGGCCGCTGGCGGCAGCTAACGTGTCTGGAAGTGCCCAGGCCGGTTGGTTCGCGCAGGTGCGGGGGAAAGCTGCGCGGCCCCCGCAGGCGCCCACCCTGGCGGAATTGTTGGCTTCTGGGCCGCTGCCTTTACCGGTGGCGCTCGCCTACGCCAGGACAATCGCGTCCGGCGCCGCCGCCTTTCACCGGCGCGGCATCGCCCTGGGCGCGCTCGCTCCTTCCCGCATCCTGGTCGGCGCCGGCGGACCCACGCTCGCGCCGCCGAATGGTACCTCCCGCCTGGCCAGCCGGTCGTCGGATGTGCAAAACTTCGGATTGCTCCTCCACCGTATGCTGACCGGCTGCGAACCGGCAGATCGGCCCGTACCGGACTTCGCCCCCGGCGATCAGTCCGCGATTTCCCCGCAGACAGTCAGAGCGGCTGCGCTGCGCGTCGCGGAGCGTTGCCGCAACGCCCCCCGCAAGCACGACCTGCGGCGCGTAGCTATCGAATTAAGGCTCCTGCAAATCATGATCAATGCGTTCGGCCCACATCAGGCGGCTCAGGAAGCGCCCGCCCCCCAAACCGAAGACCGGCCAGCCGCGCCTGCGGCCCTGGCCGGCCCTGCAAAGTCGCGCGCTCGCGAGATGGCTTGTCCAGCCTGTGGGTCTATGGAAGTCTTTCCCGCCCATCGCCTCATGCTGCTCGAAAGAGCATTGGGCATCGCGGACCTGAAGACCTATCGCTGCCATCGCTGTCGCGAACGGTTCATCGATCTTCTTGGCTTTCACTGGGCGCGGCCCGAAAATGAGTGACCGGCTGCCCGCGTCCCTTCCACTGTCCTCCCCGCCCCCGCCACCATTCCCAGGCCGAATGCACGGTGGCACCCAGGTAGAATAGCGCCACCAGCGGAAGGCCGAAAGCCTCGTAAGCGGGGCGGCCATAGAGCCGCAGCGCCGGCCGGTAACAGAGCGCCATCGTCAGCCATGCCGCCGCGCCCATCCAGCGCGCCCAACCGGCGCCCGCCAGCGCCAGCGCGGCAGGCGCCCCGTACGTGATCAACAGTCCGGCGGCCGTCGCCCCCAGCAGCCAGGCCGAGTGATGGAGCTGGGTGAAGGCGCTGCGCGAGATCATCCGCCCGGCCTCGCGAAAACTCCCATAGCCGCGGATGCTGCGCGTTTCTTCGCTGATCCCCAGCCACACTTTTCCGCCGCGCTGTTTAATCGCGCGCGCCAGCGCGCAATCGTCGATCCAGGCGCCGCGGATGGCGCCGATTCCGCCCATTGCAGTGAGCGCTTCGCGCCGCACCAGCATGCATCCACCCGCCGCCCCCGCCGTCGCGCGCCGCCGGTCGCCAATCCAGGCCGGCGGGTACAGGAGAAAAAAGAAGAAGACGAAGGCGGGCATCAGCGCGCGCTCCGCCGTGGTGCGGCAGCTCAGCCGGGCCATGTACGATACCAGGTCGTAGCCATCCCGCTCCGCCCGCGCCACCAGGTCGCGCAGATTGCTTGGCGGATGAGCAATGTCGGCGTCGGTCAGCAGCAGGAATTCGGGCGCGCTCCGCTCCGCCTCCGCCACGCCCTGGCTCAGCGCCCACAGCTTGCCGGTCCATCCCTCGGCCAGCGGCGCCGCGCGAATCACCGTCAACAATTCTGCCGGCGCCGCCGCGCGCGCCAGCTCGGCCGTGCCGTCGCGGCTTCCGTCATCCACCAGAACGATGTGAAACCCGCCCCGGTAGTCCTGCCGGGCCAGGGACCGGACCGCCGTGCCCACCACCTCGGCTTCATTCCGCGCCGGAACCACCGCAACCACCCCGGGCAGTGGCGGAGGCGGCGCGTCCGCCGGCGGCGCAGCCCTCATTCGCCAAAAGCCGCCGCGAAACGCAAGCAGGTAAATCCACACCGCCAGCGTGGCCGCGCCGAGAAGCGCCCGTATCGTGTCGAGCAAACGGGATTATATCGAACCGCGCCCGCGGGCAGGTTGCTAGCCTGCGCCTGGTGCTCCCATCCTACCGGTGCGTCAATCCCCCGCCCCCGGTCAGCCGCACCATTTTGCCCCACAGCGCGCGGCTCAGTTCCTCGGCGTCTTCCGCATGCACCACCACCACCGCAATGTGCAGACCTGCCATTTCATCGGTCGATGACGGACCCCACGTCACGCGCTTCGGCGGATGGTTCGGGTTGTGAAGATTCGCCTCTGAATTGTCGTAGGTAAACTCCATCACCACGCGCGTATCGGCCGGCAGCCGGATCGGCACCGGGTACAGGTATTGCTGCTGCCAGTTGAAATTCCATTCCGGGATGCGGATCAGTGTGCGCCGCGTTCCGTTGGGCAGCACGGCGTAGCCGTACATTTCTCTGCAGACATAGTGCGCGTGCGGGTTGATCGCGATCGCCTCCACATCCACCGGAATGGTGAACGCGTCGGTCACCTTGTAGGCGGGGTCGCCGGCCGGAATATCGATGCGATTCGAGCCCAGCGGAATATCGGTGGCATACCGGGCCGGTTTGCGGTCGGTGAAGTAGAGCGCCACGCTCGTCTGGTCGGTTTCCGGTTTGCCGATCGGGTGGTAATGCACCTGCAACACCAGATCGGCGTGAGCGTGCAGCAGCTCGGGAATGTCCGGAGGCGTTTGATACGGCAGCGAGCCCGGCGTCCAGCCGCCCAAGCCGCGCGCCGGCAGGAAGCCGGGAGTGCCGAAGCACGGGTAGCCCCCGCCGGTGTCGCGCGCGCGCGCCGTGCCGCTGATGTCCTGAAACAGCAGCGCATGATGGACCACCAGCGGATTGCCGGGGCGGATATCGATCGCACGCACGTAATGCGCCCGGTCCGCGGGCGCGGGGATGACAAAGCATTGGTAGACATCGGGGCCGTCGGCCGCCACCGCAAACGGCGCGCGCACGGCGGCCTCGATATCCGGCTTGCCCAGTTGCCATCCTTCCGGGAATACCGGCGCCGCCGGCGTTTGCGCCGGATTGCCTTCCGGCGCCCCGGCCGCTGCCCATTGCGCCAGCGTGGCGATTTGCGCCGCGGTTAGCTTGCGCTCATGCTGAAAGCGCGGCGCACTGGGCAGCCACGGCGGCATGTAGCGCTTGGCGGTGACCGCGGCGATCAACTGCGCGCGTTTCGCCGCATCGTGGTACGTGAGCAGAGCGAACGGAGCCACGCCCCCCGCGCGGTGGCAGTTCGCGCAGTGCCGATAGAGAATCGGCGCCACATCGCGCGAAAACGTCACCGGAGTCGCGGCCGCGACCGCCGCGGCCGCCAGCGCAGGCAGCACCACGCTCCCATTGTCCCCCAGCCTCGCGAACCCGCGGGTTGTCGCGACATGCCGCGGACATCATCGGCCCGCTCCACCAACCCGCCTCGCCGGAAAATTGCGCCGGCGGCATGCGCTTATTGGTCAAGGCAGGCGTTGTGAAGAATGGTGTTGGAGCGCAGGGCGACGCCCCGGGCGGCGACGATACAGTGGGTTTGCATTTTGAAGCCGGCGATGCGGTTGTCTTCGATGAGGTTGTCTCGCGCCGGCGCGGGGCGCTCCGCGCCGCGGGCCAGGTAAATGCCCGCTTCGAGGATCTGGGGATCGCCGGGGCCATAATAACAGCCGAAGCGTGCGGCGTTTTCATTGCAGTGGGAGCCATCGAGCCCGAGTAGCCGGTTGCGCGCGATCGTGTGGCCGGAGCCGATGACGAAAACGCCGCCGAACAGCGCGCCGTCGATCAGGTTATCCACCAAACGGATGTTCTGCGAGCGCATGTCGCGGTTGGCGTTGTTCATCGTAATGCCGTAGTGGCCGAAGCGATACGCTTCGGGCGCGGCGCGGTTAATGCACTGGTTGCCGCGCACTTCGCCATCGTGGAAGCCGTCGAGGTCGATACACTTGCCGTCGATTTCGGTGAAGCGGTTGCCGTCATAGCTGGACCCATCGACGTTGCCCGCGGTATCGAGAGCCACCGGCGTGGCGCCGTTCTCGATATCCACTCCCTCGAGCGGAAAGCCGATGCCGCTGCCCGAGTTCCCGGTGATCGACAGGGCCGTGGCGTGGCCGGCCTGGATGGCGTCGCGGCCGATCTGGCGGAAGCGGTTGAACGCGATCAGCCCGCGCGCGTTGCGCGGCGAGGTGTAAAGGGAGTGCGTCCAGATGCCGTTGCCGCGAATGTTCGCCAGCTGGCAATGGACCACGCGAAAATCGGTGGTGCCTTCTTCGAGCAGTATGCCTCCGGTTGCGTTGTTGCGTCCGAGCGGATTGCGCGAGCCGCTATCGGCGACGGTAACGCTCCGGATGTCGACCGCGTGCGCACCGCTGGCGAGCACCGCGAAGCCGGCGATGTTGGCGAAGTGCACGCCCTCGATCGCCAGGCCCGTGACGCGCTGCGCCACAATCCCGTTGGCGCGCGTGAATCTCGCGAATGGCGTGTCATAGGGCGGCAGGCCGGCGCGGTTTTCCAGCGCGGCGCGATTGCCGTCGATGGTGAAATCGCGCAGCGCAACGTTGTCGCCGTGCACCACGATGGCGGCGCGGCCCGCGAAATCCGCGGCCAGATGCAGCACCGTGCCCGACGGATCGCCCCGCAGATCGCAGCCCGCGTCGACCGCGATTTCCGAGTGCACTTCGACCATGCCCGCGGGCAGCCGGCGCACGAACCGGCCGTGCGGCCGGCCCAGAAACAGCACGGCAGCCGCCATCGCGACGCCGGCCGCGCCGGGCCAAAAGCGCAATCAGGCCACCTCGATCGGCACAGGCGGAAAGGCGCGGCGCCCCAGGATGATCTTCACCCGGTGCTGGCCCAGCGGAAGATTCTCCGGGAGCGTGAAGTTGTACTCCCACCGCTGCGCGACCGGGTCGGCGCAGAAGCAATCGGCGGCGGGCGTTGGCAGCGAGTCGACCGTGGCGCGGAACGTTGTGCCCTGAGGAACCTCTTCGATGGTCACCTTCACGGTGCGGCTGACAATCCGGTTGCCGGAAAGTAGGTTGACGCCGTCGCTGATGCCGGTGATGCGCGGAACCAGCGGGCCGGCAGGCACAATGCGCACCCAACTCGGGGCGCAAAGCGGGCTGCCGGCGTGCACGGCTTCCACCATCACCAGGCCGGTGCGCAGGTTTTCCGGAAGCACGGCGTTGATTTGTGAGACCCCGTCGGCCGCCGGCGGACCGATGTAGGTCAGGCGGCAGGGGCGGCCATCGGCCGTGACACTCGTGTTGAGCAGGTGGCAGGAGGCGGGCAGCCGTTCGAACCATAAGGCGATCGCCGCCATGGCTCCGGAGGCAGGGGTAACCGCCTCTCCCGTGAGCGCGTTGGAAATGTTGCGCAGGCGCGCGGAGCGGGCCGCGGGCGCGCCTTCCGGCCCGGGTTTGCGGAGCGTGATCCACATGTACTGCGTCCAGATCTGCTCCAGGGCCAGGAGGTGAAAGCCGCTCGATTCCACGAACGCAGCGATCTCCGCCGGGGTGATGCGCACGCCGCTCCAGGTGTCATATCGCCGCGCGTGCGCGGGCAGGCCGTTCAACTGGCAGCGCGCCAGGCCGCCCGGCTTGAGAACGCGGTAAGCCTCGCGCAGATAGTCGAACACCACTCCGCTGCTGGGAATGTGCTGGAAAACGGCGTAGGAATAGACGAAATCGAATTTGTCATCGGGAAACATCGACAGGTCCGAGCCCGAGCAAATCTGCGGAAATGCATTGGGAGTGCGCGCCAGCCGTTCGCGCGCGAGGCGGATCATTTCATCAGACACATCAACGCCGTGAATCTCCTTGAAGTGGCGGCTGAGCGGGCGCATCAGCCGGCCGGGGCCGCAGCCGATTTCGAGCGCGGCCTCGCGGCCCGTGAAGCGCTGCAGCTCCGGGAGCAACTGCTGAACCGTTGGAGCCGCGGTAGAGAAGAACTCCTCGTCGGATTGCTGGCGGCGGCCAAAAGCCACATAGTAATTGGCGTCTTCGGCGGCGCGCCGGTTCCAGTCGCTGCGCATCGATTCGAGTAAGTTGGGTGTCTCCATCTGACAGTTGCTATTCTAGCGTCTATGGCATTGGTATTTCGACGGGTCTCGGCCGCACCGCTGGTGGATTTCGATGCCGCCGCGCCGGATGGTGCGGTAATCGGGGTGGTGGGCGAGAACGGAGCCGGGAAAAGCGTGCTGGCGCGCCTGGCGGGTGGGGCGGAACAACCCATTGCGGGCGAAGTGGAGAGCCCCGGCGGCTCGCGGCTGCTGGGCCCGGATAGCCCGCTGAATCTCGCGCCGGCCCCCGTGCTGGCCATCGACCACACTTTCGCCCGGCAGGATTTGCTGGTGCGCGAGCGGGCGGCCATGGCGATCGACCGCCTCCGCCAGGCGGGCTCGACCATCGTCGTGGTGTCCCACGAGGAGGATTTACTGCGCCGTCTGGCCGACGAAATCTGGTGGCTCCACGAGGGCAAACTGGCGGCGCGCGGCGACCCCGAGGAGATTCTCACCGCTTACCGCCGCCACATCTCCGCGCGAGTGCGTGCCTGGGGCGCGACCATGAACGCCCCCATCAGCCCGCGCTTTTTCCGCGGCGACGGCCGCGCCGAGATCGTCGGTGTGGAACTGGCCGGCGCGGACGGCAAACCCACCATGACCTGGCAGGCCGGCGAAACCGTGTCCGTGAAAGTGACCGTGAAGTACCAGGCAATGGTGGCCCATCCGGTGGTCGGGATGATGATCCGCACCCGCAGCGGATTCAATGTCTATGGCACCAACACCGAGCTCGAAAAGCTGCGGCTGGGGCCGGTCCGCCAGGGCGGCACGCTGGCCGTCACCTTTCAATTTCGCTGCGAGCTGTGCCCGCAGGAGTACACGCTCACCGTGGCCTCGCACGACCCCGACGGCGTGTGGCATGAGTGGCTCGAAGACGCGGTCGCGTTCCTGGTCACCGACCAGCGCCACACCGCCGGCGTAGCCAACCTGCGAGCGCAGGTGAGTTTCGCCGCCGCCGGGCCAGCCTGACAGCCGAGCCCGGGCGCGCCCTCCCATTACGCCACGGGAACAGGGAACGGCCGGCCGCTCCACGCCGCCTTCGGACGCCGAGGCCAGTCCCCTCCGTCCCCGCTTACAATAGGTGATTCGCTCGTCAAAACCGAATCGATGACTCCGAATCCTGCAATTGGCGTGGTCTTTCACTGGCTGGGCGGGCTCGCGTCCGGCAGTTTCTATGTTCCCTTCCGCGCGGTCCGTCGATGGAGCTGGGAAACCTATTGGCTCGTCGGCGGCATTTTCAGTTGGATCATCGTGCCCTGGGCACTCGCTTCCACCATGACCAGCGGCCTGCTCGGCGTGCTTCACCAAACCAGCTGGGACACAATCTGGTGGGTCTACTTCTTCGGCGTGCTGTGGGGCTTCGGCGGGCTCACCTTCGGGTTGACCATGCGCTACCTGGGCATGTCGCTCGGCATGGCCATGGTCCTCGGCTACTGCGCGGCTTTCGGTACTCTGATCCCGCCTATTTATCACGGCCAGTTCTTCTCCCACGTGCTGCCGTCGCATTCCGGCCAGGTCATCGTGCTGGGCATCGCCATTTGCATGGCGGGAATCGCCTTTGCCGGCAAAGCGGGAATGTCGAAGGAACGCGAGATGTCGGCTGAGCAGAAGACCGCGGTGATCCACGAATTCAACCTCAAGCGCGGCGTGCTGGTGGCTACGTTTTCGGGGGTGATGAGCGCGTGCTTTTCGTTCGGCCTCGACGCCGGCACCCCGATCAAGGCGCTCACCCTGCGGTACGGAACCTCGACCCTCTGGCAGGGGCTGCCTGTGCTGGTCGTGCTGCTGGCCGGAGGGTTCACCACCAACTTCGTCTGGTGCCTCATCTTGAACATCAGGAACCATACCGGTTATCAATACTTCAGCGCGGAGATCCGCAATCACCACCCGGCGCGCGGCGAGCAGCCCATCATCGAGACCGCGATCGATGCTCCCGGTGAGGAAATGGCCGCGGCCCTCGCCGTGCGCAGCGCGGAACCGGAGCGGGCGCCGATGTGGAATAACTATTTCTTCAGTGCGCTCGCCGGCACCACCTGGTACTTCCAGTTTTTCTTTTACACCATGGGCGAGACCCAGATGGGCCGCTACAAGTTCTCCAGTTGGACGCTGCACATGGCGAGCATCATCATCTTCAGCAGCCTGTGGGGCATTGCCCTGCACGAGTGGCGCGGGGCCAGCCGCCTGACCAAAACCTGGCTCGCCGTGAGCCTGCTGGCGCTGGTTGGATCTACCCTGGTGGTGGGCTACGGCAATTACTTGGGCCGCTGAAGACAGGCTGAAGGTTCGGACGGAAGATTTCACGCGGCGTATAATCAAGACTCGGGTGTCGATTATTACTGGCGCAAGCGCGCCGGAGCCGCGGCCTCTGCCCTTCGGCCGGGTCGCGCCCAACAGGGAGATGGGAATCATGAAACCGGTTTTCCGATGGGCCGCCATTCTCGCGGCGTGGATCACGGCCGCTACGCTGTGCGCCCAGACCAGGGAGCGGCCGCTTCCCCGCCTGGTCCATAAAGACGGCCGCTACGCGCTGTTTGTCGATGATGCGCCGTACTTGATGCTCGGCGCGCAGGTGCGCAATTCGAGCGCGTGGCCTCGTGTGCTTCCCAAGGTCTGGCCGGCGATCGAGTATCTGCACGCCAACACCGTCGAGATGCCCGTGTACTGGGAACAGTTCGAGCCGCGGCCGGGGCAGTTCGATTACAGCGTGATGGACACGCTCCTCGCCCAGGCCCGCCAGCATCGTGTGCACCTGGTTCTCTTGTGGTTCGGGCTTTACAAGAACGGCAGCCAGCATTACACGCCCGAGTGGATGAAGCGCGATCCCGACAAATACGCGCACATCACCGACCAAAAGGGGCGTCCCGTAGACTCTCCTTCTCCCTATGCGAAGGCGTCGCTCGATGCCGACATTCACGCATTTACCGCATTCATGCGGCATCTCAAGCAAGCGGATCCGGAGCGCACCGTGCTCCTGGTGCAGGTGGAAAACGAAGCCGGTACCTGGCAAATTCA
>Ga0335078_10017489_pt1 | contig 10653 bp, 8 predicted proteins | sample Lox_Sample_32_FD_206711 | JGI IMG/M metagenome (GOLD analysis project Ga0335078, IMG submission 206711) | Soil microbial communities from Loxahatchee National Wildlife Refuge, Florida, United States - Lox_Sample_3.2 | ecosystem: Environmental > Terrestrial > Soil > Wetlands | place: USA: Florida...
GTGCCCACCTGCGGAAAATTAGGATGTCTCCGCATTCCCAAAGACTTAGTTCGGCGTCCGAGAGTTTGGAGACTGCCATGCATTAGACGACGCTGGGTGCGACTCAGGGGGAGCGTCGCGCTACTGAAATCTAGCAGGGTGCTGAAAAAGGCGTAGCGGCGGGTTTACGCCGTCGTGGCTTTAATTCATGGCGGGATAAACCCGCGGCTACACCTCTTTCAGCATCCTGCCAATTTGAACAGGAGGAATCAGAAATGAAGCGAACAAAACTCTCCGTATTCCTGGCAATCGTGGCGTCGCTCGCCCTGACGGTATTTCTGGCGGCTCAGCAACCGTCACAAGACCAGTCGTCTGACCAGAACCAGTCGGCGGCCCAATCACAGTCCGACTCCAGCCAGCAGGCGCAGCCGGCGCAACCCAGCACCAGCGACCAGAACTCGGCCCAATCGCCTGATCAGACCCAGTCCCAGAGCCAGACCAACAGCCAGGCTAACGGACAAGCGACCACCGACCAGACGAACAACGGTCAAACAACCAATGACCAGACTAATAGCCAGATGAACAACGACCAAACGAATGCTGGCCAAACAATGCCCAAGACGGCCAGCGACCTGCCTCTGGTAGCACTGCTCGGAATGGGCGCTCTCGGCGCGGGATTTGCTGCTCGACGCTACTCGAAGCGGTATGACGAACGTTGAGTCATGATCGTCTGCCAGGTGGAACCGCTCACGATAATCAGGGCCTGAGAACCGAGGGAGAAAGACCAGCTCCCTTGGTAATCTGGCCCGCGAAGGGCGGCAACACCGACAGGCGTGAACAAAACGCAACGACGGATGGCTGGTGGCGAGCGAAAGCCACCGGCCATCGTCAATGAGAACTCGGGAAATAAGTTAACTAGCAAGTCGAAAGTCGACAGTCGAAGGTCGAAAGATAAGAAGCGTTGGTTTTTGCCCTTTCGACTTTTGAGTTTCGAAGGGATTCTTCGCTACGCTCAGAATGACAGGTTGACTTAACTTCGGGTCGCATCGCTCATTTCCATGCTTCACAGTCTTCTTCAATCCGGGAACGAGTACGGTTACCCGCCGCGGCGCCACTCTCCGCCGCCTGACTGGGATTCGTACTCGCCGGCGAAGGCCGCCGTCCTGCACGGCATCAAGCTCGCGGGCTGGACTTTTGGCACTCTAGCCCTAGCCTATGTCGGATGGGTCGCGGGCGAGGCGACCGTCCACCAGCACCTCTCCCGGGAGACCTTGACGCATCTCGAGCAGCGACACTCCCAGCGCGCCCCGCAGCGCCGGGTCCGATTGCCGGCCCCCGAGTTCCAGTTAGCCGATCTCGATATTCCTCGAATCGGATTGGCGGTGATGGTGAGCGAGGGGACGGACGAGGGCACCTTGCGCCTCGGAGCAGGGCACTTGCCGGGCAGCGGAGTCCCTGGCCGTGTGGGTAACGTGGTCATTGCCGGCCATCGGGACACTTTCTTCCGCTCATTGCGTCAGATTCGCGTCGGCGACACGATCGACCTTACCTCTCCAGACGGAACTTACCACTACCGCGTCGAATGGACGCGCATTGTTGATCCTGAAGACACCCAAACGCTTGGCCCCACTTCAACGCCGGCTCTCACGCTCGTCACCTGCTACCCTTTCCGATACGTCGGGTCCGCCCCCGAACGCTTCGTCGTCAGAGCATTCCTTTCCGCACCGCATCCGGGAATTCAGGAGAAGAGGTTTGGCTCCTGACTTCCGAGTTCTGTCTTCTGTCTTCTTCTTCTGATTTCTTTTCCTAATTTCTGATTTACGTGTTATAGTGGTGATCGTATAGAAGGGAAAAAGAGAAGCGAGGAGATTGGCGGATGCCTTGGAGTGCGGAGTTGAAAAAAGGGTTGATCGAGCGTAGCCGGGTACACCCAACGGATACCGGTTCGCCCGAGGTGCAGGTAGCCCTCTTAAGCGAGCGCATCGGTTATTTGAACAATCACTTTCAGACCCATCGTAAAGATCATGCTTCGCGCCGCGGCCTGGTGATCATGGTGGGCAAGCGGCGTCGCCTGCTGGAGTACCTGAAGCGGCAAAACCCGGATCGCTACCGGAAGTTGATCGAGAGCCTGGGCATTCGCAAGTAGTCTGTTGCAAACTGAGAGTTCGGAAGATCCAACCCCGGCCAGTTTCCGGTTCAGAAAGCCCCGACGAGCCACGCGGCGATGTCTCGCTCCGGCGAGGCGCCGCGGGTCCTCTGGCGTGTGCCCGTCCCCGGTTTTCCTTACCTCTTCACCCCTCGAACAGACCATGATCGAAGCAAGGTCAAGCCCGCCGCGGCTGCAGCCGAGGTGTGGTGACAACAGAAGTAGGCCGCTCGATGCGGTCAATACTAAGGAGATTCAATGCATCAAGTGAGTGTTCCCCTGGGTGGATCCACCCTGACGATTGAGTGCGGCAAAGTGGCCAAGCAGGCCAACGGGTCCGCTTATGTTCGATACGGAGATGCGGTGGTCCTGGCCACGGCCTGTAGAGCCAAGCCGCGCGAGGGCATCGACTTCTTCCCCCTCACGGTGGACTATCGTGAGTATACTTACGCCGCCGGCAAGATTCCGGGCGGCTTTTTCAAGCGGGAAGGCCGGCCGACCGAAAAGGAGATCATCACGAGCCGGCTCATCGATCGGCCCATTCGCCCGCTTTTCCCCGAAGGGTATTTTGACGAGGTCCAGGTGATCTCAATGGTCCTCTCCGCCGACGAGGACCACAATCCCGATATCATCGGCGTGGTGGCAGGGGCGGCAGCGGTTTACCTCTCCGATATTCCGTTTTACACCCCCATCGCTGCGGTCCGCGTGGGCCTGCTCGACGGCAAACTCATTACCAATCCGACCTATGCCGAGGTGAAAGACAGCCAGATTAACCTCGTGGTGGCAGGCAGCGAAGACGCCATCGTAATGGTGGAAGCCTCGGCGAAGGAGGTTTCCGAAGCGACGATCCTTGGGGCCATCGAGCACGGCCACGCCGAGATTCGCAAGATTGTGACGGCCGTCAAAGAGCTCTTTTCGGGTCTTGGAATCAAGAAGCGGGAATTCGTGGCTCCGGCGCTCGACCAAGCCCTTTACCGCGAGGTAGAGGCGAAGACGGGTGCAGCCGTTCGCGACGCGATGGATACGTCGAAGTATCCGAAATTGGAGAGTTATCACAAGATTGAGGAGATCAAGACTGCCTTGTTGGAAGGTTATTCGGCGGAAGACGAAGCCAAGCGGAAGCTCGCCGGCCACTACTTCCAGATGATGGAAGAGAAATACTTCCGCGAGGACGTCCTCACCAAGCGCCAGCGCCCGGACCGGCGGGCCTTCGATCAGGTCCGGCCCATCACCTGCGAAGTGGGCATGCTGCCGCGTACCCACGGCTCGGCGCTTTTTACCCGAGGCGAAACCCAGGCCCTGGTGACCGCGACCCTCGGTACCGCCGAGGACCAGCAGCGCTTGGACGTCTTGGAAGGTGAATCGTTCAAACGCTTTATGCTTCACTACAACTTCCCGCCTTTCAGCGTGGGCGAGGTGGGATTCCTGCGCGGACCGGGGCGCCGCGAAATCGGCCACGGCTTTCTGGCAGAGCGCGCCCTCACGGCCGTGCTGCCCCCCGAGGAGGCTTTCCCTTACACCGTCCGCGTGGTCTCCGACATTCTGGAGTCGAACGGATCGTCGTCCATGGCTACCGTCTGCGGTGGCTGCCTGGCGTTGATGGATGCGGGCGCCCCGATCAAGGCGCCGGTGGCCGGCATCGCCATGGGTTTGGTGAAGGAGGGTGAAGATTACGCCATCCTCACCGACATCGCGGGCGCCGAGGACCACTACGGCGACATGGACTTCAAGGTGGCGGGCACCAAGGATGGCATCACCGCGCTGCAGATGGATATCAAGATCTCCGGCGTCACTCACCAGATCATGGCGGAGGCGCTGGAACAGGCAAGGGCGGGCCGCTTGCACGTGCTGGGGGAAATGCTCCGCACGCTTCCCGAAGCGCGCACCAGCGTTGCCGCCAATGCCCCGCGCATCTTCACCATGCACATCAATCCGTCGCGAATCGGCGAGTTGATTGGCCCCGGTGGCAAGGTGATCCGCGGCATCCAGGACCAGACCGGAGCGAAGATCAACGTGGAAGATGATGGCACCGTGAACGTGGCGTCCACGGAGCAGGAGTCCGCGGACAAGGCCATCAAGATGATCAAGGACCTGTTCGCGGAGGCCGAAATCGGCAAGACATACCTGGGCAAGGTGGTGCGTTTGGCGGACTTCGGAGCTTTCGTGGAAATCTTTCCCGGCACCGACGGCCTTTTGCATATCAGCGAGGTCGCCGAGCACCACATCCGCGATATTCGTAAGGAGCTCAAGGAAGGCGATCAGCTCCTGGTCAAGGTGATTTCGGTGGAAGGTAACCGGGTCCGGCTCAGCCGCAAAGCAGTATTGCGCGACCAAAAGGCCAAAGCCGGAGGCGGCGAGCATCATCACGAGCATCATCACGATCACGCGGCAGCGAAGAAATAGACGGGGGTCCGTGGTCCGTAGTCCTTAGCTCCCTGTCAGCGGTTCTAGCTCGGCCGTTTCAGAAGTGCGCTACCGTATGTGGCGATCCTCACCCCCCGCTGCGCGGTCCCCCCTCTCGCAAAGGGAGAGGGCCGTAGTTGCTGGGAGAAAGGCAGAACCATTGAAAATGACGGCCCTAAATCCGATTTCTTCACACCCTCTTTGGGAGAGGGGGGACCGCGCAGCGGGGGGTGAGGGTCGGCAACAGAACGTTAGTGTATTGGCGAAGGGGAGTACTGAGGACTGACGACGCGGCGCGAGTGCAACGGACCGACAGACGAGCATCAGGTATGGATTTTCTCTTTCCCTTTCTCGACCTCAAGGCCCAGTTCGCGGCCATCCGTGACGAAGTGATGGCCGCCGTCACTCGAGTGATGGAGAGCCAGCAATTCGTCCTGGGCCGGGAAGGGGAGGCGCTCGAGCGGGAACTCGCTCAGCGTGTCGGTGTTCGCGAGGCGGTGGGCTGCGCCTCGGGAACGGACGCTCTGGCGCTGGCGTTGCAGGCGCTGGGCGTCGGCGGCGGCGACGAGGTCATCACCACGCCCTTCACCTTTGTAGCCTCGGCAGGCGCCGTCGCCCGTCTCGGGGCAAAGCCGGTGTTCGTCGATATTCAGCCGGACACCTTCAATCTGGATCCGAGACAGCTGGAACGCGCGATCAACCGGCGGACGCGGGCCATTATCCCGGTCCACCTTTACGGCCTTGCCGCGGACCTTGACCCGATCCTGGAGATGGCCGGAGCGCACCACCTCGCGGTCATCGAGGATGCCGCCCAGGCCATCGACGCCGAATATCGGGGCCGCAAGGTGGGTAGCCTCGGGGCGGTGGGCTGCTTCAGCTTCTACCCGACCAAGAATCTCAGCGCCGCCGGGGAAGCCGGCCTCCTGACCACCAGCGATCCTGAATGGGCCGATCGTTTTCGCGTCCTTCGCGACCAGGGGAGCCGCGAACGATACGTGTACGAACGGATCGGCACCAACAGCCGGCTGGATGAGATCCAGGCTGCCGTCCTGCGAGTGAAGCTGCGCCACCTTGATCGGTGGACGGCGGCGCGGCGTCGCCACGCCGAGCGTTACCTCGCTCTTCTCGAAGAGGGTGGCGTCGGCGACCGGGTGAAGTCGCCTGTCGAGCCTCCCGGCTGCTTCCACGTTTACCATCAGTTCACCCTTCGCTGCCCCGAGCGCGACCGCCTGCGCGATTTCCTTCGCCGGCGAGGAATCCCGAGCCAGGTCTACTATCCCCTGCCCCTCCACCTGCAGCCGGCGTTTAGTTACCTAGGCTATCGGGCAGGTGACTTCCCGGAATCGGAAAAAGCCTGCCACGAGGTGTTGTCGCTTCCCGTCTACCCGGAGTTAACGGTCGAGCAGCAGGCGGCGGTGGGGAGCGCCGTCGCCGAATTCTACGACCGGGATCGAGCCACGAGCGAGTGCTTGAGTCCGGCGGATCCTGAAACGGCGATTGTCTGACGCTCGCCACTTGCCGCCCTGCGCTGCTATCATGGGCTTCCAGGCTGGGCGGCGTTCCCCCCGGGGTAGTCGCCGCTCACCGATATTGATCTGGTTCGGCGAAAGCCAATGTTAGCCGTTCTCGTAGCGTTCGGACTTCTGCAAGGCACCAATACCTATCGGGCGCAGCAGCTTTGCGATGAAGGGGTGAAGCTGATGCAGCTCGGGCGGGCCGACGAAGCCGCGGCGCAGTTTCAGAAAGCGCTTCAAGCAGACCCGAAAAACGCGGATGCACTGGTGGACTTGGGTGTGCTGCTGTGCAAGGCGACCAAGTTCGACGCCGCGGTGCCCTATTTCGAGCGGGCGCGCGACCTGCGTCCGGGCTCGAGTGAAGTCCACAACGATCTGGCGCAGGCCCTGGTGAGGATCAACCGGCCTCACGAGGCTTCCGCCGAGATGGCGGTTGCCTGCCAGCTTGAGCCCAAGAACGTGACCATGCGCCGTGATTACGGCGACATGCTGGAAGAGGCCGGCGACTTCAAAGGGGCGGAGCGGGAACTGCGCGCCGCCCTGCAGATGGATCCTAAGAGTGCGGACACCAACCGGTCGCTGGCGAGGCTGTTTAACAAACAGCAACGCCGGGCAGAGGCGATCCACCACTATCAGGAGTCGTTGCGCATCAACACCCACCAGCCTGCCCTCTACCCTGAGTTGGGCGAGCTGTATTACGCGAACGGCGACTTCCATCTCTCGGAGACGACACTGCGCGAGGGCATCCAGCTCGACCCCAAGAACGCCTTGCTTTATCTCGACCTTGGCAACCTCCACCTGAAACTTGGCGATCCGGCTCGCGCCGAAGGCGAGCTGCGGGAAGCGGTCAAACTCAATCCGGCCTCGGGCGAGTGTCATCGAAGCCTGGGACGATCGCTGCGGGAGCAGAACAGGTTGGACGAGGCCATCGTCGAACTCCGCAAGGCGGTGAAGCTCGATCCGCAGGATAGCTCGGGCCACTACATGCTCGGCCAGGCGCTGAGAAAGGCGAAGCAGGTCCAGGAGGGCGACCGCGAATTGCAGGTCTCGGAAAAACTGGGCGCCAAGGAAAAGAACGTCTCTGTCGCCAAGACCTACAGTAATGAAGGGGCGGCGATGCTGGAGAAGGGCCAAGTGAAGCAAGCTTTGATCAAGTTGCAGCAGGCCTTGCGCATGAACCCCGACGATCAGGCGGCCCAATTCAACTACGCGCTGGCGCTGCGCTTTAACCGCCGCTTCGACGAGTCGATGGTGGAGTTTCAAAAGCTGCTCAAGCGGCAGCCCGATTTGCCGCTCGCTTACTTTCAGCTGGGCTTCTTATACCTGGCCAAGAGCCAGCCGGCGCCCGCTGCCAGCTCCTTCGGACGCTGTACGCAGCTGATGCCCGACTATGCCCGCGCCCACAACGGACTTGGGGTCTCGCTGGTGGGGCTGAACCAGGTGCCGCAGGGCATCGGCGAGATTCAAGCCGCTGAGCGGCTCGACCCCAAGACCAAACTGTACCGGGAAAATCTGGACTGTCTAAGCCGTCGGCTCCAGGGATGTACCTTGGTACCCTAGGCTAGGGCGGCTACCGGAAAGGCCTGGGCCGGTGGCGCTTCCGCCCCTCCGCCCCGACGACCCGGGCGGCTTCCCGGCACCTTTCTCGATCTTACCCCGTCCGCATACGACCGCCAACGTACGGAGGCGGTCGATCTGAAGTCGGGGGCAACGCCAGCAGGAAGCAAGAAGCACCCCTTACATCCAGCACCCGCCTGCCTGGAGTGCGCGACGCGCCTCAAACCTACAGTTCAGGCTTCATTGGGCCGATATGACCTATGTGGGGACTGCGGCATCAGAAACTGCTTGGACGCGGGCGGCGGCAAACGGGCCTCTTTTGGAGGTGCGCCGCCTGACAGTTGATTATACGGCCCACCAGGCGGCCACCCGGGCGGTGAGCGACATCAGCTTCGACATCGCGGCTGGCGAGGCGCTGGGAGTCATGGGCAAGTCAGGATGCGGCAAGACAACGACGGCTCTGGCCATCCTGGGAGTTCTGCCCAACACCGCAAGCGTGCACGCCGGCTCGATTCGATTTCGCGGCCGGGATCTTCTCAGCCTGGGCGAGAGCGAACTCCGGAAGGTCCGCGGGTCGGAAATCTCCATGATCTTCCAGGAGCCCGCGATCATGCTAAGCCCGGTGAAGCGTGCAGGCGATCAGGTGGCGGAGGTGATCCGGGCACATTCCGGGAAGAGTTGGCGCGACTGCCGCAGGGAGGCGCTATCACGCCTCGCCGAAGTCCGCTTTGACTGTGCAGCGCGAGTTTATGCGGCCTACCCGCATCAGTTGAGCGGCGGCCAACAGCAACGAGTGGCGATCGCCCAGGCATTAGCCTGCGGTCCGGCGCTCTTGATCGCCGACGAGCCCACCGCGTCGCTCGACCTGGCCACTCAGCTCGAGATCCTGGATCTGCTGCAAGACTTGAGAGAACGACTTGGAATCGCCCTGCTGGTGATCAGCCACGATTCAGGAGTGCTGGCGAGGGTGGCAACTCGGGTGATCGTGATGGAGCGCGGCACCATCGTGGAAGAGGGAGAAATCGAGCGGGTGTTTAATCAGCCGCGAAATGCTTATACCCGTAGCCTGGTGACGGTGAGGCCGTCCCTCAGAGCGGTGGCAGACAACGAGCCCAGGCCGCAGCCGCGACTCGAAGAGCCTCTGGTGAAGGTGCGCGGCCTCAGCAAGCGCTACGGACCACGGCGCTGGCGGAAGACCTTCAGCGTCCAGGCCCTCACGAATGTCAGCCTGGAGATTCCCGCCGGTTCCACCGTGGCCCTGATCGGGGAGTCAGGCGCCGGGAAATCGACCCTCGCCTGGTGTCTGTTGCGGCTCGAACCGCCCGACGCAGGCGAGATCTATTTTGCCGGTCGTGACTTGTTGAAAATGCCGCGACAGGAGTTCGCTGCTATCCGTCGGAAAATCCAATTGATTTTCCAGGACTCGGCTCAGGCCCTCAATCCGCTCTTTTCCGCCGTCGAAGTAGTAAGCGAGCCGCTGGATATCCAACGCCTCGGCGCCAAGGCGGAACGGCGTGCCCGCGCCTTGGACTTAATGGAACAAGTCGGTTTGCGAGCTGCCTGGGCCGATCGTTCGCCTTTGGAATTCAGCGGCGGAGAGCGCCAACGGCTGGCGATCGCACGTGCGCTCACGCTGGAACCGGACCTGCTAATTCTGGATGAGGCGCTTACCGGCCTCGATTTGCCGATCCAGGCGGAGATTCTCGATTTGCTCGGAGAACTCCGGGCCGCCCGCCGCCTCACGTACCTTTACATTTCTCACGATCTCAACCTGATTGCGCAACTGGCCGATGAAGTAATCGTGATGCACGAGGGTCGAATCGTCGAGCGGGCCGGTACGGGTGAACTGCTGCGCTGCCCGCGCCATCCGCACACACAGGCGCTGGTCGGCGCGAGGGTGGAGATTTGACTGTCCGGTTACGAGTGGGGAGCGGCTAAGATGCGATTCATCATGATGCGAGTGCTTCACAGCGTGGCGCTGCTTGCCGGGGTCTCATTGCTCACGTTCCTCTTTCTCCGACTCGCTCCGGGAGATTTCTTTGCTGACCTCCGGCTGAACCCCCAGGTGTCGGCTCAGACTGTCGCCGCGCTCCGGGCCTCGGCGGGGCTGGATCGCTCCCTGCCGCTAATGTACGCCCGCTGGCTGAAGTCGGTAGCCAAAGGGAACCTGGGGTTCTCGCTGGCCTATAACGCCCCGGTGGCTCCGCTTCTGTGGGGAAGGGCGAGAAATACCCTGCTGCTGACCGGTGTGGCTACGCTACTGGCCTGGCTGATCGCGATGCCGGCAGGCGTGGCGAGTGCCGCGCGCCGCTTCGGGATCGCTGACCGCCTCATCGGTGGTGGAACATCACTGCTCCTGGCGACGCCGGAGCTGCTGTTAGCACTCGGGCTGCTGGCCCTCGCGGTGCGCACCGGATGGTTCCCGAGCGGTGGCATGGTCTCCGTCGCGGTCGCCGGTTTGAGCCTCCCAGCGAAGATCAAAGACATCGCTCTCCACGCAGCGTTGCCGGTGACGGCACTGGTGGGGGGAATGGTGCCGGTACTGGTGCGGCACGTGCGGGCGAGCATGCTGGAAGCACTGCAGGCTCCCGCGATCCGCGCGGCGCGGGCCCACGGTATCACGCGCCGCCGGCTGTTATTCGGCTACGCCTTTCCTGCGGCGGCCAATCCGCTGGTGTCACTCTTCGGTCTTTCGGTCGCGACGCTGCTGAGCGGTTCACTGCTGGTGGAAGTGGTGATGAGCTGGCCCGGCATGGGACCTTTGCTTCTGGAGGCGATCCTGAGCCGGGATCTCTACGTGGTGATCGGCGCCGTCATGTTTTCCACGGTTTTCGTGGTGATGGGCAATCTGGCGGGGGACGCTCTGCTGTATGCGGTTGATCCGAGGATTCGCACGAGGTCATGAATGAAGCAGCGCAGGACCATCGGGCTAGCTGGCGGGTTGCTCGCCCTCCTGCACGGCGTCGTGTTGGCCGCGAGTTTCGTGGCTCCGTACGATTTCGCGGCCCAGCACCGCGACCTACCTTATGCACCGCCGACGCGGCTCCACTGGGT
>Ga0335078_10017490_pt1 | contig 10652 bp, 10 predicted proteins | sample Lox_Sample_32_FD_206711 | JGI IMG/M metagenome (GOLD analysis project Ga0335078, IMG submission 206711) | Soil microbial communities from Loxahatchee National Wildlife Refuge, Florida, United States - Lox_Sample_3.2 | ecosystem: Environmental > Terrestrial > Soil > Wetlands | place: USA...
GGCGGTCGGCTCCGGAAGCCTGAATAGTCATCGTGCGCCTCCTCGATCCCAGGACCCTCCCGCAGTTTCGCGGCCGGTCCACGATGCGCAGCCGTTACGGATCCTTATGCGGTCTCATACCCAAGGGCGTATACCGGTAGCAACGCCGGTTACGCCGTGCCGATTCCGGGTCGCGGCGGCCTGCCCAAACGTCCGCCGGATGGTGACGCTTGCCCGTGCGATGGAAGATCTCCAGCGCCGGCGGGCCATCGCTTGAGGCAATGTGTCGGGCTAGTGCCAGTCCTCCCGTCCTGTGGAGGTTGGCCGCCGCACGCCAAAGGCGATGCGCAGCGGCGGGTCGCCCTGGCGCGTACACCGGCGTTGGACAGGATCCGGTCGCCGGGCGCGCGCGGACCGAACAATGCCACACCGGCTTGCCGTAGCCCGGCCGGTGCAGCGCCGCCAGCGGCTCCAGGCGGGCTGGCCGGTCGCGTTCCGCCGCGCCACCGCCTGATTCAAATTCGTCCCTACCCGCCGCAGCAGCCGGGCCGCCGTTATCACCGCGCCCAACGCCTCCCGGAACGGCGCCAGCCCACCCGGCGCAACCCCCGGGGCCCGCAATCAGTGCCGCCTCCGCCGCGAACGCCCCACGTGCTAACCCACGCCCGGCGCCAGCCTCGCTGAGTGCGCCACTGGCGGCACAGTCACCGCGGTATCAGGCGCCGCGGCCGCCCAGGGCGGCCTCATTCGATGCGGCCACCCTGCTCGCAGGAGCATCGGTGGCGTGAAGCCTTTATCGCCTCGCGCGCACACGCTGGGCGGCCAGGTCGATCGGCGGCTGGTAGCCGCGGGCGCTGTTGATGTTGCGCCGCAGCGCCTGATTGAGTTCTGCGATGTCGGTGCGCGCCAGGCCGCCGGAGCCGATGATCGCCACCTCGCACATGAATGCCATGTCGTTCATGCAGCCCAGGACGCTGCGGTCAGCGGTCTTGGCGAGCACGACCTCTGCTGGTTCCAGGCCGCCGAACGTGTGCCCCGGCAGCCGCTCGCGGAGGAGTACCAAGCCGACAGGCCAGCCCAACGGCAAGCCCGCAGAGCCAGAGCATCGGGCGCGGCGACCCCGGCTTGGCCGCGACACGAGGCGCAGACCCGCTGACGCTGCGACCTCGCCGAACGGATCACGCTGTCTGCTTGCGAGTCTTCAGGAGGTTGCTTCTCTCCAGCGCAGGCTGATCGTGATAGCAGCCGTCCGGTTACGGGCGGAACCCGCGGCCCGGGTCGCGCTGCGCCATGTTATTGAATGTGCGAAGCCAATTGCCGGGACGCAGGTCCCCGATGCCGAACTCGCGATTGATCGCCGTGCTGGGATCTTCAAAGCCATCCATGGCCACATCGGCAAGCATCAGAATGTCATGATCTTGGAACAGCACCTCTGAACACATGTCCCAGCCATAGTCATCTGGATGCTCTGGCAGGCCTGTCAGCTCCGGCCCGGCTACCTCCGCCATCTCAAGCACCTCGGGCGCATCAGCAATCGCCAAGTGCAAGGCAAGTTCTTCAGCATTGCAGCGCGGCGCTGGCCACCGGCCGTGAGCGAGGTCACCGGCGAGGTCATCGAAAGCCCGGGCCACCTGACGCCGCCACGGCTCGTCCTGGCGCCACGAGATGCGAGGGAGCCGGTCAAACAGGTCCCATTCACCAGTATCTGTCACAGGATCGCTGCCGTGCCGCTCCACGTCTTCGTAGGCATCGTCTGCGAGGAGGGACAGGGCAAGGTAGAGAACGGCCGCGGTGTGCGGGGTGAGCTGCCACGCTTGATCCTGCTCGTCGTCTCCCGTGGCCGCAGCTACGGCAAACAACGCGGCGAAATCCACAGTTCCGCTCAAGTCCCGCGTCTCGCCAGCGCTGACGACGACCTCGGCGCCGCTGGTAGCTTCGACCAACTCGACCCCCGGAATGCCGTCCGCCAGCAGGCCAGGATCGGCCAGCAGCGCAACAGCGCTGACATCGTCTGCCCGAACGAGGTCTCGTTCCTGCTCTCGCTCAGCGGCGGACGAGAACTCGGCACCATTCACGCGTTCAGCCGCGGCCTGCCGCAGCGCTTCTCCGTCGACGACCTCGACGACGAGCTCGGCGGTGATCCGGACACGGCGGGACTTGGCAGACGGATTTCCGTCCGGCGGTACAGATTCAGGCACGACGTCAGCCTACGGGCTGGGCCACCAAGACGGCTGGGAGCCGGTGCCGATAAGACAAAATCGACAGTGCACCGCGCCGGGCGATCGACGCGACAAAGGCGTCCCGTGTTGGGTTGGCTTTCACCTATGAGACTTCGCGATGGCCTGCGACCTTGCCCTGCGATCATTCGTGATACCTACTAAACGGGCACCCGCCAGACTCATCCCGGAACTATGCACACGCCCCGGTTCTGACGCCATCTCTTGTTTTCGATGCTTCATAAGCGGTTCGCTCGCGCTCGCCTGCCTGATCCACACCTGAAGACTCGCACGCCGCCTTTTCCTCATCGCTCACGACCACGGTCTTCGGCCAAGGCCGCATGAGGCGGTTTGACATCACCCCCCGCAGGGCGACGCCGAAGGGCCAGAAAACATTCATCTCCTACCCGGCATTGCCTCAGGAGGCCTGCCCAACGATGCTGTGCCTTGTAACCTATCGATGGTGACCGCTGGGCGCAGTGCTCACGCCCGGCTGCTGGCACATGCAGAGCGCCGTCCTCGATCCAGGTGCCAGGCCCGGTCACGATGCGCTCGAGCCCCGCGTACGACCCGGTCAGCTCGTCGCCCGACCCCCGCGCCGCCAGGCTCTCCCTGGTGTACGCGGTCGTGGGCTCCGCATCTGCAGATTCTAGCTGAGCGGACATTGCCAGGCAGTGACCGTTTTGCGATAGTTGCACGTAGTCGGCGACGACTCTGCTCCAGACCCAGGCAGTAAGAGAACTACGGCCTGGGAGGGATCGCATGAGTGCCGCATCCACGGACGTCATCACCGGCACGCTGTCGGTCGGCCGTATGGCCCGGCGTTTTGCCGGGTTGTGTCGGCTCATCGGTTACGGTGGCCGACGTTGTTACGCCTGCCGCACGTCTTTGGTGACGCATCACATCCCGGCCACGGGTAAGCACCTCTGCGCCAAGTGCGTTCAGTGACGGACCAGCTCTCGGGCGGGGTAAAAGCCGCGGAAGGAAGTACCCGCTGTGCCTCCCCAGGTTGCTTCGGCCAGGATCTGCCCACGGAGCGGGAAGGTCAGCCACTTAAGCCCCATCGCCACGCGCACATCGAGGACACGGTCGGTCGGGGGTGGGTATCTGGGACGATATGGTCTGGCCGGGTAACTAATCCGGGCGGCGGCGATGGTGTCCCGGGCGTCGGCGTCCCAGGGCCAACAATTCCACCGCGGTGGCGAGCGTGCAGAGTGGGGAAGCGGCACGCCCTCGGGAACCTGCGGCCGCGCTTGCCGAATATGGCGCCGATCGTCTGGCCAGCAAGATGCTGGCTTCTCCATTGGCCTGGGCTGCCCTGGCCGTTCCATGGCGTAGCGTTGATGATGACGGGTTCGGCGTTCTGGGCCCCGGAAGCGCGTCGAGTCCAGTCCCCGCTGGCGCTTTCCTTTCCCCGGCGAAGGAGGCAGCAGTGCATTATTGCCACGATGCTGCGGGCGTTAAGCCGGATTGTTGCCCTGGCTGGTGGTGTCACTGAATGACAGGCGACAGGCGTCACCGGATCTTGGCTCAGCTGGCCGCCGGGGGAGGCGACGCGTGGTCGTCAGCCCGGCTGTGCGGGGTGTGCCCGGGGATCGTCGGCGTGAACGGCGCCGGAGTGATGCTCATGTCGGGTGACATACCACGCGGGTCCTTGTGCACCACCAACGAGGTGAGCCACCTGATCGAGGAACTGCAGTACACGCTCGGCGAGGGCCCGTGTGTCGACGCCCACCGGCAGGACAGCGTCGTGGCCGAGCCTGACCTGGCGGATCCGGCGACCCCCCGGTGGTTCGCCTTCACCCCGCCCGCGCTGGAGGCTGGCGTGCGGGCGGTGTTCGGGTTCCCGCTGCGGGTGGGCGCGGTGCGCCTCGGGGCGCTCAACCTCTACCGGGACTGGCCCGGCCCGTTGAGCGACGACCAGCACGCCGACGCGCTGGTGGTGGCCGACCTGGCCGCCCGCTGGGTGCTGGAGGCCCAGGCCGGGGCGCCCGCGGACGCGGTGGCTGAGGCGCTGGAGACCGGCGCCGACTTCCATTTCGTGGTGCACAACGCGGCGGGCATGGTATCGGTCCAGCTGAAGGTCAGCGTCACCGAGGCGCTCATCCGCCTTCGGGCGTATGCCTTCAGCAACGATCGCATGCTCGCCGACGTGGCCGAGGACGTCGTCGCCCGCAGGCTCCGGCTGGAATGAACCGCACCCCCCGGCTGCGGCGAAGACAGGCCGCGAATAGAATCAGGCTACGGCCTGGACTCCGATCTGGCGCCTGTCTCGCCGTGACGGGCCGCCTCAGGATGGTGAGTTGAGATGGCCCGAGAAGCCGACGTGGTGCGGGCGCTCGTCGAGATGGCCGACACCCTTGTCGACGATTACGACATCGTAGAGCTGCTGACCGGGCTCGTCGATCGGTGCGTAGAACTGCTCGGCGTCTCCGCCGCCGGAGTGATGCTTGCCTCCTCTCCGGTAATGCTGGTCTCTCCCAGGGGCAGCTTGGGGCTGGTGGCCTCGTCTAGTGAGGCGATGCGCGTGCTGGAGCTGTTCGAGCTCCAGGCCCAGGAAGGTCCGTGTCTCGACGCCTTCCGCACCGGCGAGCGTGTCGCACACGAGGACCTGGCGGCCGGGTCTGGCCGCTGGCCGTCGTTCTCCGCCGCCGCCCTCGAGGCGGGTTTCCAGTCGGTGTCCGCCGTGCCGCTGCGGTGGCGAGAGATGATCCTCGGCGCGCTGAACCTGTTCCGCGTCACGCAGACCCCGATGGACGAGGCGGATATCGTCGTCGCCCGGGCCCTCGCCGACCTCGCCACTGTCAGCATCGTGCAACATCGTGCCACCACCGAAGCCCAGCGCTTGAACGAGCAGCTGACCCGTGCCCTGACCAGCCGGGTGGCAATCGAGCAGGCCAAAGGCGTGATCTCAGAGCGGGCCGGCATCGGCATGGCCGAGGCCTTCACCCGGCTGCGCAGCTACGCCCGCAACCGCAACCTGCGCCTCACCGATGTCGCCGAAGCCGCCGTCAACGGCACCCTCGATCCGCTGGCATGGGCCCAGCCAGCCCGTCCGGCCCCACCCTGACCAGCCGGGTCCTGCCTGCCCCCGCCTGGCGGAGGAAGAAGCGCTCGGACGCCCTGGCATTCCACCATCAGCGCCCATGGTCCAGCGGCCGGCAAGTCGCCTCTGCGGCACATGCGGGCGCGGCCGAACCAACCTTCGTCCCGGCGCTCGCCGCTTTTCGGTAGCGATCACAGTCGCGATGCCTCAGCCTGGTGACCCGCCCGCAAGCCGGGGCCATCCTCCCGGCGCTCCGATTCCTGAAGCCGGACAAGATCACAGTCAAGGCCGTCGGTGCCAGCACGGCAACCGCCGACCGGCGTGGCGCACGTACACGCGCGGACGACCTTAACTCTGATCTTGCGCCGGTTCCCACCGGAACTGGACGAGCCGCGCGTACGGCCGACGCGCGGTCCCCCGCCTGGGAGGGCATGCGACTCGGCGGAGGTGGCTCTGCGCCTGGCGCAGGATCACGACCGCATCGCGGGAGGCATGAACGACATCGTGGTGCACCGGCTGTTCTCCGCCGGACCCATCGCTCCACTGCCGCGCCGCCGCCAGGCTCTCCCGCGTGTGCGCGGTCGTGAGCTCTGCATCCCCACAGGCCGACCTTAGCTGAGCGTTGCCAGGCAGTGACCGTTTTGCGATAATTACTGGAATCGGTCAGCCATGGCTCTGCTCCACACCTAGGCAGTAACAGACATTTACCTTGGGGGCTCATCTGAGTGCCGCATCCCCGGACGTCGTCACCGGTACGCTGCCTACCGGCCGTTCGAGCCGCCTTTTCGCCAGGCTCTGTCGGCTCATTGGTTACGGTGGCCGACGCTGTTACGCCTGCCGCACGTCTTTCGTGACGCATCAGATCCCGGCCACGGGTAAGCATGTCTGCGCCAAGTGCGCTAGTGACGGGTCCATTAGGACGTGTCCCGTAGGGACGGATACGCGTGCGCTTGCTGAAGCACAACTCGAGCAGCTGTCTGGTGCTCTGAACAGCCGGGTGGCAATCGAGCAGGCCAAAGGCGTGATCTCAGAGCGCGCCGGCATCGGCATGGCCGAGGCCTTTACCCGGCTGCGCAGCTACGCCCACAACCGCAACCTGCTCCTCACCGATGTCGCCGAAGCCGCCGTCGACGGCACCCTCGATCCGCTGGAATGGGCCTAGCCAGCCCGTCCGGCCGACCACGGCCGGGGACACGCGAAGGGATGAACGCAGCCAGCGGCACTGCCGCACCGGGATGACCCGGCACCCGGGGACAGGCCCAGGCAACCATATATACCGGGCTCGGCAACGACAACGTGAAGAAGACCTGCCAGCGCATGACCGCAGACGGGCAACCGTGGGCTGGCGCCGCCGGGCGCTACTGGCTGCCGGGGACACCCGGCACAGAAGGTGTCCCTGTTGTCCCCGTGTCCCCGAACCCTGGTGGAGACCGCGATCGAGACCGGCCTGCGCTGGGGTGAAGTGACCGAACTACGGCCTCGCGACATCGACCCCGCCGCCCGTGTACTCACCGTCAGCAGCGCGGTCGTCCAGCTCAACCCGAAGTTCCACCCCGGCGGGCAGCGGTTCTTGGTCAAGCCCTACCCCAAGGACAAGGAGTACCGCCGGCTCCAGCTCAGCCAACCCGCGCGGGCCGGCCAACGGCAGCCGGGCCAGCGTCTCCGCGTCGATCCCGTTCGATTTCGCATGCCGGCGCAGGAACCGGCGTAAATCAGCGGCCTTGGCCGACGAGACACGGTAGACCGCATGGCCGCGGCGGGCGAAGAACACCGCGATCGGCAGCCACGCCGGCCCGGTCGGCTCGAATATCACCGCCAGCCGTGTGCCCTCCGGCGCGCCAGCCAGCGCGGCCTGTTCCACCGCCGACAGCGACGCCACCGTGGGCACGCACGAGGACCGGCACACCTGCCGTCCGCCGGCCTCCAGCACCCGCACCGAATGCCGAGACGCGATCCCCAGATCGATCCCGACCAGCCGCCCGGACGGCGGCTGGTCCTCCTCCTGCTGCCTCATCATCACCTCTCTGCGTTCGTCCGGCTCGCTAACCCCGGCGGCGCAGCAGGCAGCAACCTCCCAATCGGCCACGGTCCCAAGGCGCAAGAGCCAGCCAAACCCACTCATGTGCCGCAACCGGGCCAGACCCTGCCGGGCTGGCCCACTTCCCTCGTGCGGGTCATCCGCGGCCAGGCCAGCAGTGGCAATCAAATCCACAAGGCTCGGCACAGCCGCCCTCAGAACCCAACGCGTCGCCACCCACCGGACCAGCCGGGGATGCTCATGCAACCCTGGAACCCCGAGCTGATCAAGCACCGGAGTTCCTTACATGAACCCGCGACCTCTGGGTTATGAGTCAGCCGAGCGTCGTACACGCGGGCTCACCGCGTCCACGTAGTGCAGCATTGGGGCTGCTCCCCGCATCGCGGCGTCTCACCGCGTCCTGGCCCGTACTGTCTGTCCACGGCGTCTCTACTACACGCGCTGCGCACCACATCGGTGCGACTGCCGAAGTCATTGCTGGATTGGGTCCGGCAGCGCGCCGCCGCCCAGCATGTGCGCCCAAGCGTGCCGATCCGCCAGTGGATCGAGCAGCGGCGCGACACTGCCCTGGCCTGGTGGGCGGTGCGGCGTCGTCCATTCTCCCAGGATACGACGTAGCCGCTGCGTTTTCGTGGCTTCTTGTCGGCGGCGCGGGGCTGCCGACCAACCGGTTTGCCTTGTGCGCGGTGCCTGTCCAGCCGTGCCTTGATCCGCTCGGAGCGGCGCCGGGATTCCTGCTGGGCCGTCCAGCCTGCGAACGCGACCAGGACATCCTGGACCTCCGGGGCCGCGTTCAGCCAGGATTTCTTGACCGAGACCGGGATGCAGCCGCAGTGCTTGAACTGGCGGATCAGCCGGAGCGCTCCTTCGGCGCCCGTCGCGGTTGATCCGGTCCAGCGTCCATACGACGATGACCTGGAATCTCCCGGCATGCGCGTCGTCGAGGGCCTCAACTTGTAAGCGACGCCAACTTCGGTGACACCCAGGTCGAACATGCAGCCCGCCACGCTCCGGATGGCCCTTGGGCGCCCAGTGCAGCAGCGTGTCCGGCGTCACCAGCCGACCGTCCGCACAGGCCTGCGGAGCAGCCGGATCGGGGCGGCGAGCACCGCCCGGTCGGCCCAGTCCAGCTTGAGCTTGGGGTGCTGCCCGCAGCACCCCGACTTCCCTGGCGCAGGACCAGCAACTCGGCATCCTTCGACGCCACGAGCGTTCCAGCGGCGCCATCCACCCGGCCAGGCGGACGAACATCAAGTAGAGCATCCCTACTATCACCAGCCAGCGATGCGGCCAGTCCGATTGCTATCACGGCTGGCATACTCGCAAGTCAGTCACGTATGCCTCATTTCGGAACCCCACACGCTGCCTCAGAACCTGAAGAGCCGCGTGTACCCCGTGTTAGCCCTTCATCTGGTACACCACGAAGACCGAGCTGGTCACCTTCTGGGTGCCCGCCGAGATGGGCACCGCGGACCTGTGGGCGAACGACGCGCCGGGGATAACCGGACTGGGCACAGTGTCGCTGCCGGTCGTGCTGATACTCAGCACCCGGCCGAGCCGTGTGCCCGCCGCCTGCGCGTATTCCTCAGCCTGGTCCCGAGCATCGATGATGGCATTGGCCCGGGCCCTGGCCATCAGCGTGGCCGCCTGGTCGGTGAGGTCCAGCGACACGTCGTCGACAGTTACCGCGTTGCCGCCCGCCTCGACCGCGTCGGTGATGGTCTGGCCCGCCGTGGCGAGATGATGCAGCTCAGCGGTGAGCGACTCGCTGACGGTGTAGCCGGTGATCGTGTCCTGCTGGTTGTACTGCGGCTGCACCGACATGCCAGAGGTCCGCAGATCGGCCGGGGCGACGCGGCCGGCGGTCAGCGCGTCGCGGACCGCGGTCATGGCCTGGTTCGCGCTGCCGAGAGCCGCGCTGACGGAAGCCGCCTGGGCGTGGGCTTCCAGCGACAGCTGAAGCTCATCGGGCGTGCCGGTCGCGGCACCGCTTCCGGTGACCGTGATAGTACCCGGTGTCGCGGCCGCCGCCCGGCCGGCGCCACCCGCGCACAGGCAGATCGCCGCGCAGGCGACTCCGATCACGCGCGCTGTCATCGTCGTACAGCTCATGTGTCCCCCGTCCACAGATCGGCAAAGAACGACTACGTAGAGTAGCATTTTGTGATCACAGTGCGCCCGGCCCGCTCGAAGGTGTCCTGCGAGACGATCGCCGGGACGGGGATCTCGGTCCACTCCTCCCGTGGCCGGTCCACCGTCTTGACCGCGCGGGGGACAGAACGCCCCTGGAGGCGGGCGACGCGGTTCAGGCCCGGGGATTCGCTGATCACCATCGTCTTGCCGAAGACCGCGGTGCCCGCGTAGGCGGGATTGCGCAGCAATGCCCCATACCACCGAGCGGTCCCACCGGGCCTTGCCGGTCCGGGTCGCCGCGCCGTGGCTGGACAGCCAGCGGGCCAGCTCGGCGATCGAGGCGCCGTCATCGGCGTAACGCCGGAACATCTCCGCCACCAGGGCCGCCTCGTGTCCGTTGATCTCGTAGCAGGCGCCTGCGTGCTCGCTTTTGCGGACATACTGGTAGCCGAACGGCGCTCCGGACAGCACGTTCACCGAGCCGGTGCGGGCCCGGTGGGCCTTGCCGCGCCGGTACCGCTCAAGGATCTGCGCCTTCTCGTACTCGGCGAACATGCCCTGGAACTGCACCAGCAGTTGGTCCTCGGGGCTGTCACCGCGCGGGCCCTTGACGAACTCCACCCTCGTGCCGCACCGTGCGAACTCCTCGATCAGCAGGGCCTGGTAGGCGAACTTCCGCGCCAGCCGGTCCGGGGAATTGCACAGCGCCACGTCCACGCACCCCTGCGCGGCCAGATCCCGCAGCGCCTCCAGCGCCGGGCGGACCAGGGTCGCCCCCGAATGCCCCTCGTCCTCGAACACCCACTCCTCAGGCAGCTCAGCCCCCAGCTGCCCGGCGTGAGCCCGCAGCGCCGCCGTCTGCGAGCCGATCGTCTCGTCCTTCTTCTGCCGGGCCGAGGAGACCCGGGCGTAGATCGCCGCGCTGGTCATGGCATGAGCTCTCTTCCTGGCCGGCTCGCACGATACGGGCCCGCCGCTCGGGGACAAGGATGGCGTAGGCCGCTGGCAAATCCGCCGCCGCGTGGCGGCCGAAGACGAACTCGCCCTCGACCGCCTTCTCACTCACCTGCGCGGATTGTCTCTGTGACCCCGCACCAGAAACTCCTCCAGCGCCTGGGTGACCACACTGGATATCGTCCGCCCGGAAGCCCTGGCATGCTCGCGCACGGCGGCCGCAACCCGGCCCGGAAGCTTGACCGTGAACACCGTCGCGGGCTCCGGGACCTCAACAGTGCCCGCA
>Ga0335078_10017492_pt1 | contig 10652 bp, 8 predicted proteins | sample Lox_Sample_32_FD_206711 | JGI IMG/M metagenome (GOLD analysis project Ga0335078, IMG submission 206711) | Soil microbial communities from Loxahatchee National Wildlife Refuge, Florida, United States - Lox_Sample_3.2 | ecosystem: Environmental > Terrestrial > Soil > Wetlands | place: USA: Florida...
GGCCGCTTCAAGAGCTTCGACGATCTGCCGCCAGACGATAATCGCCGCAACTTCCCGCGCTTTCAGGGGGAAAACTTCCAGAAGAACCTCGACGTGGTGCGCAAGGTCGAGGAACTGGCCGGGGAGAAACAGTGCACGCCGTCGCAGCTGGCCCTGGCCTGGGTGCTGGCGCAGGGCGAGGATATTGTGCCCATCCCCGGCACCAAGCACCGCAAATATCTGGAAGACAACGTGGGAGCTGTGGAAGTAAAGCTGACGGCGGATGATTTGCGGCACCTGGATGACGCCTTCCCGGCGGGCGCGGCCAGCGGTCTGCGCTATCCCGAGCACATGATGAAAGCGGTGAACCGGTAGGCTGGGGCGAGAACCGGCTGCAGCATCAGTAAAAATCAGGGCGGCCTCAGGGCCGCCCATTGTTCTTCAAGCTGATCTTTTTCTGAGGGCTCTTACGCTCTTGCCGGGCTCTCTCCGCCCTTGGCAATTCCCGGCCGCCCCGGCTCGGGCTTCAGCACCTGCTGCACGCCATCATCGGGCTTCGAGGGAGGCGTGATCTTGGGCAGTTCCTTGCCCTCGATGATCATCTTGATCTCGTTGGCGTCGAGCACTTCGCGCTCCAGCAGGGCCGCGGCTACCTTCTCGAGCGTACCGTGATTGTCCGCCAGGATGCCCTTGGCGGTGTCGTAGCCCTTCTGCACCAGGCGTTTTACCTCTTCGTCAATCCTGATCGCCGTGGCTTCGCTGTAATCGCGATGCTGGGCAATTTCGCGGCCCAGAAAAATCTGCTCTTCTTTCTTGCCAAAGGTCAGCGGCCCCAGGCCGCTCATGCCGAACTCGCAGACCATCTTGCGCGCCATGTCGGTGGCCCGCTCAATGTCGTTGCCGGCGCCGGTGCTCATCTGGTTGAGGAACATCTCCTCCGCCAAACGTCCGCCCATCATAATGGCAATTTCCGTCTCCAGATAATCCTTGGTGTAGTTGTGCTTGTCATCAATGGGCAATTGCATGGTCACGCCCAGCGCCATGCCGCGGGGAATGATGGTGACCTTGTGCAGGGGATCGGAATTGGGCAGCTTGGCCGCCACCAAGGCATGCCCGGCCTCGTGATAAGCAGTAACCTTCTTTTCTTCTTCGGAGAGCAGCAGCGATTTGCGCTCCACGCCCATCAGCACTTTGTCTTTGGCCAGCTCGAAGTCGTACATCAGCACGGCCTTGCGGTTCTGCCGCGCTGCCGCCAGTGCCGCCTCGTTCACCATGTTGGCCAGATCGGCGCCGGAAAATCCGGGCGTGCCGCGAGCCAGAACGGAAAGGTCCACGTCGTCGGCCAATGGAATCTTGCGGGTGTGCACCCGCAGAATCTCTTCCCGCCCGCGAACATCGGGACGGTTCACCACTACCCGCCGGTCAAAGCGGCCCGGCCGCAGCAGCGCCGGATCGAGAACGTCCGGCCGGTTGGTGGCCGCCATCAGGATGACGCCTTCGTTCGACTCAAAGCCATCCATTTCGACCAGCAATTGGTTCAGGGTTTGCTCGCGCTCATCGTGGCCCCCGCCCAGGCCGGCGCCGCGATGCCGCCCCACCGCGTCAATTTCATCAATGAAGATGATGCAGGGGGCATTCTTTTTGCCCTGCTCGAAGAGATCGCGAACGCGGCTGGCGCCCACGCCGACAAACATCTCGACGAAATCCGAACCGGAAATCGAAAAGAAAGGAACGTTGGCCTCACCGGCAACCGCGCGCGCCAGCAGGGTCTTGCCCGTTCCCGGAGGCCCGACCAGTAGCACACCCTTGGGAATGCGTCCGCCCAGCTTCTGGAATTTCTGCGCCTCGCGCAGAAATTCGATAATCTCGCGCAGCTCCTCTTTGGCTTCATCCACGCCGGCCACGTCTTTGAAGGTGACCTTCTTCTGCTGCATGGAGAGCAGCCGGGCGCGGCTCTTTCCGAAAGACAGCGCTTTGTTTCCGCCGGTTTGCATCTGCCGGATCATGTAGAACCAGAGCAGGGCCAGCAGGGCCAGCGGCGCCAGGTTGATCAGCCAGGTCCAGCTGCCGCTGTTGGCGTCGCGAATGTTGATATTGACGCCCTTATCGCGCAGCGTCTTGATCATGTCGGGATAATTGGCCGGAACGGTGGTGTGGAAGCCCTCGTTGTTGTGGTCCTTGCCGTGCACTTCCATGCCGGTGATGGTGACCTCTTTCACGTTGCCCTGGTCCACATCCGACATGAACTCTGAAAAGTTGATTTCTTTCTCTTTCTGGCCGGCTGTCCCCGCCTTTACCACCTGCCAAAGCAGAAAGGCAGAGAGCAGGATTACCACCCAGAAAACCACCGTTTTGACCGTCGAGTTCACCTATGCACTCCCCTTAAAAATTGCCACCCCAGGCAGCCCAGGCTGCCTTTTAGATGCCCTGGCGAGAGTTTGGATGGACAATTCCCCAGATTGTTATTCTAACCGTTCTCGCCGGAAAAAAGGATGCCCTTCTTCGCATGACCTAAGTCATGAGCGCCGTTTAACTTGCAGCGGCGACGTAGGGCAGGTTGCGGCCGGTCTGCTCAAGCGAGGCCAGCCCATATCCCATCACGTATGCGTCATCCACCAGAAAGCCGAAATAATCGGGCTGCAACTGCACCCGCCGCGCCGACTGGCGGTCAAGCAATGCGGCCAGCTTTACCGAGGCTGCCCCTCGACTCCGCAAATCATTCATAAGAAATTCGTTAGTCACACCCGAGTGCACCAGGCCCTCTACCAGCAGAACATGTTGGCCGCGAATCGCCGCGCCGTAGCTGAAGAAGATCTCCAGTATCTCTCCCTGATGGTACTGCGGCTTGATGAACTGGCAGACGACAGGAACTTCCAGGCTGCGCACCAGGTCCGCCATAAACACGAAGCCGTTCTCCAGCAGCGCCAGGGCATGCACAGTCTTGCCCTGATAGTCATCGGAAATCTGCCGCGCCATCTCCTTCACGCGCTTCTGAATCTGCTCACTGGAAATCACCTGGCGCAGATGGTTGCTCACTTCAGGGCTCACGCCTCATCAACTCCAAAACTGTTCTCAGAATATCTCGCATACGAAAGAAACAATAGCCTTATTCCGCGGACGGGGTGACCTCGCGGATGATCACCGCCTCAGGCGCTCCCGAGGGCGGACGAAGCTGGGACGAGGCCAGAAAGCCGCGCATCCAGACTACTTCGTCGCCGCTGACGACCACCGGCCACAGCTTCCGCTCATCGCCGCTGATGTGCCGCTCCTGCAAGAGCTCTTTGATCTTCTTCGGCCGCCTGCTGTGGGCGGCCCAGAAACGGTCGCCGGCGCGCCAGTTGCGCACTCGCAGCTCGCGGGGCAATTGCGCTGCGTCCAGCAGGGCGCCGGCAGCCGTTTGCCCGCTGGCTGCCACCAACAAGGCCTCCAGCCGCAGATTTGCCTCGGGAACCTCGGCAGAGCCTGGGACGCGCAGGGGGTACTCATAGTCACCGGCCTTCGGTTTTACGGCGGCCGAGCAAAACTGCATCGCACTATGCGACCGGGTCACTTTCCAGCCCCCAGGCAGTGCGATCGAGCTCCCGGAGTTCTCTTCCGCCAGCTTGAGAACTTCTTCGACGTGCCGGAATTCCAGCCGCAGACCGAGAGATTCCGCCGCCGCCCGCACCATGCGACGCTGCAGAGCTAAAGGTAGCGCCAGGAGTGAGCCTACTTTCAGACCGCCGGCCGTCTGCCAGATTGCGGGCAGGGCCCGCGCCACCTCGGCTTGCCAATATTCTTCTTCTCCACGGGCAATCTCGGCGCTCTCGGCCAGAACCTCGCGAACTGCCGGGTTCAGGTTGCGCTCCAGCCGGGGCAAAATGCCGTGCCGCACCCGATTGCGCGCGTGGCGCAGGTCGCGATTGCTCATGTCCTCGCGCCAGGGCTGGCCCAGCTCGCCGAGATAGGCCTCCAGTCGCGGTCGGCGAATCGCGAGCAGGGGACGGATGATGGTTCCGCAGCGGGGTTGATTGATGAGTGCTGATTGCCAAGTGCTTTGAGGATAAATCCCTGCCAGACCCCGCGTGCCCGCTCCCCGCACCATCCGCAGCAACACCGTCTCTGCCTGGTCATCCAGGGTGTGCGCGGTTGCGATTCGATCCAGATCAGTCTGGAGCAATTTCCAGAAATAGCCGTAGCGCATCTCGCGGCCGGCCGCCTCCAGGCCCACGTGCCGTTTGAGGGCATGTGCGGCCACATCTCCGCTGGCATGGTGCAGCGTTAGCTCATGAAGGCGCGCCAGTTCCGCGACGAAATGTTCGTCTTCCTCGGCCTCTGCGCCGCGCAGCTTGTGGTTGAAGTGAACAACGGCAAGAACAATCCCCAGTTCACTTCTCAGCTCCAGCAGAAGGCGCAACAGGGCGACGGAATCGGCGCCCCCCGAGACGGCAACCCCCACCCGATGGCCCGCCCGCAGAAGACGCTGGCCACGGCTGTATTCCAGTACATGCTGCGCAAGGCTCGGCACGGCTCCCCATGTTACCGCTTGGAACCGGGAACCGAGAACTCAAGACGGAAAACTTGTCTCTTGGCCACGAAGCGATCCCGCGGGGGCTAAAGCTTGGACGTTGTCAGCGTTCCAGCGCCACCAGGTGGTCAGGCGTTCAAGCCTGGTTGAGGCGCTCCATAAATTTCCCTTTGCTGATGACAGCCCGGCTCACCGTGCCCCGCCCAATTTCCTGCTTTTCATCGCGGGCGCTCACTCGCAGGGTGTAGAAGCGGCCATCGAAGGCTTCGAGCATCGCTTCGGCGGTGATGCGCGCGCCCATGCCCGTTGCCGCCCGGTGCTCGATGTGGATGGCCGTGCCCACGGTGATCTCGTCTCCCTCGCAGTAGGGCTGAAGCGCGTGAAATGAGGCCTCTTCCATGAGCCGGATCATATTGGGCGTGGAATAGATCGGCGGCAGGTCCGGATGCCGCGAGGTGAGGGTATGCTCGAATTGCACCGTCTCTTCCGCCATCGCGCGGGCGCCGATCTCTGCCTTTCTGGCCATAGTCTCTCCGCAAAAGAAATGAGCCAATGATTCTACCGAATCACTGGCCCCAAACCTGCGCGTTTCTCTGTGTCCTTTCCGGTGAACGCTTCTCTAGGCTGCCAACGCCATGCGCCGCGCTTCGATTCCGTCGAGCGCATGCCACAGCGCTATGGCTGCCGCTTCTGCCGCCGCAAAGGCCCTCTCCGCTGCCTCCGGATTCGTCTCCACCCGCTTGCCCAGCAGCCGCTTCCATACACCGGAGTGGAACACATCGGCCGTGGTGTGCAGGGTGAAGTAGCCGCAGGTGGCTTCGTCGGCGCCGTACATTTGGCGCAGCCCGCGCGCCTTTTCGGCCGCCACGCGCGGCACCTGCGACTCATAGGCGTAAAAAGCCGCCAGCGCCTCCTCGGGAGCGCCCTCACTGGCAATGCGGTGAAAGAATGCCACCAATTCTGCAATCTCGGGTACCGGCTGATGGCCCCACATGCCGCGTCCGCCGCCCATGCCCTCGGCGAAATCCAGCCACAGATCGGAGTGCGGCCGGCCGGCCGCCCCGCTGCCGTCTTCCATGCCCTTTTCGTCGCACATGTTGGCTAGAACGGCCTGGCGCAGCTCGCCCTCATTCAACCGAATGGCGAGTTCGGCCAGGTAAGAGGGAAAGGCCTCTACGTGATGGTAGTAATCGCGAGCGTACTCCTGCAGATCTTCGCGGGTCAGCTCGCCCGCGGCCCAGGCCTGATAAAACGGATGGCACAGCAGATCATATTTTGCGACGCGTTTATCCAGCTCGGCGAAGAATCGCTCGGCAGTCATAAGGCCTCCTCTTTAGATTTACCGCTATCATGAATTTGTCACTATAGCCACCTCGCCAACCGGGTGGCAAGAACCTGGCAAAAAGACCGGTGCGTCCTTCAGCAACTAAAGATACCGGGGTGGGCCGGCGGCTGTCTGTGATTCCCGTCTCATTCGGGCCGAAGTCATCCAACTGATAGAATCATAAGAGGTTGGGGAGACGGGGCCGCCTTCTGCAGCATGCAATTCACCGAAAAATACGAAGTCGTGGTGGTAGGAGCAGGCCACGCCGGCTGTGAAGCCGCCATGGCAGCCGCCCGCATGGGCCTTAAGACCGCGCTCTACACGCTCAATCTCGACCTGATCGCGCAGATGTCGTGTAATCCGGCGGTCGGCGGCATTGCCAAAGGCCACCTCGTGCGCGAGGTGGACGCTCTCGGTGGCATCATGGGCGAGGTCACCGACGCAGTCGGAATCCAGTTCCGTCTGCTCAATACCTCGCGCGGCCCAGCGGTCTGGTCGCCCCGCGCCCAGTGCGACAAGCAGGCTTACCGCCTGAAGATGCGCGAGGTGCTGGAGTCGCAGCCCAATCTCAAGATCAAGCAGGCGGAAGTGGCCGATCTGATTGTGGAGGGGGGCACTCAGCATTCAGGATTCAGCACTCAGCACTCAGCTTTCAGCGCTGAGCCATTACCCTGTCATCCCGAGCGGAGCGAGGCGCAGCCGAACGCAGTCGAGGGACCTGCTGCTTTTGCCAACGACCAAGGACCAAGGACCAACGAGCATCGCCGCGTCCTCGGCATCCGCCTGCGCGACGGCCGCACCGTCGGCGCTTCCGCCGTCATCATCACCACCGGCACATTTCTCAACGGACTCATCCATTGTGGCGAGCAGCAGTATCCCGCCGGCCGCTCGGGCGAACCGCCCGCGGTCCTGCTCGGCGAATCCCTGAAGAAGCTTGGCCTGCGCAACTGCCGCCTCAAGACAGGCACGCCGCCGCGCCTCGACGGCCGCACCATTGACTGGTCGCGCTTCCAGCCGCAACCCGGCGACCCCGATCCCACGCCCTTCAGCTTTCGCACCCACCGCGTCGCTCATCACGACTCGCAAGTTCAGTGCTACATCGCCTGGACTACGCCTGAAACCCACCGCATCATCCGCGAGAACGTGCACCGCTCGCCCATGTACAGCGGCCAGATTCAGTCCGTCGGCCCACGTTATTGCCCGTCAATCGAAGACAAGATCGTCAAGTTCCCCGACAAGACGACGCATCAGCTTTTCCTTGAGCCGGAGGGCCTGAACACCTATGAAATTTACGTCAATGGCATGAGCACGTCGCTCCCGGTCGAGGTGCAGGTGGAGATCCTGAAATCCATTCCCGGACTGGATACGGCCGAAATGCTGCGCCCCGGCTACGCCATCGAATACGATTCGATTGATCCCACCGAGCTCGAGCGCACGCTTGAAACCAAAAAGATCGCCGGCCTTTTTCTCGCCGGGCAGATCAACGGCACGTCAGGCTACGAGGAAGCCGCCTGCCAGGGCATTATGGCGGGCATCAACGCCGCGCTCAAAGTGAAAAACGAGCCGCCACTGATTCTCGACCGCTCGGAGGGCTACACCGCGATCCTGATTGATGACCTGATCTCCAAGGGCACCAATGAGCCCTACCGCATGTTTACGTCCCGCGCCGAGTTCCGCCTGCACCTGCGCATTGACAACGCCGACCGCCGGCTTACTCCGCACGGCCGCCGCGTGGGTTTGATCTCCGATGCCGCCTGGGCCGACCATATTGCCAAGCAGCAGCGCCTGGAATCGCTTAAGCAGCTGCTTGAGAACACCAAGCTGACGGGGGCGATGCTAGAAAGCATTCAGCACTCAGCACTCAGCCTTCAGCCATCCGAAGACTGTGTGGGGGCGGGTCTTCGACCCGCCCAGACGGGTCAGAGACCCGTCTCCACACATCCTGTCTGCACACAAACAGAGGGAGCCAACGACCCACGACCAACCTCCCACGACTGGTCCTCTGCCCTCGGCCAGCCCCTCGCGCAGCTCCTTCGCCGCCCGGAAATCAGGATAGAGGATCTGGTTCCCGCGCTTCGCGAAATCGCCCCGGGCTTCTTCTCCACATCTGTCATCCCGAGCGCAGCGCGAGCGAATGCGAATGCGGGGTCGAGGGACCTGGGGTTAACTTCCACCCTCCGCAATGACCTCAAGTCGGTCGAGACCGAGATCAAGTACGCCGGCTACCTGCAGCAGCAGGAGCGCGCCATCGAGCGCCTCAAAAAGGCCGAGCAGCGCCACATTCCCGAGTGGTTCGACTATCACTCGGTGAGCGGCCTTTCCCGGGAAGTGCAGGAGAAACTGGTCCGCGTCCGTCCCCGCACGCTCGGACACGCCGCCCGCATTCCCGGCGTCACCCCGGCCGCGGTCTCGCTAGTGAATGTCTATATCGAGATTCAGGCCCGCCGCCGCGCCCAGAGGGAAGCAGTTTAAGCGCTACTGGCGAAGTCCCATCCAGCGCTCGGAGATGACCAGCGAATTCCCCGGATTGTGCGGATCGTAGCGCACCGAAGTGGGCAGGCCCAGCCGGCAGGAGTGCAGGTTGATGAGCGGGCGCAGGTAGGTCACGTCCTGGGAGCATTCGTAAGAAACGCCGGCCACGTCGTAGTGGTAGATCAGGATGGTAGTGGACTTATCGTTGGGCCCGTGAATCTCCTGCACGTCAATCACGGTCCCATCGGTGATGCGGCCCACGTGGTCGAGAAAGGTGCGCCGTTCCATCTCCACTTCTTCTGGGTTTTTCGGCTTGCGCCGGAACAGGTAATATCCCGCCAGCGCCGCGCCGGCGACGCCCAGAACGACAGCATAGAGATGATATGAAGTCATGACCAACGGCTGGAGTCACTGCCCAAAGGCCGCGTGAACCGGGGAACTTCTCACTCTGAGAACCGGGAACTGAAAATCTTTTACAGTCCCAGCCTGCAAATCTCCCCTACAAGCCTGTTCGCGCGGCGGAATCCACCAGCTTCCGATGACAGAATAAGACTTAAGCCGGAATAGCGGAAGGGGCGCAGGCAAAACCTGAGTGCCGTATTTGGTACGTCACTTTGGTGAGTCGGCGATTTTCCTTAGAGCGGCATGCTGAACAGGCTAGCGTTCATCCGCCACGGGATTGCGCAGCGTGCCCACTCCGGCTACCGTGACCTCAACCACATCTCCGGCGGCCAGCGGACCGACGCCGCTGGGCGTGCCCGTGGCAATCAAATCTCCCGGCAGCAGGGTCATCGCCTGCGCGATATGGCGAATCAGAACGTCGAGCGCGAAGATCAGCTCGGTCGTGTTGCCGTGCTGGCGCATTTCGCCGTTCACCCGGGTCTCGACCTCGGCCCCCGCCCACGGATCCACTTCTTCGGTCACCACTGGTCCCACCGGGCAGAAAGTGTCGAAGCTCTTGGCGCGCGCCCACTGCCCGTCTTTCGACTGTAGATCGCGGGCGGTAACATCGTTCACGCAGGTGTAGCCCAGGATATAAGGGCGAATGTCTTCCTCCGCGCCGGGCTGGTGGCAGGCTTTGCCGATCACCACCCCCAGCTCGCCCTCGTGGTCCACGCGCTCGGAGATTCGGGGTCGCACGATGTTTCCTCCCGGCGCGAGCAGCGCCGAAGGCGCTTTCAAAAAGAGCAGCGGCTCGGCCGGCACTTCGTGGCCCAGTTCGGCCGCGTGCTCGCGATAGTTGCGCCCGATGCAGACGATCTTCGAAGGCTGCACCGGCGCCAGCAATGTCGCCTCAGCCAGCGGAATACGCTCCATGCGCCGGGTTGGGGCATCCTCCAGGCCTCCTCCGGTCTTCTCCGGAGGCGTGAGCAGCAGGCGGGTGATCTCCTCGCGCCCGGCGAGAGATTCCACCAGGCCGTAGTGCGATTGGCCCTCGTGTTGGAAGCGGCAGTATTTCATGGCTTTCAGCTTTCAGCAGTCAGCACTCAAGCCCTCAGCTTGCCAAACGGGACGGCCGTAAAGCCCTTGTCATTCCGGGCCGTCCGAAGCCGCGCTTGCGCGGCAAGGACGTGTGAGGAATCTGCTGTTCCCGAAGAAGCATATCCTTCACTTCGCCCGCGAGTGCCAACGGGCGCGCTTGGCAGTTGCCATCAGAATCAATCCTGATGGCTGATGGCTGAAGTCCTATGGCGCTTCCTCGCTCGCCTCCGCGGATTTCGCGCTCTCATTCCCTCGCACATCCACCGCTGAGACCGCATAGAAATATTTCTTCCCGGTTTGCACGGCTGGGTCGCGGAAAGCCGAAGTTTTCACGAGTTCCGGGTTCAGCCTGGCAAAAACGCCGCCCTCTTCCCGGCGATAGACGTTGTATCCGGCCAGGTCGGCATCACTATCGGGCGTCCAGATCAAGTCCACGAACGGCGGCTGCCCCACCCCTGAGAATACCGCCTGCAGGCCGTTGGGAACCGCCGGCGGAAAAATATCGTGGGCAAACACGCGCAGGCTGGGCGTGTCATCGCCCTCGATTTCTACCTTCGCCTCGCCCGGCTCCGAAATCACGCTGATCACGGCCGCCCGGTAGTCATAAGTTTTTTCCCACTCGAAGCCCGTATCCAGCACCGCGGCGCCGTTGCAATCGGCGAAATTGACCTCCGCCGCAACTTCGTCGAGCGAGCTTGCTTCCGCCCGCCGATAGACCCGCAGGCGGTAGCCTACACCCGGCACAGCGGGCAAGGATGACAGGCACTCCCAGGAAAACCGAACGCCCTCTGCGGTCACTTTCGCCTCGAAATCAGCCGGCGGCGGCATGGCCGGAAACAGCGGCACCCGCACCTGGTTCGAGAGTCCGGCGCCTCGCCCGCGGTCATT
>Ga0335078_10017493_pt1 | contig 10652 bp, 7 predicted proteins | sample Lox_Sample_32_FD_206711 | JGI IMG/M metagenome (GOLD analysis project Ga0335078, IMG submission 206711) | Soil microbial communities from Loxahatchee National Wildlife Refuge, Florida, United States - Lox_Sample_3.2 | ecosystem: Environmental > Terrestrial > Soil > Wetlands | place: USA: Florida...
TGAGGAGATACCGGTCTTCCTGGTCGTCCACCATATCTTTCTGCTCGTGCTTGCGGCACAGGGTGATGGTGCCGAGGATCCGGTCTTTTGAGATCACGGGGACGGAAAAGAGGGAGAGAGACGTGGGGTGGCCCTTGGGGCTTGAGCTGTAATTCGTTCGCGAAACAGGCTGTTTGGCATGCAATGCCTCGCTTTCCAAGTCGAGGACCTCCGCCTCGACGTGAGATTCAATAGTCCCCGAGGTGAACCTCTGCCCGTTGAACTTGAGGAAGGCGAGGTCGAGCTTGATGGTGGCGAAGAGGGCGTTCAACGCCTTTGCCGTGATGAGGGCGATATTCTCGAGGATGGCGTGGGGCTCCATGGCAGAGGTGAGTATGCGGCCCAGGTCGGAGAGCGTGGCGAGCTCGGCGATCCGTCGTTTCGAGGAGAGGAGCAGGTCGGAGGTCCGGAGTATCCCGCCCAGCTCGCGGGCGACTATGGAGAGTAAGTCGCGCTCCTTGTCGGTGAGGCCCTCTTTCGAGACAGAGCAGCCGAGAAGCACACCGTAGAGAAAGCTGTCGTCGGCGAGGGGGAGGAAGGCAAAGGACTTGTAACGGCTCAGGGCGTCATCGAGTCTCGAGTAGAAGAGGCAACCGAGACGGGGAGGAATATCGCGGAGGGTGAAGAACTGTGCCACTCTCTTCTGGGCGACCGTTCCTACGACCCCCTCACCTATGTGGCAGCGGTAGTCGGTGAGAAGGTCGAAGAGCTGGCTGTTCCTGTTCATGTAGCGGCAGGAGAGCCTCTTGTCGCTGTCGAGGGTGTAGACGAGAGCCTCTTCGAATTGGAGGTCGGCGGAGATGATGTTGAGGATCGCGTTGATACGGGACGCTATTTCGAGATTGGAGTGGGATATCTCGATGACCTTACCGAGGGTGCTAGCGAAATTCATGTCGTTGTATGGCCCTCTCGTAAAGAGCATGGTAAGCTTCGGCGGACTTCTCCCATGAAAAATCCTGGGCCATGCATCTCTTCATGAGAGGGAGCCATCCTTTGCGGGTCTTGTACGCTGCGAGGGCTCGCTCCAGCGCGGCAAGCATGGCGTCAACCGAATACTCGTCGAACTTGAAGCCTGTCTGCTCCTCCGGCTTGGAGGGATCGTCGGATATGGTGTCGTCGAGGCCGCCCACTGCGCGGACAACGGGAACCGTCCCGTACTTGAGACTGTAGAGCTGGTTGAGGCCGCACGGCTCATACTGGGAGGGCATGAGGAACATATCGGAACCCGCTTCGATGAGGTGCGCAAGCCTGTTGTCATAGGTGATTTTCACGGAGAATGCCTGCGGATGCTTCCGCGCCAGCTCGGTGAAGAGCTCGTGGTATTTCCGCTCCCCTGTGCCGAGAAGGATGTACTGGATGTTGTGAGAGACGAGTTTCTCAAACCCCTGGGAGACGAGGTCGAACCCTTTCTGGTCCGCAAGGCGGGAAATGCTTGAGACCACGGGGATCTTCTCGTCGACAGGAAGGCCGAAGGCCCGTTGCAGTTCGGTTTTGGACGTCGCCTTGTTGTCGAGGTGGTCGGGGTCGAAGGGTACCGGTATGTAAGGATCTTTCTGGGGGTTCCAGTCGTCATAGTCTATGCCGTTGACTATGCCGTAGAGGTCGTCCTTCCGCGTTCGGAGGATGCCGTCGAGCCCTGAGCCGAACTCGGGGGTCTGAATTTCCTCGCTGTACTTCTTGCTCACGGTGTTGAGGACGTCCGCGAAGACGATGCCCCCCTTAAGGAAGTTGATCTTACCGTAAAATTCGAGGAAGTTGGGGGTGAAATACTCCCAAGGTATGTTGAGGAGGTGCCAGTCGAGGTGCCAGAAGAGACCCTGATATCCCAGGTTGTGGATGGTCAGGAGCGTTGCGATCCTCGAGAGGAGAGGGTCCTGCCTGTGGAGGGCCTTGAGGAATACCGGAACGAGGGCCGTTTCCCAGTCATTGCAATGAATAATCTGGGGGACGAATCCGGTTACTTTGGTCGCCTCTATGATGGCCTTGGAGAAGAAGATAAAGCGTTCGGCGTTGTCTATGTAGTCGCCGTCCTGGGTACTGTAGAGATTGTCCCGGTAGTAATATTCATCCTTCTCCACAAGATAGACGGGGATGCCGTTGTAGCGCGTTTCGGCGATTTCCGCATCGACTATTCGCTGGGAGATTGGGCATGAGATGCGCAAGCCGCCATACGTTATGGGGAAGTCCTTCTCCTCGATGCCCTTGTATTTCGGCATTATGACGCGCACATCTACGCCGAGCTTCTGCAGGGCCTTCGGAAGGGCGCCGGCCACATCTGCAAGGCCGCCGGTCTTAGCGAAAGGAAACACTTCGGAAGACGCCAGAAGAACTCTCATAAATCCCTCCTAAACCTCGGCCTCCTGCAGGAATATGGTCGCCTCCTCCGGCGGTGTCGGGTTGATGTAGAATCCGGTTCCCCATTCGAAACCCGCTTGCTTCGTCAATCTCGGTATGATCTCGATGTGCCAGTGGTAGTACGGTGCGTTGCTCAGCTCTACCGGGGTGGTGTGGATCATGTAGTTATAAGGGGGGGAATTGAGTACCTTCTGGTGCTTCTTGAGGACGGCGGACAGGGCATCTGCGATTGAATAGTAGTTGTCATCGTGCTTCGAAGAGAGAAAGGACTCCTCGTGGCGCTTCGGGAGGATCCAGGTTTCGAAGGGAAAGCGGGAAGCAAAGGGGGAGATGGCGACAAAGTGGTCGTTCTCGTAGATGATCCTTTTCTGCTCTTCCCTCTCCTGGGCGACGATGTCGCAGAAGACGCAGCGGTCTTTGTATTTGTAATAGCTGAGGGAGCCGGTTATCTCCTCGGAAAGGCGCTTCGGGATGATGGGGAGGGCGATGAGCTGGGAGTGCGAGTGGGCGAGGGATGCGCCGGCCACGGCCCCTGAGTTCTTGAAGATCATGATAAATTTGAATCTCCGGTCTCTGAGCAAGTCGAGGGTCCTTTCGCGGTAAGCCACGAAGACGTTGCGCACCGAGGGCACGTCCATTCCGGAGAGGGCCTGGCTGTGAATCGGCGTCTCCACGATCACCTCATGCGCGCCGACGCCGTTCATCTTGTCGTAGAGCCCGACGCCCTGCTTGTTAAGGTCCCCCTCGATCCTTAGGGCCGGGAATTTGTTGGGAACGACGCGGAGGCTCCAGTTCGGGCTGTTTGGGGGCGATGAGACAGAGGCGGGCCGGATGGCAAAGACTTCCGGGGGGGTCATGGGCTCGTTTCCCGGGCACAAGGGGCAGATGGCGCCGGGCTTGGGAACCTCTGCCTCGTCGGCGAGAAAGACAGGCCTCTGGCTCCTCTCGGTGGAGATGATGACCCACCTGTCGATGATAGGATCTTTCCTTAGTTCCGGCATCTAAACTCCACCATGGGTCTCTTTGACATGATTTGGTTCGCGTGGTAAGACATAGCGCATGATTCCGCTGAGAGACAACGTCCCAACGCGCACGGCTCCCATTATAACAGCAACGTTAGTGGTTGTAAACATCTTGGTTTTCGTGTGGTCCCTGACGCTTCCGGGAGGAGGGGAAGGCCGCCTGATTGGCGCGTATGCCTTCGTGCCAAGGGATCTCCTCGTCTCGCTGGGGTCGCGCCTCGATCTGCTCCCGTACAACGTACTTACCATCTTCACGTCCATGTTCCTCCACGGCGGGGTGCTCCATGTGGCCGGGAACATGCTCTATCTCTGGGTTTTTGGGAATAACGTGGAGGACGCGGCTGGGCACTTTAGGTTTCTCCTCTTCTACCTATGCTCCGGCGTGGCAGCCTCTCTAGCCCAGTTCTCCTTCGACCCCTCTTCGGGTATCCCCATGATAGGGGCGAGCGGGGCGGTATCCGGGATCCTGGGGGCGTATCTCCTTCTCTTTCCCTGGGCAAAGGTGAAGACGCTCATATTCATTCTCTTCTTCATCACTTTCGTGGACATACCTGCGGTAGCGCTGCTTACGGTATGGTTCATCATACAGATCGCCTTTTCGCAAGGGCCGGGAGTTGCGTGGTTCGCCCATATCGGCGGGTTCGTGTTCGGCCTGCTCACGATCAAGATTGTGATGCTGGGGAAAGCGCCTAGGCCAAAGGGTTACAGGGCGAGGGCGTACCGGTGAAGACGGGACAGGCCTCGTCAAGTGGCTTTTGTAATGTTTCACGTGAAACATTACAGGCGATCTCGCCGTGAACACCGCATCTATCCCATAGGGTAAGACGTGAAACGGCCTTTGCAAGTTCTCCTTGTCAATCCACACATCTACGATGTTTCTGCGTACGGATTCTGGTCTGCCCCCCTGGGCCTCCTGTACGTGGGGAGTATCCTGAGAGAGAGCGGGTGGATCATTGATCTCATCGATTGCCTCAAAGAGCAGGACGAAAAAAGAGGGGACGACGGCAGGGCGCCCTTCGTGAAGGAGAGGGTCCCCATTCCCGAGCCGGCCCGCCTCGCGGGGAAGCGCTTCAGGCGCTATGGCCTGTCAAGGGAAGAGACGGGGGCAAAGCTGCGCACCATAGCGACGCCCGATCTCGTACTCGTCACGAGCATCATGACGTACTGGTATCAAGGGGCGAAGGAGGTGGTAGAGCTCGTACGGGAAGCCTTCCCCTCGACGAGAATCGTGGTGGGCGGTGTCTACCCCTCCCTCTGCCGCGAACACGCCCTCCGAGAGATGGCGAGGGCCGATTTGATAGTGGGCAGGGAAGGACTTCAGGAGCTCTACGCCTTCATCGAGGAAACCTTCGACCAAAAGCTGAGGCTCACGCCGGCCCCGGACGACATCGACGCCATGCCCTACCCCGCCCTCGACCTTTACGAGCGGCGTCACTTCGTCCCAATTATCGGCTCGATCGGGTGTGCCTACCGGTGCACGTACTGCGCCACGTCCTTTCTGCGGCCGCGGATGGTCAGAAGGCCCCCGGAAAGCGTCCTCGAAGAGATGGCCCATTGGATGGGGAAGGGGGTTTTCCGCTTCGCCCTCTACGATGACAGCTTCCTCGCTGGCGCGGCCGATTTCGCAAAACCGCTCCTTCGCGCGATCGCCGACCTCCCTTCCACACCCGCCATCTACAATCCGAACGCCCTCAACGCCTCGCTTATCGACGGCGAGACAGCAGCCCTGCTCCGCGGAGCGGGGTTTCGGGAGATCAGGCTTGGCCTGGAAACGAGCGATCCGGCCCTCCAGCGTGAGACCGGAGGCAAGGTAGACAGAAGAGTGTTCGAAAGAGCAGTGAAGGCACTTCTGGAAGCCGGTTTTGCCCCGGGGAAGGTCAGGGCCTACGTGCTCGCGGGGCTCCCCCGGCAGAAGTGGGAGGAGGTGAAGGAGAGCATCGACTATGTTGCAGGGCTCGGCATAAAGGTGAGCCTCGCTCAATATACGCCGATCCCCCATACGGAGATGTTCGAGAGGTACAAAGGCCTGGCGAGGTATCCCATAGAAGAGGAGCCGCTCTTCCAGAACAATGCGCTCTTTCCCTTTGCCTGGGAGGGGTTTGGGGAGGGGGACATGAACCACCTAAAGTCGTATACGAGGGGGAAGAACAGAGAAAGCGAGGCAGAGTAGGCGATCGGCTGCCAGCCTGGCCAGAAACGCCGCGCCCCTCACCATTGCTCCAATCGTGACGCTCCGGCGCGCAAGCCCCCGTAACAATACGGCCGCTCTAAAGAGGTCTTCTAGAACGACATCTTCTAGAACGGAGGCGCCTTCGTCGAGGCGATTGGTACATTCCTGGCCGGACACCCTTTATCGACAGGGCCCTCCGTCATACCAGCGGATTCTCCTTGACAAACTGTTAGTATAATGCTATCCTTACATTCTCGGATCGCTTTCGGTTGAGCGCCACAAAGGGCTCCATGCTCTTTGATAATTGAAGGCAATAGTCCGGGCCGAAAACGCCTTCTGAACTGGAATTGGGTTCTTGAGACATGGGGCGCCCCTTTTCAAAAACCGTAACATTTTGTGTAATTCCGTCACCTGGGTCTGCCGGCAAAACAGGCGCATGTCCTTGCCATTGGCGGCTTGAAGCATCATGGGTCGGGAAAAGAATGGTGTTTCTTCGGGCTTTGAAAATGGACCGATTTGTCAGCCCCGCGCCCGCGCCGCAGTCTCCCTTTCAACTTTTCTGCACAGTTTTTGTCACTCGCGTGCCCGGGCGCGGAGAGTACGGGCGGAGCACATTTTAGCGGCCATGAGCCCTTTTAAGTCCCGCCGACCCAACAACCCCCCCCAGAATGTTTCCCGTGAAACATGCCAGAGGGGGAGTGAACCCTTCGGGTCCAGATTGATTTCCCTTATGCCGCGCGGCGGGCCTTGGCCTTGATTTCCGAAAAGAGATTGATGATCTCGCGGTTGAACGCAGGCAGGTCTTTCGGCGAGCGGCTACTGACCCAATTGCGGTCGCGCACCGTTTCCGAATCCTCCCACTTGCCGCCGGCATTCCTGATGTCATCCTGAATCGTGTGGTAGCTCGTCAGGTGCCTTCCCTTCACGAGGCCGGCCGAAACGAGAAGCCAGGATCCATGGCAGATCACGGCTATGGGTTTTCCCGCGCCATCCATCTCCTTCACAAAGGCCTGAGCATTCGCATCCACTCTCAGGGCATCCGCGTTCAGCGCCCCGCCGGGCAGGAGCACAGCATCGAAATCCACAGGCCGGACGCCGCCCAGCTTCCTGTCCACCTTATAAGTCCCGCCTTTCACGTCGTGCCTGAAAGCCTGGACCGTACCGTCGTGGGGGGCGATAATCAATGTCTCAGCCCCCGCCTCATCGAGCGCCTTCCTCGGCTCGACAAGCTCGGGCTCCTCGAAATCGTCCGACACGAGAATCGCTACCTTTATGCCGTTAAGCACTTTTTCAGCCATGTTAACCTCCTCCCCCGCACCCGGTTCTAGGCCGCAACAGCGAGCGGCGCTCGGAAAGGAGCTCCCCGCGTCAAACCACCCTGACCTATGCGACTCGCAAGCGTGCGGGACGGATAAAGCGTTATCTAGTGCACAGGATAACCTGCAAAGCGGGTTTGTCAATAGGGCCCGCAACCCGCAGTGTCCCAATTTCAAACTAGGACACTGACTGGGCAACCCCTCCCTTTTCCTTGCCTTGGCAGGGGAAAGGGTATATTGTTGAAAAAAGATCCCAAAGAATATCAACTGGATTGTGCCACATGGACGTTGACACGCTTGCAGATAACCTCGCAGAGCTTATCTCCCCCTTTCTTGCCTTCGTCATTGAAGGCCGTAAGGTGCAGGATGCCAACGCGGGGGACCCGCCGGATTCGGTGAGGCTCATCTGGTCAAAGCTGGCTCCGCTAATGGAGAAGAACGGCGCCGCAAAGGCAGCAGCCCTCGACGTTCTCTCCTCGCCTGGGGATGGTGACGCTAGAACGGCCTTCCGCACGCACCTGAGGAAGCTCCTCGCGGATTCGCCCGCCCTTGCCAAAGCTATTCAATCGCTCATGGACCGAGCACAACACGCCCCGCCCCCGTCCGCCGCCCCGGCCTGGCGAGACCTTCTGGGAAGGGACGATAGGCTCGCGGAGCGTCTCGAGATGATCTCCCTTTTGCGGGCCGGAAGGGACCCGGGAGAATTAGCCAAGGCCTTCCACATTGACGTGGGTCGCCTGTTCGGGCTGAATACCTCATTCTCCCTCGCGGGATCCCTCGGACTCCTCCCTGAGGAGGGCATCGGGAACTGGCTCGACAGGCTCGACACAGCCGACCCGATCCTGCGAAGACTCGATATGATCAGGCTCGTGCGAGCGGGGAACCCGGTCGACCTCGTGGCCCGCCAGTACGACGCCCTTCCGGAGTACGTGGCAAGGATCCAGAGCAGGTATGCCAAGGAGGGCTTCCTGGGCATCGTGACTGAAGAGGAGCTTGATCGATTCCGGTCCCTCCATCCCCCGACCATACGCGTCTGCTCCTACAACCTTCACGGGACCCATAACGGCGCGCCCCAGAGATTGAGACGTCTCGCCCACACCTTCGCGGAGATGGACGTCCACGCGGCGGCCTTCCAGGAGGTGGTGAAGGAAGGGGAGAGAGAGGACTCGGGAGTGCAGACGAGTCAATGGCTTTCAGCCATGACCGGCTACCATTATACGTCCGATTTTGCCTATTGCCACCAGTTCATGGAGAAGTACCCCGAAGGGGTGGCTGTCTCGACGCGCTGTCCGGTTAAAAATAAGGGGATCATCGACCTCACCCTCCTGCGCGAGGGCTTGAGGCCTAGCATGCCCCGCAACGCCCTCGCAATGGAAACGGAGATCCACGGCCGCAAGGTCGTCTTCGTCTCGGTCCATCTCGATCACAACGCAAACCCGGAGGTGCGCCTCGCCCAGGGAGAGAAGCTCGCGGCCGAGCTGCGGCGATGGGAGGAAGGAGCCTACGCCTCAGTCCTTGCGGGCGACTTCAACGATGTGGAGACGTCGCCGGTCATGGGGTACCTGAGGTCCGTCGGCTACAAGGATGCCTACCGGACCCGCCATAGGGAGGGCGGCAACACCTTCCCCGCAGGCGGTGCCACCTCCCGCATCGACTACATCCTCGTGAAGGGGCGGGTGAGTGTGGCTTCGTCAGGCTTGTTGACGGAGGATCCGTCCTTGAGCGACCACATAGGGATTTTCGCCGAGATCAGGTAAGTAAGGGGGCGCCTATGCCGCATCGCGCCGGCTATTTCGTGCTCGCGTACGCCTGGGATCACCACTGCCAAAGGCTGTACGATGCCCTGGAGGAGAAGTTCCGGCGGGTGAAGGGCGAGCTCCTGCGGCTCGAGACGCGCCGGGTCGACGGGGCAGACTCCTTACTCGACTACTACCTACAATGGCATGCCAGCAACGAGCTATACCACCTCGCCATGTCCGAGGTAGGGGCCAGAGAGTTCGTCATCAATTCGCTCGGCTATAGGGGCTATGGCGTCAACAAGGACCTCCTGGCTGCCTTAGGCTCCCTCGCTGCCGCCTACAGGGACCAGGGTCGGGCTTTGGACGAGCGGTTCCGAGCGCACGCAAGCGCTCTGCGGAAGGCCGCCGGCCTCACCCGGCGGCCCGCTGACCCACAAAACAGCCGCGAAATCCTGGCTCGGCTCGGGAAGAAGCTCGGCCGGAGCATCGATGACAGGACGGCGCCAGCAGGGACAAAGAAGAGCCTCGATTTTGCCCACTACTGGGACGTCATGTCGCGGGAGACCCCTTTTCCTGTGAACAACGCCATCTTTCACAAAATGTTCCTGTCCGCAGGCCGCTCGTCCACGACCATCATGAAGGGAAGCGCGGGGCTGCATAACGGCCGCCCGCCGAAAGAACTGAAGCTCATGGCGAACAATGATTTCGTGGATACGGCCCGGCAGCTCTTCGCCGGCTTAAGCGACTATGTGGAGATCAACGCAGACCTCCTCAGGGGCCTCCACTTCAGCCTCATGAAGGGCCTTGATCCCATGGCAGGCTCCTTCAGAGAGCTCGACTTTCCCGATAGAAACGGCGTGACCTTCGAGTTCGATAACTTCCAGAGGGAAGTCGCCGACCTGTCAATCGTGCTCGAAGAGACCGCCCGCACCTTCCCCGATCGGGAACGGTTCATCTATAATCTCGCCCGGTCATACTACATGCTCATCGGTATTCACCCTTTCTGGGACGGAAACGGAAGGGTGGGCCGCTCTTTCCTCAACCTGCTCCTCGTCAAGAAGGGGCTTCCTCCGGTGGCGTTCGAGGACGACGACGAGGTGCTCGCCTTGCCCCGATACGGCGGCTCCATGGAAGACATGCACCTCTACCTCGAGGAAAGGCTGCGCCGCGCCATAGACCGCTACTTCTACGAGAGGTGGAAGCTCGAATCCTTCGGCTTTTTCGAGAAAAGGGTTCGCAACATATCCTTCGATTCGGGCATGCACTTCAGACAGATCGACGATCGCACCCCCCGCTTGGAGGTCCAATTCGAGGCCTTCGTCCCCGAAGGAACAGACGCGGCGCGCACCTTCGGAGACTACTCGAAGATCGCCTTTCCCGACGGCCGACTTCTCCATGAGATGACCATCTACTGCGGCTTCTGCGATGCCCGTTCAACGGAGTGGCACCATCGTTTCAGCCTCAGGAACAACTTCTATGTCAAAGAGCTCCAGCCTCTCGCTGACGGAACTAGGGTCTTCGACGTCGATTTTGTCGTCGAGATCCCCCACGCCGTACGGCACGGCGATTTTTTTGCCTGTTCAGTGGCCAGCGACGAAGGGTCGCTCCTCTTTGACAACAAGGGGCTCAATTACATGTACAGACTGGAGCTGTGAGGCTTCTCGTGGCCGGGGCTTTCGCCGAGGAATTTGCCCAGCCGTCCTATAAGTGGATAGGGGAGCGGCGTCTCGTGACGAACCTACAGGGATGGCGGATATCGCTCTTCCCCGGAGGGATCGGCTTCTCATTCTGCAACTACTCGAACGAAAAGGAGCTGAGGGTCAGGCTCTGCGTGAAGCGGGAGGACGGCGTCAGCGAGTACTATCTTCTGGACGCCTATTACTGTGGCGAGTGGGGAGGGCCTTATCAGAAGTGGCAGACCCACCGGCTTCCCCTCTTTCCTTACGAGGGTCTTCACGGCCGCGCGGAGCGCGTCACCTTTTCCTTCAGCATATGGCGGGACAATTCTGTT
>Ga0335078_10017494_pt1 | contig 10651 bp, 12 predicted proteins | sample Lox_Sample_32_FD_206711 | JGI IMG/M metagenome (GOLD analysis project Ga0335078, IMG submission 206711) | Soil microbial communities from Loxahatchee National Wildlife Refuge, Florida, United States - Lox_Sample_3.2 | ecosystem: Environmental > Terrestrial > Soil > Wetlands | place: USA...
ACACGGCGGATTTGGACGACGGCCGCGAGGCGCGCCTGATCGATCAGGCGAAGTTGCGCGCCGAGGTGCCGCTATTTGCGGAATGCTATGCGGAAGTCGAACGCGGGCATCCGTCTGGCCGCTCGCAACTAAAATTCAATGAGGCGCTGAAGCGTTTGCTGGATCGCCTCGCTACGGACTTGATCGAGCACACGCGCGATCAGGCGCGCGCAGCGGGAGTGAACAGCGTCGACGATGTGCGCCGCTTGCCGCGGCGCCTGGCCGGCTTCAGCCCTACCGTCGCCGAGGGCAACGCCACGCTCAAGCAATTTCTGCGCACGCGGCTTTACGATCATCCTTCCATCATCGAAGATCGCAATCGCTCCGTCAGCGCGCTTCGCGTACTTTTCAATTACTACCTGACGCACCCCGAAGCCATGCCGCCGTTCTACGCGCGCCAGGCGCAAGCCGGCGCCGCGCATCGCGTCGTCTGCGATTACATCGCCGGCATGACGGATCAATTCTTGCTCCGCGTGCACAGCGAACTCATCGCGCCATCCGCTGCGGCGCCCAAGATTTAATTGCGGGAAATTCCTCGAAAATCAGGCAGGTTTAGTGACGGTCGCCCTTCAGGGGCCTCGAAATTGGTTTCAGCGTGGCGCGCCAGCAGCGCTCGCAAACTTTATCGGGGTAAACGAAATAATTGGAAGCCTTGTGGCATTTGGGGCATTCAATCGGCACCGCGCGCGCAAAGCCGCGAACGCTCAGCCCGCGTGCGCGAGCCTGGCGTTCCACCCACTTGGCGAATTCGCGGGCCATGTTGCGGTTGGTCACTTCGCCGTTCGCACCCTGAGATTCCTCGCGCGGCAGAAAAAACGGCCAGGGCCGCAGCAGCATGCCCAATCCCACCGCCATCAGAATCGCCAACGGTACAAGCGCCATGTCTCCCACCAGCTCCGCGCCAAAAGGTTCCTGCTACCAATAGGATGACCATACCCGCCTCCGCGTTCCGAGTTACAGCCGGTTGTTTTCACTTGGCTTCCAATCGGGTACTAGCTTTTCGGCGCCCACGAGCGCCAGGATAACCACCCGATTGCCCCGCTTGGCGGTTTCCTTGACTTGGCACGGACGCTCCCTATAATTGAGAATTGCTTCGAAGTACGCAGGAAACAAGTTGTTCATCGACGTCAAAGAACTCGCGCTGCACAAGATCCAGCTCCGCAAGAGCTATGCTCCGGGGACGCTGGATTTCCACTCCGGCGAATTCCGCCAGATTGAGCCGCTGGAGGTGCGCGCCACGGCCGAATTGCTCGATGGACAAATTCGCTTAGTCGGCGATCTGCGCACGCGCCTGGAAATGGTGTGCGCGCGGTGCCTGGAGCCCGTGGTTGAGGAGATCAGCCGGGACTTCGATCTAACCTACCGGCCCATGGCCGGCATCAGCCGCGAAGAAGAGCTGCGGCTGAAGACCGACGATACCGAAATCGGATTCTTCGAAGGCGATGGGCTGTTTCTGGCCGACGTGCTGGCCGAGCAGGTGCTTCTAGCGTTACCCATGAAAGTGATTTGCCGCAGCGATTGCCGCGGCCTGTGTCCGCAATGCGGCGCCAACTTGAACGCTGAGGAATGCCGCTGCGAGGCGCATGCCGCGGATCCCCGCCTGGCGGTGCTAGGGAGACTCAAGCAGAACTGGCAGAAGAAGCATTAGTCATCTAGCGGGGAAACGGCATAAAATGCCCTCGTTCCGTACGGGCCCCGCGAAGGAGTTTGTATGCCCAATCCGAAACGCCGCCATTCCCATCGGCGCAAGAATCAAAGGCGCGCGCACGACCATCTGAAGGCGCCGGCGCTCGCCGAATGTCCCAATTGCCACGAAATGAAGCAGCCGCATCAGGCCTGCCCGCACTGCGGTTATTACAAGGGACGCGAAGTGGTGGACACTTCCGCTTAAGCTGAATCTGCGGATCAGCGATCCGCACGAGAATTACAGGCAATGGGCGAGCCGCCTGAGCGTCGTTCTCCGTGGCGAATGGGGCCGGATGTGACCGGCGGCGATCCATCATCACGAAGATGTCCAGGTGTGTAGGCCGGATTCATCGTGGATCGCCAAGGATTTGGACTGTAACGAGATTCGGATAGAAAGAAGGAAATTAGATGGGCAAGCTGGCATTCATGTTTCCGGGGCAAGCCGCGCAGTATCCCGGGATGGGCAAAGACCTCGCGGAAAAATTCCCCACGGCGGCGGCCGCATTCGCCGAAGCGGATCGCGCGCTGGGCGAATCGCTTTCCGAGATCTGCTTCTCCGGCTCGGAGGAAGCGCTTAAGAAAACCGTGAACACGCAGCCGGCGATCCTGACCGTGTCGGTGGCTGCCGCGCGTCTGCTGACGGAAAAAGGCATCCGTCCGGACTACGTGGCCGGGCACAGCTTGGGCGAGTTTTCGGCTCTGGTTATGGCCGGATCGCTCGATTTCGCTGACGCAGTGCGCCTGGTTCGCCGCCGCGGCCAGTACATGCAAGAAGCCGTGCCGGAAGGGCAAGGCGCGATGGCCGCGGTGATGGGCCTTTCGCCCGCGCAGGTTGCGGAGATTTGCCGCAAATCGTCATCGGGCGATGAAACCGCCGCGCCGGCCAATTTAAATTCTCCCGATCAGACGGTGATCTCTGGCCACGCCGCCGCCGTGAAGCGCGCGGTGGAATTGGCGTCGCAAGCCGGCGCCAAACGCGCCGTGGTGCTGGCGGTATCCGCACCATTCCACAGCGAATTGATGCGGCCCGCAGCGGAAAGATTGGAAGGCGATCTGCGCACTACGAAATTCGGACCGCTGGCGATTCCCCTGGTCACCAACGTGGACGCGGAAATTATCACGACGGGCGAAGAGGCGCGAGCGGCGCTGATCCGCCAGGTGACGCTGCCCGTGCGCTGGGAACAATCGATTCGCGCGCTGCTCGAAGAAGGCGTGGCGTCGTTCGTTGAAGTCGGCCCGGGCCGCGTGCTTAGCGGATTGCTGCGCCAGATGGATCGCTCCGTGCATTGCTCCAACGTCGAGGACGAAAAGACCCTGGGAACGACGTTGGAAAAATTAATGCAGGCGCGCGGCGAAACATCGGAGCCATAAGCAAGCGCCGTGATCAAGCCTGGAGGCTCCGCAAAAATCTCGTGTTCGATCTAACCGGCAAAGTCGCGTTCGTCACCGGCGCCTCGCAAGGCATCGGCCGCGCCACGGCGCTGGCACTTTCGCGCGCCGGAGCGCGCGTGGCTCTGGCCGCGCGCAACGCCGAAAAGCTCGCGGCGCTCGAATCTGAAATCGCAGCCGCTGGAGCGGAGGCGCTCGCCGTGCCGATGGACGTCGCCGACGCCGACCAGATCAAGTCCGCGTTCAAGCGCGCCATCGAGCGCTTCGGCCGACTGGACATTTTGGTGAACAACGCCGCCGTCACGCGCGACGGCCTGGCGGTGCGCATGAAGGCGGAGGATTGGGATGCCGTGCTGCGCACCAATCTCACCGGCGCCTACGTGTGCGCACAGCAAGCTTTGGGCGTGATGCTCCGGCAACGCTCCGGGCGAATCATCAACGTGGCGTCGATCGTGGCCGAAACCGGCAACGCCGGCCAGGCCAATTACGTGGCAGCCAAGGCCGGATTGATCGGCCTTACGCGCGCGCTCGCCGTCGAAGTGGCCTCGCGCAGCATCACAGTGAATGCGGTGGCGCCGGGCTTCATCGTTTCGCCGATGACGGACCCGCTGCCCGACGCCGTGAAGCAGCAATTGCTGGCGCGAATCCCGTTGGGCCGGATGGGCACGGACGCCGAAATCGCCGCAGCCATCGTTTTTCTTGCCAGCGACGAGGCCGCGTACATCACCGGCGCTGTGCTGGACGTCAACGGCGGGATGAGGATGGGCTAGCGCGCGGCGGTTGACCTTACCGCGGTGCGTGCATAGAATGGGCGGGATTCTAATCGGGCGTTTTCAGCGATACATACAGACCTAAGCACAAACCAGCTAGAGCGGAGGCAAAACAGAATGGCTAGCACGGAAGAACGCGTCAAGCAGATCATCGTCGAGCAGCTGGGGGTTGATGAGGGCGAAGTGACTCCGACGGCTTCGTTTGTGGACGATTTGGGCGCGGATTCGCTCGATACGGTTGAACTGGTGATGGCATTCGAAGAAGCCTTCGGGATCGAAATTCCCGATGAGGACGCCGAAAAAATCGCCACCGTCAAAGACGCGATCGATTACATCGAAAAGCACGCCTCGGCAAAGAAGTAGTCCGCCGCCCTCCGAATTTCAGTCAGGAGCGGGAGAATGGCTCCGTTGAACCGACGGGTAGTCGTAACGGGTGTGGGCCTGGTCTGCGGCCTTGGGATCGGGACGGAAGAAGTGTGGCCGAACGTGGTCGCCGGGAAATCCGGTGTCGGGCCGATCACCCACTTTGACGCCTCGGAATTCGATTGCCAGATCGCCGGCGAGGTCCGCAATTTCGATCCGTTGAAATATCTGGAAAAGAAAGAACTGAAAAAAACCGGACGATTCATTCAGTTGGCGTTGGCCGCGGCCGATTCCGCGATGCGCGCGTCGGGCCTCGAGATCACTCCGGAAAATCACGACGTCGTCGGCGTGTTCATCGGCACGGGCATCGGCGGGTTCGACATCATGGAGCGCGAGCACACCAAGCTGATGCAGGGCGGGCCCAGCCGCATATCTCCCTTTTTCATTCCCGGCTCAATCGCCAATCTGGCCTCGGGCCACATTTCGATTCGCTATGGCGCGCGCGGGCCGAATTCATCCACGGTGACGGCGTGCTCGGCTTCGGCGCATGCGGTGGGAGATTCGTTTCGCATCATCCAGCGCGGCGACGCCGAGGCGATGATTTCCGGCGGCAGCGAAGGCGCCGTCACGCCGATGAGCATCGGCGGATTCGCATCCATGAAAGCGCTCTCCACGCGCAACGATGAACCCGAGCGCGCCAGCCGCCCCTTTGACGCGCAGCGCGACGGCTTCGTGGTCGGTGAAGGCTCCGGCGTGTTGATCCTCGAAGCGCTGGAATACGCCCAGCGCCGCGGCGCGAATATTCTGGCCGAAATCGTGGGCTACGGCATGAGCGGCGACGCGTTTCACATCACGCAGCCTTCGGAAGATGGCGATGGCGCGTACCGCGTGATGCGCGCGGCGATCCGCGACGCCGGCCTCGAGCCCGCGCAAATCGGGTACATCAACGCGCACGGCACGTCCACGCCGCTCGGCGACGCCATCGAAACCAAGGCGATGAGGCGCGCGTTCGGCGACGCGATACAAAAGGTCGCGGTCAGCTCCACCAAATCGATGACCGGCCACTTGCTGGGCGGCGCCGGCGGACTAGAGGCCGGCATCAGCGTGCTCGCGCTGCGCGATCAGATTTTGCCGCCGACGATCAATTACGAAAATCCCGATCCGGCGTGCGATCTCGATTACGTTCCGAATCACGCGCGCAAGGCCGAAGTGGAATACGTGCTCTCGAACTCGTTCGGCTTCGGCGGCACCAACGCCGCGCTGGTGTTTCGCCGCTGGGACGGGCGTTAGCGCGCGCGCCGGACTGCGCGGAGCGCATTGCGTTATCGGGGTGCGCGGAGCGCGTCGCCTAAATAGATTGCGTAAAAGGAAGTTCGCTTGAAAATCCTCGTCTGCGTCAAGCAAGTTCCCGCCAAAGACGCGCCGCTGGCCATCACCCAAGATGGCACATGGATCCGCGAAACGGATATCGGCTTCGAGATGAATGAACCGGACGGCTTCGCGCTGGAAGAAGCCCTGCGCCTGAAAGAAAAACATGGCGGCGAAGTGATCGCGCTCTCGACGGGGCCGGAGCGCTCCAAGCAAGCCATCAAGGAAGCGCTGGCCAAAGGCGCCGATCGCGGAATTCACGTTGCCGACGACAAATTCTTCGCGCTCGATCCGCTGCTCGCTGCGCGGTCCATCGCCGCCGCGATCGAACGCGAAAAACCCGATCTGATCCTCACCGGCTTGCAAAGCGACGATCAAGGCTCGGGGCAAACCGGCGTTCTGCTGGCTGAGCTTCTGGGTCTGCCGCACGCCACGCTGATTATGCAAATCGAAGTGCAGGAAAGCCGCTTGCGCGTGAAGCGCGAACTCGAAGCCGGCTGGTTCCAATGGATTGAGCTGGCGTGGCCCGCCGTGCTCACAATTCAATCCGGATTTAACAAAGTTCGCTACGCCACGCTGAAAGGCATCATGGCGGCGAAGAAAAAAGAGATCACCACGACTGCGCGCGAATCGCTGGGAATTTCCCCGGAGCCGACGCAGCGCGTCGCGCGCATTTACGTGCCGCAAAAATCCAAGAAGACGGAATTCATCACCGGCATGCCAGCGGAAGCCGCCACGAAACTCGTCGAAAAATTGCGCCACGAGGCTCGCGTACTCTAATGAATATTCTCGTCGTCACCGAGCAGCGCTCCGGCGCATGGAATAAGACAAGCTTCGAGGCTCTTTCCGCCGGCCAGCAGATCGCCGCGGAAACAAACGGAAAGGTCGCGGCGCTGGTGATCGGCAAAAATGTTGCTGCGCTCGCCGAAGAATTGACGGCCGCGAAACTCGATGAAGTTTGGTCGGTCGAGCACGATCTGCTCGACGCCTACACGCCAGATGGATTCACGATCACGCTGAAGCAAGCCATCGCCGAAGCCAAACCCGATCTGGTTCTCTTTCCGCACACCTATCAGGTGCGCGATTTCGCGCCGCAGCTTGCGGCTTCCCTCGGCAAGGGCATGATCGGCGATTGCGTTGGCTATCGCCTCGAAAACGGCCAGTTGGTTTTCGTGCGCCAAATGTTTCAGGGACGCACCGCGGCGGACGTCAGCTTTGCAGGCGCCGGCCCGTGGTTCGCGTCGCTGCAAGCCGGCGCGTTTCGCGGAGATCAATTGGCGCAAGGCGCAGCCAAGGCGCCGGTGAAATCCGTCGCGGTAAAAATCGACGCCGCGCAAATTCGCACCAAGCCCGAAGCGCCGTTCCAGGAAACCAAGCAAGCCGTGGACCTGACGCAGGCGCAGGTTCTCGTCGCCGTGGGCCGCGGCATCAAATCCCAGGAAAATATCGCCCTGGCCGAAAAATTGGCTAAAGCGTTGGGCGGCGAACTGTGCGCCTCGCGGCCGATTTGCGATGAAGGCTGGCTGCCGATGGATCGCCAGGTTGGCAGCTCGGGCCAAACCGTCGCGCCCAAACTTTATGTGGCGCTGGCTATCAGCGGCGCGATCCAACACGTCGTCGGAATGAAAGGCTCGCGCACAATCGTGGCGATCAATAAAGACGCGCACGCGCCGATCTTCGAGGTTACGGACTACGGCATCGTCGGCGATATCTTCGAGCTGATGCCCGCGCTCATCGCGGAACTCACGAAGGGCAGTTAGCGCGCTCAGAACAAATTTCTCAGCGAGATGAATCCAGCGCCCTAAATTTGGAGCGATTCTATGAGCGCGAACGACGCCGGCATTGCACAACTCCTCCTTAACGACGCGCAAAAGCGTTTCCGGCACTATCAATCGCGAATTCTTCGCTGCCTTGACGAACTGAAGGGCTACGAGATTTGGTGGCGGCCAAACGAAGCCGCCAATAGCGCGGGAAATTTAGTCCTGCATCTATCCGGCAACGTGCGCCAATGGATCGTCTCCGGATTGGGCGGCGCAGCCGACGTGCGCAAAAGAGATATGGAATTCAGCGAGCGCGGGCCGGTGCCGCGGCGCGAACTCGCCGCGCGTCTCAGCGCGACCGTCAACGAGGCCTGCCGCGTATTGAAGAAACTCAATGCCGCTGCGCTGGCGCGCAAGTACACGATTCAAGGATTTCGTGTTACTGGACTCGAAGCCGTGTGCCACGTCTACGAGCATTTTTCTCATCATGCCGGCCAAATCATCTACATCACGAAAATGATTCGCGGCAAAGACCTGCAATTCACCAAACTGCCGGCGATCATGAAACAGAAGTGACGCCGCGTGAAAACGCGCTCGCGAATCCCCGCCGCAGCCTTCTGCTAAGATAGGCCGCGACATGAACGTAGAACGCGAGCGCCTCGATTCGGACGTCCTGATCGTCGGCGCTGGACCCGCGGGTCTCGCCTGCGCGCTGCATCTGGCGAATCTGATCCGCAAGCACAATGAATCTGGCGCCGCGCCCGCACTTTCCGCGGAAAATATCTACGTTATCGAAAAAGCGCGCGAGCCCGGCGCGCATCAGCTCTCCGGCGCCGTGCTCGATCCGCGCGGCCTGAATGAGCTTGTGCCGGACTTTGCGCAGCAAGCGCCGCTCGATTCCCCGGTTACCGACGACGCTGCGTATTTTTTGACCCGCTCATCCGCGTGGAAATTTCCCATCACGCCGCCGCCGTTGCGTAATCGCGGCAATTACGTCGTTTCGCTCAATCGCCTCGTGAAATGGATGGCGGGTTTGGTCGAGCAATCGAGCGTGAATCTCTTCACGCAGTTTGCCGGCGCGGAATTAATTTTCGCCGGCGAAGACGGCAAAACCGTCGCCGGCGTGCGCACCGGCGACAAAGGTCTGGACAAAGACGGCCGGCCGAAAGAAAACTTCACGCCCGGCTACGAACTGCGCGCGAAAATCACCGTGCTCGCCGAAGGCCCGCGCGGCTCGCTCACCAAAGATTTGGTTGCGCACCTGCATCTCGATGGCCTGAATCCGCAGGCTTACGCGATCGGCGTGAAGGAACTGTGGGAAGTTCCGCCCGGACGCGTCGCGCCCGGCACCGTGTGGCACACGATGGGCTGGCCGCTCGATTCCTCGCAGCACGGCGGCGGCTGGCTCTATGGCATGCGCGAAAATCGCGTTTCGCTCGGCTTGGTCGCCAGCCTCAATTATCACGACCCGCACTTCGATCCTCACGAAGCCTTTCAGCGCTACAAAACGCATCCGCACATTCGGCGCGTTCTCGAAGGCGGCACGCTGGTGCGCTACGGCGCGAAAACAATTCCGGAAGGCGGCTGGTATTCCATGCCACGCACCTTCGCCGATGGCGCGTTGCTGGTCGGCGATTCCGCCGGATTTCTGAACGGCCAGCGGCTGAAAGGAATTCATCTCGCGATCAAAAGCGGCATGCTCGCCGCGGAAACAATTCTCGAAGCGCTTTGCGCGGGCGACGCTTCGGCGCGCACGCTTTCCTCATTCGCGAAAAAAGTGGATCAGAGCTGGATCAAGCCCGAACTTTGGCGCGTGCGCAATTTTCACCAAGGTTTCGAGCACGGCCTGTACGCCGGCCTCTTCAACACAGCATTGCAAATGGCCACCGGCGGCCGCGGCCTGGTGGACCCGATGCGCATTCGCCCGGACCACGAGGCCTATCGCAAGCTCGCGCCAGGCGAATCGGCGCCCGCCCGCTTCGCCGGCGACGCGCAACTCACGTTCGATCGCCTCACCGACGTCTACCATTCCGGCACGCGCCACGAAGAAGATCAGCCCTGCCATTTGCGCGTCGCGGACACAAATGTTTGCGCCACGCGCTGCGTCGTCGAGTACGGCAACCCCTGCCAATATTTCTGCCCTGCCGCTGTCTACGAAATGGTCCGCGCCGAAAATGGCGTGCAACTAAAAATCAACGCCTCCAATTGTGTTCATTGCAAAACCTGCGACATCGCCGATCCCTACCAAATCATCACCTGGGTCCCTCCCGAAGGCGGTGGCGGCCCGAACTACGAAGGAATGTGACTGCGCAGCTACGAGTGCCGGCGGTGATTCATCAAGGCGCGTTTGTCATTGAGTCCCAGGCCAGTCAAGCGCAACGAAGTTGGCGCGCAAAATCGAGGCCCTCAGCTCCGGCGGTATGCAGCCAATTCCTTCGACCAATCCTCAGTGTGAAGGTTTTTGTAATACTTTTCCTCGACCATCTTCCTGTCTACCGTCGCCGGTAGTAGAATGTCCGAACCGGCCTCGCGGAGTCTTTCCGCCTCAGTGTGAAACACCTGGAACATCGTCCAGACCATCAGCGAGCCCCATGTATCCGTGCGGTGATCAATCCGGTCTTCGATTTCGCGCAGTGCCTCGCTAGGCGTCGCAGAGTACCACCCACCGTTCGAGACCGGACCGCCATCGGCGATGCTGATGCGTTCCGGCCAATACGCGAGAATGCGTTCGTACACTTCCGAGAATGTCATGGACGCTGCACCTGACTCCGACGAAACTGACGCATTCTTGCACGGAGACGAGCGTCGAAAAATTGGTCTATCGCCACAGGCCGCTACTCCGTGCCCGAGGAACTTCTGTGAGGCGGGTTATCGAAAACTATCGGTCTACGGACACGTCAGAGGAATTAGCACACCTAAGGTAAGAAACCATAGACATCGAGTTCCGTCTGCGTGCCGACGTACACCTTGCCGTTGCCCACGGCGGGAACCGCGAACTTCACCGCCAAGCCGGCGGCGTCCCGCGCGCCCGCCTGCGCGCTGTTGTACAACTCCGTCGCAAGATTCGTGGCGTCGTAGGCGTGCAGCACGGCCGGGCCAGGCGGAGTGGCATCGTAGCCCGCGGTGTCCAGCGCCCACACGATGCCCGTCGCCGTGCCATTCGAAGAGATGGCCGGCGAAGGCCCGCGATCCGTGAACACGCTGGGCGATTGCGACGCCGGCGCTGACGCCAGAACGCCGCTCGCGATGGGATACGCTCCAAGCGCCGCACCATTC
>Ga0335078_10017495_pt1 | contig 10651 bp, 12 predicted proteins | sample Lox_Sample_32_FD_206711 | JGI IMG/M metagenome (GOLD analysis project Ga0335078, IMG submission 206711) | Soil microbial communities from Loxahatchee National Wildlife Refuge, Florida, United States - Lox_Sample_3.2 | ecosystem: Environmental > Terrestrial > Soil > Wetlands | place: USA...
TCTTTCTCAATATTCTGAACAACGCTTACGACGCCGTGCGCGATACCGGACGCCCGGCGCGTATCGAAATCCAGACTTCCAACTTGAACAACCTCGTCGAAGTGGTCTTTCGCGACAACGGAGAAGGCATTTCCTCTCCAGAACGCATCTTCGATCCCTTTTTCACCACTAAGGAAATCGGCAAAGGCACGGGCCTCGGTCTGAGCATCTGCTACGGGATTGTGCGCGAGCACGGCGGCGAGATTCTTTGTTACAACAACCCGGACGGACCCGGCGCCACGTTTGTGGTGCGTCTGCCGGCCACTGCGGAGCTGGTCTCGATAGGGACTGCCGCCGGAGTTACCCCGCCATGAATCTGCCTGCCGTGAAGCCTCTCGTTTTGCCGGTACTGCTCATCGAGGATGAGCCCGCCGTAATGGCCTACGTTCGTGCCGCTCTGGAGCGCAGCGGCTACCTGGTAGTTTGCACCGACTCGGGAGCCGAAGGCTTGCGTTTGCTGGAGAGCGGTGAATACCTCGGAGTCGTCTCCGACATGCGAACCCCGGGTGGCGTCGACGGGGGCGATGTGCACGCCTGGCTGGCCAGCCACCGGCCCGAACTGTCGACACGCATCGTCTTTATCACCGGGGATATCGCCAACGAGGATACTGCCGCGACTCTGCGAAAGACCGGTGCGCCGTGTGTGGAAAAGCCCTTCCGTGTGCAACAATTTATTTCTGTCGTCGAGAAGACCATGGGGAAACCGCTGTGAGCCAGGATTTAGGGATCCGTTTGTTAGTGGTCGATGATGAGCAGAGTATCCGTAAACTCTGCATGACTGTAGGGGAAGCCCTCGGCTTCAGCTGTCTGGAGGCAAGCAGCGCAGAAGCTGCGCTGGCCCAGCTCGAAGACCAACCCGCTCACATGATTCTGACCGACATGGTCATGCCGAACATGTCGGGGCTTGAGTTTCTGGATCGAGTCAAGAAGCTCCTGCCCCGCACCGAAGTCGCGGTCATGACCGGCCATGGTTCGGTCGAGACCGCGGTCCAGGCCATGAAGCTTGGAGCTTACGATTACATCAGCAAACCCTTCGCTCCGCTCGAAGAACTCCGTCTCTTCCTGCGCCGTATGGCGGAGAAAGTGCGCCTGGTGGAGGAAAATCAGTTTCTACGCGAACGCGTTGACACCGAAAGCGATCTTCACGGCCTGGTCGGATCCTCCGCCAAAATACAGGACGTGCTGCGCCTGGTCTCCCGTTTGAAAGATACCCGCACTCCGGTGCTGATCACTGGCGAGAGCGGAACCGGAAAAGAGCTGGTGGCGCGTGCCATCCATTTCCGCGGATCGTTTGCCACCCGGCCGTTCGTAGCCGTGGACTGTGGTTCTCTGGTTCCCACGCTGATCGAAAGTGAACTGTTCGGCTATGAAAAAGGCGCATTTACCGGGGCCCTGAAATCCAAAACCGGCTTGTTTCAGGCGGCCAGCGGCGGCACCATTTTTCTCGACGAAATCGGCGAATTGCCCCTGGAAATGCAGGCCAAACTGCTGCGCGTTTTGCAGGAGAAGGAAGTTCGTCCGGTCGGCAGCAACCAGAGAATGAAGGTGGATGTTCGCGTCGTGGCCGCCACGAATCGCGATCTGGAAAAAGAATATCGCAACGGCATCTTTCGCAAGGATTTGTATTTCCGGCTCAACGTCGTGACGGTTCACTTGCCGGCACTGCGCGATCGCCGTTCCGACATTCCTCTCCTGGTGCAGTGGTTCCTCGAACGCTATCATCCGGGATCGTCGATTCAGGTGACCCACGCGGCCATGAAGTGCCTGCTGCAATATGACTGGCCGGGAAACGTGCGCGAGCTAGAGAATTGTATCGAACGGGCCATCGCCTTGGGTGACCGCCGCACCGTAGACCTCGGCGATCTGCCGCCAGCCCTGGCCGCCGCTTCTCCCGCCGCGGGACATGAGACGCGTGTCGGCTTGCTGGAAATCTCCACAACCGACCTTGAAGATATCGAACGTGCCACCATCGAACGTGTGTTCGAGCAGGTCAAGGGCGACAAAGCGCTGGCTGGCAAGATGCTCGGCATCAGTCGCGCCACTCTTTATCGAAAACTGAAGCGCTATAACATTGGCGGCCATGGAATGGCGGCGACCAGCCAGGCGCTGCAGTAGATGTGAGACAGCGTTTCAATGTGAGACAACCACTTCCCTAACAGGACTCCCGACCTCGCCTGTGTTATATCTATCCATCTGATAACGCTTAACTTATAGTGATGCCCTCAACCCGCGCTTTGGCCTTCATCGTGCACTAGGACTCTTGCGATGCGGTCCGGGAACTTGAGCCATGCTAACCGGCAGACTCGGGTACTCAGGCCGCATCGGATGAATCTGAGGCCTCTGTGTCCAAGTCGGCGGCGGCGCCCGCACCCTCAAGTCGTGAAAGCGCGACCAGCAAGCTGGCCAAATTCTTCCCCAATGCAACCCCGGTGCGCATCGCGGTTCGTCTCACTCGCCTGGGGAGTGCCAGCAGCACGTGCAGCGAAAGCACGATGATCGAGTTTGGTACGCCGCAGGAGGTTCTGTTTGCCTCCACTCTGCCGCTGGAATTTGCCGATAAACTCCGCTTGCGGAACTCAGATGGCACTCTGGACACGGAAGCCTGTGTAGTGGCGCTGCAATACAACGGAGGACGCACGGCCGTGGCTGCACGCTTCACCCAGGATGTGCCCAACTGGATTGTGAAACCATGACTCAAGCATCGTTAAACGAACTCGGCGCCGAGTGGCAACAGGCTCGGCTCCTCTATCCTTTATACGCGGCCCTGGCCCGGGAATTCGTGATTGAATTGCCACGCTGCAGCGATCTAGAAGCCGGTGTGGACGCCCCGCCACAAGAGTCAGTGGAGCAAGCCCGGCAATGGTTTGTGGACGTCGACCAGCGCATTCAGGTCTACCAGCTGCGCCAGTTCCTGCAAACCACCAGCCTGACCAGCGACGAAGGGTTGCGGCAATTACTTTTGCATCATCTCCGCAAGCCGGAGCACAGCGACTCCGACCGCGACAAAATCGACTTTCTGCTGGTCCAGTATTTTTCCCATTGTGCGCCTTCGCGTCTGGAAGACCGCGACGTCGATCTGGATTACGTCTCCCAGGTGCTGGAGCCCGTGCTCGGAAGCGTCGATTTAACCCTCCCGGATCGCCTCCATGCGCTGGACGAACTGCTGGCCGAGGCCAAAGCCTGCAAGGGTCTGAACGAACTGCTCACCAGCCGAATCTTGGAGAAAGGTAGAAGGCTGAAAACCTCCGGCGGAGATTACTACCTTCCCGCGGCGATGGTGGCCTTTACCCGCTTCAGTTTTCTCATGCGGCGCACCTTCTTCCGCTTCATGCATCAGGACTTGAATGCGATTCTCGATGGTCTGCGGCAGCTGGAAATTCTCGGCGTCCACACGCTGGATTGCCGCCGCGCGCAGTTCTCCGCCGAAGAACCCATTGCCCGGCTGCGCATGATCTGCCAATCCTGGAAGGTGATGTTCCACGCGGAATACTCTTCCGGCCAGCCGTTGCGCATGCTGGTGGATCTCCGCGGCGTGGTCGACAGTGCTCTCGAGCGCAACGCCAAAGGCGGAAAGACAGGTCCATCCGCCGCCTCCAAGCCTCGAGCACAAGCCGCTGCCGCCGGAGTCGAGGCTGCCGCCGATTCCCAAGGTGCAGAGTTTGAAGTCAGCACCAACGCCGTGAACTGGGATGAGGACGCCACCGGTCCAAGCGACCCCCATAACGATCCCAGCAACTCCTGAGAACGGCGGAGAAAATCGTGGACCAGTCGACCGTGCTGATCATCTCCGACAACGCGGAATTCTCCCGCGAAATCACCAGCCGCTGGCAGTCCGAACGCAGCGTGCCCAGTTTCACCCTCATGAGCAGTGATATCCGGATGGCTTTTGATCCGGAAAACTTTCAGCTGGCGATCGCGGGCGGCATACGCTCGCTGGCGCTTTCGGCGTTGTTGGAAGCCATGGACGCTGCCGGCAAGCGGGTCATATTTGTCTGCGAAGATTCGTCGGTTCTGCAGACTGTTCGCAACCGCTGGCCCAGGATTCTGGCGTTGCAGCAACGGGAAGACTGGCTGGATACCCTCATAGTGCTGGCCGGTGAATGCCTCGTCCGCGTACGCGCGGAAGCTCGCGCCCACCGTGCCGAACAGGCCAATGCGACCGCAGAAAGCCAAGCCACTCTGGGGCGCTACATGTTGGAGATGCGGCACACGTTCAACGATGCCCTCACCTCGGTCCTCGGCAACTCCGAGTTGCTGCTGCTCGAACCCGGATCGCTCTCCGCCGAATCCCGCTCCCAGCTCGCCACCATTCGCAACATGAGCCTGCGCATGCATGAAATCCTGCAGCGCTTTTCGTCGCTGGAAAAAGAACTCAGCGTAGTGGATGAATTGAATTTGACCGACTCTAGAAACGATCTCCGCGTCGCGGCCGCGTCGCGGTGAGCTGCACTGTCATTGCCGGGAAAATATTCTCGACTGCGTTTTTCACAGTACCGACTGCGGAGACCGGAGAAAAGGATTCAACACTTCAATTCCCTCCACCGTCTGCCCGGTCTGCAAGTCTTCGGTAAGCAAATAGCGGCAACCAGCGGATCGAGCGGCGGCGACGATCAGCGAATCCCAGTAAGAAAGCCGGTAACGGTCCTGGATCTTCCATCCCCACTCGAGCAGCGCGGCATCCGTGACCACCGGACCCCACGCCAGCAAGTCGCGAATCTCGGCTCGTGCTTCTTCGTGCGCCAATGGCCGTAACCGTAACGCATTGACATAAAATTCCCCCAACACTTGAAAGCTGACGCGTCCCCGCCGGCTCTGCCACAACGCGGCGCGCCAGTTCCGGGCGACTTGCTGTTTGTTCGGGTCCGCTTGGTCAAGGGCGTAGAGGAAGACGTTCGAGTCTACAAAAACAGTCAAATCAGTCGCGGTTGGGGCGGCGAAGTGCGGTGCGGTCATGAGCTTCCTCGCGCGTCAAATAGCGATCTTCACTACGCAGAAAAGGTTTGCGCCCCAGAGCGCGCCGCATGGCCCGCTTGTAATTGTCCTCAGCAGACATGCGCTCCTTCAGCAACTCCCCCAGCAAACGCGAGACGCTGGTATCCCGCCGCGCCGCTTCGATCCGGGCCCACTGCGCGACGTCTTCTTCCAGGGTGACGGTGACGTTGCGTAAACGGTTGGCAGCTGACACGAAAACAGTGTAACACGAACTTCGTGTTATCACAACTCAGCTGTCATTCCGAATCTCGGCCTTATGCGGTAAGGGACTAGCGTGGGGCGGCTGAACCGGTCTTGAACGAGGTATTGCCGAGTGTGGGATCACGCTCGGCTGTCCGGCGGGCGCAGCCCGCTGGCATCTTGTACAAATTGTCCATTTTGTCTACTATAGACATGCATGCGAAGCGTCTCCGCTACCGATGCCAAACAGCGCCTTGCCGCTCTCCTGGACGCCGCTCAGCGCGAACCCATCCTCATCCGCCGTCAAAACCGCGATGTGGCGGTCATCATGTCGGCGCAGGAATATGAGCGCATCCGCAAGGCCAACATCACCGAGCTTAAGAAGACCATGGATGGTATCGGCGCCCAAGCCGCAGCGCGGGGAATGACCGAGGAGATTCTGGCCGACATCTTGAAAGACTGATACACGCTGTGGCTCGCCTTGTCGTCGACACGAACGTATTCGCAAGCGCGATTGTGCTGCCTGGCTCCATTCCGCGCCAAGCCATGAACAAGGCACTGGAATTCGATGCCCAGCTGTTTTCCGACCCCACCCTGGATGAGCTAAGAGAAGTTCTCTTCCGCTCAAAGTTTGATCGTTACGTCAGCCGCGAGACGCGCTCCCTTTTTCTTGCGCAACTCGAAAGCGTCGCGGAGGTTATCCCCGTCATTCAGATCGTCCGCGAATGCCGCGATCCAAGGGACGACAAATTCCTGGAAGTCGCATTGAACGGAAGCGCCGACGTCATCATCAGCGGGGATGAAGATTTGTTGAGGATGAATCCGTGGCGGGAGATTGCGGTTGTGTCGCCGGCAGAATATCTACGTCGATGAGCGGTCGGGAGATTGGATTGAGGTCATGCCACGTCCTGAGACCGGAACCCTCGCCTGGCGCCATGCCGAATGTGCAAGACATCCACTCGCTTCAATCGCTCGTCGACGCGATAGATAACCCGATATGTGTGCGGCTTGCGGCCGTACAACAAGTGCCTCAGCTTGTTATTTTCGGGTGTGACGGAGGAGCGGTTGGGGTGCAGTGAGAGGCTGAGAACTTTCCGTTTGAGCCCCTCGTACCAGCGCCGAGCTGCTAGTGAATCCGCGGCACTCACTTGCTGATATAGCAGTTCGAGATCGCGTTCCGCTCGAGACGCGATCCTAACCAGGTAGGCCATGTCTGACTTCGAATTCTTCGAAGAACTCTTTGGCGGAGCGGATTTTACCTTTTCTTACGTCGTCCATTCCCTGCCGGATGCCTTCGGAGGCGTCGACGCTCGCAGCCAGATCCAGCAAGCGTTGATAGGCTTCCGCATCCTGCACCACTGCCGCCGCTTTGCCGTTGACGGTGAGAACGACCGGCCGCTTGCTTTTCTTGATCTGCTTCATGAAATCGCCTGAGCGCCGACGGAAGGTGGTCAGGGATTGGATATCTTTGGTGATGTCCAACACGACCGGAGTATAGCACCTTTTAAGGTGCGAGAAGGTTGCTTTTGCTCGTTGCCGTGCGGGCGTTCCGGAGCGTCCGAGCCGAACGAAAAGAACCTCCCCCACTTGTCATTCCGAGGAGCGCAGCGACGAGGAATCTGCTGTTTTCTTCTTGCTCAAGTCAGCACCTAGTAGGGCGCGAAACCTGGGGCACGGGTTTTCGATTCGGAGCGGCGACGAGCGTTAGTCGGTCCGAATCGGTTGCACATCTGCCCCGTTTGGAATCGAATAAAGAGAGGAGTACGTACTCCCCCAAGGCTACGCGAACAAAAACTCTTTCGTCCGCAATTCCTTGATCGTATCCCGCAGCTTCGCCGCCTTCTCAAACTCAAAGCGCTTGGCCGCTTCGCGCATGTCGCTTTCCAGCTTGCCGACGTACACATCCAGCTCTTCCTGCGACTTGAATTCGGGGATGCCTTCGGCCTCGCCGCCGGTGAGGTCGGCGTAGTCCGCTTCGACAATGTGGGCCAGCGTCATGTCGAGCGGGCGCACGATCGACTCCGGCGTAATGTCATTGGCCACGTTGTAAGCCTCTTGAATGGCCCGCCGCCGGTCGGTCTCGTTGATGGCCTTCTGCATCGAGTCGGTCATGCGATCGGCATACAGGATCGCGCGGCCATTCAAATTGCGGGCGCAGCGTCCCACGGTTTGGATGAGCGATCCTGCGGAGCGCAGGAAACCTTCTTTGTCGGCATCGAGAATCGCCACCAGCGATACTTCGGGCAGGTCGAGTCCTTCGCGCAGCAGATTGATTCCGATGAGCACATCGAATTCGCCTTTACGCAAATCACGAAGAATCTTCACCCGCTCCAGCGTCTCGATCTCCGAGTGCATGTAGCGGCACTTCACGCCCACTTCGCTGTAATACTCGGCCAGGTCCTCCGACATTCGCTTGGTGAGCGTGGTCACCAGGACGCGCTCGCCGCGCGACACACGATCGCGAATCTCGTGCAGCAAATCGTCGATCTGTCCCTTCACCGGACGAATTTCCACCGGCGGATCGACCAGCCCCGTCGGCCGAATGATCTGCTCGACCACCACTCCCGCCGACTTCGTCAGCTCATACGGGCCGGGTGTCGCCGAGACGTAAACCATCTGGTTCATGCGGTGTTCGAATTCCTCAAAGGTCAGCGGACGATTGTCCAGCGCCGACGGCAGACGGAAGCCAAACTCCACCAGCGTTTCCTTGCGCGAGCGGTCCCCGTGATACATGCCGTGCAGCTGCGGCACGGTCTGGTGCGACTCGTCGATGAACATCAGGTAATCACGCGGAAAATAATCGAGCAGCGTCGGCGGCGGCTCGCCCGGCAACCGTCCAGTGAAGTGCCGCGAATAGTTTTCGATCCCGTGGCAATAGCCGACGGATTTGATCATCTCCAGGTCGTACATGGTCCGCTGATGAACGCGCTGCGCTTCCACCAGGCGCCCCTGTTTTTCCAGTTCAGCCTCCCACCACGCCAGCTCTTCCTTGATGGTTCGCACCGCGTTGGTCCGGGTTTCTTCTTTCATCACGTAGTGCGTTTTGGGATAGATGGGCAGGCGAACGTATCTCTGCTTGACCGTGCCGAACAACGGATCGATCTGCGAGAGCGCATCGACTTCATCCCCAAAGAGCTCCACCCGGTAGGCCATGTCATCGTAAGTGGGGAAGATTTCGATTACGTCGCCGCGCACGCGAAAGGTCCCGCGGCGGAAATCGCCGTCGGTGCGCTCATACAAAATCTCGACCAGTTTGCGGGTGATGTCTTCGCGCTTGATCTTCTGCCCTTTTTCCAGAAACAGCAGCATGCCGTAATACGCTTCGGGAGATCCTAGGCCGTAAATGCAGCTCACCGAGGCCACAATCAGGCAATCACGGCGCTCAAAAAGCGAACGCGTCGCCGAAAGGCGCAGCTTGTCCAGTTCGTCATTGATGGTCGCTTCTTTTTCGATGTAAAGGTCGGCGGCCGGAACGTAGGCTTCGGGCTGGTAATAGTCGTAGTAAGAAACGAAATACTCCACGGCGTTGTGCGGGAAAAAACTCTTGAACTCGTGATAGAGCTGCGCCGCCAGCGTCTTGTTATGCGCCATGACCAACGCTGGCCGGTTGGCCTGCTCAATCACCTTGGCCATGGTGAAAGTCTTGCCCGAGCCGGTGACTCCAAGCAGAACCTGGTGCTGCTCGCGATCGAACACACCTCGAGTTAGCGACTCGATTGCCTTCCCCTGATCGCCGCGCGGTTTGTAATCGGAAACGAGTTTGAAATCCATAAAAGAAGCTTCTGGCTCTTAGCTTCTAGCTCTCGGCAAGCTCAATTTCAACAGTCACTGCGTCGGTAAGCATACAGAAAGCAATTTCGGCGAGTGAGTATCTCTTGATTATAACGTGAGGCGGAGACTCGTCAGGGAGAGGTCTGGGCAAACAAAAGCGCGAGATTCGCATCTCGCGCTGGTAAAACGTTGGCTGAACTTTGCGTTACGGCAGGCTGAAGTTCACCGTGATCTGGGTTTGGATTTCCATCGGCTGGCCGTCAAGATAGTAGGGCTTGTACTTCCATTGCTTTACGGCATCGGTGGCGGCGCGTGCCAGAATCGGATCGCCATTAGTCACTTTTACGTTGGTGATGTTGCCGTCCTTGCTGATGTTGGCCAGCATCTGTACTGCACCCTGGAGTCGCATTTGCACCGCCTGTGGAGGATAGACGGGCGCCACTTTCTTGACCAGCAGTCCTTGTGAGACACCCTGCGAGACCCTCAACGTTTGCGGCGCGACATGCGGCACCGCGGCCGGCGTATCGACCAGCCCGTCGATCGCTTTGTCACCGGAATCCGATGCGACGTTCAACGATGGGGCAACCGCATCTGGCGTCTCCTGCGGCGCCGGCTTCGGCTCCTCGGTTTTGGGGGCTTCATTCGTTACCACAATGGCATCGCTCGCGGCAGGAGCGGTCTTCACCGCCTCGGAGGTTGGCTCAGGTGAAGCCGGAACTGAGATCGGAGTTGATTTCTTCGCCGTCGAAGCCACGGTCTCGGCGGGAGCAGAGATCTTTTCCGGCGCCGAAGCCACGACGTCAGCCGTCGGCTTCGAGGTGATGTCGATCGCCGTCGCCGGCTGCGCCACGGACGCTGGGGGAACCGATGGCACGGAAGGCTTCGCCTGCGGCGAGACAGTTTGCTTTAGAAACGGAATCGAGTCCAGGCTTGGGTGAAATTTAGTCCATCCAAAATAACCGCCAGCGGCGGCCAGGAGAATCACGGCAGCGATCAGGGCGGTTTTGTTGCTGCCCGCGGAACGGCGGCGTTCGACCGATGGAACGCTGGTCTCAAGCGGCGCAGGAGAAATTTCATCCTCATCGGGCGAGAGCTCTTTGGCGGGTGCAGCGGCCGCAGCGGAGCCAGATGCAGAGATGGCGCTAACCACGGGAGCGATTGCCGGGGAAGAGTGCGGCGCTGCCTCAGCCGGACTCGTCCCAGGGAAATCAGATTTCCCCACGGCCTCAGCAGCGCGCTTGAGCGCAACTGCCATATTTCCTGCGGCCGGATTGGCATTTACCTGCCACGAGCTCTGTCGGGACACAGAAGAGGCGCTTTCCAGATCGGCCGAGCGGCCCTTGTTCGCCAGCGGATCATGCATCGACTCGAGCAGTGCCGCTTCCGTTGGTCCGGGCATGACTTCAGGCTCGTTCTCCACTTCAAAAACCGAAGAAATTGAGGCGGCCGCAGACGGAAGATGCGCTGGCGGAGGCGCAGGAATCGCAGCCACCGGAGGCCTGCTGATTGCCGGAACCGGGCTGGATGCGCTGCCGGTGCTTGGCGCCGTGGCGCTGCCTCCTTTGGTCGCTTCGTTTTTGCGCAGCAGACCGCGGGCAACCCGCAGCGTGCCCTTGGATTGCTCCACATTAATGGGTTTTGTAAGAACCAGGTTGGCCCCGATACGGAA
>Ga0335078_10017496_pt1 | contig 10651 bp, 8 predicted proteins | sample Lox_Sample_32_FD_206711 | JGI IMG/M metagenome (GOLD analysis project Ga0335078, IMG submission 206711) | Soil microbial communities from Loxahatchee National Wildlife Refuge, Florida, United States - Lox_Sample_3.2 | ecosystem: Environmental > Terrestrial > Soil > Wetlands | place: USA: Florida...
ATTAGTTCTTAAATCTTGGAGATCCATAGTCAGGCTGCCGCCGGCTACTCTTTGTCAGATCCTCTTGAATGCCCGCTGAATATCTTTCATGGAATAACGCAGAACAACGGGCCGTCCGTGTGGACAGGACATCGGGCATTCGGTCTTCGCCAGTTCGGCCAGCAGCCATTCCATTTTGTTCTGTTCCAGCGGCATATTGACTTTGATGGCGGCGTGGCAGGCGATGGACGCGGCAATCCGGGCACGCACTTTTTCGAGGTTCAGGTTCTGCTGTTCGCGGGCGAACTGCTCGAGCAGTTCGTGCAGCATTTTCTCGACTTGCGGGCCCTCTATGCCCGCGGGAGCAACCTTGATGGCCACACTGCGCGCGCCGAAGGCCTCCGCCTCAAAGCCGTTCTGGTTGAGCTCATCGGAAATTTCTGCGAACACTGCCTGCTGCGCTGGGGTCAGTTCCAGCAGCAGCGGCATGAGCAGGCGCTGGCTCTCGACTTTCTGCGCCGTACGCTGCCTGAGCACTCGTTCGAACAGAACGCGTTCGTGCGCGACATGCTGATCAATGATCCAAAGCCCTTCGGGGTTGATGGCAAGAATGAACGAATCGCGGATCTGGCCCAGCGGCTTGAGCGACCCGAGGGACAACGCCAAATCGCTCGGCGGTTGCGGCTCATCGAGCGGAGGCGGAGCGCAGCCGTCTTCTGGAAGCGCCGCGCGCGGCATGGTTGCCAGTGCCAGCGCGGCGTTGGCTTCGACCGTAATAGCTTCGCCGTAAAATTTGAGATGCTCGGTCTGCGGCGGCACCGCCGGCGGTTCAAGGGCAAATCCGGGCGGCGCGGCCGGGGCGTAAAGCGCACGCCAGGCGGCGATGTCCACGGTGGCGGCGCGGGCGCCGGGCGTGAGCGAGGATGAGGCCGAAGGGCGCGCGGAAATTTCCGTGGCGAACTGCGGCACCGGGCGCGCCTTCATCAGCGCGGCGCGCACGGATTCGCGCACAAAATCGTGCACCACCGTTTGCTGGCGAAAACGGACTTCGGTCTTCGAGGGATGGACGTTCACATCTACTTCGCCGCTGGGCAGCTCGATGAAGAGCAGCACCACCGGATAAACGGTGGGCGGAATGATGTTGCGATATGCCTCGGTGAGCGCATGTTGAATCAGCCGATCGCGAATGAGGCGGCCGTTGACAAAAATGTAGATGGAATGCCGGTTGAGTTTTTGAATTTCAGGTTTCGAGACAAAGCCGTGCAGGCGAAGTTCGCCCGGATTGGAACGAGCATACGGCGGGCTCTCGTCTTCGTCACTGACTTCTTCTTTTGGCTGGCGGCGCCAGGGAGGCGGTTGCGGCAGTCCCGCGTGTTCGAGCGGCTGGACTGCGGCAAGCGGAATCAGCTGATCGAGTACTTCTTTGCCGAAAACCTGGTAAATGCGTGCGCTGTGGCCATCAACCGGCGGCGCCACCAACATCGCGTTGGTGGCGGAATGCAGCTCGAAATGCTTTTCCGGGTGCGCCAGCGCGTAGTGTGTGACCAGCGAAGCGATGTGGGCGAGCTCCGTGGATTCAGCTTTCAGGAATTTCTTGCGCGCCGGCGTATTGAAAAAAAGATCGCGCACCGCGATGGAAGTCCCCACAGGGAGCCCGGCATCTTCCACGCGAAAAATCTTTCCGCCATTGATTTCGACGACTGTGCCTGATTCGGATTCCGGAGCGCGGCTTTCGAGGCGCAGGCGTGAAACCGAGGCAATCGAGGGCAGCGCTTCGCCGCGGAAGCCGAGCGTGGCCACGCTCAGCAGGTCTTCGGCATTCTTGATTTTGGAGGTCGCGTGGCGCTCGAAAGCGAGCAGCGCGTCATCGCGCGACATACCGCAGCCATTGTCAGTGATCTGGATCAACTTCTTCCCGCCCGCTTCAACCTGAATTTTGATGCGCGTGGAACCCGCGTCCAGCGCGTTTTCCAGAAGTTCCTTCACCACCGAGGCCGGGCGCTCGACCACCTCGCCGGCGGCGATCTTATTGGCGACGTGCTCGGGAAGAACGTGGATGCGGCCCATGGATCGGTTCTCAGTTGCCGGTTGCAGTTACCAGTTCTCGGATGACAGTCAGTTTGGCAGATAGGAAGAGAAAAGCAAAGCGCGCCAATCGCCTCTCCCGCGCCGCCAGCAGGAAATTCGAGGCTTAGCTCTTTTTCACTGTGATGCCGAGCTCGCGCAACTGGGCGTCGCTCACCGGCGTCGGCGCGTCCACCATCAAGTCCACGGCCCGCGCCGTCTTGGGAAATGGAATGACTTCGCGCAGGCTTTCCGCGCCGGCCAGAATCATCACGATGCGGTCGAGGCCGAGAGCAATTCCGCCGTGCGGAGGCGTACCATACTCCAGCGCTTCCATAAAGAAGCCAAAGCGGGCGCGGGCTTCTTCGTCGGTCATGCCGAGCGCCTGGAAGATTTTACGCTGAATGTCCTGGCGGTGGATACGAATCGAGCCCGAGCCAAGCTCAGTGCCGTTCAACACCACGTCATAGGCGAGCGCCCGAATTTCGCCGAGCGGCGATTTGGGATCGCGCACCGAGTCAATGTTGGCTTCGAGTTTGGCCATATCCTCTTCATGCAGAGAAGTGAAGGGATGGTGCGCCGGATTCCAGCGGCGCTCGTCTTTGTCCCATTCAAACATGGGAAAGTCGGTGACCCAGAGGAAGCGATAATCCATTGCCGAATCGCCAGTCTTCTTGAATGCGCCGTGTTTTTCCGCATATTTCTGCGCAAGGTCAAGCCGCAGAAAGCCGCACTTTTCGCAGAAATGCTGCAGAGATTGGTCCATGACGGCGGCGATTTCCGGCTTATTGAGCGCGCCGGCCAGAAGCCAGAGGTCCTGCGGATCAACCTCGGCGAATTTCACGACTTTCTCCGAGACCGCAGGAAGATCTTTGCCGAACCGCCTGGGATCGGTCATGAGCTGCACAAAGTTCGGACCACCCACGTGCTGGTATGCGCCGTAAGTCCCAATCGTGCGGCGCTCGGTGCCCGAAATATCGCCCGCCTTCGGAATGCGAATGAGTTGAATCGGCAGTTCCTTGCGCATACGAAATTTCATTGCCAGCTCATCCACTTCTTCCGGCGATAGGCCTTCTCGCACGTCAACAATCGGGGGCAGGCGCAAGTCCGGCTTGTCATTGCCGTAGCGGCGAATGGCCTCGTCGTAGCTCATGCGCAGAAACTCCGTCCTCGTTCTTGAGTTGAGGATGTCATCTACATCCTGCACCTTCTTTTCATCCGAAGGTTGGCCCAAGATTTCGTGCCCCGCGGCTCTAAATGCCGCCTGCAAAAATCCCTCGACCACTGCCCAGACGCTTTCCGGCTGCGGGTAGGTCATCTCCAGATCAATCTGCGTGAACTCGGGCTGGCGGTCGGCGCGCAGGTCTTCGTCGCGAAAGCAGCGCACGATCTGGTAGTACTTGTCGAACCCGGAGATCATAAGAATCTGTTTGAACATCTGCGGCGACTGCGGCAGGGCGTAGAAGCTGCCCGGCTGCACACGACTGGGGACAAGATAGTCGCGTGCGCCTTCGGGCGTGGAACGGGTCATGAAGGGCGTTTCAATTTCGAAAAAGCCCTGAGCCGATAGATAGTCGCGAATGGCCTTTGAAACCTTGTGCCGCATTTCGATGTTGAACTGCATAGCATCGCGGCGCAGGTCAATGTACCGATATTTGAGCCGCATTTCTTCGTGAGGCAGGACGGTGTCGGAAGGCAGAAACGGCGGCTGCTTGGCGTCATTCAGAATGCGCAACTCGCCGACTACCAGCTCAATTTCGCCGGTGGGAATGTTTTTGTTGAAGGTCTCCGGGTCGCGCTGCTTCACCGTGCCGATGACGGCAATCACATACTCATTGCGCAGCAGTTCCGCCTTCTGGTGCACGGCGGGGTTGAGTTCCTTGTTCACCACAATTTGGGTCAAGCCGGTGCGGTCGCGCAGGTCAATAAAAATAAGGCTGCCCAGGTCGCGGCGCCGGTTCACCCATCCCATGAGTACGGCTTTGCGGCCGGCGTCGGCGGAACGCAGCGCGCCGCACATGTGAGTCCGTTTCAGGTCGCCGAGAAAGTCGAGCAAAGGTGCCCTTTCTGTGGGAGCCGGGTCTGAAAGCTGAATCGAAAATTATAACTGGAGGAGGGATGCGCGATGCCGCCCTCTTCGGATGTGACGAATCTGCTCGAGACGACGGGTAACTAATCAACCGGACGGTTGGGCGTGGCCTGAAGGAAGCGCAGCCGCCACGCGCCGTCATCGTGCAGCCACAACTCGGAAATATGCTGATAACGCGGCGCCACGCCGGCATCGCCTTCGGGGCGACTGACGATGCAGTCGTAGGTTACAACGGCGGAATCTTCCGTGATGGGCAGAACGCGCACGTTGTATTGGCTGTATTCGTGAAATTCGCCATTTTGCGCGGCTTCGAATATTTCTTCGTCGCCTTCCACGCGGCCGGCGCTGTTGATCTGTTCGAAATCGCCAGTCAGCGTGCGGCGAAGGAATGCCACGTCGTTATGCAGAAGTGCCTGCGCGAAGGCACTGGAATTGGCGGCAAGGGTTCGCTCCAGCATGCTGGATGACGGTGCAGGCGACTGAGCGAAGGCAGCAAGAAGAGAAACGTTGACCATTGCGAAGTGAAAAATGAATTTTTTCATAGTGACTCCAGAATCTATCGGCCAGATTGAATTCTGTTTGCCAGCTCGGCGCGCGGAACGGAAATCTGTTCGCTGGTCGCGAGATTCTTGAGCGCAAAAGCGCCCGAGCTCACTTCGTTTTCGCCGACGATCAGCGCAAAGCGCGTACCCAGTTTGCTGGCGGTTTCGAGCGATTTCTTCAGGCGAAAATTCTCGTCGCCGAGTTCGACAATGATGTTCTGGCGGCGAAGCTCGCGGGCCAGCCGGGCTGCCGCAGCGTTCATCCCGGCGCCGAGTGGCGCGATGTAAACATCCGGCCGGGGCTGGACGGCTTCGGCCGATTCACTCAGCGCGAGCACGAGGCGATCCTCGCCGATGGCAAAACCAATGCCAGGCGCGGGCGGACCGCCCAGCGATTCGGAAAGACCGTCATAGCGGCCGCCGCCGAGAATTGCGTTCTGCGCGCCGAGCGCGCCATGGGTGAACTCGAAGGCCGTGCGGGTGTAGTAATCGAGGCCGCGCACCAGACGGGAGTTTATTTGAAATTCGACATCCACCGATTTCAGGATTGCCTGCACCTGCGCGAAGTGCTGGCGGCAAGGCTCGTCCAGATACTCGCTGATGCGCGGCAGTTTTTCGATGATGGGCTGATCTTCAGGGACCTTGCAATCGAAAACGCGCAGCGGGTTGGTGACGGCTCGGCGCTGGCAATCTTCGCACATCTTGTCTTTCACCGGCTCCAGCGCCCGGCGCAGGGCCTCGTCGTAGCGGGCGCGGTCGGCGGCGCAGCCGACAGAATTTAATTGCAGATTCCAGTTCTTAATTCCGAGCCGGTCGAGCAGCCTAGCCAGCAGTTCGAGAATCTCGGCATCGCGGGCGGGCGAGTCGCTGCCCGAAGAGGGCGGTCCGATCACTTCGGCGTCAATCTGGTAGAACTGGCGATAGCGCCCTTTTTGCGGGCGCTCGCGGCGGAACATGGGGCCGATGCAATAGAGCTTGTTGAGGCCGCGAGCCTCAAGTTTGTGCTCGATGTAAGCGCGCACGATGCCGGCGGTAGCTTCGGGGCGCAGGGTGAGGAACTCGGGCCGCTCGTATTCCTGAGGCATTTGAACGCCGACGATCCTGAAGCCCGGAAACCGACTCTTCGCGTCGCCTTCCTCGGCACTTGGTACAACGATCACACGGGTCGGCGGCTCGAGCACGGCTAATTCCATGTGCTCGAAGTTCCATTCCGTGCTCGCACGGCGCAACGCGAGGGCCAGTGGCACAGTGGGCCTCAGGGCGGCGACGACGAGTTCCGTTGCACCGTCCCTCGCGATTGCCTCGAAAACCTTCTGCTTGAAGCCCCGCGGGAACCTCAAATTGATACGGGAGTACTTCGGGCCGGAAATGGCCAGCCAGGATTGTTCCAGCATCGTCTGAGGATCGTCCCCGCGATCAGGAAACGTGTACATTTCCTTCGCCACGATATCGGTCTCTTCGCCGACGCCGCGGGCGAACAGTTCTGTGCTCTCGAAAATCGGCGTGCGGATTTCGTGGAAGTTGTAGGCGCGGAAGACCTCGCGTACGACAGCCTCGACATGGTTCCACAGCGCCGTTTCCGGCGGCAGCAGATCACGCGTTCCTCGGATCGCTTTGATCATGCTATTAGCTGCTAGCTCTTCGTTACCGTTCTAGACCCCTGTCATCCTGAGCCCAGTACGCGCCTCGCTTGCGAACGCAGATGTGAGTCGAAGGATCTCTTGTTCAACTAGTCCTCGCCGGGCCTGTCGAGGAATCCTTTCAGAGCAGTCACTTCACGGGAGAATTCCCTGCGGCTCCAGCGGCGATCCCCAACCGTGGAGGGATCCTTCGACTACCCGTGAAGCCCGCTGCGCGGACTTCACGCTCCGCTCCGGATGACAACACGCTCCGGATGACAACACGCGGCTCACTGCTTCTCCGCCAAATACGTTTCCTTGTAGCCCAAATAATTGTTGGCATAGCGCAGGATGCTCTCCTGATCTTTCTCGTCCAGCCTGCGGCGGAACTTGCCGGGAGAACCCATCCAGAGCGACCCGGGCTCAACCACAGTCTTCTCCGGGATCAACGTGCCCGCCGCAATGATGGAGCCCGCACCGATGCGCGCTCCGTTCAGAACGATCGAGCCCATGCCGATCAGGCAGCGGTCTTCAATCACGCATCCGTGCAGAGTAACCGAATGGCCGACCGTCACATATTCACCAAGAAACACTCCGTACTGCTCCTTCATGCCGTGCAGCACGCTGCAATCCTGGATGTTGGAGTGCGCTCCTACGCGAATCGAGTGCACATCGCCGCGCAATACTGCGTTCATCCACACGCTGGCGTGTTCGCCGAGAACGACGTCGCCAATGATCTGGGCGGAGTCATCCACGTAACACGATGCCGGAATGGCCGGCGCGATGCCTTTGTAAGCGCGAATCATCCCACTGCAGGAAATTGAACATAACACGGGGGTGGCTTCACAGGTAAGAGCGCGACCCAGGTATATGACCCGCATTACCGGCCGATCCTCCGTGCTGGACTACAATAATTTTGTGGCAGCTGAACCCGAGTTTCGGGCGCCGAACGCGGCGGAGCGCATTTTCAACCGCGCGTTCGGAATTCTGGTTGGCCTCGGCCTCGGTTTCTCGCACAACTATCTGCTGCAGGTGCGCGGGCGCAAGAGCGGCAAGATTTATTCCACGCCGATTGATCTCTTGCAACTGGGCGGCCAGCGTTTCCTGGTGGCGCCTCGCGGGCGCACGCAGTGGGTGCGAAATGCGGAAGCCACGGGCGAAGTCGCGCTCAAGAAAGGAAGTTTACGGCAGCGCTTTCGCCTGCGCGCCATCGCAGATGCGGACAAGCCGCCCTTGTTAAAAGCCTATCTGGATACTTTTCGGCGCGAGGTGCAGACGTATTTTCCCGTGCCGGCGGGCTCGCCTCCCGAGTCTTTTCGCGAGGTGGCGGCGAATTATCCGGTGTACGAGTTGCAGGCGGTCTGAGCGCGCGAAGCGGAATCGCCCCGCCAGCTTCACTCCTGTTCGAGAACGCCATCTTCGAGCCGGGCGTCGCTCCAGGCAGCCGCGGCCTGCAGGAAGGCCATGATCACGGGGTGCGGAGATCCCGGCCGCGAACAGAGTTGCGGCTGAAACAGGGTTGCAACGAAAAATCTGTGCGTCGGTGACTCAATCGCTCGAATCTCACCCTGCGGCCCCCGCGCGACCACCGGAAACCCGGCTTCCATGGCGGCCCATTCAAACTCCGGATTGACCTCAAAATTGCAGAAGTATTCCTCGGTGACCGTCTCACGGCCATAAAACGACCGCAAATGTGAGCCTGGGCGCAGGCGAATTTCAGGAACCAGTCCCGAAAGCTTGGGTGCTCCGTCGGCACGGTCCGGCACCGCGCAGAGCACCGGCCAGATCACAATGTTCTTTGAGCCGGAGCTATTTTCGGCCGTGTCGGCATCGGCAATACCCGCGACGTTCCGAACAAATTCGATGAAGGCATATTGAAAACCGCCGCAAGTGCCGAGAAATGGCCAATCGCTTTCGCGCGCAAAGCGAATGCCGCACAACATGCCGTCCATGCTCGAGTAGGGACTGCCGGGCGAAGCCCAGATTCCGTCGAAGCGGGCGAGTTTGTTCAATCCCTCCGGTTCCAGCACTGACGGCGTAGGTACCCATTCAGATTCGACGGGAAAACCGAGTTTCTCCGCCGCGTGTTGCAGGGAGTCGTTGGTCGCGTGGTGGGAGCGAAATTCAGCATTGAAGTCGCCCAGGATACCGATGTGGACGGCGCTACCCACACTCACATTCTATATGCAGGCAAGAGAAAAGAACGCCGGCGAAAGAATTATTACCGGGACCCGGCCGCGCGCTCTTTCAGAATCTCATCAACCGCCGCGATCGCGGCTTCAATTTCTTCATCCGTAGTGTAGAAGTGCGGCGCAAAGCGGACACCCGCTCGCGGACGCCAGTCCACCAAAACCTCGCGCTTGAGCAATTCCTGGCAGACCTGCTGCGAGTCGGGCATGTCAATCGAGACGGTGCCGCCGCGTTTGGCGGGATCGAGTGGCGTGTTCACTCTCCAGCCGCGCTGATCGGCGAGCGAGATCAGACGCGCCGTCTGCCGCTGCGACTTCTCGCGAATGCGGCGAATGCCGACCTCAGAAATAATCTTCAAGCCGGGACGCGCTGCTTCCAGTGCAATGACATTTGGCGTGCCGTTGAGAAAGCGATAAGGAGGGTCAGCATAGCGAATCGGCCCGGTCTCAAACAGAAACGACTCGCGATGCGCGCTCCAGCCGGTGAACTTGGGCTGCAGGGTCTGGCCGAGATCGGGACGCACGTAGAGATAGCAGGTGCCCGGCCCGCCGCACAGCCACTTGAGCACCCCGCCACAGGCAAAATCCACATTCAGGGCCTGTACATCCACCGGCACCGTGCCTAGCGACTGGAAGGTATCGAGCACCACGTAGGCGCCAACTTTGTGGGCTTTTTCTATGATCGCCTGCGCGTCGTTGATGTAAGAGCTGCGAAAAATCACGTGCGAAATCGGCACTACCAGGGTTTGTTCGTCAATGGCGTCGAGCAGGCGCCCGGTCGGCACGGTCACTCCATCATCCGTCTTCACCATGTGCACGCGGGCGCCGTAAGCGCGCTGCGCTTCCCAGAAATACATGACCGAGGGAAAGTTCATGTCGCTGTAGACGACTTTGTTGCGCTTGTCGGAAAAATCAAGACAAGAAGCGACCACGGCCTGGCAAGTGGTGACGTTTAAATGAGTCGCAACAGAATTCGGCGCCGCGTTCATGAGCGCGCCGATTTCATTGCCCACTTCGAGCGAGAGCATCCACCAGCGTTCATCCCAGGCGCGCACGGCGCGCGTGGCCCACGTATCGGCGTAGCCTGCGAGGGCGCCATATACGGCGCGTGGCATGGCGCCCAGCGAATTGCTGATCAAATAGGTTGTCCGTTCGAGGATGGGGAACTCCGAGCGATAGCGCAACAGTTCATCACTGTGCGCGCCGGCCGGAGCTGAGTTGATTGCCAGGCTTGACATGAACTCATTCTACGGCGGTTCTGAGATTAAGGTTACAGAGCGCCGGTTCCGAAATCGGGCCAATGCGCCGCGGCCTTTTTCGATCTTCTTTGCGATCCTCTGCAAGAACTCTCGCCCCTCACATGCTAGCTGAGATGACATTGGTAACCAGCGACGGCGGGTCTTACGTTGCTGGCCTCGGTTCGGCCTCCTAAAATTTCTGTGGGTCGGTCTGTTTGGGTTCCGGACTGATCCAGCTCTCATGCCTGAAATCACCAAGCGGATGGATCGAGCGGAGGTCAGCAAGCGCATCGAGCATGCCGGCAAGCTGCTGCAAAAGGGCAAAACGGCGGATGCGCTGGGTGAATATCTGCAGGTGCTGGCAAGCGATCCGGGCAACGATGCGGTGCGGCAGATGGCGGCCGACCTGTATCTTTCGTTGCAGCGCATTCCGGAAGCCGCCAATCTGCTCGGGGACCTATTCGAGCGGCAGGTGCAGGCTGGGGACGCGACCCGCGCCAGCCTGACGTATAAGAAACTGGCCCGATTCGCCAGTCCAACCTGGCAGCAGAAAGTCCGCTTTGGCCAGCTGCTGGAAAATTCCAATCGCAAACTCGCGGTTGAAACCTACGAAACCTCGCTGGAGGGGCTCGCCAAGAGCGGCGACATGCCCAACGCCCTCCTGGTGCTCAAGCGGATTGTGGCGCTCGAGCCGACTAGCGAGAACCTGCAGCGCCTGGGCAAGCTGGCTGCGGGAGTGGGAGACAGCAAGACCGCCGCGCAGGCCTATCAGCGGTTGGGGCAGTTGGCGGAGTCCTCGGGCTCCGATCCCGCCTCCTGGTACGAGCGAGCCTACAGCGAAGATTCAACCAATCCTCAAGTTGCGCTCAGCTACGGACGGAGTTTACTGACACAGGGGCAGGCGGGCGCCGCAATTTTTGTTCTGGAGCCG
>Ga0335078_10017497_pt1 | contig 10651 bp, 10 predicted proteins | sample Lox_Sample_32_FD_206711 | JGI IMG/M metagenome (GOLD analysis project Ga0335078, IMG submission 206711) | Soil microbial communities from Loxahatchee National Wildlife Refuge, Florida, United States - Lox_Sample_3.2 | ecosystem: Environmental > Terrestrial > Soil > Wetlands | place: USA...
TTGCTGGCTGAAGGCAATTTGGAAACTAGGCTAGCATCGTGTCGTCCAACCTCTCCACCGTAATCCGACGCGCGTCTCCCTCCAGATGCTCCAACCGGATTCTGACTTGCGGCACCAGCCCCAGATCACCCAGTTTCTCGCCCCACTCTACCAAAACCGTGGCTTCCTGGTCGACCAGCTCGCCCAGACCTAGCGTTCCCAGTTCGCGAGCGCCGCCCTCGACGCGGTAGAGGTCGACATGGTACACCTTGCGCTCATGTCCGTATTCGTGGACCAGAGCGAACGACGGGCTGTGCACCTCTTCCTCGGGTCCAGCGCCGAGTCCGGCGACGATTCCCTTCACCAGCGTGGTCTTGCCGCTACCCAATTCGCCTTCCAGCACGACGAGGCAAGGCGGGCGCGTGTCGCGCGCCAACCCCCTTCCCAGTGCCGTGGTCTCCTCCGGGGAGTTCGTGGTGTAGCAGCTTACAATCAAGTGCCCGTGGCCCGTCGTACATTGCTCCCTCGTCTGTGGCCCCTGGCGCGGCGGAAGCTCGGCCGGCTCCCCTCTTACCAACGCGAGCTGCGGACAGCAGACCACCGACTCGTTTCAATCTTCAATCTTCAGTCTCCGATCGTCAATTCGGCTGCCAGTTTCTTGAACGCTTTCGGAATGGCGTCGATCAGGTCGCTGGCGATCATCCCGATCTCGCCGATCTCCTGCGCCGCCAAGTCGCCCGCCAAGCCATGCAAGTATACCGCGGCGGCGGTGACCTCTGTGACCGAACGCTTCGGGTATTGCGCAAGCAGCCCCGCCACCAATCCGGTCAGCACATCGCCGGTGCCGCCGGTGGCCATGCCCGGATTACCGGTGGGATTCACCCACACGTCACCGTTCGGCGCCGCGGTGAGAGTCCTGTAGCCCTTCAAGACGACGTGGACCTGATGCGTGGCCGCAAAGCCGACCGCCGCCTCGAGTCGATTGGCCTGAATCTCCGTCACAGTCCCGCCGACCAGGCGCGCCATCTCTCCCGGGTGCGGCGTCAGAACCCGGACACGGCCCTGCGAGCGAACCCCGTTGGCGCGGCCCGCAAAGGCATTCAAGCCGTCGGCATCAAGAACAATCGGCAGGCCGTAGCGATGCAGCACGGCTCGCACCAGTTCGGCGGTTTCCGGATCGGAGCCAATCCCTGGCCCTACCGCCAGCACGCCCTTGCCCCGCACCAGGCTGTCCATTCCAGTTCTAGGGCTGCCGTCCAGCGCGCGCAGAGAGACGCTTCCGGTCGCCGTCTCCGGCAAAGGCTCGGTCATGAACTCCATGCCTAGCCCAGCCACCACCGGCAGAGCGCTCGTTGCAGTAGCCACCGTCACCAGACCCGCTCCCGAGCGCAGAGCCGACTTCGCGGCCATCGCCGCGGCGCCGGTCTTGCCGACTGATCCCGCCAGGATCAAAACGTGGCCGAAGTTACCCTTGTTGGCGTCCGCCTTTCGCGGCTGCAGAAGCCAAGCAAGATCCTCCGCCGTGGTCAGGTTGAGTTTCAGTTCCGCATCCTCAGACAGCGCTTCGGCCGGGGTACCGATTGGCCGCACAACCCATTTGCCCACGTGCTGGCCCGCAGGCGGAAACACGTGCGCCACTTTAGGAGCCGTGAAAGTGACCGACGCGTCGGCGCGAACAAACTCGCCGATCAGATCGCTGCGGTCGGCGGAGATCCCCGAGGGCAGGTCCACCGCGACCACTTTGGCTTTGGCCAGATAACGGTTCAGGTCGCGCGCGACCTCCAGTAGAAAGCCCTCCAGCGGCTTCGACAATCCTGTTCCCAGGATGGCATCCACCACCAGCGTCGTGCCCGCGAGACTGGGCCCCACGTGCTGCCAGGCCTCCAGGCTCGGGGCAGACTCGGGGGCGCCGGAGGCTGCCAGCCGCTGATAATTCTCTGCTGCGTCCCCGGCGAGAGCGCCCGGCGCGGCGAGCAGAATCACCCGAGGCTCGCAGCCTAGCTCTCGCAGCAACCGTGCCACCACCATTCCGTCGCCGCCGTTATTTCCCTTCCCGCAGATGATGGCAATCCGGTGCCCGGAGAGCGGCGCGAAATGCTTTTCCATGAACTCGACCACGCTCCGGCCGGCGTTCTCCATCAACGTCAGGCTGGCCACGCCATACCGTTCGGTGGTGAGACGATCGATGCGCTGCATCTGGGCTGCGCTGAGTATCTTCATTTCGTAAGACGTCCGTGGTCCGTATCCGGTGGTCCGTTGACGGCATAATCAACGACTGACCGCCGAACAACCGACTGCGGACAGTCTCTTAATCATCGATTCCTGCCCGGCTAGACCGGATCGGTCAGCGAGCTTTGCGCCTCTTGCTCAGCGAGGCGGGCGAAGTCGCGGATCTTCCCCGACTCGCCCATCGCCACCACCGAGTCCCCTGCCGCAACCGTCTCTTCCGGCTCGGGGTTGAAATCGAGCTGGCCGGCTTTGCGTCTGACTGCCAGGACAATCACTCCGAAGCCGACGCGCAGATGGGCCAGGCTCAGATGTTCTAGCCTCGATCTCTCGGCAACATACACCTCTTCGATCTGCAAGTCCAGGCCGCCCTCGTTGACCGGCGCAAACGCCAGATCGATGAACCGCTGGACCTTGGGATGGGTGAGGACGCGCGCGATGCGCTGCCCGGCATACGCGTACGGCGACACCACCACCGTGGCCCCGGCCCTGGTCATCTTGGACTGCGCTTCCTCCTCGCTGGCGCGGGCGACGATGGGCAGGTTAGGGGCCAGGCCGCGAGCCGTCAGCGTGACGTAAACGTTCTCCGCGTCCGAGGCGACCGCGGTAGCCAGGCCGCGAGCGCGCTCGATGTGCGCCTCGCGCAACACCGCCTCGCTGGAAGCGTCGCCGACAATCACCGGCAGTTCGTTCTCTTGTGCCCACCGTGCCTGCTCCGGGTCCTTCTCGATCACCACCAGGGAAATCTTGCGCGCAGCCATCTCTTTGGCCACCCGGCGGCCTACCCGGCCGGCCCCGCAGATGATGAAGTGGTCGGTCAGTCTGGCGATTTCTTTTTCCATTCGGCGACGTCCGAAAAACGAGCCTAGCTCGGATTGTATCACCGTGTGGGTGAAGGCACCAATGGCGAAGCCGACCAGGCCGAGCCCGACCACCATCACCAGAATATTGAAAGCGCGGCCGCGCCCGGACAGCTGATTTTCCGGTTCCGCCCCGATGGTGGTCACGGTCATCAAGGTCCCATAGAGTGACTCGAACCACGTCCAGCCTTCGATGAAATGAAACCCGATGCTGCCCACCCCCACCAGGGTGAAGAGGAGAACCATCGCGATCAGGATGCGTTTCTTTTTCAGGGAAGCATAAGATGTGTAGCCTCCATAGCTTGTCACGGCATCCATCCCCCACTCACGGTGAGCGCCTGGCCGGTGATGAAGCCGGCTTCCTCCCGGGCGAAAAACTTCACCGCCTCCGCGATGTCCTGCGCGGTGGCCGGCCGCCCCACCGGAAACCGGGTATCGCTCATGCGCTGCGCCTCATCAAAGGTCAAATCCTTGTTGTCGAGAATGGCAGGATTCACCACGTTGACGGTGATCCCGTACCGCGCTTCTTCCAGCGCCAGCGACCGGCTGAACGCCACCACTCCCGCTTTGGCCGCCGCGTAGGCGGAAATGGTCGCCTGGCCGAAAGCCCGGTCGGCGCCCGCCGAACCCAAGTTGATAATGCGACCCCAGCGCCGCGCTCGCATTACCGGCAGCACCTGCTTGGAAGTGTAGAAAACGCTGTAGAGGTTCGAGGTCAACAAGGCGTGCCACTCTTCCGGACTCGAATCCATTACGGTCTTCCACTCAAATTCGCCGACGTTGTTTACCAGGATATCGAGCCGGCCGAAATGGCGGACGACGCTATCCACCAGGCTTTTGACGTGGGTGGGCCTCGTAACGTCGGTGGCAATTGCCATGACCTCGGTGCCCAGGGATTGAAGCTCATCCGCAACCCGGTGGATTCGATACCGGTCGGTTCGATAGGCGACCGCCAGGCGCGCACCCTCCCGTCCTAAAGTCAGCGCGACTTCCCTTCCGATGCCCCGCGAAGCTCCCGTAACCAGCGCGACTCGATTTTTAAGCGACAAGTGTCAGCTCCGAACGGGGATGAGGACAGGCGGTATGCGGCATGCTGGAAGAAGCTCGAAGTTGCCCAATCCGACGATGTGCCTGTTGCTTACCGTGCCCCAAAATTGCCTGCGTCCAGGTCAACCACTTTTTGGCTTGAACGCGGCTGACCGTCTGCAGGTAGTGGCTTCGTAGCTGGAGGAGCCCGTCTTCGAGCGTCTTCCCCTCGGCAGCCTGGCTCGCCGTTAACCCTTGACACGACACTCCGAGAATTCGGCACAAAAAATAAAATCCGCCGACCAAAATGACGATTTTCTGCCATGTTTTGTCACGTTTTTGCCAGCCTTTAGCAGCTTTTGCCACGATTTGGCACGACTTTTTTACCGAAATTTTGTGCCGTTTTTGAACACCGAACCCGATATCTCCTTTCATTGCAATAAACGCTTCCTCGCGTTGGAAAGAAAAAAAATAAATGGCATTATGGTTAATTTTCTCGGTATACCAATAACTGCAAACAAGGATGCTGTCCGGGTTTCTTTGAATCGCGAATAAACACCTCCTTGCGCTAATGTCGGACGACCTGCCATAACCTCTATACTACGGGAAGTTCAAAGGCCTGTCAATTGAATTTTAATGGAAGGGTATTGACGCCGTCATATCGATTTTCCCCAGAACACGCACCGGCGACTTCTTTTGAAGAGCGGTCAGGATTCCCTCCTCCCAAGGCCGGCTCAGGTTCGTTCTCGGTTCGTTGCAGGTCTCAATCCCTACCAGATGTTGATGCAGACGTTCAGGTAACCCCTTCAGATCACCCCCTCACCCTGATGGTCAACTCTTCGCAAACGGCTCCTCCAGTGACGCGCTCTGACCCGTGAACAGCTCGGCGCCGTTCTCCGTCACGTGCAGATCGTCTTCCAGGCGGACGCCGAACTCACCTTTGATATAAATCCCCGGCTCGTCGCTGAACATCATGTTCGGTTCCAGCTTGATCCTATCACCGCGCACGAGGTATGGCCACTCGTGCCCGTCCATACCCATGCCATGTCCCAGCCGATGGGTGAAATACTTGTAGCCAGGACCGTAGCCCGCGTCCACGATCACCTGGCGCGCCGCCGCGTCCACTGCTTGCGCTTCAACTCCAGGACGAGCCGTTTCGAGTGCCGCCTTTTGCGCGCGATGCACGATCTCGAACACCCGGCGCATTTTATCCGTCGGCTTGCCCAGGACGAACGTGCGTGTGATGTCGGAGACATAGCCTTCCACAAGGCAGCCGTCGTCGATCATCACGATCTCGCCTTCGTGGATGGTCTGAGGCTGAATCGATCCGTGCGGCAGCGCCGAGTACGGGCCGACGTTAACACTGACCCCGCCCCGGAACCCGAGCCGCGAGTAGGCGGCATCGATCAACTGCTGAAGCTGGCGCTCGGTCATACCCGGCTCGAGGGCCCGCCACGCGGCCTCATAAGCTGTAATCGTGACCTGCGCGGCCAGCCGCATCAACTCGATTTCGTGGTCGGACTTGTGCATGCGGCAGCCGGCGGTGACCGGCGTAGCACTGACAACGTTCACGGTTGGCGCGGCTTTGGCGACGCCATCGCTGAAGACAAAGCGGACGGTCTCTTCCATCCCCAGACGGCCGCCGGAAATACCGCGATCCCTCAGTCCCTCGGCAATGCGCTCGTAGGGGCTTTCGTCCTCCTCCCAGGTGCGAACGTCGCTCTTTTCGGCGGACGTAGGCGCGAAAGGACTGAGCGCGATCTGTTCCTCGGCGCGATCGCGCTCGAAAGCGGGACATACGAAGAACGGCTCGCCCCTGGCCGGCAGAATCAAGGCGAACAAGCGCTCGCCCCCTCCCCAGCGGATATTGCTGAAGTAGACCAGCGACGTGCCGCCCATCAGCATCAGGGCGTCAAGCTGGTTCTCGGCCATCAATCGGCGCGCTTTCTCGATCCGCGCCTGGCGCTCGCCAGTGGTGATCGGCCGCGCCTGGTCCTCCATCGATTTCAGGGCGGCGATGGAAGACGGCAGGGAAGGCAGAGAATTAGAAGCGGCAGTTCCCTGCCCCGCAGCCGTAGCCGGCGTCAACCCGGAAGTAACTCCGGGAGCGAGGGCAAGTCCCGCGGCGGTGTTGCGTAGGAACTCTCTTCGCGAGCGATGAGTCACCCTGACGGTCACCTCAAATTCGGCCATGCAAACTAGACTAGACGAGACGAGACGTGGACTAGCAGGCTGCGGAAAGGCGGCGGAAGGCGGGGCTTCAGCCCGGCCGAACCGTCGGCCCAGCAAAAGAGATTGAAATCATTGGGGCGGCCCTTCCGCGGCCTTTTCAGCCTGCGCGGTGACGTTAGCTTCTGGCTCGATGGGACTTGTACCGATCGCCTCGCCGGCGGGCAAGGGCTTCGAATCCACCGGCGCCACCGTCGGCAAGGGTTTCGAACTCACCAGCTTCACCGTGAGGGTGGCGTTCACGATGTCGGCCGTGAGCGCATCCATCGCCTTATCGAAAAGCGTCGTCGACGGTATAGACTGCTTGTACTTTGCCCAACCCGGAGGAACCGATCTTAGCTTGGCCTTCATACTGAGCGGCTCCTTGTTATACATCGTGCCCTGGGGTGTGGTGATCTCGACATAAACATCAAAGCGGCTCTTCAACGTCCCCGTGGGATCGGGCTGGGTCGGATCGAGGGAACGGGGGTCGGCTCGCCCTTCCACAATCCCTTTCGATTCCTGGGTTGGGCTCAAGCTCAACTTGATTTTGGCGCCCAGGACCCTCCCCACGAGGTTCATTTCTTTCAGCGTCATCAAGGCCTGAAATCTGGCCATCTCTGGTGACGTCGAAGCCGCCCGCTCGACTTTCGCCTTACCCCGAAGGCTGAATCTCGGTGTGGCCAGTCTGTTGATCCGTAAGAACCCGGCCAGCCGGATTTCCACATTCGACTCAAAAGTGTCAATGCCTCCATCCATACCTGAGTCTCCTCTTTAGTCAGTAGCTCACCCGCCGTTCAGCAGGCGAGCTTCGATTCAACAGCCCGGCTCGGGAAGACTTCCGAGTGTATGGCGGTACGGCCCTTGTGTCAATTGGTCTGCAAGTTCGGCCCGCGCGAGGCATGTTTGCCGGTGACGGCCATCACTGAACCGGTCCGGCTTCTCTGCTGATATTCTCCGCCGGTGGGTCCGCTGATTTATGCGGTGACAACGACATCAAGGAGTACATCTATGGATAATTCTCAACCACGCCTCCTCGCTCTGACTGCCAAGACCATCGTTTGCCACACCATCACCTATTTCATCATGGGGCTGCTGGCCGCCCACTTCCTGAACTACGCGGCAGAATTCAACCGGCCCGAATCAGGCCTGCGGCCAATCACCAGCCCTTGGATCATGGCGGGGCCCTTATTCCAGCCCTTGCGCGGCGTGATTTTTGCGCTGGTCTTCTACCCTTTGCGCGATTGCCTCTTTGGAAAGAAGAACGGCTGGCTGGTGATGGCCTGGATGCTGATCGGCATCGGCATCATCTCGACGTTCGCCGCGGCGTCCGGGTCGATCGAAGGACTGGTTTACACAACGCAGCCAGTTCGTTTTCAGCTCCGAGGCTGGCTCGAAATCGTGCCCCAGGCCTTGCTGCTTTCCGCGCTGCTCTGTTACTGGGTGAATCATCCGGCGAAGAAATGGCTGAACTGGCTGCTCGGAGTTGTCTTCTTTATATTGATGGCCTTGCCCACTCTCGGCTTGCTGGTGCGCAAGGGCTAGTGTGCTGTAACATCTAATTTGACAACCCTCACCCGGCGCAGCGCCGGGTGAGGGTTGTCGAGAATTGAGAGCTACCGGACGGTACCAGCCTTTTTCTGCAGCCGGCTACAATGAACGCTTTTCATCGCTCGTAATCCTGATTGGCGGACTAGGGCGCAGAACTCAAGGCCACTTTTGCGCGCCATGCAGGATACGCGCGATGTGGACGACATCCTCATGAATCTTGTAAACGATAATGTAGGGCAACGGTGCGAGAACGAGTTCTCGAGTCCCCTTCTTTCTGCCAGGGCGTCCACGTCGAGGGAATGTCAGCAAGCCGGCGGGGGCTTCGTAGAGAGCGCGCACCAATTCGGCCGCGCGTTCAGGGGTTTCAAGAAACAGGTAATCCGCGATGTGCTCCAAATCGCTGGCAGCTTGCTCCGTCCAGCGAAGCTCCATTATGTGCGCCGCCTCTTGGCCAGCAACTTCTCAACCCGCGCCCCCATTTCTTCATGGGTCAGTACGTTCCCGAGGTCGACTTGCGCCAAGCCCTTTTCGACTTCTGAGACAAACCAGGCATCGTAGTCAACGAAGCGCTCGATAGCTTCCGTCGCGAGCGCTTGCGGGTCGGTTCCGCGTTCTGTAGCAATCCGGGCGAGCTTTGATTCCACAGCCGGGCTCAAGGAGACTTCCATAACCACAGTTTACGCATGAGCGGGAAGCCCGTCAATGCTGCTGCTCCGGACTGGCTCCGAGTGTGCGGCGACAGTCAACACTCTGACTCCTGATTTCTGATTTCCGACTCCTCTCTTCTGACTCCTTCTTTAGTGCTTCAACTCCTGGATCGTCGCATTAACCAGGAACGGGTCGTCGAAATCGGTCTGGTCGCCGGCCTTCTTCCCCGCCACCGGCAGCAGGCGCGCCGAAAGCGGTTTGTGCCACTTCACCGCGAGGCTAGCCACGTCGCCCATGATGCGTTCGAGTTGCGCCTGCGTGGTATTGCCGGGCAGCGGGACCACGTCGAGCCCGGTGCCGCACACCGCCGAGTACGCAAGCAGCGAGTCCATCGAGAGCATGCCCTCGCTCCAGCGCTGGGCGAGAACGGCATCCTCAAGGATGGGAAGCATCAGCCCCGAATAGCCGGCGTGCTTGGCGGGGATTTCCTTGAGCGCGCCGGTGATCAACGCGCAAGCGGTCATGGTGCCGGCAGCGCCGAACTTCGTGCCCGTCAGCTTCTCGATGGCCCCGCCGATCGAAACGTCCTTGACAGGTGCAGGCGAAAGATCGATGCCGGCATAGCTCCAGCGGGTGTCGCGTCCGACCTTCTGCGCGGCCGCTTCGATGGCGCGTGCGTGAAGACTGAGCGAGTCGATCAGCGCCTGGCGCGCCGCGGCGTCGTCCGGCTTGCCGGTGAAAGCCTCGGCCACCAGGTTGGCAGACTCCAGGCCGAGGGCAAAAGCCCCACCCGGGCCCACGTGATACGAGCCCGGATAAAAGGGCGTGAGCGGCGGCAGCAGCGCCGTAGCGGCGAAGCGGAAGTTGCCCTGGCTGTGCGGCGTGCGCAACGCGACATAGCGCACCAGCTTCGCGGCGGCGCGCACGGCATTCCAGTGGATGCCGTCGTCGCCCGCCATCGCCACACTGCCTCCCAGGATCGTACTCCCCATGATGATCTCGCCCAGCATTTCGGCGTAGCCCGGATCATCAGAGTCGGCGGTCATGGCCGGACCGATGGCCGCGTCAAAATTCTCTTTAGCGGCGAGGCTATCGTAAGCGCGAAAGAACGAGAGCGCGTCCTCACGCGAGAGCCCGCGCACGTACTCGGGAAAAGGCTGGGTGGTGATGCGCACGCCCTCCACCGCGTAGCCCGATTTCTCGAATGACGATTTGGCACCGCGCAGGAAGGTGAGAGTTTCGTGGATTTGAGACTCGTGGTGCGAGGGGTTTAGACGAATGAAGGCGGTGATGGCGCGAATTTTCGGTTTTTCACGTGACGGCTCGCGCGGTGCACGAGCTTCGGCGCCGCGCGTTTCCTTCTTAGGCATTTCGCGCAGCTTTTGCGTCGCGAGCGCCGGCGAAAGCAGGGACGCGGCCGCAGCGCCTCGCCGAACCAATTCGCGACGAGTAAACTTCAATTTCATCATCCTCCTTCAGTCGTGCAGGACTCTTCTCGCCTGGCCGAAAAACATTTCAACACAGAGCCCACAGAGGTCACTGAGGGAAAAAAGTGACCGACTTGATTCATGGTTCTTTTCTCTGCGTCCTCCGTGATCTCTGGGTTGAGATCTTCTCTCGGTTGCGGCCAGAGGCCGCGCTGTGACCTCTGTGTTGAATGTTCTTTCGTTGCGACAGGAGGCCGCGCCGGACTACAAACATTTAGTTTTCTCCCCGGTCTAGACTCAAAAAACCGATCGCTGTTGAACTACCTCTTTCGTCGCCAGCGAGAACACGGGCGACACCTCGCCGCCGTCGTTGATGCGGGTGGCGACATATTCCCCGACCGACGGTCCATGCTTGAAGCCGTGGCCTGAGCCTCCGCCCACGAGCCATACATTCGCGAAATCCGGATGGCGGTCGATGAGGAAATCGCCGTTGGAAGTGTTCTCATACTGGCAGACGCGCGTTTCCACCACCGGAGCCCCGGCGAGTGCAGGCAGGCGCCTGGCGAGATACGCCCGTACGGCTGCAAGGCCTTCGGGGCTGACGATGCGCTCGCCACTATCAGGATCGAACGGCGGACCGTGGCGGTCGCACGCCATCTTAAAGCCGCGGCCTTCGAGGTCCGGGATGCCGTAGAATCCGTCACCCAGCGAAATCCAGGCAGGCAT
>Ga0335078_10017498_pt1 | contig 10651 bp, 8 predicted proteins | sample Lox_Sample_32_FD_206711 | JGI IMG/M metagenome (GOLD analysis project Ga0335078, IMG submission 206711) | Soil microbial communities from Loxahatchee National Wildlife Refuge, Florida, United States - Lox_Sample_3.2 | ecosystem: Environmental > Terrestrial > Soil > Wetlands | place: USA: Florida...
TACCGGAGATTTCCTTGGTCGGTGGCATTTCCCTGACTGCATCACCAATTGTGCAACTGGAAAAGGGGAAATGTTAGCCCCCTTGGAAGCGGAGCATAGCCAAGCGAGCTTCGATCTCGCGGAGAACCCACATAACCTAAATATCTACCTACACTATATATTTTGCATTACACCATTAAGAAATGGACCCAGATTCCGGTAGTAGTGCAGTCTGCACCACTACCCAGATTCGTTTAACCGTACCCGGAGACCTTTAATGAATGGAAGACGCTGAGGGCTTCCTGCCTGGCGGTTGCGTGGTCAACGATCGGCCTCGGGTAGGTCCGGCCAAGACGCAACCCGATACGTTGCCTTTCGGGCACCGGCATGTTCCAAGGTTGGTGAACCCACCGATTCGGCAGATTCGCCAGCTCCGGTAACCAGCGCCTTACGTACGAACCGTCGGGATCGAACTTTAGGCCCTGCAAGACGGGGTTAAAGATTCGAAAGTAGGGAGCCGCATCCGCGCCGCATCCGGCCGACCATTGCCACCCGAGCGTGTTGTTCGCAAGGTCGGCGTCGACCAGCGTGTCCCAGAACCAGTAAGCACCTTCCTCCCAATGCAAGCGCAAATGTTTGACCAGGAACGATGCGACGATCATGCGTACACGGTTGTGCATCCAGCCTGTGGTCCAGAGTTCCCGCATGCCGGCGTCGACAATTGGGTAGCCGGTACGTCCACGTTGCCAAGCACGCAGCATCTTATCGTCGCTCCTCCATGGGAAATGAGCAAACTCGGGCCGCAGCGGTTCTGTCGTTGTTCGCGGAAAGTGATACAGCAGGTGATGGGCAAAGTCGCGCCAGATCAGTTGCCGCAGGAATGGTTCGGCGTGTTCCTTGGGATACCGGGACTGAATGGCGTGCCAAACCTGTCGGGGACTGATCTCGCCGAAGTGCAAATGTGGCGAGAGTCTCGAGGTACCAACCCGATCCGGCCGATCGCGGTCCTCGGAGTACCTTTCCACATGGCCCGCCAGCATCCGCTTCAGTTGCGCAACAGCTCCGGCTTCACCCGGCTGCCAAGTGGATCTCAGGCCCGCTGCCCAATCGATAGTTGGCTCTAGTCGCAACGAAGAGAGTTCAACACTCGGAGCGCCCAGAGCCTTGAAGTCTCGGGCCCGAACTGGTTCAGGGGGCATCCCAAGCGTCAGACACTTACGGTAAAAAGCGCTAAATACCTGAAACGGACCCCCGCTGCTCTTCTCGACTTGCCAGGGCTCCCACAGCAAGGCTGAGTTGAAGGTTTGAACTCGGACCCCGTCCTGTCGGAGAGCAGCCTTGATGGTGTTATCGCGTTCGATTGCGGCCGGTTCATACCGGCGGTTCCAGTACACGCTTGTCGCACCGGTTTCTTTCACTATCGCACGTAGGCAATCCAACGTTCTCCCGTGACGAAGAACCAGCGCCCCACTAAGCGACCTCTGCAACCCTGCCAACGATTGGTGAAGCCACCACTTCGTGGCAGCCCCCGCCGGAAAAGCTCCTTCCTCTTGAGGTGCCCACACGTAAACGGGCACGATGGTTCCCCGCTCAATGGCCGCATTTAGCGCTGGGTTGTCAGTCAGACGAAGGTCCTGACGAAACCAAATAATAGTTCTCATAAACTACCAAGTACGTACCGATGAGGTTGTCTTTCGGCGGATTGGCTCCGTCCCAGCCTCCCGTAAACCGATGCAGCGCCCCTTCCTTCCATCGAGTGTCGGAACCGCCTGGAGGTGGCGTGAAACCTACTTTGTAAATCTTGGGATGAACCCCATGCACCGCGAGGTTATAGGCGCATCAGTCCTGCGGTAATTGTTTTTGTCCCCCGCTCATGATAAAGAAAATGGATGATTTCTTTGAGGAAATGGATATACAGCTCAACGGCAGCACTGGTGATCGCGATGTCGGCCGGCATGGCCCTGCAGAACGCCAGCGCAGAAGATAATGGTCTCGAGCGGACACCCGTTCTCGGCTGGAGTAGCTGGAGCTTCCTGCGCAAGCATCCCACGGCAGCCCAAATGAAAGCCCAGGCGCTTGCCCTGCATAATTCCGGATTGCAGAAAATGGGTTACCAATACGTAAACCTCGACGATTTTTGGTATCAGTGTCCGGGATCACAGGGTCCGAACGTCGACCCTTATGGCCGCTGGATGACAGACTCATCAAGATTCCCGGTGCAGGGGGATACCGATGGCATCAAGGCAGTCGCTGACTACATTCACAGTCTCGGGATGAAGTTCGGAATCTATGTTACGCCAGGCATTTCCATGCAGGCAGTCAGCCGCAATACTCCGATTAAGGACACGTCGTACACGGCTGCCCAGATCGCGGACTCGTCTGTCGAGGAGAACAACTACAACTGCAAGGGCATGGTCCGCATTGACTACCGCAAGCCCGGAGCGCAGGAGTATACGAATTCATGGGTAGATATGCTCGCTGCATGGGGTGTCGATTACATCAAAATTGACGGCATGAAAAACAGCAATGCCGCGGATGTTGAGGCATGGTCGAATGCTATACGGCAAAGCGGGCGGCCCATGGTCCTGGACGTCACGCAGGGGAACTTTACAAGCGCTATCGCTCCGACATTAATGAAGTATGCGAATCAGTGGGAATTTGCGCCCGACATCGAATGCTATCGCTGCGAAAAGGGTGGTAGCAGCTATCCGCTGACCAGCTGGGCCGACGTTGCCAAGCGCTTCAACTACGTGGCGGAGTGGCAGCCCCATGCTGGTCCAGGCGCTTTTAACGATTATGACTCCATCGAGATAGGAAATGGCAGCAACGACGGGCTGACTCCGATCGAGCGCCAGACTCAGATCAGCCTGTGGGCCCTTGGAGCGGCACCCTTCATCCTCGGCGTTGATCTCACTCAGCTCGACCCGACGGATCTGCAGAAATATTTGGAGAACTCCGCAGTTCTTGCTATCGACCAGGATTCGATCGCCGCGAAAAGGGTGCTTAATACCGGCAACCAGCAGGTGTTCGCCAAGAGGGAGCCGAACGGAGACGCCATCGTCGGTTTGTTCAACACCGGCGGGAAGGCAGAGGAAGTCTCCGTACCGGTATCTACCCTAGACCTCCCCGCAAACCAAAGCGGCTATTCCTTAGACGACCTGTGGACCGGCGAGACCAAGAAAACAAGTAGCACCCTCAGTGCTGTTGTTCCGCCGCATGGGGTCGTCCTGTACCGCATCAGAGGACTTTAAGCCACTCGATTGCTGAAGCCCAGTGCCGGCGGCTGCTTGCGTTAGTAGTGACTTGCGAAGGCCGTTGAGGCGGGCAGACCGCACGACCAAGGCGTCAATGAGTGATCTCGTGGTTGTTCAAAAGTAGGCTCCACCAAATCCACCAATCTATCTCCCACTTCTTCCGGTCCTGTTTCAGGGATTCCAAAATAGAGTTGAGTGCTTCCAGTTTGAGTTCGGTGCAGGATAAACATTTTCGAATTGCTGATTCTGGCAAGAAGTCATGGCCAGTGTAGCCTATGAATCGGCGCGGAATTCCCTCTCTCGTGCCGAGTTCACTTGGCACTCCCGATGACCAAACAACCTCGATGATGATAAGCGTGATAGCGTCCTGCTGGACGATCGAGGAAGGCTGACAAAGACGGGCAATGCGCGGGTGACTCTCGTCACAGTCTCCTGTGACGAAGATCATCGTTCGGGATCGAAATACGACGTAAAGAAAAGCATCAGGCATTTCGGGCGCACGAGATCTTAGGCGCGCAAGAAGACGAGCATGTTTAAGGACATCGAACATCTCATTCGACTGGCTCTTGTCATGGCAGTTGCTGCGGTTGCATTCATCGCCCTTCGCGCCGCCGTCATTCCTCGCAGCTTCGGGCAGTATGGGCACTATCGCGGAGATGCCATTGCCGAGATTGCGGCACGTCCGATTGCGTTTGCCGGACACCAGGCCTGCGAGGGATGCCACACCGACGTCGTCGACCAGAAAAAGCTGGGCAGGCACATAGTAGTTCCCTGCGAGGCCTGCCATGGAGCGCTTTCCAGCCACGCGGAAGATCCAGCATCGGTGGCTCCTCCAAAGCTTGATACGGCGCTGGTGTGCGCCCGCTGTCACGAGGCTAACAGCGCCAAGCCGAAATCGTTTCCTCAAGTCGTGACCGCCGATCACTCCGCCGGGATCGCTTGCGATACGTGCCACCAGCCGCATAAACCCGCCATCGAGTCATCGGAGAAGAAGATCGCGGAGGGCAAGAACTAATGGAAATCACCCGCCGCCATCTGCTCATGCTGCTGCCCGGTGCTGCCGTTGCGTGGAAATACGTCCTCGCCGGAACACCCGAGTCTGCGCCCAACTACAAGCTGATGGAGCACTGGTGGGGCATGCTCATCGATATTCCCAAGTGCATCGGTTGTGGAAGCTGCGTGCGTGCCTGCGCCCGGGAGAATGATGTTCCCGACGGTTATTTCCGGACTTGGGTTGAGCGCTATCATGTCACCGACTGGAAGATTGAGAAGCCGGACGTAGAATCGCCGGACGGCGGCAAGCAGGGTTTCCCGCCAAACGAAGAGAGTGGCGGAAAGAACTTTTTTGTCCCCAAACTCTGCAACCACTGTACGGATTCTCCCTGCACTCAGGTGTGCCCAGTTGGGGCGACATTCGCTTCCCCGGATGGCGTTGTCCTGGTCGATAAGAAGTATTGTCTTGGTTGCCGTTATTGCGTGCAGGCCTGCCCCTACGGGTGCCGCTTCATCAATCCTAAGAGCAACACAGCTGAGAAATGCACGCTCTGCTATCACCGCATCACTAAGGGGTTGACCACAGCGTGCTGCGAAGTTTGCCCTACGGGCGCTCGCCAGCTTGCCGACCTGAAGAACCCCAACGATCCGATTCATGAGTTTCTACGCACTCATACCGTGCAGGTTTTGAAACCACACATGGCCACGGGCTCGAAGGTTTTCTACAGCGGCATGGATGGTTCGGTCAGATGAGCGGACGAAGACGAGTTCCGCGCAGGTAAGGAGGCTTGTGCAGGTTCCGGTAGAAGGTTTCATGTATCCGAACGAGGTGGAGCTCCAGTGGAGCGTTCTCATCGTTCTCTATCCCTTCATTACGGGACTGGTTGCTGGTGCGTTCATTTTAGCTTCACTGGAGCGCGTCTTCCGCGTGCAAGCGGTGAAGCCTACCTACCGTCTGGCCCTCCTCACCGCGCTGTCGTTTCTCCTGGTTGCTCCTCTCCCGTTGCAGCTACACCTTGGGCATCCGGAGCGATCACTTGAGATGTACCTCACGCCGCATCGCTCCTCGGCGATGGCGATGTTTGGATTCGTCTACCTCTGGTACCTGATGGCAGTATTGCTGATGGAGATCTGGCTCGATTACCGGCGGGACATCGTAATCAAGTCGCAAAGCACAACCGGTGTGCTGCGATCTTTCTATCGTGTGCTGACGCTCGGCTCTGACAACATCAGTGAACGTTCCCTGCGGATCGACGAGAGGCTCGGTTACTTTATTACTCTCGTGGGAATTCCTTCTGCCTTCCTGCTGCATGGATACGTCGGCTTCATCTTTGGATCCGTGAAGGCGAACCCCTGGTGGTCGTCGCCGCTGATGCCGATCGTCTTCGTTTTTTCGGCTATGGTCTCGGGAATTGCAGCTGTCATGTTGCTCTACATGTTCTCCATGTGGGTTCGAGGAAACCAGATTGACATTCGGTGTCTGGATAAGATCGCGCAGTATCTTCTGTACACCTTTGTCATCGATTTTAGTCTCGAGATGCTGGATCTGCTGCAGCGTATCTACGAAGCTGACGAATCGTTCCGCAGCCTGGATTTCATGGTCCACACGCGTCTCTGGAAGTCCCAGGTGATTGTACAAATCCTGCTTGGGACTGTGACACCGATCGCGCTGCTTGGTCTCACGCAGATTCGGATTCTGACTGAGATCGCCCGCAAACGGATCTACGCGCTCGCCGGATTTCTGACTGTGATCGGCATTTTTGCGATGCGCTGGAATGTGGTGATCGGCGGTCAGCTCTTCTCCAAGAGTTTCCTGGGATACACCACCTACAAGATGGGCTTCGCGACGCGCGAGGGTCTGCTGATTGCGATCTCGCTGATGATTCTTCCATTTCTCATTCTGTGGGTCTTAGTAAAACTCCTGCCGCCATGGCCGGACGCGGAATCTTTTTCCGTCTCTGGTGCAACGCCGGCGCACGGAAACAGCTAGGCCTTGAGTCACCGGGCAGATGCGGAGATGCATTATGCCGCAAGCTGTGGACAGCAACACCACGGAGTTAGAGCAAATCACATCCCGTGTCCGCGATCTCGAACAGCGAGTTGCGGTCCTGGAAGGACACGCCGCCAACTCAGTCACAGATCAGTCGCCACATACGGAATCGTCCTCCACAGCTCTGCAGAGCCCGAGACCACCTACCACGTGGAGCGGCTTTCCTCCGATCGAGGCGCCTGCTGGAGCGATCCCGGTGCTGGGGAAGGCGGTTCTTGGGATCGCCGGGGCTTACCTTCTGCGTGCCATTGTGGAGGCAGGCGCTGTTCCCAAGTTGCCAGTCTTGATCGTGGCGATGATCTATGTCGTCTTGTGGATGCTTCGGGCAAGCCGAGTTCACGACACCAACCGCTTCGCCAGCGCTACCTATGCCGCCACATCGGTTCTGATCCTGGCGCCGCTCTTGTGGGAATCCACTGTGCGCTTTGAGGTGATTCGGCCAGTCTTTGCCGCAATCGTGTTGACCGCCTTTGTCGCCCTGGTATTGACTCTTTCCTGGCGGCGCCGGCTCGAACTGCTCCCGTGGATCGCAACCCTGGCGGCGGTGATCACTGCTCTGGCGCTGATCATCGCAACTCACGACCTAGTGCCACTCACGGCCGCCATGTTGGCAATGGCTGCAAGCGCTGAACTTGCCGTCTGCCTCGAGCATCGGCTCAGCTTGCGCGCGGTGCCCGCCGTGGCGGCAGATTTCGCTGTCTGGTTGCTGGTTGATCTCATGACATCGGCTGAGGGGGCGCCGGAAGGCTATTATCCGGCAAGCTCACTCACCATCGGCCTTCTGTGCATTGCTTTGCTGGCCATTTACGGCGGCAGTGTCACAGTCCGCGCTTTCGTGCGACACCAACCGCTCTCAATTTTCGAGATTGCCCAAACCGCTCTTGCGTTCACCCTTGCGACTTTTGGCATTTTTCGCGCTACGCAAGGTTCTGCCTCCTGGGCCCTCGGAATCTCGTTCCTGCTGCTGTCGTCTGCATTCTACTGGGGTATTTTGTCGCATTTTACGCATGAAGAGCCCGCTCGCAACCGCCATATCTGCGCCACTTGGGCCGTCGTTTTGTCGCTGGCAGGAAGTCTCCTCGTGTTCACCGCAAGCCTCGAAGTTCCTTTCTTGTGTCTGGCGGCCTTGCTGGGAACCTTCGTGTATTTCCGCACACGGATGTTCAGCTTGGGCTTGCACGCGTCGGTTTACTTGTCGGCAGCCACCCTCGTCTCGCCACTGCCCGCTTACGTCGGAAATGCTTTGGCGGGATCCGTCCCTGCCGCACCGGGCCCGAATGTTTGGATTGTCGGAGTTACGGCGCTATTGTGCTATTTCGTCGGAGCGCGAGCGTTGGAGAATCGCAGCCGACGCCGATTGCTTTGGGTTGTTCCAGCTGTGCTGGCCGGATTCGCCGGAGCCGCCATCCTGGTCGTCGCAGTCTCTGCCGTTGCCGCCGGGCGGATTGAGCTGACGCCCTCCCGTCTCTCAGTCATCCGAACGATTGTGAACTGCGTTCTGGCCCTCGCTCTTGGTTTTGCGGACTTCCGCTGGAAACGTGTCGAACTCATCTGGGTCGCCTGCGCCGCGGTCGCATTCGGTACGCTCAAACTTCTGCTGGAAGACTTGCGATTCGGTAACGCCGCATCACTCGTAGTCTCGCTTCTGGCCTATGGATCGGTCCTGGTCCTTCTCCCGCGGCTGACACGACGAACCACGACCGAGATCTGAGGCGTTTCGCCAAAACGGTTGGAGCACGATTGCGGTCAGCGCCATACTCGACCGCCTGCGGATATTCAGGTCCATTGAATAAAGGATGGCTGATCGGCCGTTATCCTACCGGAACGCGTTCTAGGCTACAATCGTCGCTACATCAATGACTTACGTTCTAAAAGTGGATCTGCGCTTTCACTTGGATCATGCGGGGGGAAACATCACCGCCGAGTCCAGACCCCAGGATGCTAGTCGGTGGCACCTCCATTGTTGATATCTCTCCGAACCCTGAGTCCGAGCTGTAATTATCGGGCGGGCCGAAGTTTGGGTGGTTAAAAAAATTAAAGAATTGGAGACCGATACCCAGCACCACTCTGTCCTGACCGACGATGCTTGTGTTCTTCATGACCGTGAAGTCAGTATTGAAATAGCTGGGATAGCGGAAGCGGTTGCGTCCTTGCGCAAAGAAAACACCGGGGCCCGAACAAGGTCCTTGTGGACCTGGCACATTCCCCGTATTGAACGAGGTCTCACAGCCCGTCTGAACAAACTGTGCGCCCGGATTCGGGGCCCCCATTCGTGAGCACTTGAGGAGGCCAACAAGGATGCGGGAATGGAGGAACTACGGCTCCCGCTCCGCAGGAATGGGACGAGCCGAGTGGGGCAACTGGGACAGAGTAGATTGTTCCATAAAAATTGTTCGGTGCCAGGTCAGCGGACTCTGCGAGATCGATCACTGTGTAGGGAAATCCGGTTCGGGCGAAAATCGTCCCCGAGACCCGCCATCCCCTCACCAGGAAATCGGGACCGCGGCCGCGGAGCATAGTTCTCACCGGGAGTTGCCACACGTAGTTCGCATTCAAAGAGTGGCGAACATCGTAATCTGCTGCTCCGTAGCCGCTTCGCAGATTAAAGGGGTTTTGGGGGAAGTCGGAACTGCCTGCAGTGAATTCGGCTAGGCCGCCGTTGGAAACTTCATCCAGAGCATGGCCGTAGGTGTAGTTCACCTGGAATAAGCCATTGCCGAAACCAGTAAATCGCCGCCGAAACGAAACAACCACGCCATTGTAGTTTGAGATTCCGGGTGTCGTGTATTCAGTGACGCCCGCGAAGCGAGGATCGGCACAGGGCGCAAGCGGTGGGCTCGCACAGACTGTGGCTGGAAATGGGCCGAATCCAAAAGCGTTGGCTGAGGGATTTTGCACCATCTCATGAATTCCGTGATTGCCGTAGTATCCAAGAGTCACCGAAGTGCTGGTACCAAACGTTTGCTGCACTTCCAGGCTCCATTTCTGATATTGGGGCGTGTGGGTCTTGCCACTCGGAACGGTAATATCGGGGGGGAAAAACTCCGAATCCGACACTTCGATCTGAGCAAGATTTTCGCCCGCTGCAAACCCTTTGACAAAGGCGGCATTCGAAGCTGCGGCCACTCCAAAAAGGCTGTTGGTTTCTTCCGGAGCGAGATTGTGGCCACCAAATACTGTCACGCGGTTTACGAGTGGTGGGTTGTAAGTGAAAACGGATCCGAGCGCGCCAGAGAGCTGTTCGTAAAATAGACCAACACCGCCACGTACCACGGTATTACGCGAAACTCCCAGCGGTTGCCAGGCGAAACTGAATCGCGGCGCCCAGGCCAGAGGGTCCGTGCTAATAAAGGCTTGCTTGCGATTCGAGAGCGCCTGATTGTAAGGCTGTGCCGGGTCGTGATTGATAGATTCAAACGACCCGGATAATTCGGCAAAGCAATCATGGGGACAGACGGGATTTGAGTGGTGTTCTACGCGCAGGGCGGGTCAGGTCGGACTTTACGTGCCACTCATCCTGGCCATAGCCCGCAAGAGTGTAGGAAGCGAAGCGCTGCGCCAGTTGCGTGGGAAAGGATTGACGCAAGCGCGTGGAGTTACTCTTGGGAGATGCTGAGTCCACGCCTCCGGAATAAAATGCGTCGATGGTCTTTGGAACGATATCTCCGACGGCGTTCTGCGTATATTGGGAGTAGCTCAAATAGTTTCGCAGGAACTCCCCACCGAACCCGAACTTGTGTTTGCCCCACGTCTTCAGGAAATCGTCGGCGAGCTCGTACCGCGTGAGCCCCTGGTTGAGAGGATAGCCATAGATGTAGTCGAATCCTCCCAGTTGCGTGAATGGCCCGCCAGCGTCATCCCAATCCAAGGTGGTGGGAAAAGCAGCCAGGGTTTGCGCCGGGTGGACGAGGCTCGACGTCTCACTTTCGTAAAGACCCGCCAATAGGAACTGGTTTGCCGCAGTTGTTCCCAATGTGTGAGTTTCATTCAACTGGGCTTGCCACCACGGCACGGCGGAATCGACGTTGAAGAGTGAGCTTATTGGGTCGACGACAATGGGTTGCCGGCCATTGTCGTATTCGAGGAGGAAGAAAGCACGATCGTTGGTACGAAGGTTCCAATCCATGCGGCCAGACACAATGGATTCGCTCGTCGGTTGCCCAAGTGTTTTCTGAAAATGGATTGCGCACGGAAGGTTCACGCCGAGTTGCCCTTGCGCGGTCTGCGGACCGATGAACACGCCACTCGGGCTGGTGTCGAGACAGCCGAGACGATCGGAGAAGCTCCCCGGTGTAGCTGCTGCTATTCCAGGGGTTTGGTTATACAGCCTGAACATTTGCTTGTAAAAAGCATCGGAAGCGGAGGCCGAGCCAAA
>Ga0335078_10017499_pt1 | contig 10650 bp, 8 predicted proteins | sample Lox_Sample_32_FD_206711 | JGI IMG/M metagenome (GOLD analysis project Ga0335078, IMG submission 206711) | Soil microbial communities from Loxahatchee National Wildlife Refuge, Florida, United States - Lox_Sample_3.2 | ecosystem: Environmental > Terrestrial > Soil > Wetlands | place: USA: Florida...
GTAGGGCGAGACGCTGGTCTGCGACCAGTGGGAGGTGAGCTGCATGTTCCCGGTCGCGATGTCCGAGGACCATCCGGTCACCGACTGGCCGACGAAGGTGGCGTCGATGCCGGCCTTGCGCAGCCATCCGGCGATCATCTGGTCGCCGGTGGCATAGTCGCTGAACGACGAGGGGTTGGTGATGTCGATCGTCAGCTTCTGCCCCGACTTGGTGCGGAACAGGCCGTCGGACCCCATCACGTAGCCCGCCTGCTGGAGGACCTGCTTGGCTCCGGCGATGTCCGAGTGTGCGTTGAGGGTCTGGTTCGCCACCGAGGGGGTCAGGAACTGCTGGAAGATCGGCAGCGTCAGCCCCGAGGCGTTCGACACCGGCGGCTCGATCCCGCCCTCGGCCTGCTGGCTCAGCGCGGTCCGGTCGATCGCCAGACTGATCGCCTTACGGACCGCCAGCTGATTGGTCGGGAACTTCGTCAGGTTCGGCTCCAGGCTGTTGGTCTGAATCGGCACGAACCACACGTGGTGGTTTGAGTGACCGTTGACGAACACCTGCTGCACGCCGGGGATGAAGTTGCCCGCCCACTGCAGCTGGTCGGTCTGGAGTGCGGCCAGGGCGGTGTTGGACGACGCGTAGGTCGGGAACTGAACGGTAGAGACGGCCGGCTTACCGCCCCAGTAGCTCGGGTTCGCCTTGAGCGTGATTCCCTGCGAGGAGAACCGCGCGACCGTGTAGGGGCCCGTGCCGACCGGGTTGGGGTCCGCGTACTTGCCCGGGTCGCCCACCTTGCTCCAGATCGACTGGGGGACGATGTACGTCTGCGCTGCGATGTTCTGCAGGTTGGCGTACTGGGGGGTGGCGAAGTTGAGCGTGACCTGGTTGCCGCTCGAGCTCACGCTCGTGGTCGCCAAACCGGTCGTGTTGATGTCGGCGTATTTCTTGATCATGCCGAACGTGAACGCGACGTCGGCCGCGGTCATCGGCGTGCCGTTGGACCACTTCACCCCCGGACGGATCGTGAACGTGATCGACTTGCCGCCGTTCGACCACGTATATCCGGTGGCCAGCCAGTGGTAGTACTGGCCAGGCTTGATGGCGTTGGCCTGCAAGAGCGGCTCGTAGAGCAACGACGTGGCGCCGAGCAGCGACGCCGCCGACGATTGGATGTAGGGATTGAAGTTCTGTGTGATCGCGTTCTGCTGGCTCGACTCCACGGTCAGCACGGCGGAGCTGCTGCCGGAGCTCGGCGTGTTCGTGGCGTTGGCTGTCGAGCTGTTGTGCGAGCTGCCTCCGCAGGCGGCGAGCAGCGCCGCGGTGCCGAGCATCGCGCAGGCGGCCAACAGACGTCGTGGGTTGATCTGGCGTTTCATCGCTGAGAACACCTCTCTCTCTGATAAAAGACTCATGTCGCGTATGTAGACATTCACGTTCCTGGTGCAAGGCCAGGATTCGTGTCGCGTATGTGGACGGTCACGTGCCCCCGGGTGAGGCCGGGGGTGCGGGCCCTATACCGGCGCGATCGACCGGGACGGTCACGTCATTGCTCGATCCTCCCTTCGGATCTGGAGCTGCCGGCCAAATGCGTCGGGATCGGGCGCGGAATCGATCAGCAGCTTCGTGTAGGCGTGGGTGGGCGCCTGCGTGACCTGCTCGGCGGGCCCGCGCTCGACGATCTCGCCGTCGTGCATCACCAGGATCTCGTCGGCGAAGTAGCGAGCCGATGCGATGTCGTGGGTGATGTAGAGCACGGCGAGGTCAAGGTTCTGGCGCAGCTGGTCGATGAGGTCGAGCATCTCGAGCCGGATCGACACGTCGAGCATCGAGACCGGCTCGTCCGCCAGCAGTACGCCCGGGGAGGCGGCCAGTGCGCGGGCGATCGCCACGCGTTGACGCTGGCCGCCTGAAAGCTCGTGTGGATACGCGTCACGAAACTGCTCGGGTGGAGACAGCCGGACCTGCTCGAGCAGCCTGTCGAGCTCGGCCCCGGTCGATTCGCGTCCGGTGCGCTGCTCGTGCAGGCGGAGCGCTCGCTCGAGGTGGTAGCGCACCGTATGCAGCGGGTTCAGCGATGCGAACGGATCCTGGAAGACCATCTGGACCTTGCCCTTGTAGGCTCGGAAGCCGCGGCGCGCGGCCGGATCGATGGCCGTGCCGTCGAGCAGGATCTGTCCCTGAGAGCGCCGCTCCTGGCCGGCCAGTATCCGCGCCACCGTGGTCTTGCCCGAGCCGCTCTCGCCGACCAGCGCCGTGATCGTGCCGCGCCGCAGCGCGAGCGAGACACCGCGGGCCGCCTCGACCACTGCACTTCGACCCAGCCGGTAGCGCTTGGTCAGGTCGACCGCCTCGAGCGCCACCGGACCCTGCGTCGCGCGGCGCGTGGAGGGCTGCGCCACTGCCGGCGCGCCCTCCGCCTGAGCGGCGTTGACGAACGGGCAGGCCGTGACGTGGTCGGGCTCGGTCTGGGCAAGCGACATGTCGACCGTCGCGCAGGCGTCGGTCGCGAAGCCGCACCGGGGCTTGAACGGGCAGCCGCCGAGCGCGCCGCGCAGGTCCGGGGGCGAACCCGGGATGCCCGTGAGCTTCAGGCGAGGGCCGCTCAGCCGCGGAAACGACGTGAGCAGCCCGCGGGTGTAGGGATGGGCCGCGCGGAGATGAATCTGCTCGCGAGTGCCGGATTCGACGAGCTGCCCGGCGTACATGATCGCGACGCGGTCGGCGATCTCGAGCAGCAGCGACAGGTCGTGGGTGATGAACAGAACCGAGAATCCCAGCTGCGACTTGAGCTCGAAGATCTCGGCCAGGATGTCTCGCTGCACCACGACGTCGAGCGCGGTGGTGGGCTCGTCCATGATCACGACCTCGGGGTCGGCCGCGAGTGCCATGGCGATCATGACCCGCTGGCGCATCCCGCCCGACAGCTCGTGTGGATAGCTCTTCAACCGGGTGCGGGGAATTCCCACCATCTCGAGGAGCTCGACGATCCGTTGCTGGCGTTGCGCGGAGCTCAGCGGCATGTGCGCTTCCACAGCGTCGAGAAGCTGCTCGCGCACGCACAGCACCGGGTTGAGCGAGTTCATCGCGCTCTGGAACACGATCGCGATCTCGCGCCAGCGCAGCGCCCGCAGCTGCCCGGGGGTGGCGCCGAGCACGTCGACGGACTCGACCCCGGCGCGCCGCCGGTGATAGGTGACGGTGCCGCCGGTGATGACGGCCGGCGGGCGAAGCAGCCTGATCGAGCCGTACGCGAGCGTCGACTTGCCGCAACCGCTCTCGCCGGCCAGCCCCACGACCTCGCCGCGGTGAAGGGTGAGGTCGACGCCGCGGACCGCCCGGACGTCTGCCGCGCCTGTCCGGTAGACGATCGACAGGTCCTTGATCTCCAGAACCGGCTCGCGGGTGTCGTGGCGGGGGGTCGCGGGCGCGGGCACTGTCACATCTCTGGGTTCGATGCCGGCACTCACGCGTCGCCTCCACGCATATCGGTGAGAACCGGCGTGGGATCCGACGGCCGCCACGTGCGCCGGCCGATCCGAGTCTTGCCGGCCGTGCGCAGGCGCGGGTTGCCGAGCTCGTCGAGCCCGAAGTTGAGCAGGACCAGGCTCATGCCGAGCAGGGCGACGCATACGCCCGGCGGTCCGTACCACCACCATGCGCTCAGCTCGACCGCGTTCCCGTTCTGCGCCCAGTAGAGCATCGTCCCGTAGCTCCAGCTGGACAGATCCGAGACGCCCAGGAAGGCCAGCGCAACCGAGGTCAGGATCGCGTAGAGAACCGTGCCGACGAAGCTCGCGGCGATCAGCCCGATCTCGTTGGGAAGGATCTCGAAGAAGATGATCCGACGGGTGCTCTCGCCGGACTCGCGCGCGGCCGCCACGAAGTCGCGGCCGCGCAGCGACAGCGTCTGCGCGCGGATGACCCGGGCCCCCCATGGCCAGCCGAGCGCGCTCAATACGATCGCGGTCGGCAGCTCGCCGGTGTGCGGCAGATAGCCGAGGATCACGACCAGCAGCGGCAGCGCCGGCAGGACGAGGAACACGTTGGCCAGAAGGGAGAGGCCTTCGTCGGGCAGCCCGCCGAGGAAGCCGGCCGAGGTGCCGATCACCACCGACAGCCCCGTGGCGATCAGCCCGGTGAGCAGACCGAGCACGACCGTCGAGCGCGTTCCCGCGAGCAGCTGCGAAAGCACGTCCTGCCCGGTCGCGGTGGTGCCGAGCAGGTGCGTCGCGTTCGGCGCCATTGGGAGCGCCTGGCCGGGGGTGCTCGCGCTCGGGTCGAACGGCGCGATCGTCGGGCCGATGATCGCAACCAGGATGAACACGCCGAGAATGACCGCTCCCACCTTGGCTTTGGCGGGGAAGCGGCGCAGCGCCTCGCCCCGGCGCTTGGCGATGACCGCGACGGCGGCCTGCGCGGCGCCGTCGGGACGCGGATCGGCGGGGGTCGCGAGCGCGGACATCAGTAGGCGCCTCGGGTTCGCGTCCGGGGGTCGGCCAGGAAGTACACGATGTCGGCGATGAGGCAGGCGGCCAGGACCGACAGCGAGATGACCAGGAAGATCCCCTGCAGGAGCGGGAAGTCGTCGGACGTCACCGCGTTGTAGAGCGTCAGGCCGATGCCCGGATAGGAGAAGACGATCTCCATGACCAGCGCGCCGGCCACCACGAAGCCGAGCGAGAGGGCGAAGCCGGCCAGGTTGGGGAGGATCGCGTTGCGGGCCGCATAGGTGAACATGACCCGGCGCGGCGACAGTCCCTTGGCCTGCGCCACCAGGACGTAGTCCTCGGCGATCGTCGTGATCATCACGTTGCGCATCTGCAGCATCCACCCGGCCATCGAGGTCAGCACGATCGTGAGCGCGGGCAGGAACGAGTGGTAGGCCGCGCTGGAGATGAACGACCAGTTCCAGCCCGGGGAGGTCCCCAGGCTGTAGCCCTGGCCGAACGGGAACACGGTCCAGTTCACCGCGAACAGCTCGATCATGATCAGGGCCAGGAAGAAGTACGGCGTCGCTTGCAGGAAGGTGAAGGCGGGCATCAGCCGATCGAGCCAGCCGCCACGCCGCCACGCGGTGAGGATTCCCAGCAGGGTGCCGATCACGAAGCTCATGATCGTCGCCGTCCCGACCAGGATCACCGTCCACGGCAGCGTCTGGGCGATCACCGTGGTGACCTTGGCGGGGTACTGGTTGATCGACAGACCGAGGTTCCCGTGCGCCAGGTTGCCCAGGTAGGAGAAGTACTGGCTGATCAGGCTGCCGTGGGTGTGGGTTCCGAACTCGGCCTGGAGGGCCTTCAGCGACGATGGGTCGAGCTGAGGAAACTTGGCCAGCATCGCGTTCACCGCGTTGCCCGGCATCACGCGCGGGATCGCGAAGTTGACCGTGATCGCCACCCAGGCCGCGACGACATAGAACGTCAATCGGCGGGTGATGAACGACATCGCCTGCTTGCTCCTTTTCCGTTCGGGTGGCGAAGGTGTGAAAACGTTACCGGAACTGTTTCGGCCATGTCAAGGTCGTGGCCTACCTATTTGTTTCGCATGTTTCGCCGCGATTATCTGCCATATTTCGCCGAGCAGCACCAGTAGTTTCCACCGATACTTGCCCGCCTCGTGGGGCAAATGTGCGTAGTTGCCCGTAAATCTGGTTGTAACGTTTCTGAAATCGTGATTGAATGGGTGCATGAGTTTCAGCACGCGTCCCGAAAACGGCCGGAGCAACCGCATCACGATCCGCGAGGTCGCGGACCTTGCCGGCGTCTCGACCGCGACCGTCTCGCGAGTGATCAACGGGCGGGCCGAGGTGTCTGATCGCGCGCGGGAAGCGGTCTTGCGGGTCGTCCGCGAGCACGGCTACAGCACCAACCGCACCGCGCGGGGGCTGTCGGCCGGGCGGACCGGGCTGGTCGGCGTGACCACGCCGGTCGTCCACCATTCCTACTTCGCGGTGATCCTCGACGGCGCCGGCGAGGCGCTGTACGAGCAGGACATGCGGATGGTCCTGTGCCCGACCCACCACGAGCACGATCGCGAGGTGTCGCTGCTCGAGCGCCTGATGCAGGGCACGACCGACGGCGCGCTGCTGATCCTGCCCGAGGAGTCGCCCGACGAGCTCGCGGCGCTGCACGACCACGGCTACCGGTTCGTGATCGCGGACCCGCTCAAGCATCTGGACGAACGCGTGCCCACGGTCTCGGCCTCGCATTCGTCGGGCGCGAGCGAGGCGATCGAGCACCTGTTGTCGCTCGGCCACCGGCGGATCGCGGCGATCACGGGCCCGCGCGGGTGGATCGCCACCGAAGAGCGACTGCGCGGCTACCGCGGCGCGCTGGCAGCCGCCGGCGTCATGCCCGATCCCGAGCTCGTGGTCGAATCGGACTTCCGCGCCGAGGGCGGCGTCGAGGCGGCGCTGTCGCTGCTCGACCGGTCCGATCCGCCCACGGCGATCTTCGCCTTCAACGACATGCTGGCGATCGGCGCGATGCAGGCGGCGCGGCTGCGCGGCGTTCGCATCCCCGATCAGCTGTCGGTGGTCGGCTTCGACGACACGTTCGAGGCCTCGATCGTCACGCCGGCGCTCACGACCGTGCGCCAGCCGCTCGCCGAGCTGGGACGGATGGCGGTGAACCTGCTCGTGCGCCAGCTTCAAAACCAGCGGATCGAGGCGCTCAACGTCCAGCTCGAGACCAAACTGATCGTGCGCGAATCGACAGCAGCCGCCGCGCCGGTGTAGAGACGGCAGCGGGCCATCCGTGCACGTATCGACCACACCGCCGGCGCCCGCTTCATAGACGCGCCGCCTCCCCGGGGATAGGGTCGCGGGAACACCCGGTTCTTAGACGACGAGGAGGAGTTCCCGTGGCCACGATCGTTCCGTCTGCGGTATCCGAGCACGACCTGTCCGCCGCGCTGGCGGAGTTCGTGGCGGCGCTCGGCTCCGAGCGCGTCGTCAGCGACGAGGACGAGCTGCGCGAGTGGCGCGATCCGTTCCAGCATGCTTCGTGGGACGAGTACACGGCGTCTGCCGTGGTCATGCCCGAGACGGTCGAGGAGGTCCAGGAGGTCGTCCGGATCGCCGGCCGTCACCGGGTGCCGCTGTGGACGCTCGGCCAGGGCCGCAACAACGGCTACGGCGGGCCCGCTCCGCGCGTCCGCGGCTCGGTGATCGTGTCGCTGCGGCGGATGAACCGCGTGCTCGAGATCAACGAGGAGCTCGGCTACGCCGAGATAGAGCCGGGCGTGCGGTGGTTCGACCTGTACGAGGCGATCAAGGCCGGCGGCCACCGGCTGATGCTCTCGATCGCCGACGTCGGCTGGGGGAGCGTGATCGGCAACACGCTTGACCACGGCGTCACCTACATGCCCTACGGCGTGGACTTCGGCCTGCCGTGCGGCATGGAGGTGGTGCTCGCGAACGGCGAGGTGATGCGCACGGGGATGGGCGCGATGCCCGGCAACCGCTCCTGGCATGTGTACAAGCGCGGCCTCGGCCCCAGCCCGGACCAGCTGTTCATGCAGTCGAACTTCGGGATCGTGACCAAGATGGGCGTGTGGCTGATGCCCTACCCCGAGGTCTACATGCCGTTCTGGGTGCGGGTGTGGAACGACGACGACCTCGGCCCGGTCGTCGACACGCTGCGGACGCTGATGCTCGACGACACGATCCGGATGGTCCCGCAGGTGCTGAACACGGTCGCCTACGGCGCGGTCTTCACCACCCGTGCGGAGTGGTGGACCGGGGAGGGGCCGATCCCCGACAACGTGCTCGACAAGCTGGCGCGGGGGATGGACGTCGGCCGGTGGTTGATGCGGGCGGCGCTGTACGGCGACGAGGCGGTCGTCGACCACAAGTTCGCCAAGGTACGTGACGCGTTCGGCCGTATCGGAGCGGACGTGTGGGGGACGAAGGTCGCCCCGGAGGACATCCCGGGGCTCGAGAACCCGGCCGAGCGCGTCCAGGGTGGCGTGCCCAGCCTCGACATCAACGCGATGACCGCGTGGTACGGCGGCGAGGAGGGCGGGCACATCGGCTTCTCGCCGATCGCGCCGCTGACCGGGCGCGACGCGATGGCGCTGCGCGACCTGCTGCGCGGGATGATCCACGAGGCCGGGCTCGACTACATCGCGGCGATGCTGCCGATCAACGCACGGTCGTTCGCGCACATCACGCTGATCATCTTCGACACCAAGAACGAGCCGCAGGCGCGCGCCGCCTACGACGTGGCCAGGCGACTCGTCCGAGACGCGGCCAAGCTCGGGTACGGCGAGTACCGCGCGCATCTGGACTTCATGGACCTCGCGGCGGACCAGTACTCGTGGGGCGATCACGCCTACCGGCGGTTCTGCGAGACGCTCAAGGACGCGCTCGACCCGGCCGGGATCCTCGCGCCGGGCAAGTCGGGAATCTGGCCGCGGTCGATGCGCGAGGGGTGAGGGCCGGCCCCCGGGGGCGCGCGGTATACACGGAAAACGGCACACTCGACGAGCCGCGCCGCTCGAGTGTCCCGGAACCCGTGCTATAGCCGGGTGGACCGGCATTCACCCCGTGGGAGGGGGTCGAGTGGGACGTTGTCCGCGTTGGTAGCGGGGTGGGTTCCAATATCGTTTGCCCGACATGGAGGACGGCACGGCCCGAGCCCGGCTTGACCGCAACTTCGGCGATCGCTTCCTGCCGCTGCGCCGGCAGCTCGGGGTGACCTCGTTCGGGATGAACCAGATCGTGCTCCAGCCGGGCCAGCGGGGCCGGATCCACCGCCACCAGCGCCAGGAGGAGGTGTACCTCGTGCTCGAGGGGCGCCTCACGCTCGTGATCGAGTCCGAGCCGACCGAGCTGAGCGAAGGGGAGCTGATCCGGGTCGCGCCGCAGATCCGCCGGCAGCTCGTCAACTACGGCCCCGGTCGCGTGGTCGTGCTCGCGCTCGGTGGCGCGGCCGAGCACCAGGGACGCGACGGCGAGGCGTTCGCCTCGTGGGACGCCGACACCCCCGCCAGTCCGCAGGAGCTGCAGATGCCGCCGGACCTCGATCCCGGCGAGCTCCGGCAGCGGTAGTGCATCCCACCGCGGCGAGGTTCCAGGAGCGGCTGCACGAACGCGGTCTCGACGTGTCGGTCGTGATGCTGCCGGACTCGGCGCGCACCGCCCCCGAGGCCGCGGTGGCGGTCGGGTGCGACGTCGGCCAGATCGTCAAGTCGCTCGTGTTCATGCGCGACGACGAGCCCGTGATCGTGCTGTGCGCCGGCGACCGGCGTGTGGCGGCGAAGCGGCTCGGACTCCGCGCCGCCAATGCCGACGAGGCGCGCGCCGCGACCGGGTTCGCGATCGGCGGCATCCCTCCGCTCGGACACGATCGCAAGCTCGAGACGCTGATCGACGAGTCGCTGCGCCGCTTTGTCACGGTGTGGTCCGCCGCGGGCACGCCGCACGCCGTGTTCGAGGCCGACACCGATGCGCTGATCGCCGCGATCCCCGATGGCAGGGTCGTCGACGTCTCCTAGCGGAGTCGCTCGACAAGCCCGGGGGTGATCTCGGCGAGCGCGTGGACGCTGGCGGCGGCGAGCGCGAGCGCGTCCTCGTCGGGGGGATAGTGCTCGTTCGGAACCGCGATCACCGCCATGCCGGCGGCCGCGGCCGAGCGCAGGCCGTTGCTCGAGTCCTCGATCGCGACGCAGCGATCCGCCGCGACCTCGAGCCGGCGCGCGGCCTCGAGGTACACGTCGGGCGCGGGCTTGCCCCGCTGCACCTCCTCGGAGGAGATCGCGGCGCGAAAGTCGCCGGCGAGACCGGCGGCATCGAGCACGAGGTCGATGATGTCGCGGTTCGCCGAGGAGGCCAGCGCGAGCGGCCACCGGCGGTGGAGCGCCCGGACGACCTCGACCGCTCCCGGCAGCAGCGGGAGATGCTCGCGATAGTGCTGCTCCATCCGCTCGACCACGGCCCGGTTGATCTCCCGCACGTCGAGGTCGACAGCGAGCTCGTCGCGCATGTACCGCGACCATTCGGGCGAGCTCATGCCCATCATCGCCAGCGGTGCGTCCTCGCGCCAGTGACCGCCGACCTCGGCGACGACCTCTTGCTTGGACTGGTTCCACAGTTGCTCGGAGTCCAGCAGGACCCCGTCCAGGTCGAAGATCACGGCTTGCGGCACGGTCGCAGAGCGTTGTAGCAGGGTCTTTGACATTTCGACGTCCGTCGAATCGTTCACGGGTAAACATCGTTGGGTGACCTCTTTGCAACCCAGGTACCTGATCGTGCTCGGCACCGCGGTGCTCTGCTGCGCGGCGCTCGGGACCGTCCTCGGGATCCTCCCGAGCTACGTCGATTCGCTCGGCGGCGACGCGGTGCTCGTCGGGCTCGCGGTCGGGGCGCCGGCGCTCACGGGCGCGGCCGGGCGACCGCTCGGCGGGCGGCTGGCCGATCACCGCGGCCCGGCTCGGATCATGATCGCCGGGGCGCTCACAATGGCCGTCGGCACGCTGCCGGCGTTCGTCCGCTCGCTCCCTCTGCTGCTCGTGAGCCGGCTCGCGGTCGGCGCCGGCGAGGCCGCGATGATGGCGGCGACCGTGCTGTGGCTGCTGCGGCTCGCGGGTCCCGAGCGGCGGGGCCGCGCGATGGGCCACGTGGGTCTCGCGAACTACGCCGGGCTGACGATCGGCCCGCT
>Ga0335078_10017500_pt1 | contig 10650 bp, 11 predicted proteins | sample Lox_Sample_32_FD_206711 | JGI IMG/M metagenome (GOLD analysis project Ga0335078, IMG submission 206711) | Soil microbial communities from Loxahatchee National Wildlife Refuge, Florida, United States - Lox_Sample_3.2 | ecosystem: Environmental > Terrestrial > Soil > Wetlands | place: USA...
GCAAATGCGAGATGGTCATTGCGCCGGATTTCTTCGAATCGTAGACAAAATATCCTTGCGCGAAGTTGTCGGTGTCTTCGCCGATAATCTTGATGGAATTTTTGTTCGCGCCGACGGTGCCGTCCGCTCCAAGGCCGTAGAAAACAGCGCGGACCGTTTCGGGATCTTCAGTCGAGAACGACGCGTCGAAATCGAGGCTGCGGTTCGAGACATCGTCTTTGATTCCGACCACGAAATGATTGCGGGGCTTCTCGGTGGTGAGTTCGGCGAAAGCGGCGGCAGCCATGGCGGGTGTGAATTCTTTGCTCGCTAGGCCGTAGCGGCCACCGATGACGCGTGGCGATTGCGCGAAATTCCCGGCTTCCTGCAAGGCGACTTGAACGTCCTGATAAAGCGGCTCGCCCGCGCTCCCGGGTTCTTTGGTGCGATCGAGCACCGCGATCTTGCGAACGCTCGCGGGCAGCGCTTCCACGAATGACGACGCCGAAAACGGCCGGAACAGGTGGACATTCACCATCCCGACCTTCTCGCCCTTAGCTATTAGCGCTTCCACGCATTCTTCGACAGCCGTTGCGGCCGATCCCATCACGATCACGACGCGCTCAGCATCGGGAGCGCCGAAATAATCGAACAGGCGATATTGGCGGCCGGTGATCGCCGCAAAACGATCCATAGCGCGTTGCACGATGGCGGGCGTGGCGTCATAAAACGGATTTACCGTTTCGCGCGCTTGGAAATAAACGTCGGGATTCTGCGCCGTGCCGCGTAGCACGGGATGATCCGGGCTCAACGCGCGCGCACGATGCGCATGCACCAGTTCATTACTAATGACGGCGCGCATGTCTTCGACGGTGAGCTGTTCGACTTTGGCGACTTCGTGCGAGGTTCGGAAGCCATCGAAGAAGTGCAGGAACGGAACGCGCGATTCGAGCGCCGAGGCGTGCGCGATCAGCGCCATGTCCATCACCGCTTGCACGGAATGCGACGCGAGTAGCGCGAATCCGGTTTGGCGGACGGCCATCACGTCCTGGTGATCGCCAAAAATCGAGAGTCCCTGCGCGGCGATGGCGCGCGCGGCGACATGGAAGACCGCGGGCGTGAGCTCGCCGGCGATCTTGTACATGTTGGGGATCATCAGCAGGAGGCCTTGCGACGAGGTGAACGTGGTGGTGAGCGCTCCGGCTTGCAGCGCGCCGTGCACCGCACCGGCAGCTCCGCCTTCGCTCTGCATTTCGACGACAGTGGGGACGGTACCCCAGATGTTCTTCTGGCCTTCGGCCGACCACTGGTCGGACCACTCGCCCATGGCTGACGAAGGGGTGATGGGGTAGATGGCGATGACTTCGCTTAAATGATGCGCAACATAGGCCGCCGCTTCGTTGCCATCGATGGTTACTTGGGGACGCTTCACCGGTATGATTCCTCCTGGATGAGTCCTGCAAATCCAGGTATGCACGTGGGAGGCCGGGTGTAAGCGATTGGAAAGGCGTACGATTTTGGGAGGGTTGGGGCATTTGCCCCAGGGCTTCAAGCGCGTTCAGGCCGTGGTTTCCAGGGTTTACGGCTTTGGACGATCTGCTCGACATCGTTTGCGAAGTCAGGATCAAGCCTGACTGGATAGCCACGGTCTTTCTCGCGTTGCTCGGCGAGCGCGATGCACTCGGAAATCGTTCGGCGTGGGGGCGCAACTGCGCGAAGTAAGGCAATAGGCTGATTATCGCGCTCCACTACCACTTCCAGGCCTTGTTGGACCTTCTCCATCACGGACTGGATGTCTCTGGCCAACTCTGCTTCGGTCAGATGGAGCATCCCGATCATACACTTCCAGAGACCAATTAGTGCCATTCCTGCCGCCATCGTCGGACGTTAACCCGAGGGTCTGATGAATCGCGACAAAGTTCCAGCGTACACCGTCTAAAAGCTGTCAAAGGCCGCCGGGACCGAAAGAGGGCCCGTGCTGCACCCAGGTGGTGGTAAGCTTGCAACAATGGTTTTGGACAGCGTGGCGATGAGCTATAACCTGGACTCGACCTTCCCTACGCTATCGAAGGCGCCGATCACGGAAGCCTTGATAGATATACGGACAGAGCTTCCACCGGACGTGGACCTTGCAACACTACGAAAATTCTACAACGGTTTAGAAACGCGGTTCCCGAAAATTGAGGAACGTTTCGAGTTTCGGACGATGTTGCGGGTGAATCAATCGGGTCCGGAGTTCGAGGGTGGCAGTTCGAAGCCCGATGGCTTCGTGATGCGATCGGAGGACGAAGCCTTGGTGGTGCAGGCTCGCCTTGACGGGTTCACCGTCAATAAGCTGACGCCGTACATCACGTGGAAGAGTCTCACGGAACACACGAAACCTCTTTGGGAACGATATCTTGAAGTTGCTCGTCCAACTAAGGTAAAGAGACTAGCCGTTCGATATACGAACAGAATAGAGCTGCCGGTTGGGAAAGATTTCAAAGATTACCTGCTTACTGTTCCCGAGTTGGCGCCCGGGATACCGCAAGGTCTGCCAGAGTTCTTTATGCGTTTAGTCATTCCTCACCCGTCAGGTGCCACGGCGATAGTGACCGAGATGTCTCAACCACCAAATCCTGATACTGACGTCTTTCCCGTCATCCTCGACATTGACGCCTTCCGCGAAATCGAGATTCCCGCGAATTTCAAATCGGGCATCTGGGTGATCTTAACCCAATTGCGCGCTTACAAGAATCTCATTTTCTTTACGACTGTGACGCCAGCCCTTCTGGAGAAATACAAATGAGTCGGGCAGTGCTTGATGATGTGCCGACCAATGAGCCCCTTCCGTCATACCTCGGAACTTTGACCGGCAAGGAGACAAATAGCATCAAGGAGAAAATTGTCCTATTTCGAGTGAAAGGGCCCCTACCCGAGGACTCCATATCCCCGGACAGTTCAGAGGCTTTAGCCCAGTTCAGTAGAATTACCGCCGCCTTAACCGATCTGCTTTCTTTGCCGGAGACCGACGAGCTAGGCCTTGTTCGGCCCGCACGCACGAGCATAGAATCGGCACAATTGACGCTGTTTCCGCTCGTTCAGGCGGGATTTGTAATTCCGACTCCGCTGGACATCGGGACAGACCACGATGGTGCTATCAGAATTGTATGGGAAAATGGACCTCGATCCCTAGAACTCGTGGTGCCATACGAAAGCGATGCGTCGGCTTATTTTTACCATTCGGAAGGCGATCGATACGATCTGCAGCGGGATTTATCGATGGATGCAACCAGAAAGTTGCTCAACTGGGTACGTGGCCCCGCCGATCCTGCCCGCTGACAACCTCCTTCGGCGCATGCGTGAAAGTGACGTATATGCTGACGGGCGTGTAAAGAAAGCAGCGTTTAAGCCCAGAAAGAACGGCTTAGACCGTGATGGCTTGTCGGTATCCGTGGAGGACCCGCAATACAGACAGCAGCACCGAGCGACATTCGAACTACCTGGAAAACTAACCGCGACGATACAAGTAAAAGCGGTCTATGAGATTGGCCTCGATGTGAGGCCCGATCCGGATCCCTCGGACCCCAGGCACGCCTTGATTACGGGAATTCCTGATCTCACACTGGGTGAGAAGGAGCAACTGGAAGCTGAACGATTTGCGGAGTTGTTGGCGAGACATGCGAGCCAATACACGTTTCCAGAAAACTAGCGTTAAGTAGCGTCCCATTGCCGCACCGCGAGGTGAGGTGTGGCAGGAAGAGAAGAGGAGTCGAATGCGTATCCTTGTGCTCGTTAGACAAAGCGACCCTATTGGAGAGCGCATATACGGAGCTTGATCTGTCTTTTCGGCCGTGAGGTCCGGCGCGCCTTACGGCAACCGTGCGCGGAGATTTCTCAGTGCCCGCCGGGCTTCCTGAGCGACTTCGTTGTTTTCGTCCCTCGAAAGATCATCGAGAGGCGCGATGGAATCGTGGTCGCCCGAGATCGCGAATACTTGCGCGAGGCCGGTTTTCTCGTCCTTCGTCGCCGTCGGTTCCTTCAGGGCCGGGTATAGCGCGGTGCGGACGGCGGGGTCGCGCGCGAGCTCGATCAGATACGCACGCGCGACGCCTCGATACGCGGCGGAGTTCAGCGTGTTCACCAGGTAGCGCAACGGATCGAATTCGGCCATGCCCAGCTTGCCGAGGCTCGCCAGAGCGAAGGCGATAGAAAGGCGCGGCTCGGTCTTCTTCTCCGAGTCAAAGGCGGTCTCCATGCGCGTCAGGTCGCCGGGATTCTTCAGTCGAGCGATTCCCTCGGCGGCGCCCTCGCGAATGCCTTCATCCTTGTTGCCGAGATGCGCGAGGAAAACGCCGTGCAAATCCGGATCGGGCATTTGCGCCATGGCGGTGAGAGCCGCGCGTTTCACCGGCATCTTTTTCGAACGGTCGAGCAGATCGCGGAGATCGTTGACGGCAGCATGATTGGCTAACAGGCCCGTAGTTTCGATGGCGGTGAGCTGAACCTTCTCGTCGAGATCGTGCAACAAGAAAGCGACACTCGGGCCGGCGCTGCGGTCGCGAATTTTCTGCAACGCGACGAGCGATTCGTAGATCACGCGGCTGTCTTTCGAGCGCAGCGCTTCCTCCAAATCCGGGATCGCTTCACGGCCGCGCAGAATTCCGACGGCGCGCGCGGCGTTGGCTCGCGCTTCCATCGTTGCGCCGCCGCGGGCGAGCTTTCCGAGCGCGAGAATCACCTCGGGCCGCACTTGAATATAAGCGTCGATCACCTGATCGTTGGTGTCCGTGAACTTGCTCTTGATGGCGTTGCCGATGTGCTGGAACGACGCGCCAAGACCGGTCTTCGCGTAGCCGGGTAAATAGAAATTCACCAATGCGTCGGTGGCGCGGATTTGGATTTCAGCATCGCTGTCGGCGGTGGCTTTAATGAGCGGATTGAGGCTGTACTGAGTGCCGATGTCGGCGATGGCCTTGACCGCTTCGAGACGGACATCGAGGACCGAGTCGGCCAAATACGGTTCGAGCTTGGAAATCGAATCGGAGCCGCCTTTGGCCAGGTCCTTGATGACTTTGATGCGCTGCTTGGGGTCGTCCTGTGCGTGCGATATTCCGGCAGCCAGCATCAAGCCGGCCGCGATGCAAGCGAATTTTAGCGGAGACATAAAACGATACTTTAACGAACAAACTCGACGGTGACCTTTTTCGAGATCAATCCGGCGTCGTACCCCATATCGAGAAGTTTTTGGGCGGCGACGGGCACGAGGTCGCCGCAATCGACGGTGAAATGATTGACGTACATGCCGACGAACTTTTCGGCCAGGCGCGAATCGAGGTCGCGCGCGAACTGCATGGCGTAGTTAAGGGACTCTTCGCCGTGGTCGAGCGCGTATTGAATGCTTTCGCGCATTAGGCGGCAGCATTCGGTCTTGACGTCTTCCGGGAGCGAACGCAGCAGCGCGTTGCCACCTAAAGGAAGCGGGAGATCGTAGGTTTGCTTCCACCACCGGCCGAGATCGACGACGTTGTGAAAGCCGCTGCGGCCGTAAGTCAACTGGCCTTCGTGGATGATGAGGCCGGCGTCGACGGAGTGCTCGGCCACGGCGTCGAGAATTTTGTCGAACGGGATAACAACTTCTTCGAAATCCGGCTCGAAGAGCTTCAGCGCAAGATACGCGGTGGTCTTCTTGCCGGGGACGGCGAGTTTTTTGCCCTTGATTTCTTCAGGCGCCATGGGCCGCGCGCTGGCGAGGATGGGACCGTAGCCGTCGCCGATGCTCGAGCCGCTGGCCATTAGGACGTATCGGTCCGCGATGTAAGGATAAGCGTGATAGGAAACCGCGGTCAGCTCGTAGGCAGCCTCGGTGGCTTTGCGATTCAGGGTTTCGATGTCTTCGAGCACGTGCCGGAAGGTCAACAAGCGGGAGCGGACCTTCTTGGTAGCCAGGGCGTAGAACATGTACGCGTCGTCGGAATCGGGGCTATGGGCACAAACGATTTCGGTGACGGGAGCAGCGGTCATGGGTAGGAAATAACAATGGTAGCAGAGAACCCAAGAATTCATGAATTCAGGAATTCAAGAAGTCGAGGAAGGTGGAATGCGCTGCGCGGCGGCTTCAGAATTACTTGGATTGGAGGGCTTCCAGCTCCGGGCGAAGATGGCCGAGGGCCCGTTCCAGGCGTTCGAGACCGGCAGGAGCGGCGGACAAATCGCCACTGCGGCCCTGTTTCTCCAGGGCGAATGCAGCTTCGAAAACTTCCTGCGCTCCGAAAGTGGAGACCGAACCTTTCAGGCTATGAGCGTTGCGTTCGAGGCTGGTTTGATCGCCCCGGACGACCGCGTCGCGGATCGCCTCGAGCGAATGAGGATAGTCATCCAGAAACAGCCCAATTACTTCGTGCAACAATTCGACATCGCCGCCGACGCGGCTTAACGCCACCGATTCATCCAACCGGCAGAGTTGTTCTTCAACGGAATGCTGCTTGCTTTCGGCGTTCATGAAACAGTCTCCTGACGCACCTTCACGATTTCTCCAATTCGGGAACGAGGCACGCGTCCCGGTTTGATTCCGCCCATGGATTTGCGCCGACGGCATGGGGCGCCGGTTTGGGCGGAGCGATTTTAAGAGCGGCTGTGAAATGAAAAATACTGCCTTGGCCCGGTACGCTCTCCAGCCAGATTCGGCCACGCATGAGTTCCACTAAGCCGGAAGCGATGGACAATCCTAAACCAGTGCCGCCGTATTTCCGCGTGCTTGAGCCATCGGCCTGTGTGAACGGCTCGAAGATTTGGCCGTGCATGTCGGCGGGGATACCAATGCCGGTGTCCGCCACCGTGAAATGCAGCCTTACATCGTCCTCTTGAATGGAGTCCAGGCTGGCCCGTACGGAAACTTTGCCCGCCCCGGTGAATTTCACGGCGTTGCCTGCCAGTTTTGCGAGTATCTGCCGCAAGCGGATCTCATCGCCAATTAAATGGTCGGGCACTTCCGGATCGGTGGAGGATTCGAAAGCGACGTTGTTCGCGGAGGCCAGCGCGGCTAGCGGGGTAACCACATCTCGCACCAGCCCGCGTAAGGAGAACTCACCGTAGTCCAAAGTGAGCTTGCCGGCTTCGTATTTGGAGTACGCCAGGACATCGTTGACGATGTCCTGAAGCGCCTCGGCGGAGATCTTCAAAAGCTCGATATACTCGCGGGCCTCGGACGGAAGCTGAGTTCCGAGCGCGAGGCCGGCCATGCCCAGAATGCCGTTCAACGGAGTTCGAATTTCGTGGCTGATATTGCCCAGAAATTCGTTCTTGGCGGCGTTGAGCGCTTCGGCGCGCTCCATCATCCGCTTGCGCTCGGTGACGTCGTGGAAGATCCCCAAGATTTGCGGTGGTTGACCGGGACTTTCGATGGCCGTGAGCGAGATATCGAAGACGCCGGAGCGGCCCTGGGGGAAATGAAGCTCGCTTTCGACGTGTGCCTGCGACGCGCGGCGAGCGAACATCTCGGCGTAGCCGTTCCGTACGGTATCCTGTTCATCCGGCCGGAAAAGCGTGGCAATATTGGCGCCCTCGAGTGAGGCCAACGGTGCACCGACCAGCGCCGCGAAGGCCGGGTTGGCCCTCACAATGGTCCCTTTTTCATCGGCGAGACAAATGGGATCCTGGGAAGCCTGCCAGAGCGATCGCAACTGCAGCTCGGATTTGATTTGCTTTTGCTGGATGCGATACTGATCCGTAATATCGATGCCGGTGGAGATGACGTTCGAGGCGCGGCCGCTTTCATCGGCGAGCACCGTGCTGGAAAAGGATATCCGCCGCCGCTCGCCAGATTTCGTGAGCCACTCAGCATCGAAGGCCGTGGTGGAGCGCGTCGCCAGCATCGCTTCAAAGCGTTGCCGGCTGATGATGCGATCTTCTTCGCGGTCTTTGAACATCTCCCATAGGACCCGTCCCTCCATCTCCTGGAAGGAGTAACCACCGACCCGCTCGCAAGCGCGATTGGCGCGAACAACGCGTCCTTCGGTGTCGAGCACCACCACTAGAGCGCCGGAGGCTTGCAGCACGGCGGAAACGAAATCGCGCTCGTGATGAAGTTCGGCTTCCATACGGCCAAGAGCCGCGACATCATGTAAGCAACTAACCACGACGTCCCCGTAGGGCGTGCCTTGGAGAAGTTCCTTGGTTACGAGATAGCTGACTTCGCGATCAGCGATGTGCACCGTGCGTTTCGCGACGACCTTTTCGCCCCGACAAGCACGTTCGTCCTCTCGGTCGGACTCCTCCGCTTCCAATGGAAGAATGGCGTCATGGCAAGTTTTGCCGGCCAACGCTCCTCTGTGGTAATCCGCCCGTTCAGCTAGGGTACGGTTGGCGAGTAGATAACGACCATCCACGGTTTTCAAAAATACCGGGAGCGAGATGGTGTCGAGCAGACGAGTGATCAGCCGCTTGGCGGAGTCGTGAAACGAGTCGTTGGAATGCACTTCGTCCATAGCAGGCGGTCCGATGGCCCTAAGTCTTTATCGGCAGATGGGTGAGGGATTATTATGTATATTCCGATGCCTTCACCGATTGTCGAAGAGGTTCATTTCAGCGCTGGCCTGGACTGTCGTTATCTACTTCACATTCCGCCGGACTTGAACCAAAACTCCTTGCTTATGATTGCGTTGCATGGATATAGCTCGAATCCGGAGGCGATGTTACGGTTGACTGCCGGGCTGGTCGGCGAGCAACATGTGATCGCTTCACTACAGGCGCCCAACCAACACTATGTCTCCGACGGATTACCTAACTCCAAATCCGCGCCGGGATACAACTGGGGGATTAGTCCACACTGGCAATCCGTGGTTCGATTGCATCATGAAATGGTGGCGACCACGTTGGCCAGCTTGCGCGAGCGCTTCGCGGTCGGGCCGGAGCGGTGTTTGCTAATTGGATTCTCGCAGCCAGTGGGTTTGAATTATCGATTCGCGGGGACGCATCGGGGCGAAGTTCGAGGATTGATCGGGTTGTGCGGCGGCGTGCCGCGGGATTGGGATGAAGACAAATATGGGCGCGTGGATGCGGCGCTGTTGCATATCTCGCGCGATGAAGATGAATTCTATCCGGTGGAGTTGGTGAATACGTTTCCGGATAAACTTCGAAAGCATGCTGACGACGTAGAGTTTCATTTACTGCCGGGGCCGCACCGGTTTCCGTCGAAGGCCGGGGGAATTGTGCGGGCGTGGATGGAACGCGTTTTTGGGCCGCGGATGAACGCGGATGAACGCTGATAGTCATGGCGTAGCGACGGTTAGTTTTTTCAGGTCATCCAGGGAGCCGTTGAAGCGATCGAGAACCACAGGTAAGGTCACACCGGCTGTTTGGCCGCTGGCGCTGTATTGCCAGAAAGTCCAGGAATGCCAGGGTGCGGCGATTTGGGGCGCCTCCGCGTCGGTATGATGCGCGAACCAAATGGGAAAGCGAGCGAGCGCCGCGGCGCTGTCGAGCACTTCGATCGCAAAAGCGGGACTGAGATAAACGATTGGTGTCACGCCCAAGCGGTGTTCGACTGTTTCTAGCCAAGCGAGCGCGAGATTGGCGCGTTCGCGCGGGGCGATGCCGGCCCATGTGTCGGGGGCTTCCAAATCCAAAGCGGGCGGAAGTTCGCCGGGCTCGAGTTGACCGACGGTGCGGAGAAATAGATCCGCCTGTGCGGCGGCTGGAGAGATTGGATGGAAAAAATGGTAAGCGCCGCACAATAATCCGGCGTTTTTTGCGGATTGCCGGTTGGTGTGAAACCGGGGATCTACTGTTCTCATGCCCTCGGTTGCCTTAATGAAGCAGAATCCAATGCCGGATGCCGCCGCGGCCGGCCAGTCGATGTCACGTTGAAAATGGGAAACGTCGATCCCTGAAACCATTCCTCCAAACACCTCCGGGCGAAATCCTAGCATCAAGCCAGGAGGCAGACGCCGCGCGTTAGACGGCAGGCACCCGTCTACAAGGGTTTACAGAGATTTGAAGATTTGTGACTAACCCAACCGGCGGCGCTATTTCAGGATGCCCATTTTGTCCAGCGGCCAATAAATAAAGACGGCTTTCCCGTAGATGTAGCGGCGCGGAACCATGCCCCAGGCACGGCTGTCGTTCGAGGAGCTGCGATGGTCGCCCAGCACGAAATACTGATCGGGCGGCACGGTGCGGGAAGACATCGAGCTTTGGTCGCGATACTCCGCGGGCACGTAATTTTCGACCAACTGGCGGCCATTGACGAGGACGGCGCCGTGGTCGACCTCGACCAGATCGCCGGGAAGTGCGATCACGCGTTTGATGTAGGACTTAGTGGGATCGCCGGGGAACCAGAAGACCACGGTATCGCCGCGATCGATTCTTTCGAAGGGCAAACGGTAGACGAACTTGTTGATAAAGATGCGTTCCTGATCGTCGAGTGTGGGCATCATGCTGGTGCCTTCCACTTTTACCGGCTGATACAGGAAGAGAATAACGACGATGGCCAGGACCACGGAGACCATGAGGTCGCGCGCCCAGTGGAGGAGAGTGCCGAGGAACGACCGCTTTGCGGGAGCAGGAGGGTTCGCGGTGTCAGATTTCACCGGCTCAGATGCGTTGATCTGGTCCATTACCGAGAAGCAGTATCCGATCTATTTTTGCACTTTAAAACTAACGCAGGCAACCATCATTAAAGACGCGCCCCGA
>Ga0335078_10017501_pt1 | contig 10650 bp, 7 predicted proteins | sample Lox_Sample_32_FD_206711 | JGI IMG/M metagenome (GOLD analysis project Ga0335078, IMG submission 206711) | Soil microbial communities from Loxahatchee National Wildlife Refuge, Florida, United States - Lox_Sample_3.2 | ecosystem: Environmental > Terrestrial > Soil > Wetlands | place: USA: Florida...
GCGCGCGAGGCGCCCAGGGGCAATCTCACCGAGATCGCCGCCTCCGACCGGCTGGAGGCGCTCCGCCGCGACGGCGAGAATTTCAAGGGCTTGAGCTTTCCGACCATCTCGGGCGCGGGGTCGAACGGCGCCATCGTCCATTACCACGCCAGCCTCGCGACCGAGCGGCGGCTCGAACCCGGGACGCTCTACCTGGTGGATTCAGGCGCGCAGTACAGCGACGGCACCACCGACGTCACCCGCACCGTCGCGATCGGCCAGCCTTCACCGGAGATGCGCGACCGCTTCACCCGGGTGTTGAAAGGGCACATCGCGCTGGCGTCGTGCCGCTTCCCGCCCGGCACCACCGGCTCGCAGCTCGACGCGCTGGCGCGGCGGCCGTTGTGGGAGATTGGGCTCGATTACGACCACGGCACCGGCCACGGCGTCGGCTCCTATCTCGGCGTGCACGAGGGGCCGCAGCGCATCTCCAAGCATCCCAATACCCAGCCGCTGCTTCAGGGAATGATCGTCTCGGATGAGCCCGGCTACTATAAGACCGGGGAGTACGGCATCAGGATCGAGAACCTGGTCGCGGTGCGGGCGGTCGAGGACAAGGTGCTGGGCTTCGAGACGCTCACTTTGGCGCCGATCGACCGCGCCCTGATCGATGTGTCGCTGCTCGATGCGAACGAGCGGCAATGGCTCGACGCCTATCACGCCCGGGTGCTGGCCGAGGTCGGGCCGCTGATCGACCGCGAATCCCTTGATTGGCTTGAGAAATCCGCCGCGCCCCTGTCGCAAAACCGCGCCTTGATGTAGGCTCGCCCCATGATCCAGCTGCACGACATCCGCTACGTCCGCCTCGGCACCCGCGACCTCGACGCCACGGTCGAGTTCACCAGCAAGGTCATCGGCCTCGAACTGGCCCGCAAGGACGGCAAGTGGGCCTACTTCAAGAGCGACAAGGCTGACGTCCGCGGCGACACGCGCGACCACACGCTGGCCTATTTCGAGGGCGATCCCGCCGACCACACCGTCGGCCTCGAACTGAAAAATCCCGACGACCTCGACAAAGTCGGGGCCGAGCTCGACAACGCCAAGTTCCCGGTGCGGCTCGGCACCAAGGACGAATGCGACCAGCGCCGCGTCCGCGCCTTCATCGCGACGCAGGACCCGACCGGCAACAAGATCGAGATCCTGGCGCGGCCGTTCCACGCCGGCGTGCGCTATTTCCCCGGCCGCGACGCCGGCATCACCCATTTCAGCCATATCGGCCTCAACACCACCAACGCCGCGCGCGACGAGAGATTCTGGACCACGGTGTTCAACGCGCGGGTCTCGGACTGGCTCGGCGACACGCCGCTGATGCGGATCAACACCGCGCATCATTCGGTGGTGCTGTTCCCGACCACGCGGCCGGGCGTGCAGCACATCAACCATCAGGTCGAGGACGTCGACGACGTGATGCGTTCCTATTATTTCCTCAAGGAAAAGGGCGTGAAGATCGTCTTCGGCCCGGGCCGCCATCCGCTGTCGGGCGCGATCATGGTCTATTTCCAGGGTCCCGAGGGCATGGTCTACGAATACTCGATGGGCGTGAAGCACATCCTGCCCGAGCAGGAGGCGACCTACCGCCCGCGCCAGTTCGCCTTCGAGCAATACGCCTTCTGCATGTGGGGCTCGAAACCCGACGTGGCCGAGTTCCAGCAGAAGAAGGAGCCGATGAAGCTGGTGGTATGACGCCTAGCCGCGCGCCAGCTTCAGCCACTCGTCCTCGTTCAGCATCTTGACGCCGAGCTCCCTGGCCTTGGTCGCCTTGGAGCCGGGATCGGCGCCCACCACCACGTAATCCGTCTTGGCCGAGACGCTCGAGGTCACGGTGGCGCCCAGCGCCTCGGCCCGTGCCTTGGCCTCGTTGCGCGACACCGTTTCAAGCGTGCCGGTGAAGACGATGGTCTTGCCCGCGAGCGGCGCCGATCCCGCCGCCGGCGCCTCGTGATCCTGGATGTCGAGTTCCTTTTCGAGCTCGTCGAGCACCTTCTGATTGTGGCGCTCGGCGAAGAATCCGGCGATGTCGGCGGCGGTGTCCTCGCCGATGCCGTGCAAATTGTTGAGCTCGTCCCAAGCCGGTCCCGCGCCGTCCTTGGCGGCGGTCATCGCCTGGCGCCAGCGCTTGAAGCTGCGGTAATGCCGCGCCAGCAGCTTGGATGTCGTCTCACCGGTCTGGGGAATCCCCAGCGCGTAGATGAACCGGTCGAGCGTGATTCGTTTCCGCGCAGCGATCGCCTCGATCAGCTTGCGCGCGCTGGTCTCGCCCCAACCTTCGCGGCCTTCGATCTGCGCCGCCTTGAGACGGAAGATGTCGGCCGGCGACTTGATCAGCTTGTCCTGCCAGAACTCGGTGACGTGCACGTCGCCCAATCCCTCGATGTCGAAGGCGTTGCGCGACACGAAATGCCGCAGCCGCTCGACCGCCTGCGCCTCGCAGATCAACCCGCCGGTGCAGCGCCAGGCGGCTTCGCCGGCCTCGCGCACCGCGATGCTGCCGCACACCGGGCATCTGTGCGGGAATTTGAACTTGGCCCGCTTGTCGTGCCTGGAGTCCTTCATCACCTGGACGATCTGCGGAATGACGTCGCCGGCGCGCTGCACCACCACCGTGTCGCCCTCGCGGACGTCGAGGCGGCCGATCTCGTCCTCGTTGTGCAACGTGGCGTGGCTCACCACCACGCCGCCGACCGTGACCGGCTCGAGGTCCGCCACCGGCGTCAGCGTGCCCTGGCGGCCGACCTGGATGCGGATGTGCTTGAGGACGGTCTGCGCCTTCTGCGCCGGGAATTTGTGCGCGATCGCCCAGCGCGGCGCGCGGCTGACGAACCCCAGCCGTTCTTCCAGATCCAGATCGTTGACCTTGTAGACCACGCCGTCGATGTCGTAGGCGAGCTTGGCTCGCTTCGCCTCCATTTCGCGGTGGAACGCCAGCACCTCCTCGACGCCGTGGCATAGCTTCGAATGCTCGTCGACCGCGAAGCCCCAGGCCTTGAGATGCTTCAGCGCCTCGGCATGGGATTTGGCGAAACGCTCGGTGGTCTCGCCCCAGGCATAGGCGAAGAACTTGAGCGGGCGCCTGGCGGTCACCTCGGGGTCCATCTGGCGCAGCGAGCCGGCGGCGGCGTTGCGCGGGTTGGCGAATACCGGCTCGTCCGCTTTCTCGCGCTCTTTGTTCAACGCGAAGAAGCCGGGGTGCTCCATGTAGACCTCGCCGCGCACCTCGATCACGTCGGGCCAGCCGCCTCCCTTGAGCGCCTTGGGCACGGTGGCGAGGGTGGCGACGTTGCGGGTGACGTCCTCGCCGGTGACGCCGTCGCCGCGCGTCGCACCCAGCGCGAACTTGCCCTTCTCGTAGCGCAGCGAACAGGACAGTCCGTCGATCTTGGGCTCGGCCATGACCGCGATGGTCGCGGGCTCGACCCGCTTCACATCCTCGGGCGCGCGGAAGAACTTGCGCACGCTCTGGAAGAATTCGCGCACCTCCGTCTCGCTCATGGCGTTGTCGAGCGACAGCATGGGGTGCGGATGGCGCACCTTGGCGAAGCCGGTCGCGGGCGCCGCGCCGATGCGGTGGGTCGGGCTGTCGGCGCGGATGAGATCCGGGAAGCGCTTTTCGATCGCCGCGTTGCGCCGGCGCAGATCGTCATACGCCGCGTCGGAAATCTCCGGCGCGTCCTTCTGGTAATAAAGCCGGTCGTGATGGGCGATGGTCTCGGCCAGGCGCTTCAATTCCGCCTTGGCCTCGGCGGATGTCAGCTTGTCGACCGGCGGTTCGCCCCTGGCCGCGCGGCTCACACCCGCGCTCCGGCCATCAATGACGCCGCTGCTGCACGAGCTTCGGCGGTGACCGCGGCGCCCGACAGCATCCGGGCGATTTCTTCCTGGCGCGCGGCGGCCGACAACTCCTCGACCTTGGTCAGCGTCTTCTGCGCCGCCTGGCTCTTCTCGACGCGCCAGTGATGCGCGCCGCGCGCCGCAACCTGGGGCGAATGCGTCACCACCAGCACCTGGAGCTCCTGGCCGAGGCGGTGCAACCGCTCGCCGACCGCCGCCGCCGCGGCGCCGCCGATGCCGCTGTCGACCTCGTCGAACACCAATGTGGGCACCGGCGAGGTCCGCGCCAGCACCACCTTGAGCGCCAGCATGAAGCGCGACAGCTCCCCGCCCGACGCGACCTTGGCCAGCGGCCCGGCCGGCGCGCCGGGATTGACCGCGACCTCGAAATGCACTCGCTCGCGGCCCTGTGGCCCCCAATCGGCTTCCTCGAGCGCGGTCAGCACCGTGGCGAAGCGGGCTTTTTCGAGCTTCAAGGGCTTCAATTCCTTCATCACCGCCTGGTCGAGCTTGGCTGACGCCGCGCGCCGTGCCGCCGACACCTGGTCCGCCGCCTTGACATAGGCGGCGCGCGCCTCGGAAGCCGCGCGTTTCAGGGTTTCGACCGCGCCGCCGCCGTCCTCGAGCGCGCCGAGCTTGGCGGCGATCTCGGCGTGCAGCGCGGAGAGTCCGTCGACCGCGACGTTGTGCTTGCGGGCCAAGGCCCTGAGAGCGAACAGCCGTTCCTCGATCTGCTCGAGGCTGTGGCTGTCGCCGCCGAGCGCGCGCGCCTGGGCCTCGAGCTCGGCCGCCGCGTCGCGCGCCTCGACCGTGGCCCGCTCGAGCGCCGCCGCCGCCGCGTCGAGCCTTCCGCCGGCCTTGTCCTTGACCCGTTCGACTTGGCGCAGCGCCGCCTGCAAGGCGTGTTCGCCGCCGCGCTCGCCCGCGAGCTCGGCCAGCGCCGCATCCAGCGCCTCGGTCAGCTTTTCCCGGTTTTGCAGCAGCGCGCGCTCCTCGGCGAGCGCGGTTTCCTCGCCCGGTTTGGGCTCGAGCGCCTCGAGCTCCTTGGCGGCGTGGCGCAGGAACTCCTCCTCGGCCTGGGCCGCCTTGAACCGTTGCGCCGCCGCGTCGTGAGCTGCGACCGCCGCGCGCCAGGACGTCCACGCAGCCGTCAGCGCCGCAAGGTCGGATGCGGCCACGCCATAGGCATCGAGCGCCTCGCGGTGGGTGGCGGCGTCCAGCAGGCCACGTTGCGCAAACTGCCCCTCGATCTCGACCAGCGCCTCGCCGACCTGGCGCAGCAGCGTCACGCTGGCCGGCTGATCGGCGATGAAGGCGCGGCTGCGTCCATCGGCGTTGACCACCCGTCGCAGCACCAGCGTGTCGCCCTCGGGCGAGATCCCGGCCTCCGCGAGCATTGCGCGGGCGGGATGCTTCGCCGGCAGGGTGAATTCGGCGCTGACCGCAGCCTGTTCGGCGCCGTGCCGCACCAGTCCGGATTCGGCACGCAGGCCGAGGGCCAGTCCCAAGGCATCGAGCAGGATCGACTTGCCCGCGCCGGTCTCGCCGGTCAGCACGCACAGGCCGGGACGGAACGACAGGTCGAGCCGGTCGATCAGCACGACGTCGCGGATGGCAAGGCCGAGCAGCATGATGGTGGAAATGATATCGCCGGGGCGGCGGCGGGGCCAGCGGCGGAGGCCGCGTGACGAGTCGGTTTAGAAGATCGACAGCATGCCGCGCAACCATCCCTGGTCGCGGTCGGCCGGAGGCTTCTGGTCGGTGCCGGCGACCTGACCGCCGGTCACCAGCACATAGGTCGCGGCGTACCACGAGCTGCCGGGATAGTTGTAGCCGAGCACCGCCGCGGTTTTCTGCGCCTCGTCCTTCAATCCCAGCGCCAGGTAGCATTCGGTCAGCCGCTCGAGCGCCTCGGGCGTGTGGGTGGTGGTCTGGTATTTGTCGACCACGACCTTGAAGCGGTTGATGGCCGCGAGGAAATCGCCCCGCTTCTCGTAATAGCGGCCGATCTCCATTTCCTTGCCGGCGAGATGGTCGCGCGTCAGGTCGATCTTGAGCCGGGCGTCGCGCGCGTAGGAGGAATCCGGGAAGCGGCGCACCACCTCCTGGAGCGCCTGAAGCGCCTGTTCGGTCGTCTTCTGGTCGCGGCCGACATCGGCGATCTGGATGTAGTAGTCGAGCGCCTTCAAGTAATAGGCATAGGCGACGTCGCGATGGCCGGGATGCAGCTGGATGAACCGGTCGGCGGCGATGATCGATTCGTCGAACTGGTTGTTCTGATAGAGCGCATAGGCCGACATCAGCTGCGCCTTGGTCGCCCACACCGAATAGGGATGCTGGCGCTCGACCTCGTCGAAGGCCTTGGACGCCTTGGCGTATTGCTCTTGCGTCATCATGTCCATGGCGCTGTTGTAGAGCTCCTCGACCGGCTTCTCGACGTAGGTGTCCTTGGTCTTGTCGCTGCTGCACCCGGCGAGGATCAGCCCAAGCGCGGCCGCGGCCAGCACGGCGGCGCTGCCGCCCGCAGACCGGGGCATGAGGGACGAAAGGAGACGAAGCGCCCGAAACACGGGCGTCTTATATCATGCGCGGGCGCACGGCGAAAACAGGGATAGGGCGGGGAATCGGGCTATTCAGCCGAGTCGCGTCAGGCGACGGCGGCTTGGGCGGGCGCGGCGACCGATGCCAGGCACCAGGCCGAGCGGTCGGCGAACAGGGCGCCGAGCAGCTCGCGGTTGAGCGCGTGGCCCGAACGCACGCCATGGAACTGGCCGAGCAGCGGGCCGCCCGCGAGATAGAGATCGCCGAGCGCGTCGAGCATCTTGTGGCGCACGAATTCGTCGTCGTAGCGCAGACCTTCCTCGTTCAGCACGCGGTCGCCGCTGATCACCACGGCGTTGTCGAGCGAACCGCCGCGCGCCAGGCCGGCGGCGCGCATCTGATCGACCTCGTGAAGGAAGCCGAAGGTGCGGGCCGGGCCGATATCGTGCTTGAAGGTTTCGGGGCAGGGCGACAGCGTCAGTTCCTGGCGGCGGATCGCGCTCGAATTGAAATCGATCGCGAAGCGCACCGAGAAGCGCTCGTCCGGCACCAGCGCCGCGGATTTGCCAGGCGAACCGACCGTGACCGGCTTCAAAACGCGGATGACGCGGCGCGGCGCCCGCTGTTCGACAAGGCCGGCGCATTCCATCAGGAACACGAACGGCGCGGCGCTGCCGTCCATCACCGGAATTTCGGGGCCGTCGAGTTCGACGACGGCATTGTCGACTTCAAGCCCGGCGAAGGCGGCCATCAGGTGCTCGACCGTCGCGATCGAAACGCCGTCGGCATTGCCGAGCGTGGTGCAGAGCGACGAGTCGACGACGTTGCGCCAGTCGGCGGCGATCTCGACGCCGTCGAGGTCGCGGCGGCGGAAACGGATGCCGGAATTGGGCGCGGCCGGGCGCAGCACCATCTCGATGCGCGCGCCGGAATGAAGGCCGATGCCACGACAATGGATCGGCGCCCTGAGCGTCTTCTGCATGCCGATACTTGAACTCATGCCCCCCGCAACTCCCTTTGATCCAAGCCTTACGGCCCTGGATGCGGTGCAACAAATCACTCTTTGTTTCAGATTGTGACGGGGATTTGGCCGTTAAATCAGCGCGTTAACCTCAAATGGCCGGTCCCCGCACCGCGCGGCGTGGAGGAAAGCGCCGCGCGGCACGGGGAATCGGTCTCGGCCGGCTAGTTCGCCTGCCGCCGCAGGAAGGCCGGGATCTCGAGCAGATCCTCTTCCTTCGGCTTCGCCGGACGCTCGGGCTCGGGCCGGGCGACGGCCAGGCTCGGCTGCGCCGGGGCCGGCGTCGGTGCGGGCGCCGCCGGACGGACGGTCGGCGCCGGCGCCGCCGGTTCCTCCGGATGGAGGAGACGGCCGGCGTTGGTGACCCGTTCGAACAGGCTCAGCGAACGGGGCTTCGGCTGCGCCGCCGGGCGCGGTGTCGCCTGGCGTCCGCCGTTGGTCATCGCCGCCTCGGCGAAGGCATTCGGCGCAACCGTCGGACGCACCGCCGTGGCGGGACGCACGATCACCGGCTCGGCCGGACGTTGCGGCATGAACGCGCCGCGGCCCATCGCCTGGGCCTCGACCGTCGCCGCCGACGCGACTGCCGGCACCGGCGACGGTTCGGGCGCTGCCGCCGGTTCCGGCTCGACCGCCGCGACCGGCGCCGGAGCGGCCGGTGCGACCGCCGCCGGAGCGGCATAGGCGGGCGCGGCCGGAGCCGCCGTCAACGCGGCGATCTTCGCCTGGCGTTCCTGCTGCACCTGCTCGAGCGGCTTGGGATGGGCCATCAGCTCGGCGTCGATGCCGGTGGCCACCACCGAGATCCGCATGCGGCCCGCGAGCTTGTCGTCGAAGGTCGAGCCGAAGATGATGTTGGCTTCGGGATCGACTTCCTCGCGGATGCGGTTGGCGGCCTCGTCGACCTCGTACAGGGTCATGTCGGGACCACCGGTGATGTTGATGAGCACGCCGCGCGCGCCCTTCATCGTCACGTCCTCGAGCAGCGGGTTGGAGATCGCGGCTTCCGCGGCGTCGATCGCGCGGCGGTCGCCTTCGGCCTCGCCCGTGCCCATCATCGCCTTGCCCATCTCGCTCATCACCGTGCGGATGTCGGCGAAGTCGAGATTGATCAGGCCCGGCATGACCATCAGGTCGGTGACGCCCCGCACGCCGGCGTGCAGCACGTCGTCGGCCATCTTGAAGGCATCGGCGAAGGTGGTGCGCTCGTTCGCCACCCGGAACAGGTTCTGGTTCGGGATGATGAGGAGCGTGTCGACATACTTGGTCATCTCGTCGATGCCCTTTTCCGCCGTCTTCATGCGGTGGGTGCCCTCGAAGTGGAAGGGCTTGGTGACGACGCCCACCGTCAGAATGCCGGCTTCGCGCGCGGCCCGGGCGATCACGGGCGCCGCGCCCGTGCCGGTGCCGCCGCCCATGCCGGCGGTGATGAACACCATGTTCGAGCCCTCGAGCGAGGCCATGATCTCGTCGAGCGCTTCTTCGGCGGCGATCTGGCCGACATCGGGCCGCGACCCGGCCCCGAGGCCGCGCGTCACGGTGATGCCGAGCTGGATGCGCCGGTCGGCGAGTGACTGCTTCATCGCCTGCGCGTCGGTGTTGCAGACGATGAATTCGCAGCCGATCAGGTTCGAACGGATCATGTTGTTGACCGCGTTGCCGCCGGCGCCGCCGACGCCAACCACGGTGAGCCGGGGCCGCAGCTCCAGCTCCTCAGTCGGTACCTTCAGGTTGAGTGTCATCGTGTTTCCCTCCAAAGTTTCGCCAGAAGTCGAAACCCGTGCACCCGCCTGGCGAAGAGCGGGGTATGGGTGGTCGGTTCAAAGATTCTCACGCAGCCAGCCTCCGATTCGGCCGAACACGCCGCTGGGCTCTTCCGCGCGCGTCCGGACCCGGCGCGGGGCCTCGGCGCGTTCGGCGAGCGCGAAATGGATGAGGCCGGCGCAGGCCGCGAAGGCCGGACCGGCGGTGGATTCGGCCAGCCCCTCGATGCGCGTCGGGCGGCCGAGGCGGATTTGCTTGTCGAGGATCAGTCCCGCAAGCTCGCGCGTGCCCGGGAGCTGTGCGGCGCCGCCGGTCAGCACGACACGCCGCCCGACGATCTTGTCGAAGCCCGAAGCCTCGAGCCGGTCGCGCACCAGCTCGAAGGTCTCTTCGAGCCGCGGGGCGATGATCCCGACCAGGATGGATTTCGGCACGTGGTTGGCGTGGCCGTCCTCCTCCTCGCCCACCAGCGGCACGGTGATGGTCTCGCGCTCGTCGGAGGCGGAGGGGATGGCGCTGCCGTAAAGCGCCTTCATTCGTTCGGCTTGGGCGATCGGCGTCGACAGGCCGCGGGCAATGTCGTTGGTGACGTGCGCGCCGCCGACCGGGATGCTGTCGGCGTAGACCAGGTTGCCGTCGAAGAACACGCCGATGGTCGTGGTGCCGCCGCCCATGTCGATCAGCGTCACGCCGAGCTCGCTCTCGTCCTCGACCAGCGAGGCGAGCCCGGCGGCGTAGGGGCTGGCCACCAACGCGCCGATCTCGAGCCGGCAGCGGCCGAGCGTGTTGGCGAGATTGCGCACCGGCGCCGCGTCGGCGGTGACGACGTGCATGTTGACCGAGAGCTTGTGGCCGTACATGCCGCGCGGGTCGCGCACCGGCCGGCCGCCGTCGATCGAGAAGCCGACCGGCACCGAATGCACCACTGCGCGGTCGGCCGGCTCCTTGACGCGGAAGCCCTGCTCGAGCACGCGGCGCATGTTGGCGTCCGAGACCTCGCGGCCGTTGAGGCTGATCTCGGTGCGGTCGACGCGCGAGGCGGAAAAGCCGCCCGAAAGATTGACCACCACCTCGGCGAGATGTTCGCCCGCCATCTGCTCGGCGGCGTGGACGGTGGTCAGGATCGCCTGGCTGGCGGCCTCGATGTCGGCGATCGCGCCGTTCTTCACCCCGCGCGAGATCTGATGGCCGATGCCGACGACGCGCGGCCGCGTCTCCTCGCGCCGCGCGATGAAGCAGCAGATCTTGGTGGTGCCGATGTCCAGCGCCCCGATCACGCCGCCGCGCGGGCGGCCATTCATCTTTTTCTTGCTCATGAGTTCTTGTCCTTGGCCGCGGCGCCGGCGAGGGGCGGCTTGGCCGCACCGGGCGCGAGCCGGATCACGGTGCGGTCGGGCAGGCGCAGATCCACCAGCGCGACGGCGCGGTCGAGCACCTGGCGGTCGCGTTCAAGCGCG
>Ga0335078_10017502_pt1 | contig 10649 bp, 8 predicted proteins | sample Lox_Sample_32_FD_206711 | JGI IMG/M metagenome (GOLD analysis project Ga0335078, IMG submission 206711) | Soil microbial communities from Loxahatchee National Wildlife Refuge, Florida, United States - Lox_Sample_3.2 | ecosystem: Environmental > Terrestrial > Soil > Wetlands | place: USA: Florida...
GTCCGTCTCGCGACAAAGATTTGATCGCAAAAGGACGGAAGAGCTCGTTGAGTACATTTCGGATCACGGCGTACAGGAAGCCGCACTGAGGTTCGGCTATGAGGCAAAGAGCCTCTATAACCTCCTGCACCGGCACGACCATACGAAGATGAGCAAGGACACGCATTGCCTTCAACCTGCAGTTGCTGTGCTTCGGTCGATGACTTTACTCCCCGGATGTATTTCAACTCCCAGGCCTTCGCGCAATAGACGAATTCCGCCAATTCAGTGGCCGCAATCAACTTGCGTCGCATGATCTCCTCCGCCTGGAGGATCAAATCATGCTTTCAGTTCTCGAGCAAACGCTCTCTGGGGCCTCAAACAGCATGCATCTATCTGGCTCAGAGCTCCGCCGGGACTTCCCACTCCGCGAAGACAAACTCATTGAGCGGTTTGCGGGAACGCGCCGCTAGCTCACGTTGCCTCAGACGCTCCGGCAAAGTATCCGGATCTCCGAGATACCCGATCGCCCAGCAGGCGCCAATCTCGAAGTCTTCGGGAATATTGAAGTGTACTCGGGCTTTCTCGTGATCAAAACCTCCGATGCCGTGAGCGTGCAGTCCGAGCGCGCTTGTCTGAAGTGCAAGAAACGCGGAGGCCGCTCCAGTGTCGTGCAGCGCATATGGGTTATGCTGGCCGGTGTAAGGCCCGGGCGAAAAGGTGCTCTTGCCGACTGAGAGCAGGAGTATGGGGGCGTGCTTGGCCCACGCCTGATTGGCCTCCGCCATCGAATCGAGAATCCTCGCAAACGTCGAATCTCCGCTTCGTCCAAATAGAAACCGCCATGGCTGCTCATTTGTCGAGGATGCGGCCCACGAGGCCGCTGTAAAAACCGTGAGCAGGTCTTCAGTGGAGACGGATTGGTCGGTGAATGCGCGAGGCGACCATCGATTGGCGATGATATCCAGGATGCGGGCTGAGGCGGGAGCACGCTTGATCTCTTCAAGGTTCCACACGGTTTTTCTCCAGGTAGGTAGTCAATCAAACGAACGAACATTGCAGCGATCACGGCCCAAGCGCGTCTCTCTGAATTTGAGAAGGATCTCTCAAGGCTTTACGTTAATCAGCACTTTGCCCATCGGCCCTTCCGCCAGACGATCAAAGGCTTGCGGAAGCTGCTCGAACGGAAATATGCGATCCACCAATGGCCGCGCTCCGGTCAGAGCCATCACCTTCAATAGCTCCTGCCAAGCAGCCTGGCTCTCCTCCGGTGTGTAGTAGCCCAGTGCCATCGCGCCTATCCGCAGCCGGCGGGAGAAGAGGGTACCGGTGTAGAAGTTGGGCACCGGACCTGCGAGTTCCCCCACCAGGCTGATTCTTCCCAGCTCGCCCATGGTATCGATGACCTCAGGCAACAGCTTGCCCCCGATGTTGTCGACTGCCAGGTTCACTCCACGCGAGTTCAAGGCTTCCTTTACGCCAGCTCGCCACTCGGAATCCTCTGGATTGAATGTGAACGTTGCCCCGATTTCCTTCAGGCGGCGCTGCTTCTCTTCACTGCGCGAGAGCGCGACGACTGTGTGGCCCATCGCCGCCGCCAATTGCACAGCCGCGACTCCGACTCCGCCCGAGGCGCCGGTGACCAGTACAACGGAATTCGGCTTGAGCGGCTCCCACATCGTAAGCGCGCGGTACGCCGCCATATAAACGAGGGTTGCGCACGAAGACTCCTCTTCGGTCCAACCTGCGGGGATTTCTACCAAGTTCACCGCCTGCATCGACACTCGCTCGGCGAAGCTGCCCCACCGGAATACGCCGACATCGCCACGCAAAATGGCGCGCCGGTCACCCACGCGCACATCTTTGACGCCTTCGCCCACCTGAATGACCGTGCCTACGCCGTCCCGGCCCAAAACGTGCGGCAGAGGAGGGTTTACCGGATATGGGTATCGCCTCTCAGCCAGATACCGATCGGCCGGGTTCAACGCTGCGTAGTGAACTTCCATCACGACTTCGTCTTGTTTCGGGACCGGATTGTGTGCCTCGGCGAGGCGCATATGGTGAATGCCTGCCTGTCCATCCCAAAGCCACGCTTTCATCATGGTTTCTCTTTCCGGTTGTTCAACGAAGATTGAGGCTGGTCATAAACCCGAGGCCAAGTTCGTCGATGACCTTACGCTGAATGGGCGCGACGGCTGCGTTTACCGCGTCCGAGCCGAACGGAATCCCTACCACTACGCGCTCGGGCCGTTGGCCGGCTGGTGTTGCAATGACCTTCTCGATAGCGTTCGCGATGTCCTGGGGATTCGGCGCGTTAGGACCCTGAAACAGTCCGGCAAAGGTTTGCAGGATCTTCCCCGGAACTGCGGCAGTCTCCCCGTACGACCCGGCACGCGCGCCGTCTGCCGGCTTTTGCGCGGCCGCGTACATGTTCGTCGGATAGGCGCTTGGCTGGACGAGAACGACATCGACGCCCAATTGCGACAGCTCGTAGCGATAGCTGTCTGTCAGCGCCTCCAAAGCTTGCTTCGAAGCGCCGTAGAGACCGAAGAATGGCAGCGTGATACGACCTAGAATCGATCCGATGTTGATCACGAGTCCGGAATGTCGGGCTCGCAATGTGGGCAGGATCGCCCTGAGAACTCGTTGTATCCCGAACACGTTCACCTCAAAGAGGTCTCGCAGTTGCTCGGGCGTGAATGTCTCGGAGATCCCCGCAGATGCCATACCCGCGTTGTTGACGACTGCGTCAAGCTCACCTTTTGACTTGTCCAGGAGACTTGATACAGCGGATTCCACACTTGCTTCGCTTGTGACGTCCAGTGTGAGGACTTGGATCTTTTGGCTCCTCATCTCATCTGCAGCCTGCTTTTTCGGGCCCGCAGTCGAGCGAAACCCGGCAAATACTGAGTGTCCGGAACGAGCCAACTTTTCAGCGGTGAGACGACCGAAGCCGCTGGATGCACCTGTAACCAGAATTGTCTTTGGCATGATTTTTCCCTTTTGGGCGCTCGCGTTCGCGCACCGTCGAGCGCCGTTCTACTTGCAAGCGTCATGCCAATACTTGCCGCCGCATTCAGGCCTGGCTCTGTGAGATAAGTTGCTGTAGCTGCATAAGATTCTCGCGGGGGAAGAGCTGCGGGTTCCGATACTCGCCTGACGAATTCGTGACGAACGACCGACACCGCTGTTCTTTTGGTCGCACTAGCCGTCACGTCAGGAAGGTCCGTAAACATCCCACGGTTTGACTATGTGTTCAAACCGTTCCATCTCGACCGTCCGACCATTGAACCGAACGCCCTCCAATTCGAGCCGCGCCCTCTGTTCCCTGGCGGCCTCGCCGCGCAGCTTGATCTTGCCTCCGGCGCCCAGTACTCGGTGCCACGGTAGCTGATCTGGCGGGTCAGTACGCAGAAGCCGGGCCACGGCGCGGTGATACTGCGGGTAACCCGCGGCAGCGGCGACTTTGCCATAGGTGCTGACCCTGCCGGGCGGAATCGATAGGATCATCCGCCGAAACGCGAGGTCGCGTGGCTCGTCTGTGCGTAGCGCGTGACGCAGCAAGCTTCGTTTCGCCCGCTGAATCGAAAGCTGGTCAAAGGCGATGCGCCCCTTCGGCGATTTCCCTTCCGATTTGGCGGCGGAACTCATAGTCTCCTCCGGGACGTTCTTCAAAAGATTACAAAAGCGCCGGAGGTCTCCGTGGTCGAGTCACCAAGGATACGGGAGCCGATCTGCGAGGAACTGTACCTACTCAAGCACCTGTTGACGAGTGTCGTCGCTCGATTCGAGACTATAGAGGCTCCCCTCCGCGTGAGCAGCTCGTTCTCCTTCTTACGGATGGGTGTTAAGAAAGGGTGAACCGATGGGGTCGATCACGCAATCCGCAGATTCTGCATTAGACACGGCCGGCACGCAGACCCAAGAAGGCCGGTTTTCCTCCGAAACGGTGCTCGACATTCTGCGATTGATTCTCGCAGGAGCACCTTTAGTTGAGGTGCTCACCATCATTGCCAAGCTCGTCGAATCACGGGGTGATGGCACACTGTGCTCAATCTGGCTTCCGGATGATTCCGGACGGCGAATCCAGTGCGCAACAGCGCCTAGTCTGCCTGGGTTCGAGGCTCACATGGGCGCAATGCCAATAGGTCCTATGGGCGGGTCATGCGGGGCAGCAATTCATCGAAGAGAACCGGTATATGCGACAGACATCCTCACTGACCCCATCTGGGACGATCATCGTCATCTGCTCGAGCCGTTTGGAATTCGTGCCGTATGGTCGCGGCCGCTCTTTGCGGCCAATGGCAAAGTGCTTGGGACTTTTGCAATTCATTATCGTGATGCGCGGAATCCCAGTAAGGCTGATTTGCAGTCGATCGAAAATGCGAGCCAGATCGCGGGAATTGCGATTGAGCGCCACATGAACGAGCAGAATCTCCGACAGGAGCGAGATCGGTTATCCCTGCTTCTTCGAATCACGAACAGCATGACGTCGAAGCTTGATCTCAGTCATTTGCTCGAGGCGCTTTCCACCAACCTGCTTGGGGTGACGAGATCCGACCTTTGCGCCCTGCTTCTGCCGGATGCGGACAGAAACCAATTACGCGTAAGAACCCTTTACAACTCGGAAAGCCGAGGCGCCATCTGCGACGGAACGCTGGTCCCGATCAACGGTTCAACCTGCGGTAGAGCTTTTTTGTCGGGTAAGAATCAGCTCATCCGCAGATTCGAGGACGTCAAGCAAGATGCGGATAGCTTCGGGAGCAGCGAAGGACAAGCATTCTTCGTGCAGATAGCAGCAGAAGGCCTCAAGTCCGGATGTGAATTACCCCTGATCGGCCGAAAAGGTGTGATTGGCGTGCTGGGAGCCTTCAGCCGTTCAGAGGAGGCTTTCACCGAGGATGAGTTTGCCTTTCTGAAATTATTGGCCGGACAGGTTGCTATCGCGATCGAGAATGCGCTCGACTTTGAAAAGGTGACAGAGGAGCGAGTCAGGGAGACGAATCAGAGGCTCTATCTTGAGGAAGAGATCCGCGCTGACTTTGGAGAGATCGTGGGCGAAAGTCCCGCTTTGAAGTCCGCTTTGGACCTGGTTTCGGTAGTCGCACCAACGGGTTCGAGCGTGCTGATTATGGGCGAAACCGGGACCGGCAAGGAGTTGATTGCACGCGCAATTCACAATCTCAGCGCTCGTCGGGAGCGAGCCTTTGTCAAATTGAACTGCGCCGCGATTCCGCTTGGGCTTTTGGAGAGCGAATTGTTCGGACACGAAAAAGGAGCTTTCACGGGAGCGATTGCGCAGAAGACCGGCCGTTTTGAACTCGCGAATAAGGGAAGTCTGTTTCTTGATGAGGTGGGAGACATTCCGCTTGAGCTTCAGGCGAAATTGCTGCGCGTCCTGCAGGAGCAGGAATTTGAGCGGCTTGGGAGCAATTACACACACAAAGTCGACGTTCGCTTGATTGCGGCTACGCACCGCGATTTGGCCACAATGGTCAAACAAGGGACGTTCAGAGAAGACTTGTACTACAGGCTGAAGGTATTTCCGATCCAAGTTCCGGCGCTGCGAAAACGCACGGAGGACATTCCCAAACTCGTTCAATATTTCGTCCAGATATATGCACGACGAATGGATAAGAGGATCAACGAAATCCCGACTCAAACGATGGAGGCGTTGGTCCAATATCAGTGGCCTGGAAACGTTCGAGAATTGCAAAATTTCATCGAGCGAGCTGTGATTCTTTCCCCACATACGGTGTTGCGTGCGCCAGTTTCTGAATTGGAGCCGTTCAGCGCTGCGATGGGATCCAATTTGCCAATCACAGGGCTAAAAGAGTTGGAACGGGATCACATCCTCCGTGTACTCGAAGCGAGCAATTGGGTGGTTGGCGGCCGTAACGGTGCGGCCGAGCGTCTCGGTATGAAGCGGACATCCCTCGTTTACAAAATGAGGAAGTTTCGAATAAGCCGTCCTGCGCCCATGCCGGACACGAACGGGAAAAGACAGCTTCGCTAAGCGGCCCTCAAGCCTGCACCGACGCGGATGTGCACCTGATAATTGTCGCGACCGCAACCCGTCACTGGCGGGAATCGGTCACAGATTCGTCATGGGTGGTCCGAAGATAGTCATCCCCTAAGCGGCTACATCCTCTTGAATCAAGAGCACCTGCGCGATTGCAGTCTCTCTCTGTGTGAAATCTGTTGGTCTGGCAGACTGCGTGCAGAGGCAAGATGTGTCTCAGCGCCGCAACGACCCTCAGCGAAATGACCCAACAGAAATCGGGCGTGAACGGGCCTGATTTCACACAAACCAGGAGATTCCAATGCCCGCAATCCCCAGCTACCATACCGTCTCTGTCACCGACCGCCGCACTAGCTCAGCGCTCAAACTCTTCTACCGCGAGGCCGGCTCCGAAGATGCCCCCGTGGTGCTCCTGCTGCACGGCTTTCCCACCTCAAGCCATCAATACCGCGGCCTGATCGACCGGCTCTCCGACAAATACCGCGTGATCGCTCCCGACTTGCCGGGGTTCGGATTCTCCGATGCGCCCGACGCGAAGGTTTTCGGTTACACGTTCGACCACCTCGCCGAAGTGATCGAGAGCTTTACCGACGCAATCGGTTTGACTCGGTACGCTCTGTATGTCTTTGACTACGGTGCTCCCGTCGGCTTCCGTCTCGCCGTGTCGCGGCCCGAGCGTGTATCCGCACTCATCTCGCAGAATGGCAACGCCTATGAGGAGGGACTGAGCGAGGGATGGAATCCCATCCGCGCCTACTGGCAGGAACCCACCGAGGTGAATCGCGCCAACCTGCGCACATTTCTGCAGTCTGGAACGACGCAATTCCAGTACACCCACGGCGAGGCGAACGCGGCTCTGATCGCCCCGGAGAGCTACACGCTAGACCAGCACTTCCTCGACCGGCCTGGCAACGACGAAATTCAGCTCGATCTCTTCGGTGACTACAAATCCAACATTGCCCTCTATCCGAAGTTCCAGCATTACCTGCGCACCCATCGTCCGCCAACGCTCGCGGTTTGGGGCAAGAACGATCCGTTCTTCCTGCCTGAGGGAGCCGAAGCATTTCGCCGCGACGTTCCAGATGCGGAGATCCACCTGATTGATGCCGGCCATTTCCCACTCGAGACACATATGGATGAAGTTGCAGGAACCATTCGTGCGTTCCTCGCGCGGGCGCTCGATACGGCCCAGGGAGAGGCGCTCTTTGGAACACTGAACGATGCCTCAGTGCCAGCGGCCGCGAAGGAACTTGTTGCGGACACACGCGGCCTGTTCGGCTTCGTCCCCAACCTGGTCTATGCGATTGCGGCAGAACCGGCAGTTCTTAGAGCATACGTCACGATGTTGCAGGCGCTGGGTGAGACCACGCTTGATCCAGTCGCCCAGCAGGTGGCGCTTGTAGCTGCGAGCCACGCCAATGCTGCAGACTATGGCGTAGCCGTGCATGCGACGCTAGCAGGCAAGCTTGGCGCTTCGGAAGAAGTCGTTGAGACCCTCCGTAATGGAGGATCGCTCACGGACGCAAAGCTCGAGGCAGTTCGCCGCTTCGCTGCGGCGATTGCGTCCAAGCAGACGCAGGTTTCCGATAGCGACGTGAAGGAACTGACGGCAGCCGGTTACGACCGCCGCGCAGCAGTGGCAATCGCGCTGGCTGCCGGAGCGAAAACCATCGTCAATACCGTCGCCCATCTGTCGCGTCCGGAAATCGACGCCGGTTTCCGGGCGGACGCGATTGCTGAACATGTTGGGCGAGCCTAGGCGGAGCATCGGTCCAGTCCCCAGCCCAAGAGATTGCAGGGTGATGAGATGCCCCAACTCCATCCTTCGCTTCGGCAAATCGGTTAGGGGGAGAAAAGAGAATGAACACGTTCGCCGCGAAAGATGGAACGACGATCTACTACAAGGACTGGGGATCCGGACCGGTTGTCACCTTTTCACACGGATGGCCACTGAGCGCTGATGCCTGGGACGCGCAAATGTTGTTCCTCGGGCAGCACGGTTATCGCGTCATTGCGCATGATCGCCGCGGCCATGGCCGCTCCGGCCAGTCATGGCAAGGCAACAACATGGATCAGTATGCCGACGATTTCGCCCAGCTTCTGAACCATCTTGACGTCAAAGAAGCTACGATGGTTGGCCATTCGACGGGCGGAGGCGAGGTTGTTCGATACATTGCACGGCATGGGGAGGGGCGCGTTGCCAAAATCGTGCTCATTGCTGCCGTTCCCCCTTTGATGCTCAAGACCGAAAAGAACCCAGGCGGCTTGCCGATGTCGGTTTTCGATGACATCCGCGCCGGCGTGGTCAAGGATCGTTCGCAATACTTCAAAGACTTAAGCCTTCCGTTCTATGGATACAACAAGGCTGGCGCGAAGCCTTCCGATGGGTTGCGCGAATCATTTTGGAGGTTGGGCATGCAAGTCTCGATCGTCGGCGCATACGACTGCATCAAGGCGTTCTCCGAGACGGATCAGTATGATGATCTCAAGAAGATCAATGTGCCGACCCTTGTGATTCAGGGCGATGCCGATCAGATTGTGCCGATCGGCAACTCGGGAAAGCTGACGGCGACGATCGTTAAGAATGCAACCTTAAAGGTGATTTCCGAAGCTCCGCACGGGCTCTGCACGACGCATGCGAATGTGATCAATCAAGAGATTCTCGCATTTCTTCAGAAGTAGCTCGTTCAAAGCATTTTGTACGAGGACCACGCGCTGAGTTCGGCCCCGTGATCTCTTGCGGAGCCATCGATCGCCGACAAAATGTCTCCGACATTTTCGGTTCAGGATGAGGCAACTTGCTGGGAGCCCTATGATCATCCTGTGATGACTGAGCAGAAACTAGGTGACATTCTTGCAAACTCGATCACGCACGGCCTCGGTGTCCTGCTAGCCTCTGTCGGCGCCGTTTGGCTCATGGTTGCGGCTGCGCGAGGGACGCCGCGCGTCATCGTCGCGTGCGCTGTCTATGTTGCCACCCTGGTTCTTATCTACCTGTGCTCCACGCTCTATCACTCGCTGGCGCGCACCCGGGCGCGTCATGTCTTTCGAGTACTGGACCATTCGGCGATCTACCTGCTGATCGCAGGGACCTACACGCCGTTTACGCTGGTGTCATTACGAGGTCCCTGGGGATGGACTTTGTTCGGGATCGTCTGGGGATTGGCTATCGCAGGAGTGATCTTTAAGAGCTTCGCTGTTGAGCGTTTTGCCGTGGCATCGGCGATGGCGTACGTGCTGATGGGATGGATCGCAATCGTTGCAATCGTACCGTTGGCACGAGCCATCACCTGGCACGGGATTATGTGGATCGGGGCAGGCGGCATTTTTTACACGTTCGGTGTTCTGTTCTTTGCTCTCGACAGACTCCGTTATTTCCACGCCTTGTGGCATGTATGTGTTCTGGCGGGCAGCGCTTCACACTTTTTTGCCGTTCTGTTTTATGTGGTTCCGCATCCGGCCGCGCTCCAGTGACAGTTCGCGAGTTCGTTCACGGGCATTCACCGGAACCCTCTAAGCAGCGTTGAGCCTCGCCAACGCTGTTTCGAGCTGAGGGTCACGACCATCGAGGGCGGCCTCATACGACCAGTCCACAGGAACGTCTGGAGTAATGCCTTTGCCTTCGATCCGGTCCCCGTTCCAGCTCATATAGGCGGCCACAGGAAGCACCAGCGTGTATGCGTTACCAATCTTGACTCCAGAACGCGACACCAGCCGGCCCGCGGTTTTGGACCCGACGATGGTTGCCAACCGGTTCTCCTGCGCAAACTGCGCCAGCATCTCAGCGGCACCCGTCGAGTGCTCGTTCACTAGGATTGCGACGCGCCCATGAAAGGGCCGCCTACCAAATCCCTCCGTCACAAGCGCAATCGATCTCTTGTTGGCGAATTTCAGCGCCAAAGGTAGGAGTTGGAATTTGAACCGGGGAATGTGGCCAAAGCGGGGCAGTTTTTCCTTGTCGTACCCATGTTCGGCCATGGGACGATCGAGGCTGAAACCGATCGGGGTTTTACCGGGCGTCAGATAGCTCATGATGCGAAGGCCGCCGATACCGCCGCCCGGATTCCCGCGCAGATCGATAAGCAGGCGGCTTGCATCGTGGAGCATCCCATCGAAAGCCGCAGAAACCTCATTGGCAAACTCGATCCCGACGTAACCGGGAAACATACTGACCTTGAGATTAGCGATGGATTTGTCGAGGAGCGACGCTGCCACGCTTTTCGGCTCCGAATAAGGATTCGATCTGTACTTCGGTTTCTGCGTAGTCAAATCGATATGGAGGGAATGCTTGTCGCCGGCACGCGAAATCACGATCTCCGTTCTCTGCCCCATTTCAAACGCAGGCGAGACGGGTGGTTCCACCTCCCGAGGGCCGATGGCGATTAGAAGGTCCGCTGGCTTGACCCCCGCGCGATCTGCGACACCTCCGGGCAAGACATCCTGAAACGCCCAACGCAACCCATCGGAGTCGGTGTACACCGCACGAAAGCTGGCGTTGATGCTGCTGCGTGGAGTAACCGCAGTGTGCGGACCGAGTATGCCAAGTCCGCTCGATCCGAGTTCGTCGAGCATATCCGCTACCGCAGCCTCGAATGCAGAATCCGAATCTGAATTGAGAATCTGTTTCCGATGTTGCGCGACGATTTCC
>Ga0335078_10017503_pt1 | contig 10649 bp, 6 predicted proteins | sample Lox_Sample_32_FD_206711 | JGI IMG/M metagenome (GOLD analysis project Ga0335078, IMG submission 206711) | Soil microbial communities from Loxahatchee National Wildlife Refuge, Florida, United States - Lox_Sample_3.2 | ecosystem: Environmental > Terrestrial > Soil > Wetlands | place: USA: Florida...
CGGATCACACCTGCGTACGGGTTGCCCCCGTCGGCCCCCCCCGTGAACCTGTACAGCACCGTGTAATTTCCAGCCGTATCCAGCTTGTACACAACTGGGGAAGCAGTTCCGTAGAGGTTGCCGGCCGAGTCTCGGATCACACCGGCTTGGGGAAGACCTCCGTCCGCTCCACCCGTGAAACTGTACAGCACCGTCTCGTGGCCGGACGTATCGACCTTAAACACGACTCCCCAGCCCGATGCGCCGCCCGCGTAAGCTGTCCCGTAGAGGTTGCCGGCCGGGTCGCGGATCACACCGCCGCGGGGGCCCGACCCATCCGCTCCGCCGGTGAAGCTGTACAGCACCCTCTCACCCGTGGCGCCCAGCTTGTATACCACTCCAGCGTTCGCCGGGCCGCCTTGTTGAGTGGTTCCGTAGAGGTTACCGGCCGAGTCGCGGATCACACCGGCTTGGGGACTGCCCCCATCGGGCGCGCCCAGGAAGCTGTAGAGAACCGTCTCCTGGCTGGCCGCATTGACCTTGTAAATCAGTCCCAGGCCTCTGGCGCCACCCTGGAAAGTGGTCCCGTAGAGGTTGCCGGCGGAGTCGCGGATCACACCGGCTTGGGGATCACTCCCGTCGGCCCGACCCGTGAAGCTGTACAGCACCGTCTCCTGGCCGGTTGGATCGATTTCGTAAACCACACCTGCGCCCGCAAGGCCATTCGCCAGGCCCCCTCCGGATGTGGCTCCGTAAAGGTTGCCGGCCGAATCAATCGCCACTCCAGCGTTGGGATAGCCTCCATCAGCCCCGCCCGTAAAGCTGTGCAACACGGTCTCCTGGCCGACGGTGTCGAGCTTGTACACTACGCCATAGCTGGATGTACCGCCGGAGTAAGTGGTCCCGTAGAGATTGCCTGCCGAATCGCGGGTCACACCCGCGTAGGGCTGGCCCCCATCGGCGCCGCCGCTGAAGTTATAGAGCACCGTCTCCCCGTACCGGCTCGATACATCCAGCTTGAAAACCACGCCGGCGCCCGCCTTGCCCCCGGCAAGAGTAGTCCCGTAAAGGTTGCCCGCCGCGTCGGCGATCACACCTGAGGGCGAACTCCCTTTTCCGTAGAAGAAGGTGTGCAGCACCTTGTAATTGCCCGCCGTGTCCAACCTGTACACGACGCCGGCGTTCCCTTCGCCGCCCGCGGAAGCGGCTCCGTAGAGGTTCCCGGCCGAGTCGCGGATGACGCCCGACGTGGGGTTGGACCCGGTCCCTAGGTCGCTCGGGCCGCAAAGGCAGGTGAAGCTGTACAGCACCGTCTCCTGGCCGGTAGTATCGATCTTGAAGATCACGCCAAAGCCCGACTGAGCGTCGTTAGGAACTGCCCCCAGACCGCCGTAACGGGTGGTCCCGTAGAGGTTGCCGGCGGAGTCGCGGATCACGCCGTTAGGACTGCGCCCGTCTGCTCCGCCCGTGAAGTTGTACAGCACGGCGGCATGGCCCTTCGTATCGACTTTGAAGACGACACCCGCGTTCAATCCGCCACCTGTAGTAGTAGTTCCATAGAAGTTGCCGGCAGAGTCGCGGATCACGCCCGAGCTAGGGTACGCGCCCTTAGGCGGATTGGGGGCGAAATTGTGAAGCACGGTTTCAGTCGCCGTCTGCGCCTGAAGGGGCGCTAGTGCCACAACGGCTAGCGCGCACCCCAGCCATAGCAGGCTGGATTGGCCCAAACGGGCTAGCGGAAACCAAGATCGGTCCTGTCGTATCCTTGTCATGAGTTTCTTTAAAGCGCGCTTTGCGGCGCGACTAGGATAATATATACCCGATCTACGCCGGGTTCAAGGCCATGAGGTTCCGCTGCCATCGCGCGCCTCATCGACGACGGGGCGTTGGTTGGCAAGATTGGCACGGCTGCTCCTGCGTGTAATGCCGTCACGCGAGACAAAACGCGGCCGGGGCGGGAACTTAGCGGCGAAGCAGTTACCGATATCGCCGCACACAACGCCGTCGTACGCCGGCCAAACAGACCGCGCCGGATATAGCTAATCCACGCTGGCGGTTCAATCGTCGTTCGCGGGCTGATGAGCAATCCGGTACTGGCGGCGATAGCAGACTTCGCAGCGGTATGGCACGCTATCCCAATGCATCAGCAGCGGATCTGCCCAACCGCTAGGGGCAGAGACGTGCAAGGCCTCGCTGCCACAATGATAACAGCCGGGGTTTTTCGAGATACGTCTTGCCTCCTTGACTTTGAGCAGCAAGATGGAAAATAAGGTGGTCAACACCAACAGCAGCGGGATAGCGCTGTACAAGAAGATCACGCGGCCACCGTCCATCCGAATAACGAATCTGTTCCCACAGCATAGCGGAACATCTGGATGCTATCCATTCAGGGCACGCCTGAGGTGACGATCCTGTTGGCGATGGCGCGCCGGGAGATCAAGAAAGCAACCAAAGACTCTAGCGATATGCCCGGACAACGGTCCGGCGGGCCGTGCCGACCTCCTGCCGTCGGGCTGCGGTTCTTGCAGCCCTTAATCGCCCATTTTCGCCCGGATCTGCGCCAACAATCCCGTGTGCCATTCCCATTGGCGCAGCCGAGCCAGGTCCACGGACCCATCGCACCGCAGCGGGGGCAGCGCCATCTCGGCCGGGGTTGCCGCCCATGCCTCGACGGCACTGGTCTGGTTGCCGTCACCGGCGATCAGGTAGTTGTGGCTGTCGATCTGGGCGTGGCCCTCGAACGGGATTCGCAGGGCGGCGATCAGCCGGATCAACTCCGCGGCCACCGGACCATTTGGCGCGTGGAGAGAGATGTTGATTGCCCGCCCGATCAGCGTGCGGCCCTGCTCGACGAGATCGGCGAGGAGGCTTACGCGGTGGGCGTCCGCGGCCGAGACCAAAAGGCTTAGGCGGACGGTCGGCACATTGGCCATTGTATCCGGCGGTGAGATCCGGTCCCCCGGCGTCGGGCGGTGAGCCTATTCCACTCGATCCTAGCAGGCTGCGGAAAAACTAAGTTGAACCCTTGGCGAATAAAACATGATCGTGTAGAATTGTTTTATGCGTGGTCCCGATCATCAGCAGTCGGCGATGTTCAGCTACCTGTCGCCTGAGCAGCGTGTCCCCTCCGACCATCCGTTGCGGGCGATCCGTTTGCTCACCGACAAGATCTTGACGCAACTCTCGCCCTTGTTCTCCGGCATGTATGCCAAACTCGGGCGCCGGTCGATTCCGCCGGAGAAACTGCTGCGCGCCCTGCTGCTACAGGTGCTGTACACGGTGCGTAGCGAGCGGATGCTGATGGAGCAGTTGGAGTACAACCTGCTGTTTCGGTGGTTCGTGGGGTTGAACCTGGACGAGCCGGTGTGGGACGTGACCGTGTTCACGAAGAATCGGAAGCGCCTGCTGGAAGCCGATTTGGCCAAGAAGTTCTTCCAATGTGTAGTGGAGCAGGCCCAGTCATTGGATCTCATGTCAGATGAACACTTTACGGTAGACGGCACGCTGTTGGAAGCCTGCGCCAGCTTGAAGAGTTTCCAGAAGAAGGACGGCGGAGAACAGGCGCCACCGGACGATCCCGGCAATCCCACCGTGGATTTTCACGGCGAGAAACGAAGTAATCAGACGCATGAGTCCACAACGGACGCGGATTCGCTGCTGGCGAAGAAAGGGGCGGGCAAAGAGGCCAAGCTCAGCTACAGCGGGCATGTGCTGATGGAGAACCGCAACGGGCTGGTAGCCGACGCCGAGGTGTTGCAGGCCAATGGCACGGCAGAGCGGGATGCGGCGCTGGTGATGATCGAACAGGTGCCCGGGGAGCAGACCATAACCGTGGGTGCCGATAAGGCATACGACACCAAGGATTTCGTGACCGAGACACGGAACATGCACGCCACACCGCACGTGGCGCAAAACAACAAGGGACGGCAGAGTGCCATTGACGGCCGGACGACGCGGCACGCCGGCTATGCGATCAGCCAACACAAGCGCAAGCGGGTAGAAGAGATCTTCGGCTGGATGAAGACCGTGGGCGGGATGCGCAAGCTGCGGCACCGTGGGATTCAGTTAGTGGGATGGATGTTCACGTTTGCGGCTGCCGCCTACAACCTGGTACGGATCCGGAACTTGGTCGCGGCAAATGCTGAAGGGAAGGCATGAGGAGTAGTGTGTCTACTCGCACCGGGAAGGCACCAGAAGGCACCTATACCCTCGCAAAGAGTGGCTCCCTCACACACCCACGACTCAGTGGGTCACTTCCAGATGAGTTACTAACCTAAAAAAACACACTGAGAAAGCTCAACGCGTAAAATAGACCCGTTTTTCCGCAGCCTGCTAGGGCGGCCCTTTCCGGATAGGCACAGTTCATATCGAGGTGCAGGAACGCGATACGCCCTATGCCGAGCGACGGCAGCACCTCCGGCACCGCGCCCTGCACAATTTCCACGTTGGGCCAATCGCTGAAGTTCGCTCGCACCCTTTCGAGATCCGTGACATAGGCGCCCATCGCAACCGCTTCCTGGGCCGCCCGGACGCGCCCGTCATTCCTCTCTTCGGCGGAGTACTGGGCGAGGACTGGACCAGCGAAGGTGTCGATGAGATAGAAACGCTTCCCCACGCGCCGCCAGTCGAGGCGCTGCATGATCGCGGAGCTCACGAATCCGGCGTTCACACCGCATTCCAAAAAATCGCCCGGTACGCGAACCGCGGTGAGAGCGGCCCACAGAGCCACGTGCACGCGCCATTCTATCCGCGGATCGATGCCGCCGCTGGCCTTCACTCCGCGTGCGTAGGCCTCCTGAAAGGCCCACTGGCCGCGAAAGTGGTCGCTGTTGGTCGTGAAAAGGCTGTCTTGCGCGTAGTAGGCGCGCGACCGCGTGTTGAATACGACGTAGCCCCGCAATTCGAGCAAGCTTCGTATCCAGCGTCTGGCCCGATTGCGCACACGACCTACTTCGTAATACCCACCTGCGTGAGCAGCCAGGCGTATTCGAACGCCTGATCCTTCATGCGATCATACCGGCCGGATGCGCCGCCATGCCCCGCAGGCTCCATCTTGATCTTCAGCAGCAGCGGCGTGTCATTCGTCTTCAGCGTGCGCAGGCGGGCCACGTACTTCGCGGGTTCCCAATACATCACCTGGCTGTCATTAAAACTCGTGGTGACTAAGATGGCGGGATAGGCGCGCCTTTCTAAGTTGTCATATGGGCTGTACGTCTTCATGTAATCGTACGCCTCTTTTTCGTTCGGGTTGCCCCACTCCAGATACTCGCCGACCGTCAGCGGTAGCGACGCGTCCATCATGGTGTTCATTACATCCACAAACGGAACGGCAGCGTGTACCGCGCGGAATAAGTCCGGGCGCATGTTGACCACCGCGCCCATCAGCAAGCCGCCGGCGCTGCCGCCCTCGATCACCAGGCGATCTTTCGAGGTCCACTTCTCCGCGATCAGGTACTCGGCACAGTCGATGAAATCCCAGAACGTATTCTTCTTCTTCATCAGCATGCCGTCCTCGCGCCATTTCTCGCCCATCTCGTTGCCGCCGCGGATGTGGGCGATCGCGTATGCCATCCCGCGGTCGAGCAGGCTCAGGCGATTGCTGTTGAAGGCCGGGGGCGTGCCGATGCCGTAGGAGCCGTAGCCATAGAGGAACAGCGGCCCGTGGCCGTCGCGCACGAAACCCTTGCGGTAGACGATCGAAACCGGCACCTTCACGCCGTCGCGCGCGGTAGCCCACAAGCGCTCCGAGACGTACTGCGCCGGGTCGTACCCGCCCAGCACCTCCTGGCGCTTGAGTAGGGTTGACTGGGCGCTGTGGACGTCGTAATCGTAAACGCTGGGCGGTGTGATGAAACTCTGGTAGTTGTAGCGATAGGTCTGCGACGTAAACTCGGGCGTGCTGCCGGCCGACGCGGCGTAGACCGGCTCGGGGAACGGAATAGCGGTCCATTTGGCGCTGCGGAAGTCATACACACGCAGGTGATCGACCGCCTGTGACCTTTCCACCGACACGGCGAAATCCTGGAACAGATCCAGGTGCTCGATCAGCACATCGTCCCGCTGCGGGATGAAGACCTTCCAGTTCCTCGGAGCCGGATCGCTCTCCGGCGCCGTCATGATCGCGAAATTGCGGCCATCCTTGTTGGTGCGGATGTAGAAGAGATCGTCGCGGTGATCGACGTAGTAACGGTGTTTCTTTTCGCGCGGCAGGAAGACTGCGAACTGGTCCTGCGGATGGTCCGCGCGCAGCCAGCGAAACTCGGTGGTATCCTTTGCGACGCTCTCGAGCAGGATGTACTTCTTGTCGCGAGTCTTCTGGAGCCGGATATCGTACAGCTCGTCCTTCTCGTCATAGACCGGGTCGAGCGCGGTGGCGCCCAGCACGTGCCGCCAAAGCTTGTCGGACCGTTTGGTGATGGCATCCTCGGTGGTCAGGAAGAGAGTCTTGTTGTCGGCTGCCCATTCAACTGAATCCACCCGCTCGGCGGTGTCCGGGAGCGTCTCGCCCGTGCGCAAATTCTTCACCTGCAAACCGTATTGGCGGAAGCCCGTGTAATCCACTGTATACGCGAGCATGGTCTGGTCGTCGCTGACCACGAAGGCGCCCAGCCCGACGAACTTGTGCGTCTTCGCAAGTTCATTCGAATCCAGCAGGATTTCTTCGGGCGCTTCCATGCTGCCTTGGCGGCGGCATTGAATCGCGTACTGCTTGCCCTCTTCGGTGCGCGAATAGTATAGGTAGCCGCCGCGACGCACGGGGACCGAGAGGTCCGTCTGCTTAATGTGGCCCAGCATCTCTTTGTAGAGCGCGTCCTGGAATGTCGCCAGGTCCGCGGTCCTGGCCTTGGTGTAGGCGTTCTCGGCTTCCAGATACGCGACGACCTTGGGATTCGATTTCTCGCGCAGCCAATAATAGTTGTCGACCACGGTGGCGCCGTGGCGCACTTCGCGATGATCGACCGTTTGGGCAACCGGAGGGGTAAGCTCGGCCGCGCTGACGATCAGTCCGCAGAGGAGAAGCAGAGGCAGCACAAGTTGATGACACATGCAGCCGATTATAACCGGTGGGGCGGGGCCGGAGGTCTGCCGCATGTCTGTTATAGTTTTCTCAAATGAAGATACTGCTTGTGGTTCCGTTAATTGTCGCGCTTCCCCTCCTGGCGCAGCCCAGGCCTGCGCGCGACGCCAGCCAACCCATCGACGAGGAATACACCAAGAAGATTCGCGAATACACCACCGAGCCGTTCTTTAATTCGCCGCTCACCGATTATCTGCCGGCGTCGAAGACCGTGCCGACTCCCAAGGCCGTGCTCGGGGACGTCGCCGGCGCGCCGGGCATCCTGCCGTATGCGCACGAAGTGTACCGCTACATGCGGATGCTGGAGGCCGCCAGCCCACGGGTGAAGGTCTACAGCATCGGCAAGACCGAAGAGGGCCGCGAGATGATCGCGGTGGCCGTGGCGGACGAGCGGCTGCTGGCCCAACTCGACGAGAACCGCGCGCGCCTGGCGAAGCTGGCGGACCCGCGCACGATTCACATGGACGATGCCGCAGCCGAAAAGCTGGTGGCGGCTTCCACGCCCATTTACTACATCACGGGAACCATCCACTCGCCCGAAACCGGCGCCCCTACCGCGCTGATGGAGCTCGCCTACCGGCTGGCAGTGGACGACAGCGCCTACATCAAGTTCATTCGCGAGAATACCATCACCCTGATGACGCCCGTCGTGGAAGTGGACGGGCGCGACCGCATGGTGGATATCTACCGCTGGCATCTCGCCAACCCCGGCAAGCAGTGGCCGCCGCTGATCTATTGGGGCCACTATGTGGGCCACGATAACAATCGCGACGCCATGGGACTCACCCTGGCGCTCACGCGCAGCGTGCTGCACACCTTCGTGGGATGGAAGGCGCAGGTGCTGCACGACCTGCACGAATCGGTGCCGTATCTCTACGACAACACTGTGGGCGACGGTCCCTACAATGCCTGGATCGATCCAATCCTGGCCGGCGAATGGCAGATGATGGGGTGGAATAACGTCTCGGAGATGACTACTTTCGGCATGCCCGGCGTGTTCACGCATGGCACCTTCGACACCTGGTCTCCCAGCTACCTGATGTTCATTGCCGCCATGCACAACGGCATCAGCCGTCTCTATGAAACGTTCGGCAACGGCGGCGCCGATACCGAAGAGCGCACGCTCGAACCCGACGAATTCGCGCGCACGTGGTACAAACAAAACCCGCCGCTGCCGAAGGCCAAATGGTCGCAACGCAACAACAACAACTATGAAGAGACCGGCCTGCTGACAGGGCTGGCTTACTTCAGCGCTAATAAACAGCTTTTTCTGCGCAACTTCTATTTGAAGGCCAAGCGCTCCATCGAGAAGGCGCGCAAGGAGGGTCCGGCGGCCTACGTGTTTCCGGCGGACGATCCGCGCCCCGGTGCGCAGGCCGATCTGTTGCGCATGCTGCAAGAACAGGGCTGCGAGATTTCACGCGCCGGCGCTCCGTTCACCGTGATGATGGCGCCCAAAAAGGCGCCGCCCAAACGCGGTCAGGATACAGGCGCCGCTGATACGGCGGCGGAAGACGGCGATCATAAACCTAAAGAGAAGCCCAAGCCGGAACCACGCACCTTCCCGGCGGGCAGCTATATTCTGCGCATGGATCAGCCGTATAGCCGCCTTGCCGATGCGCTGCTCGATTACCAATACTGGGCGCCGAACGATCCGCAGAAGGACATTTACGACGATACCGGCTGGACCTTCGGCGAACTGGGCAACGTGCAGGTGGCGCGGGTGACGGACGTGAACGTACTCGCGGCCGGCATGGATCGGATCGAGCGGCCGGTTGCGGCGCCCGGCGGAGTTTCGGGTGCGGGCCGCGTCTTCCTGATCGATCACCATGCGGACAACGCTCTGGTGACGCTGCGTTACCGCTTCCCGAGCGCTTCCTTTGAAGCCGCCGAGGAGCCGTTTGAAGCCGCCGGACACAAATTCAACCGCGGAGCGTTCATCGTGAACGGTGTGGCGTTGCGCGACTTGGCCAATGCCAACGGCGAACTGGGCCTGCAGGCATATGCGGTATCCGCCGCGCCTGGCGTGAAAACCCATCCGTTGCGGGCCGCGCGCATCGCGGTGATGCATACATGGTTGAGCACGCAAAACGATGGCTGGTGGCGCGTGGAATTCGACCGCCTGAAGATTCCGTACGATTACATCAGCACGCAGACCGTCGCCGCGACGCCGTCCGGCAGCCTGCGCTCCAAGTATGACGCGATCGTTTTCCCGCCGGGCATTCGCAATGCGCAGGCGGTGGTCAGCGGCTTGCCGATGTACGGAAATCCGCTCCCATGGAAAGTCACGCCGCTCACGCCGAATCTGGGCAAGACGGACGAAACCGACGACATGCGGCCGGGGCTCGGCTGGACGGGTCTCGATCGTTTGCAGGAGTTCGTGCGCCAGGGCGGAATGCTGATCACAGCCAGCGACAGTGCCAGTTTCGCCGTCACGTTTGGATTCACGCCGGGGGTCGGCGTCGCACCGGCGCCCCGGCTCAAGGTGACCGGTTCGGCGCTGCGCTCCAAGGCTGTGGATGCGGCCAGCCCGATCCTGTATGGCTATGGCGATAACCTGGCGATCTTCGCCTCGAATCCGCCGGTGTTCAGCTTATCGAACATGGTGGGCGGCGGCCGGCGGCAGCCGAAGCCCGACGAGCACCAGCGGCCGACCGGCCGCGGCACAGCCGACGATCCCGACGTGCCGCAAGGGCGCATCCCCGCCGACATCCCCGAAGAGCCGCACGCCGAAGCCTGGGAGGCGCTGCCGCTGACCGATGAACAACTCCGCAACCCGGTGAACGTAATCCCCCCGGCCGCGCGCCCGCGCGTGGTGTTGCGGTACGCCGACGCAAAGGAACTGCTGGTTTCCGGGCTGCTGGACAACGGCGGGGAGCTGGCGCAGCACGCCGCGGTGATCGATGCGCCGTATGGCGAGGGGCATGTGGTGCTGTTTTCGAATAACCCGTTTTGGCGCGCGGAGACCAAGGGCAGTTACTTCCTGGTGTTTAACGCCATTATGAACTTCGACAGCCTGGGCGCCGGCAGGAAGTTAGCTGACAGGTGACGGCGAGATCCAGATGGTCACCCCTTGCTGGCTGGGAACGCCGTTTTCAATAAGCTCCACCATGGCCTGACCGGGCGGTTGGATTCCAAGGGGCGGCACAGTCGCTTGAATCTTGAGCACATCGGCCGGAAAGCCAGACGCCGGACCGACGCTGAACTGAACGGCCGATACAAGGTCATAAGCAATGTATACGGTGATGGGCAGAGCGGGGCTTGCGGGCCCCGGGCGATTGAGCACGCCATCCACACCCGGAGGCGTGGTTTGGCCCGCGCCCGTCGCGTAGAATGTGACGACCGAGCCCGCCGGCGCCGGGGAGGATTGCGAGTTGGGCGTGCCGTCCTGATTGAAGGCCAACGCCTGGCCGGTGCCAGTACCGTTCACCGTAAAAATACCCAGCGCAGCGGGCGCCACTGGGACCAAGACGGGGTTTGAGGTCTGGCCTCCGGATTGTACTTGCGCCACGGTGTAGGTCTGGCCATCCAGGGCATAGGGGACGATGGCCGTGGGCGCGCCGGCGCCGGGAATCATGGTGGCGGCCACATC
>Ga0335078_10017504_pt1 | contig 10649 bp, 6 predicted proteins | sample Lox_Sample_32_FD_206711 | JGI IMG/M metagenome (GOLD analysis project Ga0335078, IMG submission 206711) | Soil microbial communities from Loxahatchee National Wildlife Refuge, Florida, United States - Lox_Sample_3.2 | ecosystem: Environmental > Terrestrial > Soil > Wetlands | place: USA: Florida...
TGCATAATCATCGAGGGTAAGATTTCGCGGATACGAATTAGTGTCACCGTAGAGGATGGTGTCGTTGGGGTATTCTTTGCCGAGGTAACGATACCAGTTTGCCGCCTCGGCGGCCCGGTTGTGGTCGTACAGAAAATAAACCGCGTCCGCCAGAAAATATTTTCGCGCCCGTTGAATGGTTTCGCGTTGCCCTCGATCGGGTTCCTCGGCGTACTCCTTTTGGTAGGATTCATTCACCCTGGCAACGAGGTCGAGATTAGGGCCGAGAGCATAACCGCCGCCGAAGGGATTGGCAAGGTAGCGCCCATGGCGAAACGCCTGTTGCATGGACTGGTAAATGACCCGGCGTAACTGCGGCAAATCGTTCGTTTTTACGTCGTCGGGATTTTCCTTCGCCTTTTTCAAACCGACCGAAGCCCAGTAAATCGCGTGCGCCTCCGGCAGACGCCAGTCGAGCGGACCCCATTCCGCGTCCACTTTTTGGATGAACGCCGGGTCCATCTTGTATTTTTCGCGGAGCACGAGCGCGTTGGTTCTGTCCTCGGCGGTTTGCGGCTGAACGAGAGCGGCAAAATTGGTCCCGTTCGGGCCGAAGATCGGGCTCATTTCCCGCGCCCATTCCTGTTTGTAATATAAATTCGCGTCGTCCAGGTTTTGCCCCATCTTGAACTGGAAGAGCCAGGCCAGATTCTGGTAGATCATTACGGCGTCCGGGTTGTACCGCAACGCCCGGTCACGCAGCAGTTCAATCCCCTGGTCCACCCAGCGCCAGCGATCGGAAGCGTCCTTGAATTTCACCGAGATGTTGAAGGCCATGTTCCACGCTTCAAAAATCCAGACCTGCTCAAAGTGCGGCTCCAGATCCGTGATCCAATCCGCGAGCTGGGCCGCTTCGAAAAATTTGTCGTCCAACTGCAAATCGTTCGATCGGATCCAGAGATAATTGGAAATCAACCCCCGGAAGCCGCCGAGCGCAACGGTCGTAAACGCCAGCAACGGCGGCGCATTCTGCAACACGGACGTGCGCGTCAACCCAAGCTCGTCGCGGTCGCGGTTCAGGGATTTTTGCACCTGACCGGCGCTGAAAAGCAGCACCGCCGCGAGCAGCAGCAAAATGATTTTTTTGGAACGACCGTTCATTTCAATCCTGTCACCGCTTTCATTGGTTTCCCTGGGCGGTCGCCAATTCGCGCCGGCTGAACAAGACCATCCCGATGACGCCGGTGATTCCGCCGAGCAATAAAACGATTTGCCCGAACGCCGTGCCCAGTTCCGTCCACGAAATGCTCCGCCCGCTGCTCAAGGAATCAATCGGCGAAAAACTTTTGACCAGGTTGATGGCCACCAGCAGGCCCTTGAACATCGGAATCAACACCGCGTCCGCGACGGAATGTCCCATCGCGCCGGTTTCGCCGTTGCCGCCCACGACGGTGCCGGATTCCACCGCGTCGGCCAGCGTGCCGCTGGAAAGCCCGACCACCAGGATGGCCATGGAAAAGAATGCCGCCACTGGAAACGACAGAAAACTGGCTGCGGCCAGGCCCAACGCCGCCACGAATCCCATCCAACAGAGAATGATGGCCAGCCCGCGCGCGAAATTCAGCGCGAATCCGCCCTCGGGATACAAAACTTCCATCCCGTCATCGAGGGGGAACAACAGCGACGTGTTGTTCGGGTTTACGAAGACGATTGTCAATACGCCCTTGCTATCGAAGAGATTGGGAGGAATTTGAAATTCATGAAACGTATCCGGCGCGAGGCTCATTGGCCCCTCCGGCGGCTGCCAGAGCGGAGTGACATTGGGCTCGCCCACTTGCCACACGGCGAGGAAGGTCCCGGAGGCGCTTTTCTGCGCCGCATTGAACTTCACGCGCAATTGCAACGGTTTGTCATGCAGAAAATTTTTGGCGAAACCGAGATCAATCTGCCATTCGTGCAAATAATTTGGCGGCACGAGTTGATATTGGGCCTTGACCTGCTCGCGAATTTGTTTGCGCACCTCCGTCAGGTCCGCCGAGTGACTCAATTCCGGATTGGCTTTCAACCGCTCCTGCAATGTCTGTTCCGTTTCCGCTTCAATCGCCGCGGTGTAATTTTGCGGCTTCGCCGAGCCGCGGGCGACGAGCACCTGTTCGCGCAAAGCCGCTTGTTCCGCCGCCGGCAACCGGGCCGCGCGCCAGTACAACAACCCGTAAACACACGCGCCGGACAACGCCAGCAAGACCGCGTTCAGCGACATGATGCCCAGCCATTTGCCCAGCCAGATCTGCCAGCGGGCGATGGGTTTGATCGCGACGAGCTGCAACTGGCACTCCTCGATGTCGCGGGCCAGCGTGCCGCAGGACAGCCAGAGGGTGGACAAACCCAGCAGGCCGGTGATGGCGGTCAACGTGTAAGTTAGCAGAATCTGCGTGAAACCCTGCGGCGTGCCGTCGTCCTTGACCAGAACCGGCAGGCCCACGACCGAGATGAGCAACAACACCGCGATGACCAGGAACAGCCGGAACCGGAATGCGGCCTTCCAGGTCAGCCAGGCGATGGCTAAAAGTCTCTGCATGAATCAAATCTTAGACAAGGATTTTACAGATTTGCACGGATTGAATCGGCGATAAATCCATGCCCTCCGTGTCTCATTCTGGTTTTCCCAGCAGCGACGACAATTTCTCGTCCGCCTTTGACAAGTCCGCCGGCTTTGGTTCCGGCGCCGCCGCCGGTTTTGCCGGAGCTGGCGCGGCGGCCTTCGTCAACGCCTCCAGTTTATTGGCATCCACGGCCGGCGCGGCGGCCGGAGGCGCTGGTTTTGGCGCGGTGGCGGGTTGGGCGGTCTGCGGCAAAGCCAGGCGCTCAAGAATTTTTTCCGCCGGCGGCCTTTCCTCGGCCCCGGCGCGCAGGTAAGCCGCCACGCGGGCGCCGGAAATGGCGCCGCTGGTTTCCGCCGCCGCCCGACGCGCTTTTTGCACCACTTCCAGAAAATAGCTTTCAAGATTTTGCGTCGGATTGTCCACGCGCACCGTGTCGGCGGCCACGTCGTGGCGAATCAGTTCGAGCACGCGGGTCAGCGTTTCGCGCGGCAACACCGGCGTCGTGATGCGCAGCGTGTCCGGCTCGGACAACAATTCCTTCAACGTGCCCATCGCCTGCACTTTGCCGCCGTAAAGGATCACCACGCGGTCGCAAACGTCCTCAACGTCGGCCAGGAGATGGCTGCTCAAAATCACCGTCTTGCCGCGGCGCGACAGTGCCAGGATGAGGTCTTTCATTTCGCGGCAGCCGATGGGGTCGAGGCCGGAAGTCGGTTCGTCGAGAATAACGAGGTCGGGATCATTGATGAGCGCCTGGGCCAACCCGATGCGGCGCTGCATGCCCTTGGAAAACTCGCCCACGGCCCGCGTATGCACCTGGCTCAAGCCGACCATTTCCAGCAATTGCCCGGCGCGATTCTCGCGTTCACCCTTTGACAATTGAAAAAGGTTGCCGAAAAAGTCGAGCGTCTCGCGGGAGTTGAGGTAGCGGTAGAGATACGATTCCTCCGGCAAATAGCCGATGCGCGACTTGGTCTGCACGTGCCGTGGTGAATGGCCGAAGACTTCGATGTGCCCGCGCGTTGGATTCAACAAACCGAGCAGCAGTTTCACGGTCGTGGACTTGCCGGAGCCGTTCGGACCGAGCAGGCCGAAAACCTCGCCGCGCCGGACTTCAAAATCCACGTTGTCCACCGCGCGCGCCTTGGGCCGGTTCCAGAAATCCTTGAAAACTTTGGTCAACCCGCGCACGGACACGACGATCTCGGCGGATTCATGATTTCCGGTTTGCGAGTGCGGATTTAATTCGGCGACGGGCATAAACCAGACAGAAGACGTTTACGCCAGCTTTGGCGTCAATTGGCCGGTGGCGCGGCGCGGCGGTTCCTCCGTTTCGGGATGGAAATGCTCCAGTTCCTCGCCTTTGCGCACGAGGCGCGCGCTGTTGAAAATCACAATCAGCGAACCGACGTTGTGCAAAATGGCCGCCGGAATCGGGCCGATGTAACCAAGCGACGTCACCGTCATGCCGACAATGATGAACAGTCCGCCGAACATGAAATTCTGGTTGATGACCGCGCGCGTGCTGCGCGAGAGCTTCACCAAAAACGGCAACCGTTGGAGGTCGTTGTTCATGAGCGCGATGGTTGCGCTGTGGATGGCCACTTCGCTGCCCGCCGCGCCCATCGCGATGCCGATGTCGCCCGCCGCCAGCGCCGGCGCGTCGTTCACGCCGTCGCCCACCACCGCCACGCGATAGCCCTTCGCCTTCACGCCGCGCACGAACTCGACCTTGTTCTGCGGCAGGCATTCGCCCCTGGCTTCTTCGCAGCCAATTTCCGCCGCGACCCGGGTGACCACCAGTTGGCGGTCGCCGGAAATCATCGCCACGCGCCGCACGCCGGCTTCCTTCAATTCGGCCAGCGACGCCTTCGCCCCGGCGCGCGTCTGGTCCTGCAAACCTACCCAGCCGATGCAGCGGCCGTCGCGCGCGACAAAAATCAGGCTCCAACCCTCGGTTTCGTTGAGGTCCACCGACTTCTCAAAGCTGTGGTCCACGCCGTTGTCCTTGAGCCATTGCGCCCGGCCAACCAAAACCTTCGCCCCGCCCACGTCCGCCTTCACGCCGCGACCGGCGGTTTCCGCAAAATCCTTCGGTTCCGCCAGGGGCACGCCGGCTTCGTCAGCCAGTTGCGCCAGCGCCTTGGCGGTCGGGTGATTGCTGTATTTTTCCGCCGAGGCGGCGATGCGCAGCAATTCGGCGGGTTTGGTTTCGCCGAGCGGCATGAGGCGGCTGACGGCGAGCTGGCCGGTCGTGAGCGTGCCGGTCTTGTCAAAGACGAACGCGTTGATTTTTGCGGCCGCTTCGATGTCAGCAACATTTTTGATTAAAATTCCCAAACGCGCGGCAGCGGACAACGCGGCGACCATCGCCGTCGGCGTCGCGAGGATGAACGCGCATGGGCACGAGACGACGAACACGGCGATGACGCGGTTCAAATCGTGAGTGAAGGCCCAGACCAACGCGCCGATGACCAGCACCAGCGGCGTGTAAAAGCCCATGTATTGGTCCACGATTTTCATGATGGGCAGCTTGGTTTTTTCGGCCGCCAGAATCAGTTCGCGCACGCGGCCCAGCGTCGTGTCCTCGCCGGCCCGGCTGACTTTGATTTCCAAAACCCCGGTCAGATTTTGCGTTCCGGCAAAAACCTCGTCGCCAACCCTTTTGTCCGCCGGCAACGATTCGCCGGTGATGGTCGCCTGGTTGAACGAACCCTGGCCGGTCAGGATGACGCCGTCCGCCGCCACGTTGTCGCCGGGGCGGATGCGGATGACGTCGCCGACCGCCAGTTCGCCCGCGGTGACTTCCTCCTCGTTGCCATCGGATTTGATGCGGCGGGCCTTCGTGGGTGTGAGTTTGATGAGCGATTCGATGGAATTCCGCGCGCCCTCGGCCGTGCGGGTTTCGATGATTTCGCCGGTGAGCATGAAGAAGGCGACGACCCCGGCGGCCTTGTAATTGCCGGACGCAAACGCGGCGAGCACGGCGATGGCGACGAGTTCGTTGATGCTCAGGCGGCCGATGCGCAAATCCTTGATGGCCGTGACGACGATGGGGTAGATGAGAATGATCGCGCCAATCATGGCGCTGGCGCTGGCTACCGTCGTGCCCTGGTTAAACAGCCAGTCCACGACGAAAGCGTTCACGACGAAAACGATGCCCGCGACCGCCTGCCAGAGATGCACGACGGAATGCTCGTGGTCGTGGCCACAGCCGCACTCCGGCCCGTGCTCATGCTCGTGATGGCTTAAAAGTGATGTGACTTGCATAAAATCGAGCGTTGAATCGTTAAATTGTCAAAATTCATCACAACGCAATTTACGGCTGCGTCGAACCTCCAGTTTTCGGCTCCGGCGGCTCGCGATTCAACATTAACCGCACTTCGGTGCTTTTTCCACCGGTACTCGTGGGTTCAACCCATTTTTCGACGTTGGTCAGCGCCGAGCCCATCGTTTGGGCCAGTTGGACCTGCACAAACAAATCCGGGTTGCTCTGATATTGCGGCAGGAGGTCGCTGAATTTTTTGGCATCGGCGCTCAACACCGTCACGTAGCGATTGCGGGCGATTTCGGCCTGATTGGTGATGGCCGCGGCCCGCGCGCCGGCCTCGCTCAAGACCTGGTTTTCGTAGGTGTGCGCATCGAGGAGCGCCTTGTTGCGGTTTTCCCGCGCCGTGGTCACCCGCGCGAACACGTCCTGCAACTGCCGCGGCGGAACGCTAATCACTACGCAATCGCCGATGGTGACGCCCAGATTCTCCGCCTCAACCAAATCGTCCACGCGGCTCCGGACGGCGTCTTGAAAACCGGCCTTGTCGCGCGTGAGAATGTCGTCCACATAAAAATGGGCCGCGGAATAGAGTAGCGCGTTGTTGAGGGCGTTTTGCACGGCGTTGGAAACGCCCGCCAGGCTGTAAGCGAAGTTGGTGTCGCTCGCAAAATTGAAGATGGCGAGGAGCGGGTTTTCAATCCGGTAATACTGCGTCACCTGGACATGGACAATGTTGGTGTCGGCGCTCAAGGCATAGCCGTCCACCGCGGGATTCAGCGATGGCCCGGCGGGCAGTTCCTCGCCGCTCAATTCCTGTTCCGGCGTGGTGGCATACCAGCCGACCGTGGAGGTGACCTTCTGGTTTTCCGAGATCGGGATTTTCACCACTTCGTCAATCGGATAGGGAAAGGACCAGTGCAAGCCCGAACCCAGCAAGGCATCCTGTCCCTCGCCCACCAGCTTGCCGAACCGCAAAATGACCGCCTTTTCCGACGGGCCAACCGTAAAGAAACCGGAACCGAAAAACAGCAGCACCATCAGCACCATCACGACTTTGACAATCGCGAAACTGCTGCGCAACGCCTCGGCCAGCGCCTGCGAACCGGCGTCCTGCGTTTCCGGCGCATCGTGCCCGTGCTCGTGCAGGTGATGTTCGTGTTCGTCGCTCATGATCATTGGCTCGGCGAATTGGTCGGCAGATGCTGGAACAAATCAAACGGCGGCGTGCGTTCATCGAAAATCAGCGTGGATTTCTGGTTGAGCGCCAGTTTCAGCGCATCCAGCCGCAACAGGAAATTCGCGAGCTCGGGATTTTGCTGGAAGACCGGCAGGGTCGTCCTGGCAGCCTCGGCCTGGCCCTGGGCCTGGATGCGGATGGCCTCGGCCTCGGCGCTGGCGATGGTGCTGGCCGCCTGGCGGTCGGCGGCGGATTCGATGATCTGCGCCTGGGCCTTGCCGTCGTTTTCCGCCGCGCTGATGAGCACCTGGCGCTCGGCTTTCATCCGGTCGAACACCGTCTGCGTGACGTTTTCGGGCAGGCCGATTTTTTTGAAGCCGAGAAATTCAAGCTCCACGCCGTAGGCGTTCGTGCTCAACTGGGCCTGTACGGTCTGCTCGATTTCGGTTTGAATCGCGTCGAATTTTAACTGCCGCGGGTCGGCGTTCACGAAATCGGACAGCGGATGTTTGCCGACGACGGCGTTCTTGGCACTGCGCAACATGCCTTCGAGCTGGCTCTGCGCGGCGGGCACGGAACCGCGGAAGCTCCGCAAAAATTCCCCCGCGTCGGAAATCCGCCAGCCGACATAGACGCACGTGAGCAAATTTTGCTGGTCGGCCGTGAGGCTCTGGCTGAATTTGTCCTCAAAATTCTGGATGCGCTTGTCAAAGCGGTTGACCTGCTGGATCGGCCACGGCCATTTAAGATAAGCGCCCGGATCGGTGATGGGATTGGCGCCCGGCTTGCCAAACGTCGTGAGGACGACGGTTTCCGACTGGCGCACTTGAAACACAAACAGCAGCAGCACGAATATCACGACGAGCACTGCGCCGACGATGATGGTTAGCAGGTTACGTTTCATGGCGTTGAACTGTTGGGCGATGAGGGAACGTTCATATTTAAAAGGTCCGCGCGGATTTTGTCTTCCAGATCAAAAACCAAAACGTCCTGCGTGTTGGTCACGAGCAGGATGTATTTGCGCGCATTGGCGGTGGCCTCGGCGAAGGTCTGGTAATACGCGTACTGCTTATAAACCGACGGCGCGGCGTCAAACGCGGGAATCTGGTTGGTGAACAACGCGGCGCGCGCGAACGACTGAAGTTCCATCTGCTGCCGCGCGGCATCAGCCACGTTGGTGGCCGTGAAGGCGCGGGCGCCGGCCAGCAGGTTGGTCTGAATCGCATTAGCCTGCGCCTGAAGAATGTCCGCCAGCCGCGTCTGCTCCGCGCCGACGACCTTTTCGTAATTGCCCGCGACGCTTGGCGGGGGATGAATGTCCTCCAGGCCAACGAAAACGATTTTCGCGCCCAGGCCGTGTTCATCCGCGGCGGCCTGGATGCGCGTGCTCAATTTCTGCGCCGCCTGCTCGCGCAGATGTGACAGCAGGTCGTTGATGTCCACGCCGGCGAGGTAGCGCACGACTTCGTGCGTCGCGAGGTCCTCGAGCAGGCTTTCGGAGTCGGCGTTGGTGTAGGCCCAGTCGAGCACGTTGGTGATGCGGAATTGCACCGGGATGCTGACGTTGATCAGGCTCACCGGCGGCGCTTTGAACGTGATGTTGGTATCGGCGTTTTCATTCTGAATGGTGACCGGCTCGCGGTTGCCGACCAGGAAATTGGTTTCACTGTGGGCCACGCTCCACAAGATTACCTTCGCGTCCTGCGCGGCGGGCGCGTACCCCACGGCGAACATCTGGATCCGGCCCGTGCGGTAGCGATAGACCTTGTCAATCGGCCACGGCCAAAGGAGGTGCCCGCCCGGATTCAAAACCGGACGCGCGGGATCCAGCCGGCCGAACCGTTCCAGCACGCCCTGCTCGCCCGGCTCAATGAACACCACGCCGGTGGACAGCAGCAGCACGGCCAGTTGCGCCAGGAACAGCACCGGCAGGCTCTTTTGGAGCAACTGGAAAAACCAGGTTTCCGAAACCTTGAACCCAAATTGATAGTCCAGCGCCTGCGCCGCCGTCGTGAACAAACTTTCCGGTTGCGCGAGCAGGCCGACGAGCCGGCTGTCGTAGATGGGCCGCGCGACTTTGCCCTTCACCCGGGGGCGGTAAATTTCCAGCAGCAGGGTGACGAGCATTTCCACCGCCATCACGCCGAGCAGTACACACAACACCCGCGCGAGATAAAAATCAGCCCGCGGGAATTTCGCTTCAACGCCGGCGATGCCCAGCGCGGTGACAAAGCAGACATACGCCCCCGCCAGCAGGAAATTGGCGCCCGGCCGCAGCAGCCGGTGGTTTTCGAGCCGGGCGATGGTCACGGAAAACCGGCCCAGCAAAAACAGCAGCAGCGCAAAAATGCCGAAGAACGACAGGGACGCCATGGCGCGTTCCGGCACAACGGCGTTGGCGGTTTTGGCGACCCAGCGCCAGAGCAGCCACGCGCCGCCGGCTTCGAGCAGGAACAGCAGCACGGCAAATCCGGGCACGAAAAATTTCTCGAACTGCTCGCGGGCGCGCCGCGCCGGGAAAACCTCCGCCTCCTTGGATTCAAACAACGTGGTATCGCCCCGGGCGCGGGCGAGTTCCTCAACCTCCAGTTTTTCGAGACGTTCGTTTTGCTCCAGCCGCATCTGGAACCAGCTCGCGAACGCCACCAGCGCGCCGAGGCCGAGGAAAATCGAGCAGCCCTGCCCGGCCAGCGAATTCACATAACAAGTGAGGACGAACGCAGCGATGAAAATCACCACCGCCGCGACCAGATTCACCAGCCCGTTTTTTTGAACATTGCGTTCCATTGCTTGTTCGTTTAACCGTTGAATCGTTGAACCGTTCAACCGGCAGGCCGTTTCAACGATTCAACGATTTAACAGTTCAACATTTTCATTCAACCCAGCTCACGTTCCTCAAACAGCGCCGTCCCGACGGCCAGCGCCGCGCCCGCGTAAGTGACCGCGTAGACAAACGCCTTGCCGACATAGGCCCAATGAAACGTATTTTTGCCCATGCTCAAGGCATCCGCGAGCCAGAAAAGCTGCCAGTTTGGAATGACGGTGTAAAGCGCCGAAGCCCACCACGGTCCGCCGCCATCAGGTTTCCCGCCCGCCCGCCAGTAAAAATAATCCGACATCAGCCCGATCAAAAAAAACGCCGAGCAGACCGCCAGCGTGGGAATCGTGTCCAGCCGGGTCGAACACGCCAGCGCCAGCGCCGCCAGAACCCACAACGCGAACAGCACCAGAATTCCCGCCGGCACCAGCCGCCAGTCCACCTGCGCCTGTGTGCCCAGGGACTGCATCTGCCGGGTGAACTGAAAAATGACAAACGCCGCCAATGTCACCAGCGCCACCAGCGCCAGCACTGCGTCGCTCACGAATGGCCGCCGCAGAAAAAAATTGCTGAAGCCCGCCAGCCCATAGGCCAGCGCCAACGCAGCCCCGAAAATTCCCAGCGCCGGCAAATCCGTTTTGCCGTAGGCGTCGAACGACATCCAGCTCGCCAGCAGCACGCCGATGAGGTTCACATACGCCAGCACCGTCAACGCCGCCGCCAGCCCGGCGTATTTCGCCAGCAGAAATTGCGCGCGTCCGACCGGCTTGGACAACACCGCCAGCGCCGTGCCGGAGCGGA
>Ga0335078_10017505_pt1 | contig 10649 bp, 6 predicted proteins | sample Lox_Sample_32_FD_206711 | JGI IMG/M metagenome (GOLD analysis project Ga0335078, IMG submission 206711) | Soil microbial communities from Loxahatchee National Wildlife Refuge, Florida, United States - Lox_Sample_3.2 | ecosystem: Environmental > Terrestrial > Soil > Wetlands | place: USA: Florida...
CAGATCTCCAATGGAAAGATCGACGAGTCGATCGCTCAAACCTACAAGGGCGATCACGAAAAGATGAAACAGGCCGTCAACAACATCGGTATCGTTTTGCAAGACCTGCAAAAAGAACTAGCTCGCTTAACCGACGCTTCCAATGCCGGCCTGTTGTCCGAGCGCGGGAAACACGAGCAATTCCGCGGCGCCTACGGCGATATCGTCCGAGGCGTGAACTCGATCCTGGACGCGGTGATCGCCCCGCTCAATTTCACCGCGGGATACATCGATCGCATCAGCAAGGGCGACATGCCGCCGCAAATAACGGACACCTACCACGGCGATTTCAACACCATCAAAAACAATCTGAACACGCTCATCGCGGCCATGAACGAAGTCACCGAGGCCGCCCAGGAAATCGCCGACGGCAACTTGACCGTCGTGGTCCGGGACCGCTCCGCGCAGGACAAGCTGATGCAGGCGCTGCGCACCATGGTCAACGGCATTACGAAAGTCGTCACGGATATCCGCGGCATCGCCGGCGAGGTCGCGGCGGCGAGCCAATCCATCAGTACCGCTTCGGTGGAGGTTTCCAAGGGCGCCAGCGCCCAGGCCGCGTCCGCGGAGGAAGCTTCCTCCTCGATGGAGGAAATGGTTTCCAACATCAAGCAAAACGCCGATAACGCGCAGCAAACCGACAAGATCGCCAATAAATCGGCCACTGACGCGCAGGAAAGCGGCAAGTCCGTGGCCGAAGCGGTGACGGCGATGAAGGAAATCGCCAGCAAGATTTCCATCATCGAAGAAATCGCGCGCCAGACCAACCTGCTCGCTCTTAACGCGGCCATCGAGGCGGCTCGCGCCGGCGAGCATGGCAAGGGATTCGCGGTTGTCGCCGCGGAAGTCCGCAAGCTGGCCGAGCGCAGCCAGAAAGCGGCAGGCGAAATCAATCAGCTCTCGGGAACCACCGTCACCGTCTCGGGAAAAGCAGGCGAAATGCTCGCAAAATTGGTGCCCGATATCCAAAGAACGGCGGAACTGGTGCAAGAGATCACCGCGGCGAGCAAGGAGCAGGATACCGGCGCCGAGCAAATCAACAAGGCGCTTCAGCAGCTCGAGAAGGTCATTCAGCAAAACGCTTCCGCTTCCGAGCAAATGGCTGCCACCACCGAGCAGTTGACCGCTCAATCCGATCAGCTCGTCAGCGCGCTGTCCTTCTTTCGCACCAGCGAAACCGCCCACGCCCCGGCGGCGCGGACCGTGAGCGCAAGGCCGACCGCCCGAGCCGAAGCCGCGCCCCGCAAGGCTTCCAAGCCCAATGCCTCCCATGCCGCCCCGGCTGCTGCGGCGGAAGGCAAGGCGGGCGTCAATCTCAGGCTCAAGGACAAAGCAGACGATCTTGATAAGGAATTCGAGCGTTACTGACCGGCCGCCGCGCCGGCCGCTTGCGGCAGGCGGCAGCCTTCAGAATGCGAAAGGAGCCGATCATGAGCATTACCGAAATCACGGAAACGCGGCAATACCTCACCTTCAAGTTAGGCAACGAGATCTTCGCCACCGATGTCGCCAAGGTTCGGGAGGTCCTCGATTACACCACCATCACGGCGATACCAAGGACGCCGGAATTTATGAGCGGTGTCATCAACCTGCGCGGCAGCGTTGTCCCCGTCGTCGACCTGCGGCTCTGTTTTGGGATGTCGCGAACCGATCGAACCAGGAACACTTGCATCGTCGTGGTCGAGGTGCTGCTCGAAAACGAATCCACGGTGATCGGGGCATTGGCCGATTCGGTCGAGGAAGTGATCGATCTCGAGCCGGACCAGATTCAGCCCGCGCCCAGAATTGGAACGCAGATTCGCACCGATTTCATCAAGGGCATGGGAAGACGCGACACTCAATTCATCATGATTCTAGACATTGATCGTGTCTTTTCGGCCGAAGAATTATTGTCCATCCGTCTCGCGGAGAATACCAAGCCGTTGGTTGAGGCGGCCGTTTGACGGGGGGGCGCGGCGCACTTCGCCGCCTGTTTATGCCATGAACGATCATGAAGAGGGTATCTCCAAATCGGACTTCGCCCGGCTTCGCAACCTCATCTATGAGAAGTCGGGCATCAACTTGACTCCCGACAAAAAGACAATGCTCGAGCTGCGGATTAAGCGGCGGCTGCGGATCCTGAACCTGAATTCATTCGCCGAATATTGTAAATTTTTGTTTGGGAATCAAGGGCAAGATGAAGAACTCATTCATTTCCTCGATGTGGTTACTACCAATAAAACCGATTTTTTTCGAGAGCCTGCCCATTTCGATTATCTCGTCCAGAAAGCGCTTCCCGACCTGATGGCGCGCAAAGAGGGCGGACGCGACATCTTGGTTTGGAGCGCCGGCTGCTCCACCGGCGAAGAACCTTACACCCTGGCGATTGTGCTGACCGAGTACGGGCTGACTCATCCGGGATTTCGCTTCCGGATACTGGCCACGGATATCGCCACGAGCGTCTTGAAGAAAGCCCATCTGGGTGTTTTTAGCGAGGATGTGATCCGTCCCGTTCCAGCGGACTTGCGCCGAAAATACTTCTTGCGAAGCCGCGACCGGCAATCCGGCCGTGTGCGTGTGATCCGGGAATTGCGGGATTTGGTGGAATTGCGCCGCGTGAATTTCATGGATTCCGATTTTGGAATCGCCGAAAAGGCCGACGTAATCTTCTGTCGAAACGTGATCATTTATTTTGACCGCCCCACGCAGGAACGCATTCTGCAAAAGCTGGCCCGCCAATTGGTATCGAACGGTTACATGTTTGTCGGGCATGCCGAGGCTCTGCACGATATGGACCTGCCTTTGACGCCAATCGCACCCGCCGCTTATAGGAAAGTTGATGGCAGAAATTGAGGACAACTTGCCAGAGGTATACCTACAGCCCGGAGAATCGTACCTCGCTCGGAGCCCAACGATTATCCGCACCGTCCTCGGTTCCTGCGTCGCCGCCTCGTTTTGGTGCTCCAAGCTCGGGATTGGCGCGCTTTGCCATGCCCAATTGCCCAGGAGCCCGAAGAAATCTCCCGCTCCCCTGACGGTGGCTGAGGGGCGCCGTTTCGTGGATTTCGCCATTCGCGATCTTGCAAAACAGTTCGACGATCTTGGCGCGCCTCGCAAGGATGTTCAAGTCAAGCTTTTCGGCGGCGGCGACGTGCTTCTGGTGAGCGAACAGGCACTCTCGAGGCCCACCGTCGGCAAAATGAATTGCGAATCCGCTCGCGAGGTCTTGCGTGACGAGGGGTTCAGCATCTACGCCTCCAGCCTCGGGGGCTACTGCGGCCTGAACATTCGTTTCAACACGGGTACCGGTGAAGTGCTCCTCCGCCGGCTTGCGTGAGCGATGGTTGCCAATGACACAGAGAAAAGCACAACCCGCGCGTGCAGTATTGAGGAACGAAGCCGCCATCGATTGGAGGGCGCGTCCGTTTGCAGGTCGTATGGCTCGCTGAGACGCGGCATATGAGCGCACGAAAAATTCGCGTCCTGATCGTGGATGACTCCGCGGTGGTTCGCCAGACGCTGAGCGAAATTCTTTCCTCCGATCCAGACATCGAGGTCATTGCCACCGCGGGCGATCCCTTCGTGGCGGCTGACCGGATCGGCGAAGAAGTGCCGGACGTCATCACTCTGGACATCGAGATGCCGCGCATGGATGGACTCACGTTCCTGCAAAAGATCATGAGCCAGCATCCCATCCCGGTGGTGATTTGTTCGAGCCTGGCCGAGGCGGGCGCGCAGAGCGCCCTCAAGGCGCTCGAATATGGCGCGGTGGAAATCATCGCCAAGCCTCGCCTGGGCAGCAAACAGTTTCTGGAAGAGTCGCGCATCGAACTCTGCCAAATCGTGAAGGCAGCGGCTTCCGCGCAACTCCGGCTGATGCGGCCTGCCCGCGTGATCGAGCCCAAGCTGACTGCCGACGCCATTCTTTCTCCCGCGACTCATGCCATGGTTGAGACCACCGAAAAAATCGTGGCCATCGGCGCATCGACCGGGGGAACGGAGGCGCTCAAGATCCTGCTCGAGGCCCTTCCCGCCGACGCCCCAGGAATCGTGATCGTGCAGCACATGCCGGAACTCTTCACGCGCGCGTTTGCCGACCGCCTCAACACGCTTTGCGACATCACCGTCAAGGAAGCGGAGTCGAACGACACCGTCATTCGCGGACGCGCGCTGATCGCTCCCGGCAATCATCACCTGCTTCTGAAGCGGAGCGGCGCTCGTTACTATGTGGATATCAAGGAGGGGCCGCTCGTGTGCCGTCACCGTCCTTCGGTCGACGTGTTGTTTCGCTCCGCCGCTCGCTATGCCGGCCAGAACGCCGTGGGCGTGATCCTCACCGGAATGGGCGACGACGGCGCCAGAGGAATGCTGGAAATGAAACAAGCCGGGGCCGCCACGATCGCGCAAGATGAGGCCACCTGCGTGGTCTTCGGCATGCCCAATGAGGCCATCAAGAGGTCCGCGGTCGATCAGGTCTTGCCCTTACAGGCAGTTGCCGGGGCGATCCTGGCCCACGCGCGGTAGCCCGGCGCGCCAAGAAAGAGTGCGATGACTACGGAGACTAGAACGGAAGCCATCGGCATCCTGGGAAAGTCCAAGGGTGAGCTGCAACTCATTTCTGCCGACACCGAGACGCAGGTCCGGTCGGTTTCCATGACGTTTCGAGATCTGGCCGGAGATGCCGACGCGATTTTAAACCTGGCCGGTTCGATCGTCGGCTGCGTTGAAAATGAGAACGTGAGTTCCATTTTGCCGAAGGTGCAAACCCTGAGCAACACCGCGAGGCAATTCATTGGCGAGCGGTTGCAAGCGATCACCGGAATCTTGGAGATGGTGGCGGTCGAAGCCAAGGTGCTTCATGAACTCTCCCTCGTCACCGGCCAGCAAGCGGAGATCGCGCTGAAGACCAAGGCGCTGAGCGTGCTGACCAATGTCGAAGTCGCTCACCTGGGCGCCGTGGGGATGGGCTTTCAGTACTTGGCGCATGAGCTGGCCGAATTCTCCAAGTCCCTAATGGAGGATGCCCAGGCCTTGGAGAGCCACACGAGCGCGCAAAAAATTGCGATCGAGGAAACCAGGCGCGTGCTTTCCGTCGAGCTTCCCCGCTCCCGCGAGAATTTGGCTCGCATTGAAGCCGGCCTGGACAACGATCTCGCCTCCCTCGAGTCCAGCCTGATTCGGCTTTCCAGCACGCCCGCGCAATTCCGGATGGGCGTCGAGGACATTGCACAACAGATTGCCGGCGTCGTATCGGCCATCCAGTCCCACGACATCACTCGCCAGCAAATCGAACATGTGCAAGCGGCCTTCGATCTGATTTCCGAGAAAGTCCGAGGCCATGAAAATTCGGCCCAAGCGGCGAATGGGGAGCTTTCCCAGGCCTATGCCGGACTCACCATTCAGATTTACCAGTTGAGATCCATCAAGGTGACCGTGGAAAGCTGGACGTCTCAAATCAAATCGTGCATGGGCGGCATCTTCCGGGTGAGCGCATCCGAATTGGTCGGGATCGGCCCACTGGTTCTCGAACAGGAGCGCCAGGTATCGTCCCAACTGGCCCATATCGAAATGCTCGAGCGCGAGAGTCTGGCCTACAGCGCAAGAATCCAACGCACTCTCCAAGGGGTTTCCAGCCTGATGCAATTCGTCGGCGAGTACGTGCAGCGATCCAATTCCATTCGCGATCGCCTTCGATTGCTCTCCTTCAATTCCATTATCGAGGCCAGCCATCTGGGGATCCAAGCGGGCGCGGTGTTAGCCATCGCCAAAACCATCAAGGAAATTTCGGTGGAGTGGAGCAAGATCACCGAACGGTCCGGCCTGGCCATGGAAGAAGTCCAGGCCTTGGTGCGGCAAACGAACAAAACCATGGAGGCATTTTCGGGGGCCAGCGACGAGAAGCTGGAGCAAGCTCAGTCTCAAACCAGGGGCGGTCTCGACAATTTGCGGACCGCAGCGGCATTCGCGGCTAAGCAGTCCCAAGAGATGGAAGCCATCACCGGAAAAATGCAGTCGAGGAGCACGGAGGTTGCTAATTCGGACGGCCTCCTTGATGCCTGCTCGAACCGCATTGACGCCATCCTCGCTCAACTGGAATCCGTGCGCAACGACTGGGAGGCCGATCGGCCGGATGTGAAACGAGGGTACGATCCGACGGAAGTCACGCAATTGTTCGCCGAGTCTTACTCGACGGAAATGGAACGCGACGTCCTGCGTGCGGCCCTTCGCGGAGAACCTTTGCCGGTGGCGCAACAAAACTTGCAGGGCAATAGCGCGGAATTGTTTTGATTGGAATTGCGGATTAAAAAAATGACCGACTTTCTGCAGCAGGCGCGGGAGGCGAAACGATGAAACGCATCTTAGCCGTGGACGATTCCACCAGTGTTCGGCAAATGGTGAATTTCACTTTGGGCAAGGCGGGCTACGAAGTAGTTGAGGCGGTCGATGGCAAGGATGGCCTCGCCAAAATCACCGGCGGAAAATTCGACGCCATCATCACCGACTTGAACATGCCCAATATGGACGGCATCCAAATGATTAACGCCGTCCGCAAAGTGCCGGGATACGCCTTCGTTCCCATCCTGATGCTCACTACCGAGTCCCAGGCTGAGAAGAAAGATGAGGGTCGCAAGGCGGGCGCCACCGGATGGATTGTGAAACCCTTCAACGCCGATCAATTGATTTCCGTTATACAAAAGCTGGTGAAGTAGGCATACCCATGGCCATCATAAAGGACACCGTCGATTCGGTTCTCCACTCCAATCTTGAAAAAGAAGCGGGCAAGGATCTCGATGTCGGCGCCCGCGCCGGGATCAACCACATCCTCCTCGCCACGGCTCTGGAACAAATCGCCGAAGCCGTTATCATCACCGACCTGTCGGGCAAGATTCAATATGTCAATCCGGCCTTCACTCGAATCACGGGCTATAGCGCCGCGGAGGCGCTCGGTCAGAACCCCAGATTACTGAAGTCGGGGATTCAGAACCCGGCCTATTACCAAGAACTTTGGAAGACGATTCTGTCAGGGAATGCGTGGCGGGGCGAACTCCTCAATCGGCGCAAGAACGGCGATCTGTTCACCGGAGAAACGTCGATCACTCCTGTTCGCGACCCGAGCGGCGCGATCACCAACTTTGTTGCGATCCAGCAGGATGTCACGGAACGCAAGAAAACCGAAGGCGCCCTGCGCAGCAGCGAGAAGCGCCTCGAGGCAGTGGGCCACATCATCCCTCTGGGGACTTGGGAGTTGAATGAACAGGGAAGCGAATTTCACGCCTCTGAAAATGTTCTTCGCATCTTCGATATGGACCCTAGCCTGTCTGCCGTGCCCTTCGCGACGGCGATGGACGCCATCGATGCCGCGGACCGTGAGCGGGTTATCAGCGCTCTCACGCATGCACGTCAGGATCACGCATCCTTCGACATCGAGCATCGGGTCGTTCACCGCGATGGATCGATTCGGGCAGTCCGGAGCCGCGGTCAATTTGTCGTTGGCCCCGGAGGCGTCTCCGGACGGCTGGTAGGCTCGACGATCGATATCACGGAAGGCAGGTTGGCTCACCAAAAATTGCGCGAGAGTGAAGAAAGATTCCGATCCCTTGTCGCCAACATTCCCGACATCACCTGGAGCGCCTCCAAGGACGGCCAGTCCCTGTACATCAGTCCCAACGTTGAGCAGGTCGTTGGATTTACTCCCGAGGAAGTTTGCGCGAAAGGGGCGAATCTTTGGTTCAATCGAATCCATCCCGACGATTCCGCGCGGATCGCCGGGGCCTTTGAACGGCTCTTCTCGGAAGGCAAGCCCTTCGATGAGGAATACCGCTACCAGCGAAAAGACGGCCAATGGATCTGGATCCAGGATCGAGCCTACCGAACTTCCGAAAGGGATGGAATCCGCTTTGCCGACGGAGTCTTTTCCGATATCACCACGCGCAAACTGGCCGAGCAAGAACGCATGCAGGCGGAGGAAGCGCTAAAAGTCTCGGAGAAGCGTTTTCGGGTTCTGTTCGAACGCAACTTGGCGGGAGTTTTTCGAACCACCATGGGAGGGCAAATCCTGGAATGCAATCCAGCCGCCGCTCAAGTTCTTGGCTATGGATCGCCCCAGGAGCTTCAGAAAGTCTTGGTTCCTGATCTGTATTTCACGGCTTCCGACCGGGATGCGCTCCTTTCAGCGCTCCAATCCGAAAAGACGGTTAAAGATTACGAATTGAGATTTCGGCGCAAGGACGGCGAGACCGTCTGGGTGATCACGAACATGGGGCTCGTGGACGACGATTCATTCACCGGCAGTGCGGTAATCGAGGGGTCGTTTATCGATGTCACGAAGCGCAAACACGCAGAAGAAAATCTTCGTTTGACGCAATTCTCGGTCGAACATGCCTCGGACGCCGTGTTTTGGACCGATTCGGATGGACGCATCGTTTATGTGAATGAGGCGGCCTCCTGTTCGCTCGGCCGTTCCCGCGAAGAGCTTCTTTCCATGTCCATGCAGGAGATCGACCCGCTATTCCCGAATCATGTGTGGAAAACCTTCTGGGACAGACTCAAACAGGAGGGAGCGATCACCTTCGAATCCCAATACCAAAACAAGCTGGGATGGGCCGTGCAAGTGGAGGTGACCGCGAATTACCTGGAGTTCGACGGCAAGGAATATAACTTTTCCTTCGTGCGCGATATCACCGAGCGCAAGAAAACGGAAGAGGAACTTCGCCTGACGCAATTCTCGCTCGAACATGCCTCGGACAGCGTATTTTGGCTGGACCCAAAGGGCAAGATTGTCTATGTCAACCAGGCCGCCTGCGGCTCTCTGGGACGCTCCCGCGAGGAACTCCTTGCCCTGACGGTCCTGGATATTGACCCTCTTTTTTCTCAAGAGCGCTGGGATTTCTTCTGGGAGCAAATCAAGATGCTGGGCTCGGCCAACTTCGAAACCCAGCACCGATCCAGACAAGGGCGGACTTTCCCCGTTGAGATCACCGCGAACTACATGAACTTCGACGGGAAGGAATACAGTTTCTGCTTTGTGCGCGACATTACCGAGCGCAGGCAAACGGAAAAAGATCTTCGCCTGACGCAATTTTCCTTGGAGCGCGCCTCGGATGCCGTATATTGGGTGGACTCTCAAGGCTTTTTCGTATACGTGAACGAGGCGGGCTGCCGTTCTCTAGGATACTCTCGCGAGGAAATTCACTCCCTAGCGGTCTGGAATATCGATCCGCTTTTCTCGAAAGAAGTTTGGACAGAGCATTGGCAGCAACTCAAAACCCGGGGCTCAGTGACCATCGAATCTCAGCAACAAAACAAGCAGGGGACGGTTTTCCCTGTGGAAGTCACCTCGAATTATCTGGAATTCGACGGGGAGGAATTCAATTTCGCCTTCGTGCGCAACATCACTGAGCGCAAGCGGGCCGAAGAGGATATGCGCAAGTCCAAGGAAGCAGCGGAAGCCGCCAGCCGCGCCAAGAGCGAATTCCTGGCCAACATGAGCCACGAATTCCGCACTCCGATGAACGGGGTGATAGGGATGGCGGAGCTGCTGCTCGGCACCGAGCTTACCGCGCAGCAACGCCAATTTTCCCAAATCATCCGCACCAGCGGCGACGCCTTGTTGAGGGTCATCAACGATATTCTGGATTTCTCCAAGATCGAGGCGCGCAGGATCGAGCTCGAAGCCGCGGATTTCGATCTGCCCAACGTTCTGAAATACGTCGCCGGGGTGCTCACAGTCAGCGCGCAGCAAAAGGGACTGGAACTGACGTTTCACATCGCGCCAGGTACGCCTTCCCTGCTGCGCGGCGATTCCGGGCGCCTCGGCCAGATTCTGGTCAACCTGGTGGGAAACGCGGTGAAGTTTACGCATCGCGGCGGCGTATCCATCCGAGTGCGGCACGACTACGAGGACGATCGCACGGTCACTCTGCACTTTTCCGTGACCGACACAGGAATCGGCTTCCCGCAGGAGCGGGCATCCGCCATCTTCGAGCCCTTCATCCAAGCCGACGGTTCCAATACGCGCCGCTACGGCGGCACAGGTCTCGGTCTGACCATTTCCAAACGGCTCGTCGAAATGATGGGCGGCCAAATTAACGCCACCAGCGAAGTGGGCAAGGGATCCACGTTCTCGTTTACTGCCGTGCTCGAGAAGCAGCGGGCAGGAAACGCTCCACCGAGCATCGAAGCGCCCGCCATTCTGAGCGCAAAAGTGCTCGTTGCCGATCGCAGCTCCACGAACCGCTCCCTGGCTTACTCACTCCTAATCGCTTGGGGCTGCCGCGCGGAGGAATTTGGGGACGGCGCATCCGCCCTGGAGGCCCTCCGCCAAGCCGCGCGCGACGGCGATCCTTTCCAATTCGCGCTCCTGGATATGACGCTGGCCGATATGAACGGAGAAGATCTGGGCAAGCAAATCCTGGCCGATCCTGTCTTGAAACAGACGGCGGTGGTGCTCATGACGAGTTTCGGGCGCCGGCAAAGCGATCTCGAACGAATCCAGAAGCTTGGATTTTCTGCGCTGATTTCCAAGCCCATCTCAGACCGTTCTCTAAAACAAGCGCTGCTGGCGCTGAAACCGAAGCAAAAAGGCGAGTCCGCCTCCCTCGCGGATGGCATCGCGGAGTCCCCAGGCGCGG
>Ga0335078_10017506_pt1 | contig 10648 bp, 8 predicted proteins | sample Lox_Sample_32_FD_206711 | JGI IMG/M metagenome (GOLD analysis project Ga0335078, IMG submission 206711) | Soil microbial communities from Loxahatchee National Wildlife Refuge, Florida, United States - Lox_Sample_3.2 | ecosystem: Environmental > Terrestrial > Soil > Wetlands | place: USA: Florida...
ACGGTCTTTCGTAGAAACGGCTCCTAATCGTCCTGTCCTCGGCCAACGCCTTGACGCCCGCTGGCCAGGCAAGGGGAAGCTTTAGAAAGCTGAGTAGCCCGCCCCGGCGAACCGTCCGCACCACCCATCGTTCGCCCGCTGCCACGTCCAGGTCGATGTCGTCGCTCGACGATCGCTCTGTCGTCGGCATTGCCACGCCCGACACAGTTTGCGGGTGCTGTGACAAGGAATCCGCACCCGCCAGTCACTCAAACGCCGGGTTCAGTGCCCCCGGCACACATCGACTATTGCGGATCAGCCGCTCGGGTGATAAGTACGCGGCCAACCTAAGAATTGGCGGATGAGCGGCACGATCTTTCGCCGGTGAGGGCGAGACCGTGCATTTCGGGGGAGGGGCGTGATGTCGGCGCTGTTCCATGGTCGCGGGCTGCCGTGGCGACGGATCTCGTCGGTGAGAGCGCTTGTGGCAATCGGTTTGCTGGCCGGGGTCGTTCTGGTGCCATCATCGGCAGCCAGTGCCGCGACCCTCGTGGCCAGCTTGCCGCCTCCTGCTCCGAACAACTTCGGCCATTCGGTGTCGATCTCGGGCAACTACGCCATCGTGGGCGCGACCGGCTACAACTGCTCGTCCCCGTCGGCCGGTGGGGCGTACATCTATAAGAGGTCAGGCGCCACATGGTCGCTGCAGGCCACGCTGCCGGGCCCCATCACCTTCGGCACTTCGGTGGGGATCTCGGGCAGGTATGCCATCGTCGGCGCAGAGGGCTGTTCCGGAACCGGTGCCGCCTACATCTACAAGAGGGTAGGCGCCACGTGGCCGCTGCAGGCGGCCTTGCCGCTGCCGGCGGGCACGACAGGCGCCGGATACTCGGTGTCGATCTCGGGTAGCTATGCCATCGTCGGCACCGAGGACTTCCCGCCCGCCGGGGCGGCCTTCATCTACAAGAGGGTAGGCGCCACCTGGCCGGCGGTGGATAGGGTCATCCTGCCCGACCCGCAGGTGAACGTGCACGACGGATTCGGCGCCCCGGTGTCGATCTCGGGCAACACCGCGGTCGTCAGTTCCATGGGCGCCAATTCGGTGGGGTGCTCGGCCCCGCCCTGCGGGGCGGTTGACGTCTATGCCAGGAACGGCGCCACCTGGCCGTTGAAAGCAACCCTTTCCGACCCGGGAGCGACGCAAAACGACTACTTTGGCGAAACAGTGGCAGTCCAGGGGACCTTGGCCCCCACAACCGTCGTCGTCGGTGACGAAAACGGTCAACCCTGCCTACCCTGCACCGCCACCCCGCCCGTCTACATCTTCGAGGAACCCAGCGCGGGCTGGGCAAATACTTCGACTCCCACCGCCAAGATCATCACGCCGGGGGCCATCACCCTCACCGGAGGTTTCGGCCCTCCAGAGGTAGCAATCTCGGGCCACGCCACTGGCCACGATAGCGTCGTCATCGGCTCTCCTAGCGTCAACAGTTTAAGAGGGTCGGCTTACATTTATGTTCGGACCGGCGGCGTTTGGCCGGCGGCGCCCACCGTTGCGAAGACACCGGCGACGCCGTCTGGCGCCGGCAACTTCGGCATTTCGGTGGGGATCTCGATCTCCGCCTCGAGCCAGACTAGCTTCGGCATCGTCGGCGCCCCAGGCGGCTCGGGCGACACCTTCATTTTCAAAGGTGTTTAGGAGCGACCAAAGCGTGCACCGCCCGTGGCTCCACACACAGGCCGTGGGAAGTGCTGGTCACACCGACATTGATCTCTTTCGTCCAATTTTCGACCCCAGGCGACGCGAACTATGAGGTGCGGGGGGGTACCCCCTAGTCGGTCCAGGGAGGGGCGACCCTGGGCCGCAAATCACTCTGATTCATCAAGTGTGACGACGCCGGGATCCCGCCCGAGCGTCTCGGGGGACGGGCAGGGCGGGGGCTGACGAGTCGTCAAGCACGGTCGGTAGCCGACGGTCGGCGCCACGATGATCCATCCGGGTCCCCCGAGTACCGGGCTCCCTACCGTCCTCGCCGGCGCTCTAAGGACCCGATCGAGAACGGCTGCGTACCGCTGCCTGAGTGGGTGCTCCCCTTGCTTCGAGCAAGAGCGGAGGCCTGGGACAGCCCGATGAGGGACGCTGGCGCCCTTGGGCTAGGGCCTGCGTCCTCGGGCCAAGACCGCAGTCATGGGATGGACGGGGCGAAGCTCCTCCCGCAGCGCAGCGGCAATTTGTTGCTGTCCATCTTCGTCGAGTGTCGCAACGGTGGGCCCATAGGGAGTGCCAGCGATGCCGCGTACTGCATCGTGCATCGTCGCCCAAGACACTTCGATCACCTTGGTCTCGACTGCCAAGTCGGTGAAGCCACCGGCAGTCAAGACGTCCTCGACCTCTCGTGGCGACATGGAGAAGTCGTAGGCGTATGCACGAGGGAACGGCTCCGGTAACCCATGCCGTTCGAGCACACGGCCATAGACATCGAACGGCTCCAATGGCGGTCCGCTCATCCAAACGGCGACGGCCACCCGGCCAGAGCTTCGGAGCACCCGGTTCATAGCCTGTGCCGCAGCCAACCGGTCGGTCAGAAACTGAAACCCTTGCTGGCACAACACCACATCGAAAGACGAGTCGCCGACGGCAAGTTCATCAGCGGCGGTCTCAACGGTCTCGATCGTTGGGTGAGCAGCACGCGCCACTGCCAGCATGGCCGCGCTCACATCGGTTGCGACGACTCGGCCAGCATCGCCTACCCGGTCGGCAGCCGTCGCTGCCACAACACCGGTGCCCGACGCCACGTCCAGAACCTCCTCCCCGGTGCTCACACTTGCGAAATCGACCAGGGCGTCAGCCCACGGCTTGAAGATGGGGGGGACCAGAAGGCGCTCGTAGGCGTCAGGAACGGTCATTTGATCAAACAACGCATCTGCCATGGTAAGGACGGTACCGCACCAAGAGTGCCCGCCATCGGGCTGGTCAGGGCGCCAGCAGCCGCCCGAGATCGATTTTGGCCGTTAGCACTGCTCGGGCATGCCCCGGCCAGGGTGAAAACAACCGACACATCTTGCCCGGACCAGATGGAAGACATCCGAGCACGGGTCGCCCAAGTACCGCGCGTTAACCGAGGGGCATTCCCGGCGGGTCAGGAATGCCGATCTCGGCTATGAGCGCATGAACGGCTTCTTCAACGAAATCAGAGGTTGGTTCATCGTCCCCGCCTTTTCGGACAACGAGGGTGGCGACGCTCTCCGCGTTGGGTCGGGATCCGCCTGCATGTTCGGCCCAGATGGCGAGAGCCTCAGCCTCCCGCCCGACATCAACGTCCATACCTGCAGATTCGTCTCCGAAGTCGTCACTGGGATGGATCCCGAGATAGAGGCATCCTGCAACAGTCGACGAAGTCGGGCCAAACCGAATCGTCGCAATGTCTCTCTCATGGATCTCAATGGACAAGGAGTCGTCGGAGGATGGACCACCCTCTACCCAGGCAGCATTGCTGTATGTCCAAGTCCCGAAATAGCCCATGTCGACAACCTTATGGTTTCGATGGGACCGGTCGAGATCACCGGTGTTGGAATCTGTAGGAGTTGCACCGGCTCAGGTCGAGCCCGGTCGGTATGGCGCCGAGCTGGCGGCACCGTTCTCATGCTGGCGTCGCAGTCAATCGAGGAGGACAGCTGGCCGCTCCTTCGTGCCGGTGTCGAGCGGGTCGAGGTATGAGCGCTGGGTGGTGGCGGGGTCCACGTGGTCGAGCACCTGCTGGATGTCCCGGAGGTCGAAGAGATGTCCACCGTCGGCGCTCTTGGCCCGGTGCAGGATGCCCGCGGCCGTGCGGCGCAGGTCGTGGGGCGAGAGGTGCCCGAGGCCGGCCTCTTCAGCCCGGTCCAGGACGATGCCGCCACCGAGCAGGTCTGGACGATGGCCCGCCCCCACCACAGCCGGCCCGACCCGGCCCCGGCCTTGCCCCGGCGCACCACCGGATCCCCCGGGGTGAGGTGGCGCCCGACCCCGGCCTCGTAGGCGGCCCGGTAGCGGCCCAGGAGGGCCCCGAGCTCGCTCCCGACGACGATGCGGGGGGCTCGTCGGGCCTTGCCGACGAAGCGGATCTGCGGGGTGGGGCGTCGCCCAGGTGGAGGTCGCCGATCTCGAGGGCGATGATCTCGGCCGCCCGGCACCCGGCCAGGCCCAGGCGCAGCACCAGCTCGTCCCGCAGTCCCACCTCCCCGTCGCCGGCGCAGGGGGTTGTCCCGGTCGGTCAGGGCCTCGAGGAGCGCCGGGCCGGTGTGGCCCTCCCGGACGCAGAAGCGCAGGAAGGTGGCCGCCAGCGACAGGCGGTTGCGGACCGTGTTGTTGGCCGCCGGGCCCGCAGCCCCGCACACCGGGCCAGGACGTCGGCCTCGACCAGCTCGGCGGGATGGCGACGGCCGGTGCCGGTGAACAGGGTCCGGAGCTCCGACCCGTCGTGGCGGCGGGTCGTGGGGTTGGCGGAGCCGGCCGTGAACTCGAGGATCAGGACCTGGACATCGGCGAGCTGGGTGACCGGCCCGCCACGCCCGGTGTCACACGTTCTGTATCTTGATCTCGATGTCGACGCCCGCCGGCAGGTCGAGGCGCTGCAGCGAGTCCACCGTCTTGGGCGTGTGCTCCACGATGTCCACCAGCCGCTTGTGCACCTGCATCTCGAAGTGCTCGCGGCTGTCCTTGTACTTGTGGGGCGAGCGGATGACGGTGTAGCGGTGGCGCTCGGTCGGCAGGGGCACCGGACCCTGGACCTTGGCCTGGGTCCGGAGCACCGTCTGCACGATCTTCTCGGTGGACTGGTCGAGGACCTCGTGGTCGTAGGCCTTCAACCGGATCCTGATCTTCTGGCGCGAAGCGTCGGCCACGTCGATCTCCCGTTCCCTTGCGTCCGCGCCGGTCCGGCTACTTGAGGATCTTCGTGACCCGGCCGGAGCCCACCGTGCGGCCACCCTCGCGGATGGCGAACAGCAGGCCCTCGTCCATGGCGATGGGCTTCTGCAGCTCGACGGTCATCTCCGTGTTGTCGCCGGGCATCACCATCTCGGTGCCCTCGGGGAGGGTGATCGAGCCGGTGACGTCGGTGGTCCGGAAGTAGAACTGCGGGCGGTAGTTGTTGAAGAAGGGCTTGTGACGGCCGCCCTCCTCCTTGGTGAGCACGTACACGCTGGCCTCGAAGTTGGTGTGGGGCGTGATCGACCCGGGCTTGGCCAGCACCTGGCCACGCTCGACGTCCTCCTTCTTGGTGCCCCGGAGCAGGGCGCCGATGTTGTCGCCCGCCTGACCCTCGTCGAGGAGCTTGCGGAACATCTCGACCCCGGTGACCACGGTCTTCTGGGTGGGGCGGAGCCCGACGATCTCGACCTCCTCGCCCACCTTGACCTGGCCCTGCTCCACCTTGCCGGTCACCACGGTGCCCCGGCCGGTGATGGACATGACGTCCTCGATGGGCATGAGGAAGGTCTTGTCCACGGGGCGCTCGGGTTCGGGGATGTAGTTGTCGACCGCCTCCATGAGCTCCAGGATCTTGGGGGTCCACTCGGCGTCGCCCTCGAGCGCCTTGAGGGCGCTCACCCGGACCACGGGGACATCGTCGCCGGGGAAGTCGTACTGCGAGAGCAGCTCCCGCACCTCGAGCTCGACCAGGTCGAGCAGCTCCTCGTCGTCGACCATGTCGGCCTTGTTGAGGGCCACCACGATGTGGGGCACGCCCACCTGCCGGGCGAGCAGCACGTGCTCACGGGTCTGGGGCATGGGGCCGTCGGCCGCCGAGACCACGAGGATGGCCCCGTCAACCTGGGCGGCGCCGGTGATCATGTTCTTGATGTAGTCGGCGTGGCCGGGCATGTCGACGTGGGCGTAGTGGCGCTTGTCGGTCTCGTACTCCACGTGGGCGATCGAGATCGTGATGCCCCGCTGCTTCTCCTCGGGGGCCTTGTCGATCTGGTCGAAGGGCGTGAACGAGACGTTGGGGTTGGCCTCGGACAGCACCTTGGTGATGGCCGCCGTGAGCGTGGTCTTGCCGTGGTCGATGTGCCCCATCGTCCCGATGTTGACGTGAGGCTTCGAGCGCTCGAACTTCTTCTTGGCCATAGCTGTCGCTCCGGCTCCCTGGTCTCCGGCGGCCCCTCCTCGGGAGCCGCCACCTTTCCTGTGTGGTGCTGTGTGTGGTGGTGATACGCCGCTTCGTGGCGGGCGCCGCTACTCGCCGCGGGCCCGGGCGACGATCTCCCGGGAGATCGTGTCGGGGACCTGGTGGTAGGCGCTGAACTGCATCGTGTACGTGGCCCGCCCCTGGGTCCGCGACCGCAGGTCGGTAGCGTAGCCGAACATGTCCGCCAGGGGCACCAGGGCCCGGACGACCTGGCTGCTCCCCCGCTGCTCCATGCCCTCGACCTTGCCCCGGCGGGACGAGAGGTCGCCGATGACGTCGCCCATGTACTCCTCGGGGGTGACCACCTCGACGGCCATCACCGGCTCGAGCAGCACCGGGCTGGCCGCCCGGGAGGCGTCCTTCACGGCCATCGACCCGGCGATCTTGAAGGCCATCTCCGAGGAGTCCACGTCGTGGTACGAGCCGAAGGTGAGGGTCACCCGGACGTCGACCATGGGGTAGCCGGCCAGGACCCCCGAGGTGAGGGCCTCCTGGATGCCGGCGTCCACGGCGGGGATGTACTCCTTGGGGATCACCCCGCCGGTGATCTTGTCCACGAACTCGTAGCCGCCGCCGGGCCCGGTGGGCTCGAGGCTGATGACCACGTGGCCGTACTGGCCCCGGCCGCCGGTCTGGCGGACGTAGCGGCCCTCGATCTTGTCGACCTGCTTGCGGATGGTCTCGCGGTAGGCCACCTGGGGCTTGCCCACGTTGGCGTCCACCGAGAACTCCCGCAGCATGCGGTCGACGAGCACCTCGAGGTGCAGCTCGCCCATCCCCGAGATGACGGTCTGGCCCGTCTCCTCGTCGGTGCGCACCCGGAAGGTGGGGTCCTCCTCGGACAGGGCGAACAGGGCCTTGCCCAGCTTGTCCTGGTCGGCCTTGGTCTTGGGCTCCACGGCCACGTGGATCACGGGCTCGGGGAACTCCAGGGTCTCGAGCAGGATGGGGTGGGCGGGGTCCGAGAGCGTGTCGCCCGTGGTGGTGTCCTTGAGGCCCACGGCGGCCACGATGTCGCCGGTGAAGATGGCGTCCTTGTCCTCGCGGTGGTTGGCGTGCATCTGCAGGATCCGCCCCACCCGCTCCTTGCGGCTCTTGGTGGAGTTGGTGATGGAGGAGCCCTTGGCCAGGGTCCCGGAGTAGACGCGCAGGTAGGTGAGCTTGCCCACGTAGGGGTCGGTCATGATCTTGAAGGCGAGCGCCGAGAAGGGCTCGGCGTCGTCGGCCCGGCGCTCCTCGGGCTCGCCCTTGGCCGTGGTCCCCGTGGCCGGGGGCACGTCGAGGGGGCTCGGCAGGTAGTCGACCACGGCGTCGAGCAGCGGCTGGACGGCCTTGTTCTTGAAGGCCGAGCCGCACAGCACGGGCACCACCTGGCTGGAGATGGTGGCCCGGCGCAGCGCCCGGCGCAGGTCCTCGGCGGTGATCTCCTCGTCGCCGAGGTACTTCTCGGTGATGGCGTCGTCGTAGTTCGACAGCACGTCGACGAGCTCGTGGCGCGCCTCGTCGGCCTGGGCCGCCAGGGCCTCGGGCACCTCCTCGAGGCGCCAGCGCTCGCCCATGTCGTCGGCCCACAGCAGGGCCTGCATGGACAGAAGGTCGATCACGCCCTGGTAGCCGCCCTCCACGCCCACCGGGAGCTGGACCACGGCGGGGTGGGCGTCGAGACGGTCGCGGATCATGGCGACGGCCCGGTCGAAGTCGGCGCCGATGCGGTCCATCTTGTTGACGAAGCAGATGCGGGGCACCGAGTACTTGTTGGCCTGGCGCCACACCGTCTCGGTCTGGGGCTCGACCCCGGCCACGGCGTCGAAGACCGCCACCGCCCCGTCGAGCACGCGCAGCGAGCGCTCCACCTCCACGGTGAAGTCGACGTGGCCCGGGGTGTCGATGATGTTGATCCAGTGGTCGCGCCACTTGCAGGTGGTGGCGGCCGAGGTGATGGTGATGCCGCGCTCTTGCTCCTGGACCATCCAGTCCATGGTGGCGGCGCCCTCGTGGACCTCGCCGATCTTGTAGTTCTTGCCGGTGTAGTAGAGGATCCGCTCGGTCGTGGTGGTCTTGCCCGCGTCGATGTGGGCCATGATCCCGATGTTGCGGGTCCGGGCGAGGGGGAATTCGCGGATGGGGCGTGCGTCGGCCATGGTGCTGTGCTCTCGGATCGTGTCGTGGGTGGGGCCGGGGCAGCGGGGGGCGCAGAGCGCCGGTCCCGCTACCAGCGGTAGTGGGCGAAGGCCTTGTTGGACTCGGCCATCTTGTGCATGTCCTCGCGGCGCTTGACCGCAGCGCCCGTGCCGTTGGCGGCGTCGAGGACCTCGTTGGCCAGTCGCTCGGCCATCGTCTTCTCGCGGCGCTGGCGGGAGAATCCCACCAGCCAGCGGATGGCCAGGGTGGTGGCCCGCCGGGGGCGGACGTCCACGGGCACCTGGTAGGTGGCGCCGCCCACCCGGCGGCTCTTCACCTCGAGCTCGGGCCGGGTGTTCTCCACGGCCCGCTTGAGGATCGACACCGGGTCGCCGCCGGTCTTGTCCTTCACCACGTCCAGGGCGTCGTAGACCACCCGCTCGGCCAGGGTGCGCTTGCCGCGGGACAGGACCTTGTTCACCACCTGGGTGACCAGCACCGACCGGAAGACCGGGTCGGGGGCGAGCTCGCGGCGGGGGGCGGGGCCGTTGCGGGGCACCTCAGGACTCCTTCTTGGCGCCGTAGCGGGACCGGGCCTGGTTGCGCTCGCGCACCCCGGCGGCGTCGAGGGCCCCCCGGATCACCTTGTAGCGGACCCCGGGCAGGTCCTTCACCCGGCCGCCGCGCACCAGGACGATGGAGTGCTCCTGGAGGTTGTGGCCCACACCCGGGATGTAGGCGCTCACCTCGACCCCGCTGGTGAGGCGCACCCGGGCCACCTTGCGCAGGGCCGAGTTGGGCTTCTTCGGGGTGGTGGTGAAGACGCGCGTGCACACGCCGCGACGCTGGGGCGCCCCCTTGAGCGCCGGTGTCTTGGTCTTGGACTGCTTGGAGGCCCGTCCCTTGCGGACGAGCTGCTCGATCGTGGGCACGCGTGAACCTCTGGGAGTGGGACTACGGGGACGTGCTCGCGGGTCTGGTGCCGGCGGTGCCGGACAGCACACCACCCCACGCGAGCAGGCAATGGTAGAGCGTACCGGGTCCCACCGGCAACAGGTCCGGGGCCCGGGAGCGGGGCGGCGGGCGTCAGGCGCCCGCCTCGTACTGGCCGTTGCCCTCGATCCCGGGGTCCTGGCCCTCGCCGTCGGGCGCGGCCCCGTGGCCGTCGCCGGCCGCCGGGCCTGTGCCGGGGTCGAGGGCCCCCCACCCCACGGAGCTGCCCCCCGTCTCGGGGTAGTCGCCGTAGGTGGCCTCGCCGTAGCCGGGACGGTCGAAGCCGAACCCGGCCCCGCCCTCCCCGGCGGCCGAGGAGCTGCCCACGTCACGCAGCCAGGCGGCCAGGTCCTCGGTCTCCTCGTCGAAGCCGTAGCTGCGCAGGGAGACCCCGGCGGCGTCGGGCAGGTCGACCACGATGTCGCGGTAGCGGCCCATGCCCGTCCCGGCCGGGATGAGCTTGCCGATGATGATGTTCTCCTTCAGGCCGAAGAGGTGGTCCGAGCGCCCCTCGATGGCGGCCTCGGTGAGCACCCGGGTGGTTTCCTGGAAGGAGGCCGCCGACAGCCACGAGTCGGTGGCCAGCGAGGCCTTGGTGATGCCCATGAGCTCGGGGCGGCCCTCGGCGGGGCGCCCGCCCTCCTGGACCAGACCCCGGTTGACCTCGGCGTAGACCTGGGCGTCGACCCGCTCCCCGGGGAGGAAGGGGGCATCGCCCGGCTCGGCCACGAGCACCCGGCGCAGCATCTGGCGCACGATCAGCTCGATGTGCTTGTCGTGGATGGACACGCCCTGGTCCCGGTAGACCTTCTGGACCTCCTCCACCAGGTACTGCTGGGTCTCGCGGATGCCCTTGACCTCGAGGAGCTCCTTGGGGTCCTTGGGCCCCTCGACCAGGGCGTCGCCGGCGGCGACCTCCTGGCCGGCGGTCACCTCGAGGTGCGCCCGGGACGACACGAGCACCGACTCCTCGGTGCCGTCGTCGGCCACCACCGTGATGCGCCGGCCGCCCTCCTCGTCCTCGAGGCGCACCACCCCGGAGTAGTGGGCCAGGACGGCCGCCCCCTTGGGGGTGCGGGCCTCGAACAGCTCCACCACCCGGGGCAGGCCGTGGGTGATGTCCTCGCCCACGACACCGCCGGTGTGGAAGGTCCGCATGGTGAGCTGCGTGCCGGGCTCGCCGATGGACTGGGCGGCGATGACGCCCACCGCCTCGCCCAGCTCGATGAGGTTGCCGGTGGCCAGCGACTGGCCGTAGCAGGTGGCGCACACCCCGTGCTCGGACTCGCACGTGAGCACGGACCGCACCCGGACGCGGGTCACCCCGGCGTCGTCGCGGATCCTGGCCACCAGGTCGTCGTCGAGGACGGTGCCGGCGTCGATGG